>Ga0075418_10007619_pt1 | contig 12187 bp, 12 predicted proteins | sample SoiMetdeltSBSDD2_FD_81776 | JGI IMG/M metagenome (GOLD analysis project Ga0075418, IMG submission 81776) | Bulk soil microbial communities from a Populus tree surrounding site in Tennessee, USA - Soil MetaG P. deltoides SBSDD2 | ecosystem: Environmental > Terrestrial > Soil > Tree plantation...
CGAAGCGCCACCTGGTCTGGGTCCTCGCCGTCTTGCCATCCGACCGCAGCGCCGGTGTTGAGGTCACCCGCGGTCAGCGGCACCGCACCCGAGGCGAGCACGGTTCTGAGGAGGCGGTCCTTGGCGACCCACTGCGCGCGCGCGTCGGCGATCGGCACGATCACGAACCGGTCGGGCGCCGTCAGCATCCGCTCGAGAACCCCGATCACCTCGAACGACTCGTCGTCGAGCTTGAGGTGACTGCCCACGCCGAGGTTGCGCGAGGTCGCGAACGAGGCGCCGATCACCGCGACGCGCCGGTCGCCCTCGCGGAAGAACCGGCCGGTCCTGAGCGGCAGCGTCGGATAGTGGCGGTTGGGCGACGGCACCGAGAGGTCGACGCCGAGGATCAGCTCCTGCGTGAGCGTCATGAACTGCGAGGTCGACGGGTCGAGCGGCAGCATGACCTGGCCCTGCACGCCCGAGACGCCCGGCACCTCCGCGATGGCGCGAATGGTCGCTGCCGGCAGGATGCCGCCCGCGGTGAATCCGGTCCCCATGCCCATGCCGCGTCCGGCCACCGAGATCTGGCCGAGCACGAAGCGGTCGCCGCCCTCGATGAAGCGGACGATCCGCTCGCTCATCGCGCCGAGGGACACGAGCCCGGCGACGCCGATGGTGATGCCGAGGATCGTGAACAGATAACCGCGCAGGATCCGCAGGGACTTCACCACTCGAGTCGCGACTCGACCGGGCGCCCCGTGCGCCGGCGCGTCCAAATGTTCATGCGCGCCGCGAAGAAGAGGACGCGCAGCGCCAGCCGCGTGCTCCAGCCCATCTTCATGAACGCCCCGCCCGAGAGCACGCTGAGCACCGCCTCCAGGACCCACTTCGACTTCGGCCGCAGGAAGACCTCGAAGAACGCGGGCTCGTAGTACTTGTGGATGAACTGGAAGAACGGCCGCAGGCCGCGCTCGACGGCCTTCTGGTAGGGCGCAAAGCGCGCGGCGGTGAAGCGTCCGTCCCTGAGCGCCGCGTCCACCGCCTGCGCCGCCAGCTCGCCCGACTGGATCGCGATGTGAACGCCGCTCGAGAAGATCGGGTCGACGAACGCGATCGCGTCGCCCACCGCCAGGAACCGGTCCCCGACGAGGGGCCCGTTCACGTACGAGAAGTTGGCGACCGGATGAATCTCCGTCTCGCGGCGGGCGCCGGCCAGCCGGCGCTCGACCGCCGGGCAGCGGCGAATCATCTCGGCGTAGAGCTCGTCGAGCGGCCCCGGCCACTCCCGCACGGTCCGCGCGTGCATGACGCAGCCGAGACTGGTCAGATCGCCCGCCAGCGGGATCCACCAGAACCAGCCGTCGTCGAAGACGTAGATGCCGATGATGCCCGCCTCGCGGCCCGCGGCGCGCGCGGCGCCGCGGAAGTGCGCGAAGAGCGCGACCTTGCCGAGATTGGGGATGCGCTCGCGGCGTCCGAGCTTCGTCGCGACGAGCCCGTCGCGTCCGGTCGCGTCGATCAGGAACTTTGCGCGTGCGGTCTGGAGCCCGCCCTCGTGGCGCGCGGTCACCGAGACGCCGTCGGAGTCGAGCGCGAACGACTCGACCGAGGCCCGCGGGCGGACCTCGGCCCCCTGCTTGGCCGCGTGGTCGAGGAGCAGCGCGTCGAAGTCCGCGCGGTGAACCTGGTACGAATGGCTCGGCCACGGCTTGTTGGTCAGGAAGTAGAACGTGTGCTCGTAGTCGCCTTCCTGATCGTGGAACATGGCGCCGTACTTCACCTGGAAGCCGTGCGCGGCGATCGCCGGCAGCACGCCCATGCGCTCGAGGATGGGCAAGGTCGCCGGCAGGAGCGACTCGCCGACGTGGAAGCGCGGGAAGGGCTCGCGCTCGAACAGGAGGACGCGGCGGCCCGCGCGGGCGAGGAATGCGGCGGTGGTGGAGCCCGCCGGCCCGCCACCGACGACGATGACGTCGTGCTCGTCGGTCGCCATCGGCGCGCTCATCGCTGGGGCCTCACCGGGTCCGCAACGGGCTCGACCCGCCCGGGGTCACCGTCGAGCCGCTCCTGCGAGCAAAGCCAGCGCACGAGCGGCGAGACGACGTCGGGCGTCGTTCGCGGCGCGAACGTCTGCACGATCAAGAGCGTGAGGATCACGGGCGCAGCCGCGGTCGCGGGCGCGGCGACCAGCGCGCGCCGCGGCCGCGGATCCTGTCGCCACAGGGCGACCCGGTTCAGCACGTGCTGGATTGCCTCGTTGCCGAGCGCCGTCCACCAGAGCGAGAAGTTTCCGGCGTAGATCGAGATCCGCTCCATCGTGGCGGCATGGCGCGCGCGCCGGCGCTCGCCGAGAAACGGCTTCACCAGGGCGCCGGCGAGCGCACCGGCCTCGACGGCCCAGCGAGTCACCACCCGCGTCGCGATGTAGCCGCCGATCGCGATGCCGTCGCTGACCGGACGGAACCGGCTTCGCTGGCGCGTGCGCGGCAGGGCGGCAATGGGCACCTCGTGCACGCGCCAGCCGCGGGTGACGCCAGCCATCAGCGCCTCGGTCTCGAGCACGAAGCCTCCACGACGGAGACGGACGTCGTCGAAGAGCGCCACCGGATACGCGCGGAAGCCCGACTGGGTGTCCTGAATGCTGAGCCCGCACGCCCAGTTCACGAAAAATCCGGCGACGCGAATCGCATTGAGCCGCGCGGGCGGCAGGCCGTCGGGCTCGTCGAGACGCCCGCCGATGACGATCGTCCGCGGCATCGCCCGCGCCGCGTCGAGCAGCCGCCCGAGATCGGCCGGCCGGTGCTGGCCGTCGCCGTCGAGCGTCACCACGATCGAGGCGCCGCGGGCCCGGGCCGCCTCGATGCCCGTGCGGATCGCGGCGCCCTTGCCGCGTCGCCTGGAATGGCGATGAACCTCGGCGCCGGCCCGCCGGGCGATCTCCGCGCTTTCGTCGCGGGAGCCGTCGTCGACGACCAGCACCGGCGCGAAGCGGAGAGCGCCGCGGACGATCTCGCCGACGGTGTCGGCCTCGTTGAAGACCGGAACGACGATGAGCGCGTTCACGCGAGCGCGCGCTCGGTCGTGGGCCTCGGGCTCGATCGCTCGCGCCTCGCCCCCGGGCCCGCGACGACGATCGCCACTTGATTGCCGCCGCGCGCGACGGCGTGAACGAGGGCCAGCCCATCGCCCGCTTCGGCCGCCGCGGTCACCACGACCCGGGCCGCCAGCCCGGAATGCCGGCCAGCCGCCAGGCTGAGCGCGCGGCGGGACGGCTGGTGCGGAGCGAGCGCCCGGTCGAGGATCGCGTCTTCCCAGGCTTCCCGCTCGGCATCACCGCTGGCCGAGGTGTAGACGTGGCCGATCTCTTCGGCGCCGGCGCCGGCCTCCGCCAGCGCCGCGGCGATGGCCTTCGAGTCGGTGCCCCGGCCGATGCCGTGCGGCCGCGCCGGCAGGGCGCGCCACGCCATGCCGACGATCTCGGCGAGGATCGCGGCGCCCCGGGCTTGCGCCGACTCGAGCGACTCGAGGACCACGAAGCCCGCGCCGTCGCTCCGCACGTCGCCACCGCCGCCGATCTCACGGATCGTCTGGACGACCTTCGGCGGCGGCTCGTCGGCGCCGCCGGCCAGGCAGGCGCGGATGCGGCCAGCGCGGATCATCGCCGCGCCCCGCGCGATCGCCAGCTCGCCGGCGACCGTCCACGTGTTGAGCGTCAGCGAGAGATCCTTAGCCGAGACGGCAATCGCGGTCGTGGCGGCCATCGTGTTCATGACCGTGTGCGGGAACAGGAGCGGCGAGACACCGACCGGCCCGCCGCGCAGGTAGCCGTCGACGAACGCGATCGTGGAGACCATGTCGCCGAACTCGGTGCCGACCAGGAGCGCCAGGTCGCCGCGCGCGTCGAGCCCGGCCTCGCCCAGCGCCAAGCGCGCGGCCGCCACCGTGAACTGGCAGATGCGCGACAGGCGCCGCGCCTCGGTCTCGTCGAGGAGCCGGCTCGTCAGGCCCGACGTGTGGCCGTCGACCACGCCGGCGCCGGTGACGACGACCCGCGTGCTCACCCCGCGCGCCTGAACAGGAGCGTGACGTTCTGCCCGCCGAAGCCGAACGAGTTCGAGATGGCGTGCTCGACGGTGACCTCGCGCGCCTTGTGCGGCACGCAGTCGAAGGCGATCTCGGGATCGACGTTCTCGAGCCGCGCGGTGGGCGGGACGAGCTCGTTCACGAGCGAGAGCACGGTCGCCACCGCCTCGAGCGAGCCGGCCGCCGCCATCGTGTGGCCGATCATCGACTTCGTGGAGCTGACGAGAACCCTCCCCTCGCCGAAGACGGTCCGCATCGCGCGCGCCTCGATCCGGTCATTCTGTAGGGTCGCCGTGCCGTGGGCGTTGACGTAGCCGACGTCGCCGGGCGCCACGCCCGCTTGCGCCAGCGCGACGCGCATCGCCCGCGCCATCCCCTCGCCCTCGGGATGCGGCGCCGTCACGTGGTACGCGTCGCCGGTCATGCCATAGCCGGCCAGCTCGGCGTAGACCCGCGCCCGGCGGGCCTTCGCCCGCCGAGGGTCCTCGAGCACGACGAATGCCGCGCCCTCGCCGAGGGACATACCGCGGCGATCGCGGTCGAACGGGCGGCACGGCGCCGGGTCGAGGAGCTTGAGGGCGTTGAACCCCATGAAGCAGATCCGGGTCAAGGCGTCGACACCGCCGGCGACCGCGAGCGGAACGACCCCGTCCGCCACCAGGTCGGCCGCGAGCGCAAGCGAGCCGGCGCCCGAGCTGCACGCGGTCACGATCGTCTCGCGCGGGCCGCCGAGGCCGAGCGCGCTGCCGACGACATCCGCGTGGGACGAGGGAAAGCACGACGTGAGCGCCGGCGGCATCGGCGCGGCGCCGGCGCGGGTGCGCTGCCAGTACCACGCCTCGGTCTCCATCATGCCGCCGCCGACGGCGCCCACGATCAGCGCGGCGTCGGCGCGTTCGGCGCGCGCGATCCCGGCGTCGTCCAAAGCCTCGCGGGCCGCCGCGAGCGCGATCCGATCCGCCCGGGAGCGACGGCCCGAGCCTGTGATGCCGGCCGGCACCTCGGCCGCGATCCGGCACCGGAAGCCCTCGGTCTCGATCAGGGTGATGGGGCGGATCGCGCAGCTGCCGCTCGCGATCCCTTCCCAGAAGGCTTTGACGCCGGCCCCGAACGGGCTGACGACGCCGAGCCCGGTGACAGCAACGGACTTCACGCGCCGGCGGTCCTCGAGGCGATGTATCGCGACAGCGTATCGAACGAGGCGAAGTGCGGGGCCAGATCGGCGGCCTCGTCCATCACGATACCGAAGCGCTCCTCGATCGCGATCGCCAGCTCGATGAAGTCGAGCGAGTCCAGGCCGATCGAGCCATCGACGCCTTTCGGCATGGTCGTCTCGAGCGTCAGGTCGACGGCCTGGCGCGGATCGAACTTGAGCCGCGTCACGAGAATCGTCTTGAGCTCGTCGAACACTTCTTTGGCTTCCATAGCCCTCCTAGGCCTCTATTCCCAGTAGAGTCCGGCGCGACGGCCGCGCCACTCGCCCGTGAGCGCGACCGAATCGGCGGCCCCCGCGGCGCGGGCGAGCGCCAGCGCGATCAGGGGTCCGCAGGCGAACGTCTCGCCGGCGCGAGCGCGCGCAAGCGTCTCGAGCGCCGACGGCGTCCGAGGCGCGTCGTAGCGGACGCGCCGGGCGCCCGGCACCAGGAGCGCGCACGCCGCCGCCTCGACCAGCGGCCGCTTCACGAGCCAGCGTCCCCGGGAGTAGAGATCGGCACACTCCTCGAACGTCTCGACCGCGAGCACCAGCGCGCGCTCGCACCGGCCGTCGGCGATGAGGCGCGTCGCCTGCCACAGGGCATCGATCGTCGCCGCGGCGCCGCCGATCAGGATGCCATAGGGACCAGTCAGCTCGAACTCGATCGCGACCTCGCCCGCCATCGTGCTCGGCGCGGTGTACGGAAAGTACGTGCCGCCCGAGACGGCGCCGGTGGTGCGCGCCTGCCGCAGGGCCTCCGCGACCACGAATGCCTGGTTCGACGAGCCGTACGCGGCCGCCGTCACGTAGAGCAAGGCCGTCGAGCATCCCCGTATGATGTCACGATCGATACCGCTCTCGCGCAGGAGAGCGTCGACCGCCGCCACGCCCAGGAGGCACTCCCGGGTGGCGCGCCGGAACCGGTCGCCGTCGAGCGCCGGGCGGCCCAGCGGGATCACCGCGCGGCCGCCCGCCGCCTGCGCGGCGTCCGCGGGGAGCGCGTCGGTGCCCGGTCCCCAGCCCGTGAGCACCGAGACCGCCTCGAGCGCCACGCTCATGCGGACGCGCCCTCCAGCACGAGCGCGGCGTTGCAGCCACCGAAGCCCAGCGAGGTGCTCAGGCTCACGTGCGGCCGGACGGCCCGCGGCGAGCCCATCACGTGATCGAGGTCGCAGACCGGATCGGGCTCCTCGAGGCCGACCGTGTGCGGCACGACGCCGTCGCGCGAGGCCAGGAGGCACGTGAGGGCCTCGAGCGTCGCGGCCGCGCCCATCGAGTGGCCGAGCGCGCCCTTGATCGAGTTGACGGGAATGCGCGACGTCCGCTGACCGAGGGTGCGCCGGAGCACCTCGGCCTCGATCCGGTCGTTGAGCGGGGTGCCGGTGCCGTGCGCGCTCACGAACTCGATGCTGTCGGCCGTCAGGCCGGCCTCGTCGAGGGCCGTGCGCACCGCGAACTCGAGGCCCCGACCCTTCGGATCGGGGGCACTGATGTGCGAGCCATCGCTGGCGCTCGCGTGGCCGAGCAGTCGTCCAAGCCGCGGTCCTCCCCCGCCTTCGTCGCGGGTCATCAAGACGAGCGCGGCGGCCTCGCCCAGCAGGAGTCCGCTGCGCCGGCGATCGAAGGGACGAATCCGCTCGCGCGTCAGGGAGCGGAGTGCGTCGAACCCGCGCATCACGAAGCGACAGAGCCCGTCGTAGCCGCCGGCGATGACCGCGTCGACGACGCCGGCGTGCAGGAGCTCGGCGCCGGTACCCAGAGCGGTTGCGCCGGCCGCGCACGCCGTGCCCACCGTGAGCACGGGTCCGCGCGCGCCGACCCAGCGGGCGAGCCCGTGGGCCGGACTGTCGTAGAAGGCGCGGGCGGCGTGACGCACCCGGCCCTTTTGCGCGATGGCGCGCTCGAGCTGCTCGACGCCGCCGAGCGCCGTGCCCACGACGACGGCGACACGCTCGGGAGCGGCCGAAAGGGGCGCGCGGGCGAGAAGGTCCTGCGCCGCGGCCAGCAGGAGCTGCGTGGCGCGACATCCGGCGCGGCCGACCGGAGGCATCGGCTTGAGCTTCTTGATCTCGCCGCCGCGGCCGACCCGCAGGTCGTCCACCGGGAAGCGCTCGATCATCGAAATGCCATCGGTGCCGGTCACGAGCCCCGACCAGAAGCCGTCGAGGTCGGCGCCGAGCGGGGTCACGGCCCCGGCGGCGACGATCGTGACGGGCTCAGCGCGCCGGCGAGACGTCATCACAGGAGTCGCGAGTAATACATCCGGTACGCCCGGATCGGTCCGGGGTCCGTGTCATAGACGTCGGTCGCCCAGAAGCCCCGCGCGCCCTGATCGAACGTGATGATCCCGGGCCCGTCCGGGTTGTTCGGGTCCCAGACCACGAAGTCGATGGCCCCTTTCTTCGGAATCGACTCGAACACCACGACTGTGTGGTTCAGCTCGGGTTTCGGAAAATTCGACACGAGGAGCTGCACCAGGTGACCGGCCCGGAGCTCGCTGATGATCAACAGCGCCAGCCGCTCCTGATGGTCGTCGCTGATTGGCAGGGCCACGCGCCAGTTCGTCCAGTGAAACATGGTCCACCACCGCCCGCCCAGCCCTTCCTTGACCGCGGCTTCCTGCTCGCGCGAGAACTCGCGCAGGCTCGCGTAACCCGGAATCACGATGCGGTCGGCAGGGGCCGGCACCGGCTCGTACGGCGCCCGCGCGGCGACCTCCTTGACCCGCTCGATGTAGCCCGCGTGATCGAGCTTGGGGAGCGCGGGATCGAAGCGCACGTACTGCGCGAACTGACGGATGCCCCGGGCCAGCACGAAGCAGTAGTTCGCGTAGAGCCCGGGCTCGTCGTCCGGATGACGCGAGCGAATCATGTTCGGGAACGCGAACGTGTCGCGCTCGAACGAGAACGTCGACACCGCCACGGGCGCCTCGAGGCCGAGCAGCGCGCCGCCGTTGGTGGACGGGGCGCTCGCACAGGCGACCGTCAGGAGGACGGCGGCGCTGAGGAGAGCTGCGAGGCGTGAGTACACGATGAAATTCAATGCCTTACCCTAAATGGCACCGTCGCGATCGTCAAGAGCGCGTGTTATTCTGCGCCCGGTCGTCCCGCATGAGCCGAACGATCGGGGCTCTCTACCGGCTCCTCTACGCCGGATTCCTCTCACGTCTGCCCGAACCGGCCGCAATCAGGCTCGGACAGAGCGTGCTCCGCCGGCTCCCGCTCGATCGCCTGCCCTGGTTTCGGCTGGCCGATTCGCGGCTGGCCATCACGCTCGGGGGCATCGCGCTGCCCAATCCGGTCATCCTAGCGGCCCAGTACTACGACCCGGCCATTCTTTCGCGGGCGATGGGGTTGGGCTTCGGCGCGGTTACCGCCAAGTCCATCACGGTTGGACCGCGGCCCGGGCATCCACAGCCGAATCTCGTCCGCACGCGGAGCCAGGCGGGTCCGGGGCTGGTGAACTGCAACGGCTTTCAGAACCCCGGGCTCGACGCTTTCCGCGCGTCTCTGACCTCGCTGCGCCACCGGGTGCCCCTGATCGTGAGCGTCGCGGGCGAATCGACCGCCGACTACGTGAAGCTCGTGCGCGAGCTCGGTCCGCTCGGCGAGCTGGTCGAGTTCAACATCTCCTCGCCGAATACGAAGCTCGTGTACGAGTGGAGCAAGAAACCCGGCGACCTCGCGGCGATGCTCCGCGAGGTCCGCACGGCGACCACCAAGCCGCTCATCGTCAAGATCTCGCCCGATTTCGCCGATGTGAACGAGCGCGAGATCATTCCGGCCGCGCTGGACGCCGGCATCCGGATCGTCAACTACGGCAACACCCGGCGGATCGAGGATCGCCGCCTCTCGCAGGGCGCCGGTGGCCTCTCCGGCCCCGATATCTTTCCGGCGACCCTGGAAAACGTGCGTCGCACGCGCCGCACCTTCGGCGCCGCGCTCGAGATCATCGCGACCGGTGGCGTGGACGAGCCCGAGAAGGCTTGGCAACTGCTGCAAGAGGGCGCAAACGCGGTCGGCTACTTCACCGGATTCATCACGCGCGGTCCGATCCTGGCTCGACAGATCCTCGAGCGCATCCTGGCCGCCCGCTGACGACACCTGGCACGCTCCAGAATGCGCACAGGTTATCCACTTGTCCACCGCTGTCCACAGCCAACGAAAACGCACGATCTGACGCGGTCTGGCGGGCGCACTGGAAAAATATGCCGGTCCATTCGTCCACGGAGGGCGCGCTCGCAAAAATTCCCGGATTCCACGCGGCTCCCTGTCGTGGCGGCGCGTGTAGCTCGCATTTCTCGCCGCCAAACGAAACCTTGACCTGAAAAGACGGCGCTCGTAAGGTTGGCGGGCCATGTTTCCCTTTCACGTCAACGCGGCACCGCGGTCACCCCGACCGGCACTGTCTGGAGGTACAAAGCGCGATGGACGGCAGCAGCAGGAAACCACTGGCGAAGGTGGAAGGCCGGCGACGCCTGCGTCTGAGCGGTGTGACTGTCGCCTTTCGCGGCACGCCCAATCTCGATGACTGGGTGGCCTACATCGTGAACGGGACCAAATCGAAGAAGCTGATCCTGGCCGATCACTCGTCTGAGCGCAAAGTGAAGTCGCTCCTTTCACGCCTGCAGACACTGCCGCGAAAGGATATCGAGAAGCTCGCCAAGAGCTAGGGCTGGACGACACCCCGCTCGGCCAGACTCACGAACCGGCCGTGCCCGATCACCAGGTGATCGTGGATGCGGAGGTCGAGCAGGCGGGCGCACTCGACGAGCTGCCGCGTGAGGCGAATGTCTTCGCGGCTGGGTGTCGGATCGCCGCTCGGGTGGTTGTGGATCAGGACCACCGACGCGGCCGATTCGAGAATCGCCGGCTTGAACACCTCGCGCGGGTGCACGAGGCTCGCCGACAGCGTGCCCTCGGAGATGACGCGGTCGCGCAGCAGGCCGTTCTTGGCGTCGAGGAGCGCGATGCGGAACACCTCGCGCGTGAGGTTCTCCATGAGGGGCGCGAACGCCGCGTAGACGTCGACGGGGCTGGACAGCACGACGCGCGCTCCCGGCGTGCGGGCCCGCAGGCGCCGCGTCAGCTCGAAGGTGGCGACCAGCCGGGCGGCCTTGGCCGGTCCGAGGCCCGCGTGCCGCGCGAGCTCGACAGCCTCGAGCGCGGCGACACCCGCCAGCGATCCGTACGCCGCCAGCACCTCGCGCGCAACCTCGATCGCGCTCTTGCCGCGCGTCCCCGAGCCGAGCTGGATAGCCAGGAGCTCGGCGTCGGCGAGGGCCTCCGGACCGTTCCAGTAGAGCCGCTCACGCGGCCGCTCGGCCTCGGGCCAACGGTCGATCGCCATACCGACTCGTAGCGCGAGCGGCGCGCGGCGGTCAATGCTGCGGGATCAATACACCCCGGACGTTCACGACGCCGCGGACCGGTCAGGCGCGAATCGTGATCGATCGTGGCTCGTCGCCGACGCCGCCGATGTGCACGTGGATGGTCTCGGGCGGCAGGAGCGGCCGGAGCTTGTCCGCCCACTCGATGATCGTCACGCCCGGGCCGCCCATCATCTCGAGCAGGCCCAGGTCGATCAGCTCGGTCATGCTGTCGGTCCGGTAGGCGTCGACGTGATGGACGACCACGCGCCCCCGATACTGGTTGACGAGCACGAAGGTCGGGCTCGTCGCGCGCGTGGTGGCGCCGAGCCCGCGCACGAGCCCCTGCACGAAGCACGTCTTTCCCGCGCCGAGCTCGCCGGTGAGGGCGACAACGGCGCCCGCGCCGAGCGTCCGGCCCAGGCGCTCGCCGGCGGCCGCGGTCTCCTCGGGGCCGGCGCTGACGATCTCAGTCGCGGGCGCCACCGAGCCTCTTGAACGCCTCCGGAATGGCCGCGATGACGTCGCGGGCAATCAGCGATTCCTCGCCGACGCGCTCGGCCGCAATGTCCCCCGCGCTGCCGTGCAGGTAGACGCTCGACTGCAGCGCGGCCTCGGCGTCCAGACCGCGGGCCAGGAACGCGCCGAGCATGCCCGTGAGGACATCGCCGGTCCCGCCGCTCGCCATCCCAGGATTGCCCGTCGGATTCAGGAAGGCGCGCCCGTCGGGCGCGGCGATCACGCTATGGGCGCCCTTGAGGACGACGTGCGCCCGGTACCGGGTCGCGAATGCGCGGGCCGTCTCGAGCCGATCGCGCTGCACGTCGCTCACGCCGACTCCGAGCATCCGGGCCATCTCTCCGGGGTGCGGCGTCAGACACCGGGCCCGCGGCGCGGCGCGCAAGAGCTCGAGATGGCCGACCAACGCGGTCAAGGCATCGGCATCGACAGCCATCGGCTTGTCGAGCTTCTCGATCAGGCTCCGCACGACCTGTCGGGTCTCGTCCTCGAGGCCCAAGCCGGGACCGATCGCCACCGCGTCGCGCGGCGCCGCGAGCTCGGCGATGACTTCCCGGGCCTTCAGCGCGAGCGTGTGAGCGGGCGTCTCCGGCAGCGGCTCGGTCATCGCCTCGAGCACGTGAGCGGCGACAATAGGCTGCTGGCTCGCCGGCGTGGCGACCGTGACGAGCCCGCTCCCGCTGCGCATCGCAGAGGCGGCGCCGAGCGCCGCGGCGCCGGTCTTGCCCAGCGAGCCCGCCACCAGGAGCAGATGGCCGTAGGTGCCCTTGTGGGCCGCGCGCGCCCGTGGCGGAAAGTGCAGGGCCACGTCGCGCGCCTCCAGGAGGAATGTGCTGACGCCGCGCGCGACCTCGGCCTCCGGGACGCCGATCGGGATGACGCTCACCCGCCCGGCCAGTCCGTCGCCGGGCGCGGCGAGCAGGCCGCGCTTGATCCCGGCGAACGTCAGGGTCATGACCGCCCGGATCGCGACTCCGGCCGGCGCCCCGCCGTCGGCGGGCATCCCCGAGGGAATGTCGAGGGCGACGACCGGCCGCCCG
>Ga0075418_10007620_pt1 | contig 12185 bp, 8 predicted proteins | sample SoiMetdeltSBSDD2_FD_81776 | JGI IMG/M metagenome (GOLD analysis project Ga0075418, IMG submission 81776) | Bulk soil microbial communities from a Populus tree surrounding site in Tennessee, USA - Soil MetaG P. deltoides SBSDD2 | ecosystem: Environmental > Terrestrial > Soil > Tree plantation...
AGCAGATCCTCCATGAGCGAGAAGTTGCCCAGGGATTTGGACATCTTCTGCCCCCCGGTGTAGAGCAGGCCGTTGTGCATCCAGTAGCGCACGAACGGCTTCCCCGTCGCCGCCTCGCTCTGGGCGAGCTCGTTTTCGTGGTGCGGGAAAATCAAGTCCATGCCGCCGCCGTGCAAATCCAAGCTCTCCCCCAGATACTGCATCGCCATGGCGGAACACTCGATGTGCCAGCCGGGCCGCCCTGGCCCCCAGGGGCTCGGCCACTGCGGCTCTCCCGGCTTCGCCGCTTTCCAGAGGGCGAAGTCCAGGGGATCGTCCTTCTCTTCGCCGACTTCGATGCGGGTGCCGCTCAGCATGTCGTCCACGCTGCGCCCCGACAGCTGCCCATAGTCACGGAAGCTGCGCACGCGGAAGTAGACATCGCCTCCCGGTGCGGCATAGGCGTGCCCCCGGGCGATCAGCGTTTCGATGAGGGCGATGATCGCGGGGATGTGTTCGGTAACCCGGGGATAATGCGCCGCGGTCAGCAAGTTCATCGCCTGGGCGGCTTCGTGGCAACGGAGGATGTTGCGCTCCGCCACGCTCTCCGGGGTCGTCCCCTCGCGCCGGGCCCGGTCGATGATCTTGTCGTCCACGTCGGTGAAGTTCTGCACGTGGACGACGCGGTACCCCCGATGCTCGAGCCAGCGGCGCAGGACATCGGCGGTGAGGAAGGGCAAGAAGTGTCCGATGTGCGGCTTGTCCTGCACCGTCATGCCGCAGACGTAGAGGCCGACGCGGTCCGGGTGGACGGGAACGAAGTCGTGCTCCCGTCGCGTCAAGGTGTCGTAAACCCGCAGACCCACTGCAGCCTCCCGCTCCGTCTTTGGCGGAGGGGGAGCCTAGCATCGCCCTCGGGCGCTGGCAAAGCGCCGCCGGCCGCGCGCGGCGCGCCCGGCCTCGCTCCTAAGTGGTGGCAGGCGCGACCGTCGTCATTCCGGCGCGCTCGGCACCTTTCCTCCCGCGGACGCCTCCGGATCGGAGTCGTCTTCCGCCTCCGCCTCCCCACCGCCCCGGCGCGGCAGGCGCCCCTCCCCACCCAGGGCGCGCTGCACGATGTACTCGAGCTGGCCGTTGACGCTGCGAAACTCGTCCGCCGCCCAGCGCCGCAGAGCCGCGTAGAGCTCGGGGCGGAGGCGCACGAGAATGGTTTTGCGCTCCGCCATGTCACGCCTCCCTCAGGAGTAGAGGGTGCCGGCGTTGATCACCGGCGTCACCCGTTCGCTGGTCAGCACCACCAGGAGATTGCTCACCATCTGGGCCTTGCGTTCCTCGTCGAGCTGCACCAGGCGTTTGGCACCGAGCTGGTCGAGCGCCATCTCCACCATGCTGACCGCGCCTTCGACGATGCGCTTGCGGGCGGCGATGATGGCTTCCGCCTGCTGCCGCTGCAGCATGGCGTTGGCGATTTCCGGCGCGTACGCCAGATGGCTGAGACGGGCCTCGTCGACGATGACGCCGGCGCGGGACAGGCGCTCCTGCAGTTCCTGCCGCAAGGCGTCGGAGACCTCGTCGGTGCTTCCCCGGAGCGAGATGGTGCCGCCCTCGGGTTCGTCGTAGGGGTACGCCTTCGCCAGGTGCCGTAGCGCCGAGTCGCTCTGCACGGCGACGAAGTTCTCGAAGTTCTCCACCTCGAAGAGGGAGGAGTAGGTGTCCGCCACCCGCCAAACCACGACCGCGGCGATCTCGATCGGATTGCCGACCAGGTCATTGACCTTGAGGCGCTCCCCTTCCTGGTTGCGGGCCCGCAGCGACAGCTTCCGTTTCACCGTGAACGGATTGACCCACCAGAAGCCGTTCTCCTTCACCGAGCCGACGTAAGCGCCGAAGAGCACCAGCACCGACGCCTGGTTCGGATTCACCACGAAGAAACCGGGCAGGGAGAGAGCGAAAGCGAGGAAGGCCGCCACGGCACCGAGAACAGTCGCAAGCTCATCTTCGCGCACTCCCGTGGCGAGTAACCAGATCCCCAACCCGAGGAGGAGGAAAGCGAGAACGAGGGCGAGGTAGCCCGAGAGCGGCTTGCGGGTGAACTCCTTCATGGCCATGTGCGGCCTCCTTTCAAAATTCAATCAAAAAGATATCATAACGATATGCACAGCGCAAGACCCCTCGTTCCGATTGTTTAAATGAATGTTAATAATAGACTTAGAGCTTAGACGGGCTTGCAGTGGAGGGCCTGGGTCGATCCTGGAGCGGAAGACGGCGCGACACGTCCCTAGAGCCCAGGGCCTCGCCTCGCGTTGACTTTTCCGCCGCGGGCGGGCATTCTAGCCCTCCCTTGGCGCACTTGGGGCCGTTCCCAGTCGGCGTGCGCTTCCCTGCTCGTCTCGTGGACTTCAGGAGTCGAGGCCATGTCGCGCGTCTGTCAGGTCACCGGGAAGAAGGCCCAGTACGGCAACCTGGTGAGCCACGCCAACAATCGCACTGGCCGCCGGTTCGAGGTGAACCTGCAGAGCAAGCGCTACTGGTTCGAGGAAGAGAAGCGCTGGATCCGGCTCCGCCTCAGCACGCATGGGATGAAGATCATCAACCGCCGTGGGCTCCCCGCGGTGATCGCCTCGATACGACGTCGCGGCGAGAAGATCTGAGCTCCCGAGCAGCCGCCGCCGCCATCGCCGTCCACCACTCCCGCATCGACCACCACGCGCTCGCCGCACACGACCGGTAGTGCCGCAAGCTCTCCCGTGCGCGCTTGGAGGAATTCTGCGCTTGTGCGCGGCTCGCTAGAGGTAGCTGCGCCGGTCACGACTCCGTGAACGGCAGCCGCCCTTGCTCCAGCTTGGGAGAATCGCTGGCGGCCCCGGAACGACGCCGTGCCTTGCGGACCGGTGCTGCGGCGGGAGGCCGAACCGCGGCGGGCGGCGGTGGCGCCGCCACCCCGGTGCGCTCCTCGTAGAGCGACGGCTCCGGCACCAGCTGGCGGAAGAGACTCGACTCGCGCTTGTAGAAGCCCTCGGTGTGCAACGAGTCTTCCAGCTCCAGCAACTCGTAATCGAGATGGTGGCCGATCTCGTGCAGGAGCGTGCGCAAGAAGGTCTTGAACGCCACCACTTGCTTCCGTTGCGCCGTCCGCATCCACACCGTGACGAGCGGCTTCTTCCCTTCTTCGGGCTCGTAGAGACCATGCAGCTCGCCCCAGGAGTGCGACGGCCGTTTGGCGAGGACACGGAGCCGCAGACCGGAAACGCGCAGCGCCGCCAGAATCTCCGCCGTGAGCCGGCTCGCCGCGACCTCCGTCGCGGGCCGATCCGATTGCTGCAGGGCTCGCGCCAGAGCCGCCACCAGCGGTTCGAGGCGCTCCGGCGCCGGCAGGCGCACGAAACTCACCTCGTTGCTGCGGTCGTAGATGCGCCGGGCGCGAGCCGGCAAGCGTTTGTAGTAGGCGAAGGGCATGCGTGGTACCCCCGCTTCATCCTGCGACCGACGCGAGCTCAAGGTCAATCCAAGATCTGTCGCGCCGTCGCGGCGAAGCGGCGCGCCCGCTCCGGGTCCAGGGGAGCCTCGGCGCGGCCACCTTGTTTCAGCGCCGAGCCGACGATGATCCCATCGGACTCGCGCAGGTAGAGACCCAGGCTCTGCTCGGTGACGCCGCTGCCGACGTAGAGCGGCACGCCGAGCTCGAGGGCGCGGACGCTGCGCAGGTCGTCCACATTGGTGGCCCAACCGGTACCGCGGCCGGTGACGATGAGCGCGTCGGCGTGGCCGCGCTGCACGGCGTCGCGTGCTTCGTCGGCGACGTTCTCGTGCGCCAGGCTGCGGCCGTGCTTGACCTGTACGTCGGCCCAAACGGCCACGGCAACGCCGAGCCGGCGGCGCAGGCGCAGCGTCTCTGCGGCGCGGCCCTCGAGCACGCCCTGGTCCGTGGCGGTGGCGCCGACGTGTACGTTCACCCGCACGAACGCCGCTCCGGTGGCCGCCGCCACCGCCACCGCTGCCGCCGCGTCGTTGCGCAGCACGTTCACCCCCACGGTGAGATCCGGCAGCTCCCGCCGCAGGCACGCCACCACCCGCGCCATCACCGCCACCGTCACGGGCTCGACGCCGGCGCCGTGGAAGGGCGCATCGCCGAAGTTCTCCACCAAGCAGGCAGCGAAGCCGGCATCGGCCAGGGTGCGCGCCTCGGCGAGGGCTTGCGCTTCGATCGCGTCCACGGCGAGAGCGGCCCGCGGCGCGCCGGGGAGCGGCGGCAGGTGCACCATGCCCACGAGGAGCTTGGAAGGTCGCCGTGCCTGGGCCGGCTGCATGGGAAGGATCTCGTTTCTAGCCGCTACGCACCCGGGCCCGCGCTGCCGCGGCGCGCACGATCTTCTCCACCAGGGTCTCGAAGTCGATGCCAGCCGCCTGCGCCGCCTTGGGGACGAGGCTCGTCGCCGTCATCCCGGGGATGGTGTTGACCTCGAGGCAGTAGGGTTCGTGGGCCGGGCTCAAACGGAAATCGATGCGGGCGAAATCGCGGCAACGGAGCGCGGCAAAGCACGCTTCGGCGTGGCGTTGCAACGTCTGCGCCGCGGCGGCAGGGATGTCCGCCGGCACGTGATAGCTGCTGGAACCGGCAGTGTACTTGTGACGGTAATCGTAAAAGCCCGCGTGCGGCACGATCTCGACCACCGGCAGCGCGCGCCCGTCGAGGATGGCCACGGTCAACTCGCGACCGGGGATGAAGGTCTCGAACATGAGCCGCGTGTCGTAGGCACCGGCGCTTTCCACCGCCTCGGCCACTTGCTGCGGGCCGTGGACGATGGAAACGCCGACGCTCGAGCCCTGGGCGTTGGGCTTCACCACCGCGGGCCAGCCGCATTCGGCTGCAATGCGGCGCGTCAGCTCCTCCAGCGGTGTGTCCGTGTCGGCAGCGAAGCCGGGCGGCGTGGGCACGCCGATGTCGCGGAAGATCCGCTTCGCCACTTCCTTGTCCATGGCCACGCTGCTCGCCAGCACGCCGGAGCCCGTGTAGGGAATCCCCACGGCGTCGAGCATCGCCTGGATGGTGCCGTCCTCACCGCCCGTCCCGTGCAGGGCGATGAAGACCACGTCCACTTCGCCGAAGGCCTGGGAACCGAGCTTCTCCACCGCGTGCACGGCGTCCCCCTCGGGGACCAGCGCCGTGGAGGGTGGCTCGCTGCCGATGCTTCGCTTGGCATCCAGCTCCACCAAGCGGCCGCCAGCGGTGTCCACCGCAGTCACCACGTGCCCGCGGCGCAACAGCGCCGCCCCCACCGCCCGGCCCGACACGAGCGAGACGTCGCGCTCGGCCGAGTTTCCTCCCAGCAACACGATGATGCGCATCGCTCTTCCCCCTCTTCCCGACATCCGCACGCCTGCACTCGAGGGCGCGGTCTCAGCCGCGCTGGCGCGGCCAGACTACACGATGCTCCGGCAGCGAACGAGTTCAACCGAGCGCAGCCCGCAGGCGCTGCCGCACTCGCTCCGCCCCCAGCGCGTCGTAAAGGAGCGGCAGCTCGGGCCCGTGGGTGCTCCCGGTGAGCGCCGCACGCACCGGGCCGAAGAGATCCTTGCCCCGCAGTCCCTGCTGCTGCCCGCTTTCCTGCAGGAGCTTCTTGAACCCTTGGCCGTCGAGCGTGGCGGCGCTCGACTGCGCCTTCTCGAGCCCGTCCACCAAGGCGGCGAGCAAGCCACGTGCCCCGGGAGCACGCAGCGCCGCCTCTGCCTCCGGAGTGGGGGCCGCGGGGCCGAGGATCTCCTGCACCTTGGCGGGCAGCCGCCCGAGCGCCGGGAGATCGGACTTGAAGCCGGCGATCCAGGCGCGGGCCGTCTCCGGCTTGGTGTCGAGCCCCGCCGCCTGCAGCCACGGCGCCGCCAGCGTCGCCAGCTCCGCGTCGGGACGCTGCCGCATGTGCCAGGCCGCCATCCAATCGAACTTCACCGGATCGAACACCGCGGGCGAGCGCGTCAAGCGCTCGAGGCTGAAGTCCCGCACCAGTTCCGCCGGCGACAGGAGTTCCTCGCCGCGCGGCGACGACCAGCCGAGGAGCGCCAGGAAATTCAGCAGTGCTTCGGGCAAGTAACCCTGGGTGCGGTACTCGTCCACGTAGGTGCCGCTGCGGCCGTCCCGTTTGCTGAGCTTGCTCCGGTCGGTGTCGAGGATGAGGGGCAGATGGACGAACTCCGGCAGCGACAACCGCAGAGCGTCGTACAGCAAGCGCTGCCGTGCCGTGTTGTAGAGATGATCCTCCCCCCGCACGACATGGGTAATCTGCATGGCGTTGTCGTCGACGACGCAGGCGAAGTTGTACGTCGGCAAGCCGCTCGTGCGCAGCAGGACGAAATCGCCGAAGGTGGCGGCATCGATGCGCATGGGCCCGCGCAGCCGATCCTCGAACTCCACCACACCCGCAGGCACCCGGAAGCGCACCGCCTGCCCTTCGCCGGCGCGGCGGCGCGCGGCCACCGCTGCCGGGCTCATCTCCCCGCAGCGGCAATCATTCCGTACCGGCGTACCGGCCTCCTCCCCCCGTGGTGCATCTCCCACCGGGTCGCCTGCTGGACGGTCCTTCTCGCCGCAGAAACAGGCGTAGGCCTGCCCCGCCTCCAGCAACTGCTCGGCGGCGGCGGTGTAATGCTGCCGGCGCTCCGACTGGCGGTACGGCGCCTGCGGCCCGCCACGGTCGGGTCCCTCGTCCCAATCGAGCCCGAGCCAAGCGAGGTCGGCGAGCAGGCTCGCTTCGGACTCACGGGTGGAGCGCTCCGCATCGGTGTCCTCGATCCGGAGGACCATGGTGCCCTCCTGGTTCCTGGCCAGAAGCCAGTTGAAGAGGGCGGTCCGAGCTCCGCCCACGTGCAGGCGGCCCGTCGGGCTCGGGGCGAAGCGGACGCGGGGAGCGGGCAAAGTCATGGTCCTTCCGTAACTTCCCTCGAGTTCGCCGGTTCGAGGCCGGAGGGCCCCTCGGCCAGCAGACCATGCAACCGAAGAATCTTTTGACAACTCTCTGCCAGACGACTACTATTCTCGGAATATAGCATCAGGATCCGCGGTTCCCGTGGATCGAAGCCTCGTGATGGGATCCGAGGGGGTGCTGCGTCCGAGACAGGGGTCGGCGTGACGCACCTCCCTCGGAGCCCGTCTTCCGTAGGGTGGGCCCACCGCCTCGACCCCGCTGGAGAAAGCGCGAACTCGCCGCGCTCGCTCACCTTCGCTTCCGACCTTGCCGCCTGCACGAATGTCGCTGGGATCCAAGCTCCCATGGATCCCTCGCCTTGCCTCGCTCTTCCCTGTCCTCTCTCTCCAAGAAGTCTCTGGGTGCCGCGCTCGTCCGGTCGCGTTGACCCTCGCTGCCGGCCGCATTATACTTTCCACACACGGCCGATCACCTCCCCCACTCGATTCGGTCTCTCGTGGGTTCGTTGCGCCCCCCGCAGTGTAACCCGGACGGAGACAATGCTTCGGCGTTCTCTCGTCGTGGGGCTTTTTGCCCTTTGCCTCCCCGGGTTGGCTACGGCCCAGGGGCGGAACACCAAGGTCTACTACGACGACGCTTTCGCCTTCGGCTCCAAGGCGCTCGAGCAGTCGCACACGCGTTATTTCCAGGTCCTCACCACCCCGGCAAAGGAAGATCCGGACGGGCAGATGGTGGCCTACTGGGGCCCCCAACTCGACCAATTCTTCAGCCGGGTCTGTGACAACCTGCACCTCGAGCCGGCGGAGATCTATCACTACCTGCTCTACCCGAGCTACTTCACCGAGATCGAGAAGCTCGTCTTCGAGGGGCGCCTGCACGCCGCCAGCTTCGACTCCCTGTTGCAACTCGTGGTGGACGTGCAAGAGGGTCGCACGGTGGCTCCGCCACAGCCCCTCGTCCTCGCCCAGCCGCGCGCGGCGCCCGCGGGCGGCTTGCGCTCCGGGCTGCCGGTCGTGCCGCACCCCCGTCGCTTCCTCGAGCGCCATGTCGAGTGGAGCGGCGACAGCCTCTTCGTCTGGCTCCCGGGCGCAGAGGCGCGCACGTACCAGCGCTGCGTCCTCTACCGCACCCTGCACGATTTCCTCGCCACCCCCATCGGCCCGGGCCTGCCCGAGGGGGTCTCCGGCTTCGTACCGCTCCACGATCCGAACCTGCCCATCGTGATCTACGCCTCCATCGGCGAACAGCGCCTGCGGCGCACGGCGCAGCACGAGATCGGCCACGCCGTCGTGGAAAGCATCGCCAAGTACCTACGGCAGCTGGCCCCGGCGCGGGCCCGCGCCGCGGTGCGCGACAGCGGCTGCACCCGCGGCTGGCGTCCCGGCAGCGGCGGCTTTTCCATGGTTACGCACGAGAACTACGCCGAGTATCTCGCCTTCCCCCACGGTCAGATGGAGCCGGCGTTGCGCGCTGCGCTCATCGAGCTGGTGGCGGAGAATCAGCTCGACGGGCTGGCCGCTCTCTCCACCGGCGCACGCTCGCAGGCGTCGAGCTACATCGAAGGCCCAGCGCGACTCGTCTTCCTGGCCGAAACCTACGGCCACGACGTGCCGAAGAATCTCCTGATCAAGTACCACAGCAACTCCTGCGGCTTCCTCGACTGGATCGAGTCCATGACCGGGCAATCGCTCACGACGGTGGAACAGCTCTACCGCCGCTGGTTGCGCGAAAAACTCTGGACCGAGTATCTCGCCACCGCCGTCCCCGACACGCTGGGAAGCATGCTGGCGCCGGCGCTCTCCGGTGTGCAGCACGGCGACAGCCTCTTGATGCAGCGCGCCCGTGGTGGGCGCCAGGAGCTCGTGCTCCGCACCGGCGCCGCCAGCGGCGCCGTGCACGAGACGCGCCTCGCCCGCGATCTCGACGGCATCGAGCGCTTGCCGCTCTTCTCCAGCCCCGATCTGCGCCGTGGTCGGGTGGTGGCGGTGGTGCGCCAGCGCCAGCGCGAGTCCCTGCTGCTCTGGGAGGACAGTGGACGCAAGCGCCTGCGCCGGCTTCGCGAGCTCGGCGAGGTGCGCGAGCTGCGTGATCCACGTTGGTCACCCGGCGGCGGCAGCGTCGTCTTCCGCGCCGTCGATCGCGCCGGGAGGAATGCCCTCGGCGTCTACGATGCCGACCACGACCGCGCCCGCTTGCTCGTGCCCTATCGCTGGGCCGAGCTGAGCCATGCGTCCTTCGCCAGCGACTCCCTCGTTCTCTTCACCTCCACCGCCACGGCGACGGGACGGAACGACGTCTTCTCCCTCGACCTGCCGACGGCAGAGATTCGCAACCTCACCCAGAGTCCCGACGTCAGCGAGACCGAGCCGCTCCTCGTCCACGGGCGCTTGATCTATCTCTCCGACGCTGCCGGCGTGCCGCGACCGGTGGAACAGCGCGCCGACGGCACGCTGCGGGAGCTCCTCGATCTGCCGTTTCCGGTGAGCGGCATGCAGCAGAGCGACACGCTCCTCACCATGGTGGCCACGAGCTTGCGGCATTCCCTGGCGCCCGGGGGTCGCGCCCTCTGGGGCTTCCCCTTGCGCCGTCTCGGTCTAGGCGACTCGCCGGCGCCGGAGGCACCGGCGGAACCTACGGGTCCCGTCGCCACTCCGACGCCGGTCGGGTTGCAGTCCGCAGACATCGGTCCATCACCGCCGCCTGATACGACCCCGACGACGGGTACGACTGGCACGACAGGGGCGACGGCCACGACGGCGGCGTTCGCCACCGCGCCGGTGACCCCACCCGGTCTGCTCACCGACGCGCGCGGCAGTGGAGAAGGATTGGCCACCGGTGTCAGCCTGTCGCGTTACAAGCAGAAGTGGGGCCTCATGCCCCTCGGTCTCAATCTGTCCACCGCCTCCACCCGCACCCGTGGCGCCACCTACGTCGGCATGGACACGGAGTTCCACGACCAGGCGGTCGTCGTGGCGGTGGGACAGAACGGCGATTTCGACCGCTTCGGCATCATGCAGTACCGCAACAGCGCCGCTCGCACCCACTGGCACGTGGGCGGTTACTATCGCTCCTTGATCGGGAACTACTACAACGCCGGCGGGGTGACGACCTACACGCGGAACCAGAGCGAGGCCGGCCTCCTCCTCTCGGGGCAATACCACAAGAGTCTCGTCACCCGCTTCGGCGCGGCACTGTCGTTCACCCAGCGCACCGACTCCCGTGGCCTCATGGTGCGTGCCGATGACCTCACCTTGCGCGAAGCCAACGCTCCCGTCGCGGGCCTGCGCTTGCAGGGTCTCGACCCGCGCGAGTGGGGGCTCGATTTCGGCGGCGTCGAGGAACCGGCGCTGCTGCTGGACCACTCCGACGACGCTGCGGTGCGCTGGGGCGAAACGGAAAGGCTCGCGGCGGAGCGGGCGCAGACCATCTTCCAACCCACCGAAACCTACGCCCGGCCGAACGCCGAAATCTCCTCCAGCTACAGCCGCGACACCCGCGTCTGGTCCGACGTGCGCGGACCGAGCACCGGTTCCCTCCTCGTGCTCACCCTCGCCGCGGGCTTCAACGCCCAGGGCTCGCGTACCTACGTGAACGGCGCGCAGCAAGACTCGCTGCAGCTGCACGTCGGCCCCGGTCTCGACCGGATCTCGTTCAACGCGCTGTTCCTCATGCACCGGCGCCTGTCCTTCCTCGATGTCGCCTTCCGGGCGCGGGCCTACACCAACGACGGCCCCCAGTCCCTCATCTACGGCGTCGGTGGTCTCTACTCCGTTTCCGGTTTCCCCCGTGGCTTCGTCCGCGGCGAGAAGGTGGCCTACACGAACCTCGAGGTGCGGGCGCCGTTCTGGGACTACAGCCGCTTCCGCATGCCGGTGTGGCGTCCCGTCCTCCCGGCGGCCGAAGGCTTCCTCTACTGCGACGCCGGCGCGGCGCTGCACTCGCGCGCCGTCTACTCCTACGGCGTCGGCCTGCGCTTGCGCTACGGCATGCTGAGCTTCGAATGGCGCCAGCCGCTGCGCGATGGCCTGCGTCCCGAGAACGGTTTCACCGCCGCCTGGTGACCAAGCTCCCCGCAAGATTTGCATGGCGCGAGCACACCGGCGCACCGGCGCACCCAGCGCCCGTACTCCGCTTGGCCCATTCGCACACGAGTCTCACGCCGCACAAGAAGATCGGGGCAAAGTACCCAATGGCACAAACCGATCAGGCAATCACCTGACAAACGATGAAGGATTCCAAGGATCTCTCACGCCCGAACGGACTCGCCGCTCCATGGACACTGCAACGCCTGCGAGCTGCCGCGCCTCAGCCGCTCCCCGAGCGGGAAGCTCGGGAGCATCCTGTGTGCGGGATCGGTGGCAATCCTTGCACGAACTCTTGACAGCATTGCCCTACCGTTGATTCAATCACTCGCCGCAAGAGAGATGAACTCCCTGTGACGACTTCGCCCAGGGCTACCGAGGATTCTCACGTGTCGAAGACGCTGCAGGAGTGGATCGACACGGACGTCCAGGCTGTCCGTGGCCAACCCATCAGTCGCGTGATGAATTTCAACCCTGGGCCGGCTGCGCTTCCCCTCTCCGCGCTCGAGCGCGCTCGTGAAGAGCTCCTCGACTTCGAGGGGTCGGGAATGAGCGTGATGGAGCACAGCCATCGGGGAACGGTCTACGAGAAGGTGCACGCGGAGGCCACGGCCCTCGTCGCCGAGCTCCTCGGCACGCCGCTCGATACGTGGGACGTCCTCTTCGTTCAGGGCGGAGCGTCGATGGCTTTCGCCCAGATTCCGCTCAACTTCCTCGGAGCGGGGAGGACCGCCGACTACATCGTCAACGGCGCGTGGGGCGAGAAAGCACTGGCGGAGGCCCGCACGATCAAGGCGGTCGGCGGAGGCGAGCCGCGCGTGGGCGCGACGACGCGGGGCGAGGACAAGAGCTACGACCGCGTCCCGCGCCAGGAGGAGCTGTCGCTCACCAAGGGCGCTGCGTACCTGCACGTGACGAGCAACGAGACCATCCACGGCATCGAGTACGGCCTCCAGCCGGAGACGCCGTTCCCGCGCGCCGATGTCCCCGTCGTCGTCGACATGTCGAGCGACATCCTCGGCCGGTCAATCGACGCGTCTCGCTTTGACCTCATCTACGCCGGAGCGCAGAAGAACCTCGGCCCGAGCGGCGTCACGCTCGTGGCGATGAAAAAGGAAATGACGGCTCGAGGCAGGAAGGACATCCCGACCATTTTCCAGTACCGAACAGCGGCGGACAACCAGTCGCTCTACAACACGCCGCCGAC
>Ga0075418_10007621_pt1 | contig 12185 bp, 6 predicted proteins | sample SoiMetdeltSBSDD2_FD_81776 | JGI IMG/M metagenome (GOLD analysis project Ga0075418, IMG submission 81776) | Bulk soil microbial communities from a Populus tree surrounding site in Tennessee, USA - Soil MetaG P. deltoides SBSDD2 | ecosystem: Environmental > Terrestrial > Soil > Tree plantation...
ATCAGCGATGGGTAGTCCGGCAGATCGCGGACGCTGCGTGCCTCAGCCAAGCTGAGCGCCAGCGACTGCTGGTAGTTGTTGCGCAGCGATGCCGCCGCCACGGCATCGGTCATTTCGGTCAGCAGCGTGTTGCGGGCATTCATGGTCAGGCGGCCCGAGCGCACCGCCGGTCCCAGCGTGATCTTGATGTTGACCTCCTGATCGGAGGTGTTCACGCCGGCCGAGTTGTCGATGAAGTCGGTGTTGAGCCGGCCGCCACGCATCGCGAATTCGATGCGGCCGCGCTCCGTCATGCCGAGGTTGGCGCCCTCGCCGACCACCTTGGCGCGCAGCTCGGCGCCGGTGATGCGCAGCGCGTCATTGGCACGGTCGCCGGCGTCGGCATCCGTCTCGCTGGAGGCGCGCACGTAGGTGCCGATGCCGCCGAACCAGAGCAGGTCGGTCTCGCATTTGAGGATGGCGCGGATCAGCTCGGTGGGTGTCAACGCCGCGGCTGGGATGCCGAGCAGATCCTGCACCTCCACGCTCAGCGCAATGGCTTTGGCAGAGCGCGCGAACACTCCGCCGCCCTTGGAAAGCTTGGCCTTGTCGTAGTCCTGCCAGCTTGATCGCGGCAGGTCGAACAGGCGTTGGCGCTCGCCCAAAGCAACGGCGGCATCGGGATCTGGGTCAAGGAAGATGTCGCGATGATCGAATGCCGCCACCAGCCTGATCTCGGGCGACAGCAGCATGCCGTTGCCGAACACATCGCCCGACATGTCGCCGACTCCGACCACCCGGAAGGGCTGACGCTGGATGTCGATGTCCATCTCGCGGAAGTGGCGCTTGACGCACTCCCAGGCGCCACGCGCGGTGATGCCCATCTTCTTGTGGTCGTAGCCAGCCGAGCCGCCCGAGGCGAAGGCATCGCCGAGCCAGAAGCCGTGCGCGATCGAGATTTCGTTGGCGATGTCTGAGAAGGTCGCCGTGCCCTTGTCTGCCGCCACCACCAGATAGGGATCATCGCCGTCGTGGCGCACCACCCGCGGCGGTCCGACAACGGCGCCATCCTTCACGTTGTCGGTGATGCTGAGCAGGGCGGAAATGAAAATGCCGTAGGCAGCTACGCCTTCGGCCTGCATGGCATCGCGCCCTCCCAAGCGCGGCATCTGCTTGGGCAAAAAGCCGCCCTTGGCACCGGTCGGCACGATCACCGCATTTTTGACGCGCTGGGCGCGCACCAGCCCCAGGATCTCGGTGCGGAAATCCTGCGCGCGATCCGACCAACGGATGCCGCCGCGTGCGGTCGGCCCAAAGCGCAGGTGCACGCCTTCAACGCGCGGCGCGTAGACCCAGATCTCGCGGTAGGGGCGCGGCCGGGGCGCCGGGTCCAGAGCCTTGCCGTCAAACTTGAAGGTGATGGTCTCAGGCGGACGGCCGTCCGCGCCGGTCTGATAGTAGTTGGTGCGCACCGTGGCGCCGACCAGACTCAGGAACTGCCGCAAGATGCGGTCTTCGTCCAGGCTGGGCACGGCGCTCAGCGCGCCATCGATGCGCTTGCGAATTGGCGCTTCCGCCGCCTCGCGATCCTTGACGCCGGCCTTGCGGTCCGGGTTGAGACGCAGATGGAACAGCTCGACGAGATCGCGCGACACGCCAGCGTGGCGATTGAGGATGTCGGCCAGATAGCGCAGGCCGAAGGGCGAGCCAAGCTGGCGCAAATAGGCGGCATAGGCCCGCAGGATGGCTGCTTCGCGCCAGTCCGCGCCGCTTGAAACGATCAGTCGGTTGAAGCCGTCGTTGTCGGCGTTGCCCTGCAGGATCGCCAGGAACGCGTCCTCCAGTCGCGGGCCGTGCATGCGAAGGTCGATGGGATCGCCGCCGCGCATCTGCAGCGCCATGTCGTGCAGGGTCACCTCGCGGGTGCCGTCGCTGTAGCGCGGCGTGATGCGGAAGGTGCGCTCGTCGATGGCGGAGAAGCCGAGGTTCTCCAGGATCGGCACGCGCTCGGACAGCTGCATGGGCGGGCCGAACCGGTACATCGCCGCATGTAGCCGGCCTTCGGGCGCGCCGTAGAAGTCGACGGCGACCGGCCGATCCGGTCCCAGCCGTTCGATGCGTTTGATGTCCTCCAGCGCCCGCTCCGGCGTGAACGTCTCGGCGTATCCCAGCGAGAACGCCGTACGATACTTGCTTTCGAGCTTCTCGAGGTGATCGGCATCACCGCCCGATGCGGCAATGGCCTGCGTCAGCCGGTCCTCCCAGGTGCGGATGATCTCGACGATGCCGCGCTCGAGATCCTCGCCGGCGACCTGCGGCGTGGTGCCGGCGTAGCGCGCAACGATGAATTGCACGCGCACCAGCGGGCCATCCGTAAAGTGCGGATAGAAGGCGACGACGCGTCCGTCGTAGGCTTCCGACAGCAAGGTGGCGATGCGCTCGCGGATCGTGGAGGTGTAGCGGTCGCGCGGCACGTAGACGAGCAGGGAGACGAACCGGTCGAAGCGATCGACGCGGGCGAACACGCGCACGCGCGGCCGTGTCTCCAGATCGAGAATGCCGTCCACCCATTCGCGCAGCTGCCTGACGCCGATCTGGAACAGCTCGTCGCGAGGGAAGCTTTCCAGGATGTTGAGGATTGCCTTGCCGTCGTGACTGGAGCGCGGATAGCCAAGCGCGCCGAGCACGGCGTCGACCTTGTGCCGCAGGAACGGCACCTGCGTGGGCGAGGCGAAATAGGACTGCGACGTAAACAGCCCGACGACGCGGATCTCGCCCTTGGGTGTGCCATCGGCGCGATAGGTCTTGATGCCGATATAGTCCATGTGCGCGCGCCGATGCACCATGGAGACGACGTTGGCCTTGGTGATGATCAGCGGCGAGGGTGCAAAGAAGAAGCGGCGCACTTCCGGCGTCATCGCCACCAGCTCGTGGCCGCGCCTCAGCACTTGCACTGATGGGTCGCGCAGTACGCCGAGCCCGCTGCCTTCGACAGGCACCAGGTCTCCGGTCTGATGATCGCCGGACAGCTCCAGCTCCTGCACGCCGAGGAACGTGAAATTGTCCCGCTCCAGCCATTCGAGAAAGGCGATGGATTCGCTCAGCAGCGGCGCGGGAATGCTCGCTGGTGCTAATCCCAGCGCCGTGTTGGCTGCCTTGACGGCGGCCAGCATCGGCTTCCAGTCGGACACCACCATGCGTACCTGCCGCAGGATCGAGGAGACGGCGGCACCGAGGTCGGCCGCCGAGGCGTCCGACATAGGCGGCAGGTGAACGGCGATGTAGCTTTCCTGGTGCCCGTCCCCCCAGGCGCTGTCGCCCGGCCCCTCGATCGAGGTGAGGCGGCCGGAGGCCTCGCGCCTGGTCTTGAAGATCGGGTGCTGCAGCAGGCTGATCGGCAGCCCGCGCGCGCCGACCTCGGCCAGCACCGAGTCGACCAGGAAGGGCATGTCGTCGTTCAAGACCTCGAGCACGGTCGTTGCCGGCAGGTCGGCGCTCGCCGGGCTGCGGCGCAAGCCGACCTTGTGCCGGCCCTTCGCCTTCTCGGCGATGAACTCGAAGGCATCGCGGGCGGTGCGGGCTAGCCGGGCCGGCGTCAGGTGTGCAAGGCTGGTGCTGTCGGTGCGGGCATACAGCAGGGCAGCAAAACTCGCAGCCGGCGTGGCGGCTCCCAAGATCTGCTGAACCTGGCGGATCAGCCCGTTGCCGTCCGTCTTTGCGTCGTCGGCCATGCTGTGCTCTGTGTTGGCGGCCCTAGTGCGGTGTCTGGCCCCTGCCATCAGCCTTTGTGGTGGGCTCCATCATGGCATTTGCCAGACTGAACCGCACTAGAATCGACTCTTGCGAGTGTCCTGCAGTCTCCGCATTGTCTTGCCAACGCTGCGGCAAAACGTGCAGGCAATCGCAGACAGGACACTAGGGCGCGCAACGCTTGAGCCGCCGCCTCAAACTAACAATAAGGTTGGCTGGCCGTTGACAATCGTGGCGGGTAATCCAAAGAAATCACGCATGACCGTAAAGAACAAGCCCATGGCACTCGATGCCGGCCCGGCCGCCAGGCTGGATGCCGACAATCAGGACTATTTCGCCAAATGCCGAGAGAAGCTTGGCTTCGTCCCCAATGTGCTGGCCGCTTATGCCTTCGACAACGCCAAGCTGCGCGCCTTCATCCTGATGGCCGATGACCTGATGCTTGGCGACAGCGGGTTGTCCAAGCTCGAGCGCGAGATGATCGCCGTCGCCGTCAGCGCGGTGAACCACTGCCATTACTGCCTGACCTCGCACGGGGCGGCCGTGCGGCAGCGTGCGGGCGACCCGGAACTTGGCGAGCTGATGGTCCACAACTACCGGGCTGCCGACCTGCCGCCACGTCAGAAGGCCATGCTCGACTTCGCCGTCAAGATGACCGAGCAGCCCGACAAGATCGAAGAGGCGGACCGGCAGTGCCTGCGCAAGGCGGGATTCGTCGACCGGGACATCTGGGACATCGCCGCCGTGGCGGCTTTCTATAATATGACCAACCGGATGGCTGCGGCGACCGACATGCGCCCCAATCGCGAATACCACTACATGGTCCGGCACCCCGCGCACACTATGGACAAGTCAGCGCCTGTGGCCGCTTCCCGGGTGGCCCCCACAAATCGGGCAGGCGCGAGGCGCCGGGGGGGCAAAGCCGGTTGACGAACGGCGACCGGCCTTGGTAGGCCCACCCGCAGGCCGCCACATTTGCCATGCACACCTCATGGGGGCCTAGGCGGGTAGATTTCTTCGACCAACGCTCGGACGGGCTGGCGGGGCATGCGTAACACGATTGCTGTCATGAACACGAAGGGTGGGGTTGGAAAATCCACCCTCGTGCTGGCGATGGCCGAAACGCTGTCGGCCCAGTTTCGCAAGAACGTCCTGATCATCGACTCAGATTCGCAGGCGAGCGTCAGCGCCATGCTGCTGACCGCGGCCAATCTGCACCGCCTGCAGTCGGACGGTCTGACCATCGTCGACCTGCTGGTGGCGAGCGTGCTCAACAACGTCGCCGTCGACTGGCCGCGCTTCGTGGTGGGCGGCGTGTCGGATGTCGACGAAGCGCGCACCGTCTACCTTATCCCGAGCGACATGCAGCTCACGCTGTTCGAGCGCGAGGTGTCCAAGGAGAGCCTGCACGCCCGCCTGCGCACCAGCATCAGCGCCCTGTTGGGCCACGTGCGCAGCGTGTTCGACATTGTCCTGATCGACTGTCCGCCTGGCCTCTCGGTACTCACCGAATCTTGGCTGCGCGAGGCCGACTTCCACCTCTCGCCGACCAAGCCCGACTACGTGTCCACCTGCGGCCTCGAAGTGTTCCGCCGCTTCAAGGGGCTGAACCCGGAGATGGGCTTCGCCGAGAACCTCGGCGTCATCATCAACATGAAGGACCTGCACTCGGCCGTCGACGGCGATTATCATCGCTGGCTCGCCGGCAATCCCGACAATCGCTGCATCAAGCAGGCGATCCCGCGCACCAGCGCCATGCAGCACGCCGCGCAGCTGAGCTCGGTGGAGCGCTCCTATTCAGCCAAGTATCCCGGCGAATCCGGAGCCGCAATCAAGGCTGTGTGCGCGGAGGTGATCGAGCGCCTGGCGGCGACCAATGCGACCGCCTTGCTCAGCCCGACCGGCGCGCCCGGCAAGGGCCCTGCTCCGGCCACGTCGCAAGCCTCCTAGTGGCGTGATCGCGAAATTCGTTGCCGCATGCGGCAGATGTTGAACGAATTTCGCGATCTGAGGACACTAGGGGAATCTCTGAAGACACCAGGTGAATCAGTGTGCTAGTGCGATTGGCGGATCGCGAACTTGGCCTCTCGACCTGGCCGCGGGTGGTAGCGGACGTTTTCGATCGTCGCACTGGTTCGATACGTTGCCTGGGCTGCCGTGCCGGATGGCGGCCCCTCAGCCGAGCGGGATTGCCCGATGCCCTCAACGGTGTTCGATTCTGCCATCTTCCGCGATGCATTCGGCTCCCCGGCGATGCGCGAGGTGTTTGCCGATGCGACGACCGTCGCACGCTATGTCGAGGTGGAAGTGGCGCTGGCTGCCGCCGAGGCCCGGGTTGGCGTGATCCCTGAGGCGGCCGCCCACACCATTGCCAGATCGGCCAACGCCAAGGCGATCGACCTGGCGGCCCTGAAAGCCAAGACGGATGTGGTCGGCTATCCGATCGTCGGGCTGGTCAGCCAGCTCGCCACGCAGTGCGGCGATGCCGGCGGGTTCGTGCACTGGGGCGCCACCACCCAGGACATCATGGACACGGGCCTCATCCTACAGGTGCGGGACGCCCTGGGGCTGGTCGCAGCCGACCTGGCCGGCATCGAGACGGCATTGGCAGGCCTCGCCAGGACCCACCGCAACACCGTGATGGCCGGCCGCACCCACATGCAGCACGCCTTGCCGGTGACCTTCGGCTACAAGGCGGCGGTGTGGCTCAGCATGGTGCGACGGCATCGCCAGCGCCTTGCCGAGCTGAAGCCGCGGGTGCTGGTCGGCCAGTTCGGCGGCGCAGCCGGCACGCTGGCCTCGCTCGGCGACCAGGGGCTCGCGGTGCACGACGCCTTGATGGATGAGCTCAAACTTGGTCGTCCGCCGATCGCCTGGCATGTGGCCCGCGACGGATTGGCCGAAACGGTATCGATTCTTGGCCTCATCGCTGGCACGCTGGCAAAGATCGCGACCGACATCATGCTCATGATGCAGACCGAGGTCGGCGAGGCCTTCGAGCCTTACCAGGAAGGCCGCGGCTCCTCCTCCACCATGCCGCAGAAGCGCAACCCGATCGCCTGCGAGTTCATCCTCGCCCTGGCCAAGGTGGTGCGCCAGCAGGCCGGCCTGATGCTGGACGGCATGGCAGCCGACCACGAGCGTGCCACCGGGCCCTGGCAGCTCGAGTGGGTGGCAGTACCGGAAGCGTTCATCGCCGCCAGTGGCGCCTTGCGGCACACGCGAGCGATGCTGGAGGGTCTTATTGTCGAGCCCGAGCGCATGCGTCGCAACCTCGATCTCACCGGCGGGCTGATCGTGGCTGAGGCCGTCATGATGGCACTAGCCGAGCACACCGGTCGGCAGGCAGCGCATCACATCGTCGCCGAGGCCTCGCGCGCGGCTTTGCAGAACGGCACCATGCTATTGGCCGAATTGCACAAGCGGCCTGATGTCACCAAGCACCTCGACGCAAAGCGCCTTGCCGAGCTGACCGATCCGGCCAACTACCTCGGCTGCGCTGCCGCCATGGTGGACAGGGTATTGGCCGGCTAAGCGCGCTCGCTTGGGCGGCGATGGCACGGCGGTTACCTGCCCAGTCGCTCCGTCCCGCTCATCGCCACGCTCCGCCGTACGTGATCTGCGAAGGCGTTTGCAGCGGGGCTCGGGTGCCGCGCCTCGTACAGGTTGACCTGGAACATCGGCAACCGCGGTAGGCGCCGATCGGCGGGGATGATTTCCAGGCTGTCAGGTATGGCATGGCCGAGCAGGGGGGCGACAGCCAGATCGGCCTCCAGTGTCGCGCGCACCGGCTCCATGTTGCTGACCTCGCACACCGCTTGCCAATGGCGGCCGGCTTTCTTCAAGGCGGTCACCGCGACCGGCCTGAACACACAGGTTTGCGCCCCGAGCGACACCGGCAGCGGATCGCGGGTGTGGGCCTCGCCGCCGCGCGCTCCGATCCACACCAGTCGGTCGCTGCGCAAGGTCTCGGCGCCCTTTGCGCAGCCCAGCTCGGTCGTCAGTGCCAGATCGATGCTGCCCCTCTTTACCTCCTGCAGCAGATCGATCGTATCCTTGCAGACCAGGGTGACGCGGATGCTCGGGAATGCCCGACTGAAGCGCCGCAGGATGGGCGGCGCGTAGCTGCCGATGATGTCGTAGGGGGCGCCGAACCTGACCTCGCCTGCGAATGCGGGCTGCCGAAGCGCGCTGATCAATTGCTCGTTGGCGGCCAGCAACTGGCTGACCGCGCCTACCAGCCGCCGTCCCTCCGGCGTGGGCACGATGCGGCGTCCGGCACGGGCGAAGAGTGCGTGGTCGGCCATCTCCTGCAGGCGCCGCAGCTGCTGACTGATGGCGCCCTGCGTGAGGTTGAGCTGCCGGGCCGCCAGCGTCACGCTGCCAGTCTCGACGACGGCCAGGAATGCGCGCGCGACGGCCACGTCGATGTTGCGGTTCATGTGCCTTTCAATTCATTACGATCTCTAAAGGCAAACATTAATATGAATAGTTATACTAAATATTGGAACGGCGCTAGCTGTCGATGTGCGGGCTTGCCGCGATGGAGACCGCCGTCATGCTCACGGGTGTTTGGATCCCCCTTGTCACGCCGTTCAAGGATGGCCGCCTCGATCTGGCGAGCTACAAGCGCCTGATCGAGCATTACGTTGCGCGGGGCGCCAGTGCCCTGTTTGCGCTCGGCACCACGGGTGAGGCGCCGACGTTGGACGACGATGAGGTGGACGAGATCGTCGCCACAACCGTCGAGGTTGCGGCGGGACGGCTGCCCGTTTTCGTCGGCATCGGCGGCAACGACACACGCAAGGTGATCAAGACGCTCCGGCAGCTGCAACGCTTCGCATTCACGGGCCTCGTCTCCGTGTGCCCGTACTACAGCCGACCCTCGCAGGACGGCATGCGGCAGCACTTCTCGGCTATCGCCGATGCGACCGACCGGCAGATCCTCATCTACAACATCCCGTACCGAACCTGCGTCAACCTCGCCAACGATACGCTGCTGCGTCTGGCCGAGCGCACCAACATCGTCGGGGTCAAGGACAGCTCCGGCAGCATCGCCCAATCGCTGGAGCTGCTGGCGAGCAAGCCACCCGGCTTCTCCGTCCTGACCGGCGAGGATGGGCTCTATTTCACCATGCTATGCAACGGCGCCGATGGCGGCATCCTGGCGGCGGCACATTTGGCAACGGAGCGGTTCGTAGAGATCGGCCGTCTCATCGCGGCCAATGACATGGTCGCCGCGCGTGCGACCTGGCGCTCGCTTTCTCGCTGCATTCCGAAGCTGTTCCAGGAAGCGAACCCGATGCCCATCAAGCACTGCCTCTGGCGCCAAGGCCTGATCGCATCGCCCGAGTGCCGTCTGCCCCTGTCCTCGATCTCCGATCAGCTGGCACACGCACTCGATGGCTGGCTCGCCACGCAACGGGCCGCCTAGCCGACCCGGCACGCCCTCCAGCCACCCCCGGAGCAGCCGGCGCAGCGTGCAGCATCAGCCCTTCTTGTCGGGCACTGCGAGACGGATGTGCAGCTCGCGCAGCTGCTTGGGCGCGGCCTCGCTCGGCGCACCCATCAGCAGGTCGTTGGCCTGCTGGTTCATGGGGAACAATGCCACCTCGCGCACGGTCTTGCAGCCCGTCAGCAGCATAACGATGCGCTCGATGCCGGCAGCCATGCCGCCGTGCGGCGGGGCGCCGTACTGGAACGCCCGGTAGAGGCCGCCGAAGCGGCCTTCAACGTCGGCCCGCGTCAAGCCTGTGATCTCGAACGCCTTGACCATCGTTTCCGGCACGTGATTGCGGATCGAGCCTGAGGCGATCTCATAGCCGTTGCAGACCATGTCGTACTGGTTCGCCTTGAGCGCCAGCAACGCCTCGCGGCCCTGCTTCTCGGCCGCCTCCAGCGCCTCGCGGCCGCCCTTGGGCATCGAGAACGGGTTGTGCGAGAAGTCGATCTTCTTCTCCTCCTCGTTCCACTCGTAGAACGGGAAGTCGACGATCCAGGCCAGGGCGAACTGGTCGTCTTTTGTGAGCTTGAGTTCCTGGCCAACGAGCGTGCGCGCATCGCCGGCGAACTTGTAGAACTTCTCCGGGTTGCCCGCCGCGAAGAACACAGCGTCCCCGTCGCCCAGCCCGAGCTGCGCGCGCAGCGCCTCCGTCCGCTCGGGCCCGAGGTTCTTGGCGACCGGACCCGCGCCTTCGAGAATCGCGACCATCGGCGTGTGCTTGGTCGGATCCTGGGCTTCCTTTTTGGAGCCGCCGGCACTCGAGGAAGCAACAACAGCGGCATCGCGCCAGAAGATGTAGCCGAGACCGGGCTGGCCTTCCTTCTGCGCCCAGCCGTTCATGCGGTCGCAGAACGCCCTGGAACCGCCGCCCGGTGCGGGGATCGCCCACACGCGCGCCTTGGCGTCCTTCTCGATCATGCCGGCGAACACCTTGAAGCCCGAGCCGCGGAAGTGCTCGGTTACGTCCTGCATTTCGATGGGATTGCGCAGGTCGGGCTTGTCGGTACCGTATTTGGCGATGGCCTGATCGTAGGGAATGCGCGGCCAGCCCCTACGGACGGTCTTGGCACCGGCAAACTCCTCGAAGACGCCGGTCAGAATGGGCTCCATGGTGGCGAACACATCGTCCTGCTCGACGAAGCTCATCTCGAGGTCCAGCTGGTAGAACTCGCCCGGCAACCGGTCGGCGCGCGGATCCTCGTCACGGAAGCAGGGTGCGATCTGGAAGTAGCGGTCGAAGCCCGACACCATCAAGAGCTGCTTGTACTGCTGCGGCGCCTGCGGCAGGGCGTAGAACTTGCCAGGGTGCATGCGCGAGGGAACCAGGAAGTCACGCGCGCCCTCGGGCGAGGACGCCGTGAGGACCGGCGTCGGGAACTCGTTGAAACCGGCCTCGTGCATGCGCCGGCGGATGGAGCGGGTGATCTCCAGCCGCTGCATGATGATGCCGTGCAGCGTTTCGCGCCGCAGATCCAGGAAGCGGTAGGTAAGGCGCAGGTCCTCCGGGTAGTCGGGCTCGCCAAACACCGGGATGGGCAGCTCCCTGGCTGCTGACAGCACCTCGATGTCGGTGGCCGTCACCTCGATCTCGCCTGTCGGCAGCTCGGGGTTCACCGTCGACTTTCCATCGATGACCGGGCGGTCGCGTACACTGCCGTCGAGGCGGATCACCCATTCCGAGCGCACCGCCTCGGCCGTCTTGAAAGCCGGGCTGTCCGGGTCGGCCACCACCTGGGTCAGACCGTAGTGGTCGCGCAGGTCGATGAACAGCAGGCCGCCGTGGTCGCGCACGCGGTGCACCCAACCCGACAGGCGCACGCGCTTGCCTACGTCGCTTTGGCGCAGCGCCCCGCAGGTGTGCGAGCGGTAGCGGTGCAGAGCTCCGCCGCTTGGTGCTGCATCGGCCGCAGCGGCGCGCTGCGCCGGTTTTTTCGCGTCAGCCATGGCCACGCTGTTCCTTCACAAAGGTCTACCTGGGGTTGACGGGCGGAAGAGCACGGTAGTCCGGTGGGTGTCAAGGATGCCGGGCGGGTAGGCGGCCGGCGCAAACGCCTTCGCAACCTGGATGTGCGAGAGTGGCCGGGTGTGGCGCCCGGGGCACGGATGCCGCCCTATCATCGCCTATAAGAAGGGCAACGGTTTTCCGCAATCAGCGTTTTGGAGTTGCAGGTGGTGCTAGGTGTTTTCCTAGGTTGGCGGGGTATTTCCCGCACGGTGAGCGTGTCGGCCACGGGCCTTTTGGTCTGGCTGGCGATGGGCGTAGGTGAGGCCGGCGCGCGCACCGAGCAGTCGAACCGTGCCGCGCGGGGGGCCGCGGTCGGGGCTCGCGACAAGGCGGCAGCCAAGCCCGCACCCGGTCCGCTGATCGCCGTCGTCTCCCTGGCCCGCCAGCGCATCTCCATCTACGGCAGCGAGGGCCTGCTGGCGCAAAGCGCCATATCCTCCGGACAGGCAGGCCATCGCACGCCGACCGGCGTGTTCAGCGTGATCCAGAAGAACCGCTATCACCGCTCCAACATCTACAGCGGCGCGCCGATGCCTTACATGCAACGCATCACCTGGTCGGGCATCGCCCTGCACGCTGGCGTCCTCCCAGGGTATCCCGCCTCGCATGGCTGCATCCGCCTGCCACACCATTTTGCGGCCGAGCTGTGGGGCATGACCAAGATGGGCGCCCGCGTCATCGTCGCCCAGGACGAGACGAGCGCCGTCGAACTCACCAGTCCGCGTCTGCCTCTTCCCACGCTGACGCCGGCTCCCGACGGGACGCCGAACGATCAAGCCAAGCCGGAGCTGGTCTCGATGGCGCTGGCCGGGCCTCGCAGCGAAGGCGTGGATACCCCACAGGTGGCCGTGCCGCGCCTGCTCAATCCGCTGGAACCGGTGTGTTCTGCCAAAATTCGCACCGCCGCCGAGGTGGTTGCAACGGGCAAGGCAGCCAAAGCTGCCACGG
>Ga0075418_10007624_pt1 | contig 12180 bp, 10 predicted proteins | sample SoiMetdeltSBSDD2_FD_81776 | JGI IMG/M metagenome (GOLD analysis project Ga0075418, IMG submission 81776) | Bulk soil microbial communities from a Populus tree surrounding site in Tennessee, USA - Soil MetaG P. deltoides SBSDD2 | ecosystem: Environmental > Terrestrial > Soil > Tree plantation...
ACGCGGATATCGATCGCGCGGATTGCTTCTTGCTGCTCGGCACCAATACCGCCGACTGCCATCCCGTGACCTTCAAACGGATCCGGCGGCGAAAGCTCCAGGCTCCCGACGACGTCACGGTCATCGTCGCTGATCCGCGCTGGACGGAGACCGCCGATCTCGCCGATCTCCATCTTTCGCTGCGACCCGGCTCCGACATCGCGCTGCTCAGCTCGATGCTCCACGTGCTGTGGCACGAGCGGCTCCTCGACCGGCGCTTCATCGCCGAGCGCACAGCCGGTTGGGAGAAGCTATCCGCCGTCATCGAGCGCTATCCGCCCGAGCAGGGTGCGGCGCTCACCGGCCTCTCGCGCGAGGCGATCGTCACGGCGGCACTGCGCTTCGGACGCGCCCGCGCAGCCTTGAGCCTGTGGTCGATGGGCATCAACCAGAGCCACGTCGGTACCGACAAGAACGCGGCCATCATCAACCTGCATCTGGCGACGGGCCAGATCGGCCGGCCGGGCGCGGGGCCGTTCTCGCTGACCGGTCAGCCGAACGCGATGGGCGGGCGCGAGACCGGCGGCCTTGCTCATCTCCTGCCTGGGTACCGGCTCGTCGCCGACGCCGCCGCTCGCGAGGCCGTCGAGCGCCACTGGGCGATCCCGGCCGGCCGGCTGCCCTCGAGGCCGGGGCGCTCGGCGCTGGAGATCTTCGAAGGGCTCGCTGTCGGCGCGGTGCGCGCGGTGTGGATCATGTGCACCAATCCGGCGGCGTCGATGCCCGATCTCGATCTGGTGGAGAAAGCCCTGCGCCAGGCGGACCTCGTCATCGTCCAGGACGCCTATCACCCGACCGAGACGACGCGCTTCGCCGACGTGCTCCTGCCCGCCGCACAGTGGCCGGAGAAAGACGGCGTCATGACCAGCTCCGAGCGCAGGCTCACGTACCTCCCGCGCCTGGTCGACCCGCCGGGAGAGGCGCTGCCCGACGCCGAGATCCTCACGCGATTCGCTCACGAGATGGGCTGGAAGGAGGAGTTCGCATGCGCGAGCGCGGCCGAGGTCTTCGACGAGTTCGCCTCGCTGACGGCCGGGGCGGTCTGCGATTACTCGGGCGTCAGTCACGACCGCCTCCGGACGGACGGACCGCTCCAGTGGCCGGTGCCGTCGCCCGACCATCGGGGCACCGCGCGTCTCTACGCCGACGGCCGCTTCCCGACGCCGGACGGGCGGGCCCGCTTCATCGCGGTCGAGCACGCCGAGCCGGTGGAGGAGCCCGACGCCGACTTTCCCCTGACGCTCACGACGGGACGCGTGCGCGACCACTGGCACACGCTGACGCGCACGGGCAAGTCGCCGGCGCTCGCCGCGCGCACGCCCGAGCCGGTCCTCGAGGTGCACCCGAACGATGCGCGACAGGCGCGTATCCAGGACGGCGACTTCGTCGAGATCGCCTCACGCCGCGGCAAGGCGGTGGCGCAGTGCCGCGTGAGCGCCGCCATTCGCGAGGGCACGTGCTTCCTGCCCTTTCACTGGGGCCGGCTGGCCGGCTTCTACAAGAGCGCCAACAATCTCACCCTGAGCGATCGCGATCCGGTGTCGCGGCAGCCGGAGCTGAAGGCGTGCGCCGTGCGCCTGCGGCGGGTCGCCCAGACGCCCGTGCTGACGAGGTCGAGCCGATGAACAAGATCGAGGCGCTCAAGTCGGAGCGCGACGGCCTCGACGTCACCGAGGATCTCGTGCGCTTTGCCCGCGAGGGGTGGCGCACCATCGCTGACGACGACAAGGAGCGTCTGAAATGGGTCGGCGTGTTCCAGCGCAAGCCGACGCCTGGCCATTTCATGATGCGCATCCGGATGGCCAACGGCATCCTCACCGCCGCGCAGGCGCGCCTGCTCGGCCAGATCACGAAGGCGACGGGCCGAAACGTCGCCGACGTGACGACGCGCCAGCAGATCCAGCTTCGCTGGGTGACGATCGAGCAGGTGCCGGACGTCATCGCGCAGCTCGAGGCGGCCGGGCTCTCGAGCCTCCAGACCGGGATGGACAACATCCGCGGCATCGTCGGCTGCCCGGCCACCGGCCTGACGCCACGCGAGCTCTTCGACACCGCGCCGATCGCGGCGGCCTTCCAGCAGATTTTCCTCGGCAACAAGGCGTTCACGAACCTGCCGCGGAAGTTCAACGTCACGATCACCGGCTGCGTCGAGCACTGCACGCCCGGCGAGACCCAGGACATCTCGATGACCCCGGCCATCGCGACGCGGGACGGGTGCGAGATCGCGGGGCTCAACGTCGCCGTCGGCGGCAAGCAGGGATCCGGCGGCCCGCGATTCGCGACGGCGCTCGACGCGTTCGTGACGCCGGAGGAGGCCGCGGAGGTGTGCGCCGCGATCGCGCTGATCTTCCGCGATCACGGCCCGCGCGAGGCGCGAAGCAAGGCGCGCCTGGCCTTCCTGGTGGAAGAGTGGGGCGGCCCCCGGGTTCGCAAGGAGCTCGAGGCACGTCTGGGCCGCGAGCTGCCTCCGGCCGGGCGCGACGCGCGGGCGGCCAAGACGAACGACCACATCGGGATCTTCCGCCAGCGAGAGCCCGGCCTGAACTACGCCGGTCTCAAGACACCCGTGGGCCGAGTGAGGGGCGACCAGCTCATCGAGCTGGCGCGGCTCGCCGAGCGTTACGGCCGCGGTGAGCTGCGGCTGACGCCGTCGCAGAACGTGCTGATCCCGCACATCCCGGACGCGCTGCTGGGCGAGCTGACGCGCGAGCCGCTGCTGCGGGAGCTGCCATATAACCCCTCCGAGATCCAGCGCGGCCTGGTCTCGTGCACGGGGACCGACTTCTGCAACCTGGCGCTGATCGACACGAAGACCCGGGCACTCGCGCTGGCGCGTGAGTTCGAGAGCCGCATCGAGGCCTCGCGCCCGCTGACGGTGCGCTGGTCGGGCTGCCCGGCTTCGTGCGGCAACCACTACACGGCGGACGTGGGCCTGCAGGGCTGCAAGGTGAAGGTGAACGGCAAGATCGTCGACGGCGTTCACGTGTTCGTCGGCGGCCGCGGCGGGCTCGAGCCGCGCGCCGGCGAGAAGGTGTTCGCCGACGTGCCGTGCGACGACCTGCCCGAAGTGCTCGACCGCCTGATTCGCTTCTTTCCGCGAGGTGACCGGAAGAAGGAAGAGGAGGAGGCATGAGCCACCGCCTGGTCTCGTTCGTGGGCGCCGGACCTGGCGATCCAGACCTGATCACGCTCAAGGGGTTGCGCCGCCTTCGCGAGGCCGAAGTGGTCCTGCACGACCGGCTGGTGCCCCACGAGCTCCTCGACGAGGTCAGCCCGGGCGCGACAGTGATCGACGTCGGCAAGACTCCCGGGCGACCCTGCGTGGGCCAGGGGCAGATCAACTGGCTCCTGGTGGACTGGGCGCGGCGACGCGAGCACGTCGTCCGGTTGAAGGGCGGCGACCCGGCCGTTTTCGGCCGCCTCGGCGACGAGATCGAGGCCGTTCGATCGGCGGGGATCGCATTCGAGGTGATCCCGGGCGTGACCGCGGCTTCCGCGGCGGCCGCGCGTCTCGGCATCTCGCTCACCCGACGCGGAAGCGCCTCGACCCTCGTCTTCGCGGCGGGCACCGATCAGTCCGGCCACCATTCGGCCGCGCTCGACTGGGACCTGCTGGCGCGCGCGGAGGGCACCCTGGTCTTCTACATGCCGGTCGGCTCGCTCGCGCCGATCACGGCCGCCCTCACCATGCTGGGCCGCGACCCTCGCGAGCCGGCGATCCTGGTCGAGCGCGTGGGCACGCCCGGCGAGCGGGTCATCGCGAGCAGGCTCGGCGACATCGCCGAGGAGGGTCGCGCGGCGGGCGTCGCCGCGCCGGCGATCCTCGTGACCGGACCGACGGTCGCCGCCGCGTCCGTGCCGCTCACGCTCCGGCGCGCGGCGAGCCCCGCGGCCGTCTGAGCGATGCCCGACTACTTTCCCGCGTTCCTCGATCTGCGCGGGCGGCGATGTCTGGTCGTGGGCGGCGGCGAGATCGGCGAGCGCAAGACGCATGCGCTGCTCGACTGCGGCGCCCGGGTGACGATCGTGAGCCCTTCAGTGACAACGCGGCTGGCGGCGCTCGCCGCGAGCGGTCGCCTGGTCCATCGGGCCCGGCCGTTCCGGCGGTCCGATCCGCGCGGCTGCGCGCTGGCCGTTGCCGCGACGGGCGATCCCCGCGTCGACCGTGTGGTGGCCGCCGCGGCACGCCGATGGCGAGCCCTCGTGAACGTGGTCGACCGGCCGCAGCACTGCGACTTCATCGTGCCCGCCGTGCTACGCCGCGGCGAGCTTCAGATCGCCGTCTCGACCGGCGGCCGCAGTCCCGCCATCGCCCGTGAGATCCGCCGGCGGCTCGAGCGGTTCTTCGGCCCGGAGTACGGCGAGCTGATCTCGCGCGCCGGCGAAGCGCGGAACCGCGCCCGTGCAAAGGCGCGAACGTCGGTCGAGAGGATCGAGGCCGGCGAGCGCGTCGCCCGTCTTGTGCTCGCCGGTCGCCTGCCGGTCTAGGGCGCGATCGGCGCCGCGACGACCCCTTCTGCTTCCAGACGCGCCGCGGTCCGCAGCAGGTGCGCCTCCATGAACGGCGCGCCGATGAGCTGGACACCGAGCGGCAGCGGACCGGCCCCGGCCAACCCCGCGATCGGGACGGAAAGAACCGGCAGGCCGACGAACGACCAGGGTTGCGTGAAGGCGCCGAGGTGCCCTCGCGTCACGACCTCGACGCCGTCCACCATCGTCGTGCGCGGCGCGCCGATCGGCGGCGCGGGGTAGGGCGTGGTCGGCGCGACGACCACGTCCACGTCCCGAAAGACCTCGCGCACGCGCTCAGCGAACCAGGCGCGAAACCGCTGCGCTCTCAGATAGACGGCCGCGGGAACCAGCGCGCCCGCGCGAAAGCGGTCGCGGGTCATGGGATCGAAGTCCTTCGCGCGGCGCTTGAGGTCGTCGAGGTGGTTGAAGGCGCCCTCGGTGGACGTGATCACCGACGCCGCGGCGCGCGCCCGCTGCACCTCGGGAATGGTGACCCGGCGGCTCGCGCCGAGGGCGCGGGCCACGCGCTCGACGGCGGCGATGGCAGCGGGCTCGGCGAGCTGCGCGAAGTGGCCCCCGGCGACCGCGACCCGGAGGCCGGCGATCCCCTGGTCGAGCCCCGGCGTGGTGGGCTCGGCGGGGCGAGCGTCGCACTCGGGATCGGCGCCGTCCGGCCCCTGGATCGCGTCGAACGCGAGGGCGAGGTCACGGACCGAGCGCGCCAACGGTCCGACGTGATCCAGGCTGCCGGCGAAGAGGACAACGCCGGCCCGCGACACACGTCCGAACGTTGGCTTGAGGCCAAAGACGCCGCACAGCGCCGCCGGGACGCGAATCGAGCCGTTCGTGTCCGAGCCGAGGCTCAGCGGCACCAGGCCCGCAGCGACCGCAGCGGCCGACCCGCCCGACGAGCCGCCGGCCATCCGTGTGAGGTCGTGCGGGTTGCGGGTCGGGCCGTAGTGCGTGTTCTCCGTCGTGAAGCCGAACGCGTACTCGTCCATGTTGAGGCAGCCGACCAGGACGGCGCCGGCGTGACGGAGCGCGGCTACCGCCGCGGCGTCGCGTTGCGCCGGCGGGTGTTCCGCGTGAATGCGCGAGCCGGCCACCGTCGTGACGCCGCGGACATCGAAGAGGTTCTTGACCGCGAACGGAACACCCGCGAGGGGGCCGGGATCACCGCCCGTGGCGACGATCCGGTCGATGCGGTCCGCGTCGGCGATGGCCGCCTCGGCGAGGATCCGGGTGAAGCAATTGAGCACGCGGTCGCGGCGCGCGATCCGCTCGAGAGCGCTCGTCACGACTTCACGCGCGGATGCTCGACGCGAGCGAATCGCGTCCACGATCTCGACGGCCGATGCGTCGCCGGCGATCATGGGCGGAACAGCGGCGGGGGCTCGACGTCGTCGGGTAGAGGGAACTCCGTGAATAGCCGCGCATAGGCGAGGAGCCCGGCGAGATGCTCGGCAATCGCGGCCGCGCTCCCCGGCTCGAGGGGAAGCCCGAGGCTCGCGGCTAGGCGCTCGACGTCATCCCCGGTCACTTCGCGCCCCTGGCCGCGAGATAGGCTCGCCAGCCGCCGTATTCGGTGATCTCCCGCTGTCCCTCGCAGAGGATCGGCTCGCCGAGAACGCCCAGGGTCTCTTCGCCGTCGGCGAGGCGGACTTTACCGACGCACAGCCCGCTCGGCTCACCCAGGAGAATTGCGGCGAGACCGGCGGCCGGCATCTCCCAGACCTCGACGGCGATCGCCGCGCCGCTCCGGGCCACGCGAACCATCGCTGGATGCCGATCGTCGATCGACCAGAGCCGATAGTGCGGGCCCGTGGTCGTCTCGCGCTCGAAGCGCGCGCCAGCTGCGATCAGGTCGCCGTTCAGCTCGAGGCCTCGCATCAGCGTGCCGTTAACTGCCAGGCGGATGGTCAAGGTCCTCTCCTTCGAGCCGAAGACAGGCTGCTTCGTGGAAGCGGCCCCCGACCGACCGTAACATCGGCATCTCGCTCCGGCAACGGTCCCGGATGCTCGCGAATTAGGCAGCCGACGTCGGATGCCTCTCCCGTGGGCAGGAGCGGAGGCCGTCCTGCGTGACAAGTTCCTGCAGTTGTTGGTGGTAGGCCGACCGGTGGTCGGGCACGGCGATTGCTCTGCTCGGTTCGCTACGCGACGACGAGGTCGCGTGATTCTCCGGACAATGGCGCCCGGGTCGGGCGCCACTTTTGTGTTCAGGAGACCGTGAGTCCCGTCAGCCGATGGAACGGCCGTGAGGCCGGGCGCGGCACGAGGCTGCGATCAGGGGAGGAGCGATGAGCGCGGAGGGAGACGTCACTCGGGCGCGGCTAGCGGAGGCCGCCGAGCGCGCGATCGGGCTGGCCGTGCTGGGCGGCCGTCACGGCCGTCGAGAGTTCATCGAGCGTGTGGGTGCCGCGACGGCCGGTGCCGCGCTTGCCTCGGTGTTTCCGATGCGGGCCGTGCAGGCTTTGGCCCAGGAGAAACCGGGGCCCCTCGAGAAGCGCGACCTCAAGATCGGCTTCATACCCATCACTTGCGCGACGCCGATCATCATGGCCGAGCCGATGGGCTTCTACAAGAAGCAGGGGCTCAACGTGCAGGTTTTGAAGGCGTCGAGCTGGGCGATGATCCGCGACATCTCGATCAACGGCGAGACCGACGCTACGCACATGCTCTCCCCGATGCCGCTGGCGATCTCGCTCGGCGTCGGCTCGCAATCAGTTCCGTACGTCATGCCGGCCGTCGAGAACATCAACGGCCAGGCCATCACGCTTCATATCAAGCACAAGGGTGTCAAGAGCGCCGCCGAGATGAAGGGCTTCAAGTTCGGCGTGCCCTTCGACTATTCCATGCACAATTTCCTCCTGCGCTACGTCCTGGCCGAGGACGGGGTGGACCCCGATCGAGATGTTCAGATCCGTGCGGTGCCGCCGCCTGAGATGGTGGCGAACCTCCGCGCCGGAAACCTCGACGGCTACCTTGCGCCGGATCCGTTCAATCAGCGGGCGGTGTTCGAGGGGGTCGGCTTCATCTACATGCTGTCCAAGGACATCTGGCCGGGGCATCCGTGCTGCGCCTTCGCCGCGAAGCGCGAGTTCGCCGACAAGATGCCCAACACGTTCAAGGCGACCTTGCTGTCGATTCTCGACGCGACCCAATACGCGCGTGACCGGTCTCACCGCAAGGAGATCGCGGCGGCGATCGCGCCGCGCAATTTCCTGAACCAGCCCGTCGAGGTGCTCGAGCAGGTGCTCACCGGGGTCTTTCCCGATGGGCTCGGCAACAACCGCAACGTGCCCGATCGGATCGACTTCGACCCATTCCCGTACCAGTCGATGGCCGTCTGGATCCTCACGCAGCTGAAGCGCTGGGGCTATCTGAAGACCGATGTGAGCTACCGTAAGATCGCCGACGAGGTATTTCTGGCCGCCGGCTGCCGTGAGGCCATGCGGGCCCTTGGCCAGAAGGCGCCCGACGGCAACGCGGTCAAGCACACCTTCGCGCTGGGCAAGACGCGCGTCTTCGATCCCGACCGGCCCGAGGAATACCTGAAGTCCTTCGCCATCTCGCGGGCATGACTGGCCGGCCATGAGGCGCGACCGCCTGAGCGTGATCGCCGCGTCGACCGTCCTGGGCCTAACCGCGCTCCTCTTGTGGCAGGCCCTCGCGAGCGGCCAGCCCGCGGGTCGGGGCATTCCCGGGCCGATGGCCGTCGCCGTGACGGCAGGTCACATGCTGGCGAACCCGTTCTACAACAACGGTCCGAACGACAAGGGGATCGGTCTCCAGTTCGCCGCGAGTCTCGGGCGCCTCGCCGTCGGCTGGACCGTGGCGTCACTGGTCGCGATCATGGGTGGAGTCGTGCTCGGGCTGTCGCCCACGTTGTACCGGGCGGTGAACCCGTATGTGCAGGTGCTCAAGCCGGTATCGCCGCTGGCCTGGATGCCGCTGTTCCTCTACACGATCAAGGACTCGAGCCAGTCGGCGATCCTCGTCATCTTCATGTCCTCGCTCTGGCCGACCTTGGCCAACACGGCCTTCGGTGTCGCGACGATCCGCCGCGACTACCTCAACGTGGCGGCGATTCTCCAGCTCACGTGGTGGCGGCGCTTGATGACGGTGATCCTTCCGGCCGCCGCGCCGGCGATCGTGGCCGGTCTGCGCATCTCGATCGGCAGCGCGTGGGTCGCGATCGTGGCGGCCGAAATGCTGATCGGGGGCACCGGCATCGGCTACTTCGTGTGGAACGAGTGGAACAACCTCGCCCTCACGAGCGTGATCTTCGCGATCCTGGCGATCGGTCTGATCGGCGTGCTGCTCGACGCGGGGCTCAGCCGCCTGGCGCGCCGGCTGGCGTACATCGAGTGAGCTACCTCGAGATCGATCACGTGACGAAAGTCTTCCCGGCGCCGGAGGGCGGCGGCGAGGTCTGTGTCTTCCGCGACGTGCACTTCGCCATCGAGCAGGGCGAGTTCGTCACGATGGTCGGCCACTCCGGGTGCGGCAAGAGCACGCTGCTCAACATCATCGCGGGCCTCGAGCGCCCCTCCGCCGGGGGCGTCGTCCTTGAAGGACGTGAGATCCGGCGGCCCGGCATGGACCGCATGGTTGTGTTCCAGAACTTCTCGCTCATGCCGTGGATGACCGTGTTCGACAACATCCGCCTTGCGGTGCGCGCGGCGCACCCGGACTGGCATCGGACGAACATCGACCGGTTCGTCCAGCGGTACGTCGACATGGTCGGGCTCGGTGGCGCGGAGCGCAAACGCCCGGCGGCGCTGTCAGGCGGCATGCGGCAGCGCGTGGGGCTCGCGCGCGCGTTCTCGACGGAACCGAAGGTACTGCTCCTCGACGAGCCCTTCGCCCAGATCGACGCCCTCACGCGGGGCGTTATCCAGGACGAGCTGGTGCGGATGTGGACGGCGAGCCGCAGCACGGTGTTCATGGTCACGCACGACGTGGATGAGGCAATCTTGATGTCGGACCGGATTGCCCTCATGACGCGCGGTCCGGACGCGCGCCTGGCCGAGCTGGTAGACGTCAGCCTTCCGCGGCCGCGTAGTCGCGCCCGTCTCATCGACGACCGCGAATACCTGAGGCTGCGCAGCCACGTCCTGCGCTTTCTAGTCGAGGGTGCGGTCGCTCCGGGCGAGGGGCGCGGCGGGCATAGAAATCAGAAGCACCGCATCACGTTGGCAGACGCACAAAGGGAGGACGACGATGGACAGAGCAACAGCGCTCGAGAAGATCCGCAGCGCCCGGGTCGCCCGCGGCATCAGCTACGAGGACCTCGGCAAGGCGATCGGCACCAAGGATCCGACCTACATTGCTGCGGCGCTGCACGGCCAGCACCGGCTGAACGCGGAGGAGGCGAAGCAACTCGCCGCCGTGGTCGGCGTCGACGCCGAGACGGCGATGGTTACGACCGCCATGCCGCTCCGCACCGACTTTCCGCTGACGACGGATCCATTCAAGTATCGCTTGATGGAGCTCGTCGGTGTGTACGGCGACGCGCTCCGGGAGCGGTGCAACGAGCTCTTCGGCGACGGGATCCTCTCGGCAATCGACTGCGTCGTGAAGCTCGAGAAGAAGGGTGAGCGCGGCGTTCTCACCATCGATGCGAAATTTCTTCACTACAAGGAGTACTGAGGCAAGGCCCGCCGAAGCTGCCCGACGCTTGGGCAAACTGTGGGATCTGCCCATTCGGCGGGCACCGGCGCTCGATAGAGCGTAACGCTAAGTTCGCACAAACGTTGAATCCTCGTCGCGGCACGCGCCTTGCTGCCGCGAGAGGCGCGCGCGACAACGACGTCGCATCGGCTGGTGACGCTCGGGGCTGAGCGTCATTTTCTTGATGGGGCGACGCGCTAGCGCGCGGCCCGAGGAGGGCAGATCGTGACCGACGTTGGATCTACCGTACGCAGTTGGCCGCAGAGGACCGATGGGGTGCCGGGGCGCGTCCACAAGCTTCAGCGTCTCCGCGAGAGGCTGAAGGACCCGGAGTGGCGTCGCTACTGGTGCTTGATGCTGACCGGCAAGGTGCTCGGACTCGGCCTGATGTTCGGCGTCATCATGCTGATCGCCGAAATACTCGGTCATGCGGTCGAGGCGGCTGACGCGCCGAAGGTGTTGACCGGCAGCGACATCGTCAATCCGCTCAATACGGTCTGGACTTTGCTCGCCGCCTTCCTCGTCTTCGGCATGCAGGTCGGCTTCACGATGCTCGAGGCCGGCTTCTGCCGATCCCGTGAGACGGTCAACGTGCTCATGGAGTGCGTCGTCGATACGGCGCTTTGTGGCCTTTTGTTCTACGCCTGGGGTTTCGCGTTCATGTTCGGCGCGGGCACGCCGTTGATAGGCACCCAGTACTTCTTCCTGCAAGGTGCGCCCGCGACCTATGGCGAAACCGGAGTCGCGTTCCTCGCGTTCTGGCTCTTCCAGTTCGCGTTCGCAGATACCTGCTCGACGATCACGTCCGGAGCCATGATCGGACGGACCGGCTTCGTGGGTGACCTCGTCTACAGCATCGGCGTCTCGGGCTTCATGTACCCGATCATCGGGCACTGGGCCTGGGGTCCCGACGGCTTCCTCGCCACGATGGGTGCCGAGAGCCACTTCCTGGCGAGCCTCGGCACGAGCTTCCACGACTTTGCGGGCTCGACCGTCGTCCACACGATCGGCGGATTCATCGCCTTCGCGGGCGCGATCGTGCTCGGCCCCCGGCTGGGGCGGAAGTTCAAGCGCGACGGCGGCGGCCCGATGATGCCGCACGATCTAACGATCGCGACCGCGGGCGGGCTCATCCTGTGGTTTGGCTGGTACGGATTCAATCCGGGCAGCACCCTGTCGGCGATGGATTTCGAAGGCATCGGACGGGTGGCGACGAACACGACGCTCGCCGCCTGCGCGGCCGCTCTCTCCGCGATGTTCTACGCGTATCCGAAGACCAAGACGTGGGACGTCAGCTTCACCGTCAATGGGTTCCTCGCCGGCCTGGTGGCGATCACCTGTCCGTGCTACTGGGTCTCGCCGTTCGGCGCGATCGTGCTGGGGCTCGTCGCCGGTGTGGTCGTGGTCCTCGGCGTCGACGTGCTGGAGTGGCTTCGGGTCGACGATCCGATCGGGGCCGTGCCGGTCCACGGCTTCTGCGGAATATGGGGCACGCTTTCGCTCGGGCTCTTCGCGTGCGGCAAGTACGGCTCGACCGGACCGCTGGGTGCCGACAACGCCGGGCCGCTGACCGGCCTCTTTTACGGCGGCGGGCTCATGGTGCTCAAGGCACAGCTCGTCGGTAGCCTGATCGTCACGACGGCGACCTTCGGCGTGGCCCTGCTGATGATGTATGCAGTCAGCGCACTGGGTATCTTGCGCGTGTCGAAGGAAGGCGAGCTCCAGGGTCTCGATCTCCACGAGCACGGCGTGCCGGCCTATCCCGAGTACGCGCTGCATCCGGCCGCGACACCACAAGGCGGGCCTGCCTTCACGGAGCGGGCGCTGCCGTCGACCGCGTCACAGGTGCTGTCGGTCTCCGCGCCGGGGACTCGGCGCTCTTGAACCGACCATGAAGAGAGTCGAAGCGATCATCAAGCCGTTCAAGCTCGATGACGTGAAGGACGCGCTCAC
>Ga0075418_10007637_pt1 | contig 12173 bp, 9 predicted proteins | sample SoiMetdeltSBSDD2_FD_81776 | JGI IMG/M metagenome (GOLD analysis project Ga0075418, IMG submission 81776) | Bulk soil microbial communities from a Populus tree surrounding site in Tennessee, USA - Soil MetaG P. deltoides SBSDD2 | ecosystem: Environmental > Terrestrial > Soil > Tree plantation...
CCCCTTGCCGATTGAAAGACAGACGCCGCTCCGACCTTGCGGAGCCCGTCGCACGGCAATGAAACTCGCCACCTTTCTGCTGGCCGTCGTGCTGGCATCGCCCAGCGTGGTCATCGCCCAACAATTCGACTTCGGCGACGACGTCGACGGATACCATCGGTTTCTGATTTACCCGCACCTTCAGAAGGGGTGGGAATCGGTACAGCGCGGCGATCGCGCACGTGCGCTCGCGGAGCTCGAGCGCGCGCGGTCGCTGGCGCCGGAAAGCGTCGTTGTGGCGCTCCATCTTGCCGAAGCCTATCGGAAGTTCGGCCTCGAGGCGCGTGCCGAGTCGGTGCTTCGTGAGCAGCTCAAACGGGCACCTGATGACTCACGGCTCCACAGTGCATTGGGCCGCCTGCGCCGGACTCCTGAGGGCGCGCGTCGCCCACAAACAGAAGACGGGACATCGCGGTCCGCAGCTGAGGCGACGCAGCACGCCGCGTCTGTCGCGACTTCGGCGACCCGCACACCGTCTCAGCCTGCTCAGTCAGAGAGCACTCAGCCGAAGCCCGCACCCCGCACCGGAGAGATTGCGGCGACTGTCGTCGCCAGAACATGGACCGGACCGGCGACGAGCCAGCTGCTGGGCCGGATCCCGACCGATAAGGCGCCGGCTGATCCCAGGCACCTTTTGTCTGGCGCCCTCCCAGCGGAACGACTCGATGATGTGGAGCGCGAAGCCGAACGGTTGCTCGTTCAGCATGGCGGCAACCCAGGCCTCTTGGACGAAATCACGTATCAGTTCGTGCAGGCGGGAGCAGTCGAGCAGCCGACGCGGTTGTTGTTGCAGTTCTATCCATTTGCCGGCGGCACCCCGGCTGAACGGGAACGATTGCTCAAACGGCTGACGCTTCTGGTCGACCAGCAGCGCGGGCGTTTGGCCGATGATGCTTTGGCAGCGCTTCGCGCCCCGCTCGACACCCCTTGGTTGCGAAGTGAGCAGGCCGCATTCTGGGGGCGCCAGCAGGACTGCGGGGCCGTGCGTGCGCTCTTGGACGATTTGTCACCCGACTATCGCCATGACGACCTGGTTCGTCTGGGCGATTGCTATCGCGTCGACTCACCCGCCTCCGCTCAAAGGGCCTATCTGCGTGCTCACGAACTGCAGCCGGGGGGTGCTGGGTCGCGTGCGCTGGCATACCTGGCCGACGCGGCGGGCGACTATCCGACGGCCGTTGTTGCATGGCGCAGTGTAGGCGTCGAACGAATGTCCGACGATGAACTGCTTGCCGCAGCATCGACCGCCGTGGCGGCAGGGGCGCGCGAGCAGGCGGCGGACTGGCTCACGACCTATCGCGAGCGGTCCGGGAAGCTGGAGTACCGTTATTGGTCGCTCGTCGCCGAGAACGACGCGGGGCGAAACGATGCGTCGGCCGCGGCAGCGCTCGAGCGTGCGGTGGAGTTCCATGCTGAGGCCAGCGACTACGTCCGGTTGGCGCGGCTGCAGACCGAGCCTTCGCGACAGGTGTACTGGCTCGAACGCGCCGCGGCACTCGACCGCAACAGCGCGACCGTGCTGATGGAGCTCGGCTACGCCTATGCTCGCACCGGCCAAACCGTCTACGAGCGGCGCGTCCTCGACCGCGCGATCGAACTGGAGCCGGGCAACGCGAATCTGCAGATGGAGCTCGGTTATTACCATTGGCGAGCTGGTCGTCTCTCGATGGCACGGGGTGCCTTCGAGCGCGCCTGGCGCGCCGATCAAGGAAATATCGCGGTGGGCGAGCAGCTCGTGTACGTTCACCAGCAGCTCAAGGACAACAAGGAGGCACGGACGTATGCGGAGCACGTGCTGGATGCCCTGGCGTCGTCGAGCGGCACGACCACAGCCGCTCCTGCGGCGCTGGACGATCGTGTGTTCGGTTTGCAGCGGCTCCACGAAGATCTCGGTCGTAGAGTGACCGTCAGCCTGGACGGATGGAGTGGAACGCGCCTTGGAACCGGCGCGCTCTCCGCGCAGCCGGGAACAAGCTATACCAGCTACTCCCTGCTCCAAGTGGACTACCGGCTCGGGGTGCCCATTCGCAGTGGGACGACGCTCTCGGCATACGCACGGGTCATCGCGGATGGCGGCGCTCAGCGTAGCGCCGTGGGTTCTCAGAACTCGACGCTCGGCGTGGGACTCCGCTGGAAGCCACTCCGCAGCCAGGTGTTCTATCTGGCCGGCGAGCATCAGACCAACCTCGAGTCCGGCGGCGGGCAGGACCTGCTGCTGCGCGCGAGCGCGTCATTTCTGAACCGCGGTCGCACGAGCGATGACTGGCATCCTTCGGGCCCCGGATGGTTCGCTCACAACCTGACGCTCGACGCGGCACATTACGTCGACGCCCATCGGAGCGCCTACACCGCGGACTACCGCACCAGCTATCACGGCAAAGCCGCGTCGAGCCAGGCCATGCAACCGTACGCCCACCTCCAGGTCACCGGCCTGAGCGCGACCACCTTCGAGCGTGACATCCGCGTGGGAACCGACGTGCGCTGGAACCTCTGGTACGGCGCCGACCGCTACGATGCCGCCCGGCACAAGCTGACGCTTGGAGTCGAGTTCCAGCAGGCGCTCGACACCTACTTGCCCGATCGCCACGGTGTGTTCTTCTCGCTCGGAACGCGCTGGTAGGTCGACGATCAGATCGCAGGGCCGAGCTTCAGCTCGGTGAATCAGGCCGCATCAATTCTCGGTGGGCGTCTTCTCGATCTGATCGACCACCAGCATGTCGATCGGCGCGCGCTGCGATTCGAGCGTGAGCCCCGCCTTTCGCAGCGACTCCAGCAGAGAATCGATTGACGTCGTCTCGAGGAGGCGCAAGGCCTGCGCGGGCAGCGCCACGCCGGCCGCGTCGGCGGAGCGAATGAGCATCGCCTGATAGTCCTCCTGTGTCACCGCGAGGGTGAGGTCGTAAAAACCCTCCGCCCCGGTCATGTCCACGACCGGCCGCCCGACGTAAGGCGTGAGCGTTTGCGCCAGCATGACCATCGTCAGCTTCCTGCCCACGAACTTGTTGTCGGCGAAGGTGTACGAGGAGCCGCGGCCCAGGTCGACGCCGACGCCGCTGCTGCTGCCGCTGCCCCCGACGGTGAACGCGCCTTCCTTGACATCCCGCTCGGCAGGGACCTTCTCGAGCGCGAGGCCGCTCTTCACGACCTGCAGGGCGTAGACGGGCGTGTCTCGCTTCTCGAAATGAGTCCGCAGCTTGAACCGCTCTGCGAAGAGCGTCTGGAGCATCTCGGGAATCTGCTGCGGCGGCGCGCCGTCAGGCAGCTTGGCGTTGATGTCGAACCTGGCGGATCCCAGCCATGGTGGTCCCGACACTTGGTACGGCCTCAGACGAAATGCCATCGCCAGGTAGTCCCTCAGCGACAGGTAGGCGATTCGTACCTGCGCCTGCGTGATCTGCAGTCCCGCCTGCACCTGACCCGTCTGCGCGGCCGACGGACGTATGGACGCGACCTCGAATGCGGGCGGAGCCTGAGCCGCGAGCAGACCGGCAACGGCAGCCGTGAAAAGGTGACGCAGCATCTGTGACGACACTACGTAGCCGCCAGTCCGTGGTTCCTTGGTTCGGAGCGCGCGCGTCGCGACAACTCACGGCCCGGTCCGCAGGTAGCAGGAACTGCTGACCTCATCGATGAGGAGAGTGCGCTCGCAGCGGATCGCCTTGGAGATCGGCGTGTCGTAGTGTCCGGCTTCAGCCGGGCGGGGGAAGGGTTCGAACCTTGCACGCGATCGAGTCGGCCAAGCCGAGGCCAGTACGTGAGGAGGTCGAGATGGCGGTCAACCGGACAAGTCCGACTCAAGACTGGACGAGGCCGAACCCCCGCGGTGGATTTGGTAAGCAGGCAAACCTGGGTCAGCAGCGAGGCCAGACGTTCGCTGGCGACCAGGATGACCATGAGCATCGCCGTACCCAGGATCAGCAGGATGAGGTTCCGGGGTCAGGTACACCGCAGGGACGACCGGAGCGACACAGTCAATCCGGAAAGGGCTAGAGGGGCAGCCGCGAATAGACGGTAGCCCTCTGGTGGGGTGGGCCCTTGGTGTGGGGCCTGCCCCCACTTTATTCGCCTTCTGCCTTCCTTACTTCTTGACCTTCACCGGTTGGAACTCGTAGATCCCCCCGTCGGCCATCAGCGAGAGAAACAGATGGCCATCCTTGAGCACATAGGAGCGAACGTTGCTCCATTGCTTGACGATCTGATCGTGGAGGGACCCCGGCGGGCAGGCGGCCCGGGTCAACGCCAGCGGGCCGAGCTGCAGCTGACTGGGGCCACCGGACGACCACGATCCACGCCCTCGATTGCAATCGATGCGCGCCGTGAGCTGCCCGCTGGCGCCAAACTCGATCGTGTACTTCGCGCCGTCGTCGGGAACCAGCGTCTTGCTGTCGCCGCCCTGGAACTTGACGAGCTGCCACGACGTTCCCTGCAGGCCGGGCGACGTCGAAGGGCCGGCTGCCTGGGACGGCGCCTGCGCCGTGAACGCGGCCAGTCGCCTGCCCGGTGTGTCGGTCAGCTCGAGACGATCGCCGGCGATCCTCAGGCGCGTTGCGCTCTTCAGCGCTTCCCGGAACGGGCCGTCGATCCCCGCCGTGTCGACGCACGCCATCTGAGTTCCGGCCATCTGGCCGAAGGTCACGACATCGCCCGTCAACATGTAGGTGCCCGTGATCCGGTTGCACCCGTCGGAGCCGGAGACGCGTCCTCCCGCATCGAAGACGAGATGCGCTTCGCGCGCCGGGTTCTGCGCCGTCGTCGGCTTTCCGGCGAGCTCGGTCGCCTTCCAGCGCGTGCCCTCGAGCGGCATGTTGCCAGCAGGCGCCGGCCCGGCGGTCTGACCGGCCCCGACTCTTCGCAGCAGCAGCGACACGTTGGTCGGGTTGCCGCGCGTGATGACCGGACTTGGCGTGTCGGTCGTGAACAGTGGCTTGTCGTTGAGAAGAATTCTCGCGCGCACGACGTATTGCCGGTTCGCGGAAATCTTTGCGGGATCGTAGGAGATGGTAAATGCGATGGGCGGGTTGCCCGGCGATGCGAGCCTCTGGCGGGCGATCGTCTCTGCGGGCGCGTCCGCGCGCGACACGTCCTCGAGCGTCGCCTCGAAGACCGCTCCGGCTGGCATGGCCATGCGCTCCCGATACGTCGCCGTCCCCTTGATCGTTTGAGCCATGGACGGTCCCGCCATCAACCCGAGGAGTGCTGCCAATGTGAGTGGCGCGAGAAACGTCCGTCCGTGGGCGACGTTTGACGTCATGGTGGCGAACCTTTCAACGACGTGGGTGCGAGCGTCTCGTCTGCCCGATCAACATACACCCGGACATCGACAGCCGAATTTCGGGCGTACAAACGTTCGCCGGCGGCCATGGCGGCCGCCGGCGCCCGCGGTTTGCGTCGGCGCGAACCCCGACGACATTTAGTTCGCCTCGCTGGCCGCGGTCGTGTCCTCGACGGCCGTCGCATCCTCCGCACTCTTCGCTGCGGGCTCGACGACGCTCTTGGCCGCTGCCTCCAGGTCGAACGGCTCCTTCGGATCCTCCTTGACCTTCTCGACGCGGGCGAGGTTCAGCTTCGCCTTCTGATACGCCGGGTCGGCCGTCAGCGCGCCGGTGTACTCCGCCGCCGCGGCAGAGAAGCGCCCCGTGTGCTCGAGCGCCATGCCCAGGTTGTTGTGGAAGCTGGCGACGTCCTTTCCGAGCTCGACGGCGCGAGCCAGCAGCGGCAGGGCGTCTTCCGCACGTCCCTGGTCGAGGAACAGGAGGCCGAGGTTGTTCATCGCCCAGCTGTCCTGCGGGTCGATCACGATCGCCTCGCGATACGCGGCGACGGCATCGTCGATCTTGCCCTGTGCGTGATACGCACGGCCGAGCAGCCGCTTCACGACGCCCGACTTCGAGTCGAGCTCGCCGGCGAGCGTCAGTTTCTCCACGGCAGCGTCTGGCTGGTTTCGATCGAGGAGCACGCGGCTCCAGTTGATCAGGCTCTTGACGTGCTTGGGATCGAGTTTCAGCGCCTCGTCGAAGCCCTTCTCGGCGCGATCGAGATCGCCGCTCTTCCAGGCCGACAGGCCCAGCATGTAATGGCCGCCGGCGTTGCCGGGGCGCTGTTCGGTGTAGCGCGCGAAGATGCGCGCCGCCTCGCCGTAGTTCCGCGTCTGGAACGCCGCCTCACCATCGGCGAACGTTACAGGACCGGCGGGCGCCGGCGTCGCGGCCTTGCTGACGCCCTCGTCGACGAACGTGGTGGGCACCGCGGCCGCGGCCTCAGGAGCCTTCTTCGACTTCGAATCCGACGACGAGCGATCGGAGCAGGCGGTTGCGGTGACCGTCAGCGCCACGATCGCAGGCGCGATGAATACCTTGTGTAAGCGAGCCATGTGTCTCCTCCTTTGCGGCCGGCCGCCGTTGGCGAGCCGGGCGTTCGGGACAGACACGGCAAGCTCGCGACCAGGAATGGAGTGAAGCGGTAGGATGCGTCCAACTGGCGAGGAACGAACGAGTTAGCGGCGCGCCGCTGCCTGGCGCGGCGGCGCGTGGCTCACTGAATCGTGTTCCGCGGAACACGTGCCACGCATGCGGGGTGTTTCGGCGGACACGAGTCCGACTCACGCGCGGCCGCCGCTCGACCTGGCGCGAATGGGTCTCGACCGCGAAAGCGCGGAGCGAGCAAGGATCATAATCTCGCTCATGGCGTCGACCGGTCTCTCGAGGGCGCGGCAGTTCGGAACGCTGATCGGCCTGCTGGTGTTGTCGGCCGTCCTGTGGGCGCTGACGCCTTACTTCCTCACCGTCTCGAATCTGCTCAACGTTGCGCAGCAGACGAGCATCAACGCCATCGTTGCCGCCGGCATGACGTTCGTGATTCTCTCCGGCGGCATCGACCTCTCGGTGGGCTCGATTGTCGCGCTCTCGGGCGTGGTGCTCGGTACGCTCCTGAAGCAGGGACAGCCGGCGCCGGTCGCGATCGTCGCAGCGCTTGCGGTCGGTCTGTTGTGCGGGCTGGTGAACGGCGCGTTCGTGAGCCGGGGAGGCCTTCCGCCGTTCATCGTGACGCTCGGCATGATGAGCGTGGCCCGCGGTGCGGCCCTCGTCTTCACCGAAGGCCGGCCGGTGTCCGGCTTCGACACAGGCTTCCGCGCGCTGGCCACGGGGGCGATCGGGTTCATCCCGGCGCCGGTGGTCACGATGATGGCTGTCTACGTGGTCGCGCACCTCGCGCTCACGCGGACCACGTTTGGCCGCTACGTCTACGCCATCGGGGGCAATGAGGAGGCCACACGCCTCTCAGGAGTACGGGTCGGCCTGCACAAGGCCTGCATCTACGGCGTGTGCGGCCTGATGAGCGGGGTTGCCGCGGTCATCCTGACGGCGCGCCTCGACTCCGCCCAGCCGATTGCCGGGATGATGTACGAGCTCGACGCCATCGCGGCGACGGTCATCGGCGGCACGAGCCTGATGGGAGGGCAGGGCACGATGGCGGGAACGCTGGTCGGCGCGCTGATCATGGGCGTGCTCCGAAACGGCCTGAACCTGCTCGGCGTCTCGTCGTTTCTGCAACAGATCGTGATCGGTGCGGTCATCGTCGGCGCGGTGCTCGTGGACACGTTGCTCAAACGGAACCGGGGCCCGGTGTGACGAATGGTGTGTAAACCGAGCTGAAGCTCGGTTCTGCGATCCTTCGCAGCACCGGGGCGATCCTTCGCAGAGCGGATCTTCAGATCCGCTGATCCGAGCACCCGGAGGATCACTCTTTTCGCGCCGAGGACGGGTGGGGCTGTCCGCGGACAGGACCCGCTCCTGCACGACTGATTCAGCTGATACATGCCACTAGCGTTTCACGCTCCCCTTCGTCACCATCTCGAGCTTGACGATGATGTCGGGCGGCAGCGTCTCGCCGGCGAGGACCTTGACCGCGCTCTCGACGGCCGACTTTCCCATCTCGTACGGGAACTGCGCCACAGACGCCTCCATCGTCCCTGCTTCGATGGCCTTCTTCGCGTCGTCCAGCGCGTCGAACCCGATGACGCGGATCTTGCCCGTCTTGCCGGCGGCGGCGATCGCCTCGATGGCGCCGAGCGCCATGAGATCGCTGGCGGCGAACACGGTGTCGATGTCGGGGTGCGCCTGGAGCATGTTCTGAAACACGTTGAAGCCCTGGTCGCGCTCCCAGTTCGCCGGCTGTGACGCGACGATCGCGACCCCGCGATGGCCGGACACCGCGTCACGGAAGCCTCGCAGCCGCGAGTCGCCGGTCTCGTGACCGGGAATGCCTTCGAGGATTCCGACTCGCGCCTTGCCGCCGGTGATCTCGAGCGCGTACTCGCCCGCGAGCTTGCCTCCTGCGTAGTTGTCCGAACCGATGTAAGTCTTCGGTTGCACGCCGGCAGCCGCGGCTGCGGGGCCGTCGAGACGCGTGTCCACGATCACGATTGGGACCTGCGCATCCTTGGCCTTGACGAGGGCAGACACGATCTCGCGCGAGCCGCTCGGGGTAATGCAGAGAACGCGGATGCCGGTCTGGATCAGGTTTTCGACGATCTGCATCTGGCGCTCGACGTCGATCTCGCGCTCGGCGGCCTGTACCTGCAGCGTGACGCCCAGACGGTCAGCGGCCTCCTGCGCGCCACGACGCATGTCCACGAAGTACGGATGGTTCAGCGTCTTCAGCACGAGCGCGACGACCGGCTTGCCGCCGTCTTCGGTCGCCGGAGCACGGTTGCACGCGAACGACGTCAGCGCGGCGACCACCACCAGCACGTGCGTAACGGTTGTCTTCAGCATTCGGCACTTACCAGCAAGGCCCCCCACCGAGCTAAAGCTCGGTGCTGCGAATGATCTCAGTCCCACCGAGCTAAAGCTCGGTGCTGCGAAGGATCCCATTTGCTACACCACGTCGGCTACTGTTACGGCCGTCCCGGACTCGCGCGCGCGCGTCGCCGCCACGCCCACACGCAGTGCCTCGAGGCCATCGTCGATGGTGATGGGCGCCGGCCTGCCCTGCAGCACGTTCTGTGCGAAGTTCTGCAGTTGGTTCGTGTAGGCGTCGCGGAAGCGCTCCATGAAGTACGGCACCGTATCGTGCGACACGCCGTTGGCTTTGGTCATGATCACGATGGGCGTCTCGCGCAGGTAGCCGATGCGAATCGTGCCTTCGAGCCCGAGGATTTCGGTGGAGATGTCGTACCCGTAGATGCCGCTTCGCGTGAGATCGACCACGCCGAGCTTTCCGTTGGCGAAGGTCAGGCTCACGATCGCGTTGTCGATATCCCCCACGGTCGCCAGCTCGGGGTAGGCGATGGTCGCGCCGATCGCCGCTACGCTGCGCACGTCGCCCATGAACCAGCGGGCGAGATCGAAATCGTGAATCCCCATGTCCAGGAGCATTCCGCCGCTGCTCGCCGGGTTGGCGTACTCGAGGCTGGGGCGGAACGGATCGCGCGACGTGGCCTTGAACACGAGCGGCTTGCCGATGCGGCCGGCCTCGATGTGTTTCTTCGCCGCCGCATAGCCAGGGTCGAACCGGCGCATGAAGCCCATCTGAAAGAACATCCCTGACCGCTCCACCGCCTCCTTCATGCCGGCGACCTCTGCCAGCGACAGGGCGGGCGGCTTCTCGCAGAACGTCGGCTTCTTCCTCGTGGCCGCGGCGCTCACGTGTTCGCCGTGCACGTGCGTCGGGGTGACGATCACGATGGCATCGACGCCAGGATCGTCGATGAGAGCCATCGGGTCGGTGTACGAGCGCGCAACTTCGAATTCCGCGGCGATGTCGCTCGCCAGCGTGCCGGCGGTGTCGGCAACGGCCACGAGACGGGTTTCCGGGATGCGGCCGGCAAGGTCGCGTGCATACACGCGTCCGAGGCGGCCAAGGCCGATCAGTCCAACGTTGAGACGGGGCATAGGGTCACAGAGCGAAGCGGATCAACTCGCCGAGAGTGTCGGATGATGGGGGCATCCGCCATCGCCAAGGGCGACGGCGGACAAGCCGAGGCACCGACGATCATATGCGCGTTGGTGATCCTTCGCAGAGCGGATCGTTAGATCCGCTGATCCCGGATCCCGGATCCCGGATCCCGGATCCCGAGCCCCGAGCCCCGAGCCCCGAGTCCCGGGCTCTACACCGTCGATCGGGGCCCGGGTTGAGCGACGGCCTTGACCTGGTCGATCGCCACCTGTTCGGCCTCGCTGATTCGGGTGCCGCCGATACCGAGGAAGCCTCCCTCCTTCGTGGCCTCGGCGACCTTCGTGGCGAGATCCACCAGCGACTGCCCGTAGGCGGCCGATTCGCCGGCGTTGTTGGTGGCCACGACCGCCACCGACTCCCGAACCAGCGCAAGCAGGGCGTTGCGATCGCTGGGGAGCGACTTCAGGTCCGACGCCGTCGGCGTCTTCTCGGCCGCCAGGCTGAAGATCGAGGTGACCGGCGTGGTCTTCTTCAGCTCGGCGAACGCTCCGGCCAGAGTGGCCGCTTCCTTGGGCGTGCCCGAGCCCCCGGATGCCGACGCGGCGCTGACGAGCGTCGCCGCGGCGATCGGGCCGAGCCGCAGCTTGTTCCACTGATCGGGTGAATACCTGCTGATCTTGGCCGCTGCTTCCCGGCCGGCCTCGAGCGCGTACTGAACCATCTCGGCGCGTGCCCCTCCCGAGGTGACGAGGGCTTGCTGCTCGTCCTGCAGGAGCCGCGCGACGCCGGTCTTGTCGAGCGCGCCGCCGCTCATTCGTTGACTGATCTGGCTCACCACCAGCGGCGCAGCCAGTCCGAGCAGCGGACGAATGTTGAACCCCAAGTTCTGTTCGAGCGCCCCGCTGACGGCGCTGAGCCCCGATCCGAAGAGGCCGGACAGCATCGGCGCACCGGCGCCGCCGGTCACCATCTTCATCAGCTCGCCCGGTGTCGACGAGGCACTCACCTGAGAGACCATGCCCATCAGGCTGTCGAGGCCGCCTGCGGTGGAGGCGGAGTGCGCCATCGCGCCGGTGAGCAGCGGACCGGCCACGTCGAGCCCCCGTACCGTCGTCGTGCCGTCGAGTCCAACCGCCTTGCCAAGCTGCCCGATGATCTCGGGGTTGAGGAACTGGGCAAACGACTCGAGAAGGGATGGCATGGTTCCTCCTTCTGAAAAGCGACGGCATGATGATACGGGACAGGTGAGGTGTCCGGTACATGGTGCTGCGCGCTTTCTTTGCGGAGGTGCCGTGGCAGGTCAGGAGCGCTGAGGCTCCCTTCGCTGATAGACTCGAGACCCCATGCCCGCTCCTGGCGATCGACCTTTTCGACTCCTCGCCGTGCTCGCACATCCGGACGACGAGTCGCTGGGAATGGGAGGAACTCTTGCGAAGTACGCGTCCGAGGGGGTCGAGACCTTTCTCCTGACCGCTACGCGCGGTGAAGGCGGGCGTTACCGCGGCATTCGTGTCGGCGCGCCGGAGCACCCCGGAGCCGAGGAGCTCGGGCGGATCCGCGAGGCAGAATTGCGCGCCGCCGCGTCTGCCCTCGGCCTTCGCGAGGTGGCGCTGCTCGACTATCACGACCAGGAGCTCGATCGCGCCAGCCCTCGCGAGGCGATCGCAGGCATCGTTGCGCACCTGCGGCGCATCCGCCCCGATGTGGTCGTGACCTTTGGTCCGGACGGCGCGTACGGCCATCCCGATCACATCGCGATCTCGCAACTCACCACCGCCGCGCTGGTGGCTTCAGCCGACCCTTCGTTCACGCTTCCTGGAGAGGCCGTCTCGATTCCGCATGCCGTGGCGAAGCTCTATTACCTGGCCTGGCCGGTGAAGACGTGGGGAGCCTACGAGGAAGCGCTCAAGAAGCTGACCGCCACCGTGGATGGCGTCGAGCGTCAGGCGGTGCCGTGGCCCGATTGGATGATCACGACGATCATCGACACGCGACCGTTCTGGCCGACCGTGTGGAAGGCCGTGTCCTGTCACGACTCACAGGTCTTCGCCTACGAGCGCCTGAAAAACATATCGCCCCAGCATCACGAGGCGTTGTGGGGGTCGCAATCGTTCTATCGCGCGGTCAGCATGGTCAACGGCGGCCGCCAGCAGGAGCTCGATCTGTTCGAGGGAATTCACGCGTGATCGAGCGCCCGCGATCGTCGCCCCTCGCGATGGATGCGGCGGACTTTCGCA
>Ga0075418_10007640_pt1 | contig 12170 bp, 9 predicted proteins | sample SoiMetdeltSBSDD2_FD_81776 | JGI IMG/M metagenome (GOLD analysis project Ga0075418, IMG submission 81776) | Bulk soil microbial communities from a Populus tree surrounding site in Tennessee, USA - Soil MetaG P. deltoides SBSDD2 | ecosystem: Environmental > Terrestrial > Soil > Tree plantation...
CGCTGGATGAGGTTCGCCTCCGAGCTGACCAGATTGGCCTGGAAGTTGGCCAGCGACGTGGCCGACAGGGCCAGGTCTCCGCGGGAAGCGATTTCCGTTTCGAATCGGGCGCGCACCAGGCGATACGCGTCGCGGGCCTGTTCGACCTGCCGCTGCCGGGCCCACACGTCCACCCGGGCCGCGACCAGCGACCAATACCCCTCGACAACGCCGCGGAGCTGCTCCTGCATCGCGTCCTTGAATTGAAAGAAGGACCGCTCTGTATCGATGCGGGAGATGACGATGGGCGCCAGGTTGGGCCCGATGCCGCCTCCTCTGAGCAGCGGCTGTGTGTAGCTCAAATCGGCGGATGGCGTGGCGGTGCTCGCGCCGCTGGGCACACGCGTCGGATTGGTGTTGGCGCCGACGCGCCACGTGCCGCCCAGCGCGTTTTCCTTGGTAATGGATGCGTCGAGCGTGTAGTTGTCGGTCCGCGGCGGCGTCAGCGGGTTGAAGCTCGGCGTTTCGTTGCGGTTCCAGCTCTGGTTGACGGTGACCCGCGGATCGAAGCGGGCGTTCTGCTCGTCAATCTGCGTGTTGGTGATGGCCGCGTCATAGATCGTGCGGCCGCTGGACACCGCCGTCGTCCCAACCAGCACGCGGACGACCTCGCCGTTGCGCAGCGCCGTGCGGATCGCTTCGTCCAGCGACAGGTAGACCGGCTCCAGCGGCTGGTCGCGGCGGGACACCGTCTGCGGCGACGGCATTTCGGGAAGCGAATACCGCGGCAATTGCGCCGGGTCCCGTACGCGGATCGTCCGCTGTTCCGGAAAAAGCGTCGGGAGAACCCTTTGCGCCTGGGCAAACTTTGACGGTTGGAGCGCAAGGGTAAGCGCAAGGAGGGCAATAGCGGCACGGGAAGCGTGCCAGCGACCTGTTGCGCGGCAAGACATACCAGTTTGGTCGGAAGTGCCGTTCGGGTTATTCCAACCATTCCGGATGAGCCGGTTTTTCTTAACGTGCCGGTTCGTCTTCCGGTTCCGCCTGGAGAGCTTGTAACGCCTGGTCAAGATTTAACGTGTCCGCCACAACCCGGCCGTCGCGGAGGACAATTTTCCGTTTGGCGTTTCGGGCCACGTGCTGGTCGTGGGTGACAAGGATCACAGTCAGGCCGTTCTCCTCATTGAGCCGCCTGAACAGGCCAATGATTTCGCGGCTGGTCTTGGAGTCGAGGTTGCCGGTCGGTTCGTCGGCCATCAGGATCGACGGGCGGTTCACCAGCGAGCGGGCGATGGCTACCCGCTGCTGCTGGCCGCCGGAAAGCTGGCTGGGGTGATGATCAAGCCGGTCCGCCAACGCCACGAGGTCCAGCGCCTCCCGCGCCCGTCGGTGACGCTCGGCGGCAGAAATTCCGCGGGCATAAAGGAGGGGCAATTCGACATTATCCAGGGCAGTTGTTCGTGCCAGCAGGTTGAAGTTCTGAAAGACGAAGCCGATCCGCTGATTGCGGATGCGGGCCCGCTCGTCGCGGGACATGGTCGCGACCTCCTCGCCCGCCAGCAGATAGCTGCCGCTGGTGGGGCGGTCGAGGCAGCCGAGGGTATTCATGAGGGTCGATTTTCCCGACCCGGAAGGGCCGAGAAGGGCCACATACTCCCCTTGCTCGAGCGTAAGGCTAGCATCCATCAGGGCTTCGACCTTGACCTCGCCCAGGTCGTAAATCTTGCAGACCTCCTTGAGTTCAATCAGAGACACGCCTTTTCTCCGCGCGGCCGATAAGATTAAGGTGAAACCCGGGATTGCGAGCCTGTGTATTGTAGGCGAGAGCTGCTTACTTAGCCCTGATCATTCCTATGCGAATCCGCTGGATCGTTCTGATCGTCCTTCTGGTGCTCATTGGCGCAAGTGCCGCGGCGTGGCAGCCGGTGACGTACTTCTTGCGGCTGCGCAGCATTCCCAAGTGGCGGACGAAGGAAGTCGCGCAGGGACAGATCGTGGCCGTCGTCAACTCCACCGGCACGATCAAGCCGCAGCGGCAAGTCTCCGTCGGCTCGTTCGTGTCGGGCCCCATCGATGCCGAGCATGAGCTGGTGGATCGCAATGGCAAGCCGATGTTCGACAAGTATGGCGCTCCGCTGCACATCGCCGAATTCAATCAGGAGGTCAAACAGGGGGACGAGCTGGCCAAGATCGACGAGCGGATCTACAAGGCCAATTACGAGCGGGACGACGCCAGTCACTCCTCGCGCGTGGCGGACGTCGAGCGGGCCAAGGCGGTCCGTGACCAGTCGGAGCGCGATCTGGCGCGGGCCGTGGCACTTAAGAAGCAGGACATCAAGTTCGTGGCCCAGTCCGAGATGGACAAGCTCTTCTACTCCGTCAAGCAGAACAAGGCGGCCGTGGACGTCGCCGACCGGGCCGTCAACCAGGCCGAATCGCAGCGGGCCAACTCCAAGGCCAACCTCGACTACTGCACGATCAAGGCCTCCGAGGATGGGATCATCATCGACCGCAAGATCGAGCCGGGCCAAACGCTGGCCGCCCAATTCCAGACCCCCGAGCTGTTCATCATCGGCGTCAACATGCGGCAGGCGATGAACGTACACGCCTCGGTGGATGAAACGGACATCGGCCTGATCAAGGAAGCCCAGATCAAGGAGCAAAAGCTGAAGGCAGAGGACCAAACCGCCAGCCTGGTCAGCTTCACGGTCGATGCCTATCCCGACGAGCTGTTCCGCGGAAATATCGAGGAGATCCGCATGAACTCCACGACCACGCAGAACATCGTCTCCTACCCGGTCGTGGTCCGAGCGGAAAACCCCGATCTGAAGCTCATGCCGGGAATGACCGCCAGCATCTCCTTCGAGGTTGACCGCCGCGAAAGCGTGCTCAAGATTCCCAACGCCGCCCTGCGGTTTTTTCCCGAGCGGGAAAAACAGCACGTCCGCAAGGAAGACCAAAAGCTCCTGGAGGGGAAAGTCGACGAGAAGCTCGAAGGGCAGAACGAGGTCTCGGAAAACGCGCTGTCGGCGATCGAACGATCCGACCTGCGGCGGAAGCGCAATGTACGGCACGTCTGGATTCAGGACGGCCTGACCATCAAGGCGGTCGAAGTCGTCACCGGTCTGGCTGACGGACAGTTCACGGAGCTGGTCAAAGGCGATCTCAAGGAAGGGGACAAGTTGATCATCGGCGTCGAACCGCCCAAAGGAATGTTTGGCGGACAATAAACCACTTGTTTGACTGGCCCATGGGTTATTTGCTCACCTTCCGCGTCGCCTTCCGCGCCCTGGCCAAGAACAAGCTCCGTGCTGGTCTGACCGTCCTGGGGGTGGTCATCGGCATTGCCGCCGTGACAGCCATGGTGTCGCTGGGGCAAAGCGCCAGTGGTCTGGTGCAGGGTCAATTCACCATGCTGGGGACGAACGTGATCTTCGTCTTTCCCGGCAACGTCCGCCGCGGCCCGGTGATGCAGTCGAACATTCCCACGCTGACTGCCAAGGATTCCGAGGCGATCGCCAAGGAGTGCCCCTCCGTGCGGGCCAGCTCACCCATGGTCGGCGTTCAGGGGCAGGTGATCTTCGGCAATGCCAACGTCAGCCCGCGGGAGATGATGGGGGTGGGCACGGATTTTTTGATCGTCCGCAACTGGGGGCTGGCGCGCGGCGGCTTCTTCAGCGAGCGGGACATCTCCAGTGCCGCCAAGGTTTGCGTCATCGGTCAGACGCTGGTGGGCAAGTTGTTTCAAACGACCGACCCGATCGGTAAGACGGTCCGCATCAAACACATGCCGGTCAAAGTGATCGGCGTGCTGGAGGAAAAGGGCGCCGCCCTGTTCGGCGACGACCAGGACAACATCGTCCTGTTGCCCTACACGACCGTCCGCAAACGGCTCCAAGGTTCGGAATTCGACAACGTCAATGCCATCATGGTCTCGGCCCGCTCCGGCGACGTCATGCTCGACGCTCAGCAGGAGGTGGACATGCTGCTTCTGGAGCGGCACCGGATCGTTCCCGGCGAGCCGCGCGACTTCCTCGTGCAAAATACGACGGAGATCGCCAACATCCTGGGCATCATTACCGGCACGCTGACCCTCATGCTCAGCTCGATTGCCGCCATTTCCTTGCTCGTGGGGGGCGTGGGCATCATGAACATCATGCTGGTCTCGGTCACTGAGCGGACCCGCGAGATCGGCATTCGGATGGCCGTGGGGGCCACGTCGCGGGACATCCTCCGCCAATTCCTTGTCGAGGCGGTGCTGCTGTCGTGCGTCGGCGGCGTGATCGGCTTTCTGCTGGGAATGGCCGGATCGATCGGCATGACGCACCTGATCAACGCGCTCACTAGCGGCACGAAGTGGCCGGTGGTGATCTCATTTCCCGCGGCATTCGTCGCCTTCTTCTTCGCTGCCGCGGTGGGGATCGGCTTTGGCTTCTACCCCGCCTGGCGCGCCAGCCAGCTCGACCCGATCGAGGCGCTGCGGTATGAGTAGCCGCGGGCAAACGGGACTTGCCAAGGCGCCTGGCGGGAACCCGCATTGAATCGTGAAACGGAAGGGAGTTCTATTGGAAGCGGCTGACAGGTTCAAGTAACATCGAAACGGTCGAAGTCTGGCATCACCGCAACCAACGGCCATCTTTCATGAAAACCAAACGGCGGAAAGCTGTCAAAACACTGCTTTGGTGTGAGCAACTTGAATTTAGATGTGTCCTTTCGACCATCGTTGACTGGGGCCCCTCCTCGCCGAGCGCCGATAGCGATGGTGACTTTCATGCCGTGATTGTCGCCGGCGCCCCCAGTGGAATTCCGGCGGACTCTCCCGCCAATCGCGTCGATGCTAACCTGGCGACTTCGCCGTATGCGGGAGTTGGCAGCCTCCAGATCAGCACCAGACGCGGCACTTACATTTGCACTGCCACGGCGATCGACGACACACACGTTCTAACTGCCGCCCACTGTATCGATCTAAACAACGATGGCCGCAGCGATCGGAAGGACGGCATCAAGAACATCGATTTCCATTTGAACCTGGACGCCGACAACAGCACGGACTTGACCGTTCGAGCCGCCAGTTGGACACCGCATCCTGACTTCACCGGGTTCAATCGGCCGTCCGTCAACGACGATCTGGCGGTCATTACTCTGGGTGCCTCGCTGCCGACGGACGTGCCGAAGTACGTCTTGTCCTCGACGCCAATGGTGGCGGGGGCAACGCATCTGTATCTCGTCGGATACGGCCGATCGGGTGACGGCGTGAGCGGCTATACGACCGATGCGAGCTGGACGATCAAGCGCAAGGGCGAGAATATCGTCGATGCGTTTTATGCCCAGGACGACGCGGGCAAGTCGGCGGCCAACGAAGTGTTCCGCTTCGACTTCGACGGCCCCTCGGGGAATGGTTCCTTCGGCGGACCGACGCTGGGAAATGATAAGGAAACCACCTTGGGCGGCGGCGACTCAGGAGGACCGAGTTTTGTTCTTGTTGATCCGAGCCATCCGGAGCTTGCCAGCTCCTACGAGTTGGTCGGCGTCAACACCTTTACTCAAGGTTTCAACGCTCCCAAGTTCGGTTCGCTGGGAGGCGGCGTTAACATCGTCCCCTATCGCAACTGGATTCTGGGAGCCGCGACGTCATCTTTCGGCAGCAGTTTGGGGGGCGCGAGCGACACAGTTGGCGGCCCCGGGCCGGGAACCGCCCTGGGGATCGCGGTGGCCTCGCTTCCGCTGGGGCCGCTGGGGAGCCCAGTAGACCAAGCGGCATGGACATCGCCGGACGGGTCCGAAGGAGGACTATCGGCTCCCGCTACGGATCGCGCGGACACATTGGCTCATCTCCCACAGAATACCGAGACGGTTCTCGGGGAGCCGATGGTCGCCGTCGTTCCACGCGGGAGTTCCTCGCTTGCCGACGGCTGCGCTTCAGCGGACGACGACGAGTCCCACGAAGTTGTCGATCACATCTTCGAGGAATGGCTAGCGGACGAGGAAGCGTAAGCGCTACTTCGGATACGGCCGCGTCGCAATCACCCCATCCTCGGGGCTGCTGGCCGTCGCGTACAGCCGCTTGGGAATGCGGCCCGCGAGATAGGCCAGGCGGCCGGCCTGGCAAGCGGCTTTCATCGCGCGGGCCATTGCCAGCGGATCGCGGGCGTGGGCAATGCCTGTGTTGAGCAGCACGCCGTCCACGCCGAGTTCCATGGCGATCGTCACGTCGCTGGCCGTGCCGACGCCCGCATCCACGATCACCGGGTAATCCGGATCGCCGTCCTTGAGATACTCGAGGATGATCCGGATGTTGTTCGGATTGAGCACTCCCTGGCCGCTGCCGATGGGGCTTCCGGCGGGCATGACGGCAGTCGCTCCCGCTTTCTTGAGCCGCCGCGCGATCACGGGATCGTCGCTGGTGTAGCACAGCACCGCAAAACCCTCGCCCACGAGCTGCTCGGTCGCCTTGAGCAGCTCGACAGGATCGGGCAAAAGCGTTTTGGAATCCCCCAGCACTTCGAGTTTGACCCAGTCCGCGCCGGGGTTTTCCAGGCTCAGCAGGATTTCGCGCCCCATCCGCGCCACGCGCACGGCGTCGGCCGCGTTGTAGCAGCCGGCCGTGTTCGGAAGCAGGATATACCGATCGAGATCGATCGCATCGAGGATGTTCTTGCCGTCGCCGTCGTACAGCCGCTCGCGGCGGACGGCGACCGTGACGCAGTCCGTGCCAGAGAGTTCCAGCGCCTGCCGCATCGTTTCGAACGTGTCGTACTTGCCGGTGCCGACGATGAGTCGGCTGGCCAGGACGTGGCTGCCGAGGCGATGAGGGTCCTGGCTGATTTCGGGAGTCGAGCGGGCGGCGGTTGTGGTCATCGGTCGATTCAAAGACGGCACGCGGAGTGTGCCTGCTACTTATTATCAACCTCCCCCCACCAGCGACACAATCTCCAGCCGGTCGCCGTCGGCCAGCTCGCGCTTGGCGTGCTCTTGTCGTGGGACGATGTGTTGATTCACCTCGACGGCAATCCCGCGGCTCGGAAGCTTTAATTCTTCCAGCAGCCGAAGGACGGTGGTACGCTCCGGGAAGTGATGCGGTTTGTCGTTGACGAGGAGATTCATCACTGGCATCGTGCGAGGCGAAACCAAAGGGCCGCCGGAACAGCCAGCGGCCCGAGGATGACGAAGGTTTCTGGCACGCGCTACTCGCGCAGCTTCAGATCGCGGGCTCTGGCGACATCGAGGGTAATCATCTGCGCGGCCAAGAGCGAGCTGGGAGGGTTCGCCGTAACTTGCGGGTTCCAGGGAAACGCGTAGGCGGCCACGATCCCGGAGTTGCAGTCGGCGACGTAGATTACGCTGGCGCCCGGCTTGACGTTGGAATACGAGCTGAGCACGCTGATCCGCCCCAGCGCCATGGCATACTTCGGCGACTTGCCCTGTTCGACCGGCAGCTCCTTGACAACATTGGTCTTGAAAGCCGCAAAGAACCTGCCTTGGCGCGGACTCATCACGAAACCGGTGAGGTCGCCGGTGAGAAAATCGAGACAGAAGACCCCGTCCACGTTGCCGTCCACCGGGCCCGTCGCAATGGCGAATGTGTCGCTGCCATGTGCGGCGTAAGCCTTGAGCTTGAGCTCCTCCAGCGGCAGGCCGGCCATGACGTCGCCATCGCCTGCCTTCCGCATTCCGATGGCTACCCCCACCGCCAGAGCGATGCCGACCGCCAGACCAATGGCCAAGCCGGCACTCATCCACGCCAGACGCTTGAAACGACGTGTCCACAACATGATTTGGTCCTTCCGTTCCGATGAGGCCTGAATTAGCCAGCCGGACACGATCTTCGCCTGCAGAGCGCCGACCCGTGACTTGCCAGCCCTTGGTTGGTGCATCCCCTGACCCGCCATTCATCTTAACGGATCAACCAGGCCGCGGAAACCGCAAGAGGGACAGATAGTCGCGATCCACAACTGGAACTACTGCCGTCACCTGCTTCCTCACCGCGCCTTATTCCACCAGATCGTCAACCATTGTCCGGCGGGGCTGACACCGAAATTGCCGCTGGCCAGGTCGGCATCCCCGTCGCCGTCAAAATCCCCCGCCGCCAGCGCCAGACCGCCAATCGGGATTTTGACAGGATGCCGCTCGAATTTCCCCACCGCTGTCTGTTCCAGAAACACGAGCAAGTCGTAGGAAGGCGGCCGCTGTCCCGCTCGCATTTGGACGGTCTCCGGCGGAAACGCGATTGCAGCCACATCGAGGTCCCCATCGTCGTCAAAGTCGGCCGCCACCGCCTTGTAGACCCCCGGCATCGTGGTCAGCAAGTGCTCGGTAAACGGAAATTCCCCGCAGTTCTCCAGCCAGCGGACGGCGTGGAACGGCTTGACCTGGAAGCTGTCCGCCGCGTCGCCGTTGGTGTACAGCACGTCTATGTCGCCGTCGCCGTCAAGGTCCACCAGCTCGATGCCGCTGGAGCCGAAATTCGGGTCGGCCGCGGCAAAGACGGTCTGAATGCGGAAGCAGCCCTCCGGCTGCTGAAGAAACAGCTCGACTTTTTCGTGCTCCTGGCTGATGAGGGCGACGAAGTCCAAGTCGCCGTCCGCGTCCCAGTCGATTTTCCGCAGGTGGCTGGCTCCATGCCGCGGATCGACGACAGCGGTCTCGAACTGCGGGTCGTCGTTTTCGCCGCCGGTCCGCTTGAGTAGCAAGATCTTGCCCGTTTTGAACCAGCCGAACTCCGCGACCAGCACGTCGCGGTCGCCATCGCCGTCGAAATCGCCATCGACGGCGTGGGCCACGCGCCCCAGCTCGCGGGCCAATACGCGACTGGTCCACTTACCTTCTGCGTCCTGGCGGAGCCAGACGACCTCACCTCGGCTGTGATCCTGCGGCAGAAAACTCCCCAGCTCGCCGACGAGATAGTCAACGCGGCCATCCGAGTCGAGATCGGCCGGCTCGAGGATTGCCGGATGCTTGAGGCTGGCAAGCTGCTCAAACTCCGGTTCGAAATCGAGTTTGACCCGTCCGACGAGTCCTTGCCGCATGTCGCACAGCAGCAAGTGGCCAACCGACGAACCTGCGGGGACGTGCCACAGCAGCGACGAGACCCCCGCTTCCTTCGCCCCGCGCGGTGACAAACCTATCTGCTGGCGGAATCGAAATGGGGACTCGTGTGCGGCAGGCTGCGGGCGGGGGAATTCGAGACTTTCGGGGGCCAGGGCCTCGAAATAGGCGGTCACTCGTGCTTCGTCGGGCTCGACGAGATCCTGCCGTCCCGTGGCCCGATAAATCTCGTAGGCCCGAGCCACCTCCTTGGGCCAGTCCACCTTCGCAAACGACGAAGCCGGCGGCACTGCATGGCAGTCGCCGCAAAAAGCGGCGACCTGCGGACGAATTGCTTCCAGGTCGGACGGCAGCCCGGAGCGAGGCGGCGTCGTGCCCGACGTGTGCGCATCAGCGGGCGGCACGCTCGAACCGACCGGCGTGCCCCCGGCTGGCGTTGCCGACTTTTTCCAGCAGCCTGCTGCCGCCAGCGCAGCAGCCAGACAAGCTGCGACGAGCATCAGTCGAAAGTCGGCGCTCACCTGCTGTCGCTCCATGAGCACTTCTGGAAGCGGCTCAATTCGGCGCGGGTTCATTCAGACGTTCTTTAGTCTCTGGATTGCGGGCGGCCGACTCGCTCGCCGGTCCATCGTTCCACCAGATCGTGAGCCAGACTTGTTTGGCAGCCCGCGTGAAGCTGCCGGACGCCAAATCAACGTCTCCATCAGCGTCAAAATCGGCCGCGGCCAGTGCCAAGCCTTCTGCCGGCGCCTCCAGGCGGTGGCGCACAAAGCGTCCCGCCTGGGTCTGCTCCAGGAGAATGAGGAAGTCGAACTTGGACGCAGCCTGCGGCGTTTCGTCGCTATGGGGCGCGGCCCATTGCGTCGGAAACGCAACCGCCGCCACGTCGAGATCGCCATCGCCATCAAAATCGGCCGCCACAGCCTTGTAGACTCCTGGCATCGGCGCCAGCAGACGGTCCTGAAACGGAAAGCTGCCGCGATTCTCCAGCCAGCGGACCGCGTGGTAAGGCTTGGGCGTCATACTGTCCAGCGAATCGCCGTTGGTATACAGCACGTCCAGATCGCCGTCGCCATCCAGATCGTTCAGCTCGATGCCGCTGGAGCCAAAGGCCGGATCGCCGGCGGCAAAGATCGTTTCGATCTCGAACTTGCCGCTCCCATCGTTGAGGAACAACTCCACCTTTTCGTGTTCCTGGGAAATCAGTGCGACGAAATCCAGGTCGCCGTCTGCGTCCCAATCGAGCGGCACGAGGTGACTGGCGCCGTGCCGTTTGTCCACGATCTCGTCCTCGAACTTCGGCAAACCGGTTTCGTCGCCACTGCGCCGCAGGAGATGGATCTTGCCGGTCCGCCGCCAGCCAAACTCGGCCACCAGCACGTCGGTGTCCTTGTCGCCGTCGAAATCGCCGGCAACTGCCTTTGCCACTCGTCCCAGATCACGCAGCAAAATGTGACTTTCGAAGCCGCGGATTCCATCGGGACGCAGCCACAAAAGCTGCCCTCGATTGTGGTCCTGTGGCGGGAAGCTTCCCAGCTCAGCCACCAGGTAATCGGTTCGCCCGTCGGCGTCCAGGTCCGCGATCTCGACGTTGGCCGGATTCGAAATGCGCGCCAGCCGCTGCACGCGCAGCTCATCATTCAAATTGACCGCGCATACGTCCCCGTAGAGCATGTCGGTAAACAGCAGCCGGCCCGGCCCCAGGCCGGCGGCTGATTGCCACACGATCGAAGACACGCCTGCAGACGACTTTTTTTCCTCCGGCAAGGCCAGGTCCTGGCGGCGAAATCGCACCGGCAAGGGATGATCGCTATACGCAGCCGGTCGGTCCTCCAGTTCCTCAGGCGCCTGCGATTGGAAGTAGGCGACCACGTCTTTCATCGCCGGCTCGACAAGATCGGTCCGGCCGGAGTTCCAATAGAATTCATAGCCTTGCTGCACTTCCTTGAACCAGTCAGACCTGACGAACGATGACGCCGGAGGTACGGCATGGCAGTCACCGCAAAATGCCGCCACTGCGGGACGGAGCTTTTCGATATCGACCTTTGCTGCCTGCGTCTTTGGTTTGGGGCCGCCCGGAGGGGAACCTGTGCCCCAAGAGCAGCCGGACGTCGCCGGCCAGAGCAAAACAGCCATCCCCAGTAGCGCGACCGACCGCCAGGAGTGTAGGGCAACCACCGTCCGGATCATGACCTCTCCTCATCGCCAATCCATCGTAGCCTAACATCCCCAGACCAGGTCGCGGAGAGCAGCGGCACGATTTCCGCCAGACGAACCGATCTCGCCTGCCGCGACGGTGGCCGCAATAATTGAACACCGACCCCTTCAGGAGCGCCCGCTGAGATTCTATGAACCGCCCGGTTATGGACGACCTGTCACCTTCCGACGGCGAGGCCATCGAGCGCCGCACGCAGGCCATCGGGCGGCACCTGTTCGCCAACCTGCGGGAGAGCAAGCCGCAAATCTGGGAGCGCCGCTGGTGGGACGACCGGATCATGGCCTGGTCGATGCAGGACGAATCGCTCAAGGTGCAGCTCTTTCGCTTCGTCGATGTCCTGCCGATGCTCGGTTCGGCTGACTCCGTTACCGAGCACCTGCACGAGTACCTCGACACAGTCCGCGATCGGCTCCCCGCGCCCGTGCGGGTGGCGCTCGGCGTCGCTCGCCGCGTGCCGTTCACGCGGGCCGCCGTCGCCCGCGCCGCCCGCCTCAGTGCTGCCGACTTTGCCCGCCGCTTCATCGCCGGAGAAAATACCGGCCAGGTGCTCGCCGCCGCCCGCCGCCAGCGCGACCTCCGCCGCGGCTTCACGCTCGACATTCTTGGCGAGGCGGTGATCAGCGAAAGGGAAGCTGACGCGCACTTTCGTGCCTACCTCGACCTGCTCGAGGCCGTCACGCCCGAAGTGACCTCCTGGCCCGACGACCCGCTCCTGGATGCCGACGACCGCGGCCCCATCCCCCGCGTCAACCTGTCGATCAAGCTCTCGGCACTCGACAGCCAGTTCGACGCCATCGATCCAGCCGGCACGCTCGATCGCGTCGGCGGCCGGCTCCGCGAACTGCTGCGTGCCGCGCGGCGTCTGGGTGCGTTCATCAACGTCGATATGGAGTCGTACGAGAAAAAGTCGCTCACGCTCCACATCTTC
>Ga0075418_10007642_pt1 | contig 12169 bp, 11 predicted proteins | sample SoiMetdeltSBSDD2_FD_81776 | JGI IMG/M metagenome (GOLD analysis project Ga0075418, IMG submission 81776) | Bulk soil microbial communities from a Populus tree surrounding site in Tennessee, USA - Soil MetaG P. deltoides SBSDD2 | ecosystem: Environmental > Terrestrial > Soil > Tree plantation...
AACCGCGTGTGCTGCTACTGGGCGCCGCTGAACGCGGCGCTCCCGCATGTGAACGGCGGCAAGGCGACCGCGCTCGCCATCTCGTCGGCACAGCGCTCGCCGCTGCTGCCGAACGTGCCCTCAGTGGCCGAGCAGGGCTACGCGGGCTTTGACTACACGCTGTGGGTCGGGCTGTGGGGGCCGGCGAAGATACCGCAGGACATCGCGGCGAAGATCAACAAGGACGTGAACGCCGCGCTCGCGAGCCCCGATCTGAAAGAGCGCCTCGCGAAGCTCGGCACCGTGCCGGGTAACCTGACGATTCCGCAATTCACCGACTTCGTGAAGAAAGAAATCGAGGATACGAAGAAGATTCTCGACGCCGCCGGTATCAAGCCGCAGTAGGTTGTTTGATGAAGGAGGCAGCCATGACGGGCGTTCGTTACGCGATTGGCCTTGCTCTCGCCTTCCTCAATTGCGCTTCACTGGCGCAGGGACCGGAATACCCTTCGAGACCGGTACGCATGCTGGTCGGCTTCGCCCCTGGCGGGGCGACGGACATCATCGCGCGGCAGGTCGCGCAAGGTCTGACGGAGAACCTGGGCCAACCGGTGCTGGTGGAGAACCGGCCGGGCGCCAGCAGCCAAATCGCCGGAGATCTGGTCGCGAAAAGCGCGCCGGATGGCCATGTGCTGCTTATGACCACGCAGACATTGATGACCTCGCAGATCATCGAGAAGCGGACCTACCCGGATCTGGTGAAAGACTTCGCGCCGGTGTCGCTCTGCGCCACGAGCCCCCTCATCCTGGTCACCCATCCGTCGCTGCCGGTGCGCTCGCTGCAGGAGCTTATCGATCTCGTCCGATCGCGCCCCGGAGCGCTTAATTACGGCTCTGGCGGCGTGGGCACGACCCCGCACCTGTCGGCCGAGCTGATGGCCCACATGGCGAAGCTCAAGCTTGTGCACGTTCCCTATAAGGGCGAGGCGCCAGCGGTCGCCGACGTGCTCGCCGGCCACCTGCCGTTCATGTTCTCGAACGTAACCGCGTCGAATCCGCACGTGCAGGCCGGCAAGCTGCGCGCGCTCGCGGTGACGGGGCGGCAGCGCAGCCCCGTGGTTCCTGCCGTGCCGACGCTGGACGAATCCGGGCTGCCCGGCTTCGAGGTGGTCGGATTCTTCGGCGTCATGGCGCCCGCCGGCACGCCGTGGGCGATCGTAACGCGCCTCAACGGCGAGATCGCAAAGGTCCTGGCGCGCCCCGAGACCCGCGAGCGCTTCGCCGCGCAGGCGCTCGAGCCCGGCGGCATGAGCGCCGAGCAGTACGGCGCCTACATCAAGTCCGAGGCCGAAAAGTGGGGCAGACTGATCCGCGAAGCGGGAATCACGCCGCAATAAGCGGTTTCTTCAACGGTACGCCGGTGAGGCGTTGCAGCTCCTGAAAATCCAGCCCGTCGACGATGTCGACGACATGAAGGCCGTCGGGCATCACGTCGATCACCGCTAGATCGGTGTAGATGCGGTCGACGCAGTGCGCGCCCGTCAGGGGATAGGTGCAGCGCTCGACGATCTTGCTCTCGCCGTTCTTCGTGAGGTGCTCCATCATCACGAGCACCTTCTTCGCTCCGACCGCGAGGTCCATCGCGCCGCCGACCGCAGGAATCGCGTCGGCCGCGCCGGTGTGCCAGTTCGCGAGGTCGCCGCTCGCCGAGACCTGGAACGCGCCAAGGACGGCGAAATCGAGGTGGCGGCCGCGAATCATGCCGAACGAGTCGGCATGATGGAAATAAGCGCCGCCGGTGAGCAGCGTGACCGGCTCCTTGCCGGCGTTGATCAAGTCTTCGTCTTCCTCGCCGGGCGCCGGCTTCGGCCCGATGCCCAGCACGCCGTTCTCGCTGTGCAGGATGATCTCGCGTCCCTTCGGCAGGAAGTCGGCGACCAGCGTTGGCAAGCCGATGCCGAGGTTCACATAAGCGCCTTCGGGAATGTCGCGCGCGACGCGCGCGGCCAGCTGTTTGCGGTCGAGCTTCTTCATCACGCAGCCTTCTTCAGCGACGCCGGAACACGCACGATTCTATGGACAAAGATGCCCGGCGTGACCACGTGCTCCGGGTCGATCTCGCCGAGCTCGACCGTCTCGCGCACCTGCACCACCGTGCACTTCGCCGCCATCGCCATGATCGGGCCGAAGTTGCGCGCGGTCTTGCGGTAGGTGAGGTTGCCCCATCGATCGGCGCGATCGGCCTTGATGAGCGCATAGTCGGCGTGGATCGGGTACTCGAGCACGTAGTCGCGCTCGCCGATGCGCCGCGTTTCTTTCCCTTCCGCGAGCTTCGTTCCATAGGCAGTCGGTGTGAAGAATGCGCCGATGCCTGCGCCGGCGGCGCGAATGCGCTCGGCAAGCGTGCCCTGTGGGACCAGCTCGAGTTCGATTTCACCCGCTCGATACAGCCTGTCGAAGTGCCAGGAGTCCGCCTGTCTCGGAAATGAGCAAAGAATCTTGCGCACCCGCTTGGCGCCGATCAGCGCGGCAAGCCCCGTGTCGGCGTTGCCGGCGTTGTTGTTGACAATGGTCAGTTCGCGCGCGCCCTGCGCGATGAGGGCATCGATCAACTCCGCCGGCATGCCCGCATTGCCGAAGCCGTGAATGAGGATCGTCGCGCCGTCGCGAATGTCCGCCAACGCGGCCTCTGGACTTGCTACGAATTTGCTGATCATCCGTGAATTATGGCAGCCGGCTCTTCTAGACTCGACTTTCAGATCTGTGGATAAGCCATTGATATACCGTGCGATCATGACAAGAAAGTTGTGTCGCCGAAAAACGACGTAAGTCCTTGTCCCCGTTAAAAATTCCCGCTTGACCGGCGGCCGGAATGCCCGTACAGTGGAGAAAGGTAGGAGAAAGTGGCACAACAAGCCATATGGGGACGGGATTCCACGGAGCGGCGGTTATCACGCTCGACGCCAAAGGGCGCGTCGCTGTCCCCACGCGCCATCGCGGCGCGCTGCTGGACGGGGCAAAGTCGGTGGTCCTGACTGCGCATCCCGAGGGTTGCGTCCTCATTTACCCGGAAGCGGACTGGGAGCCCGTGCGCGCCAAGGTCGAAGCCTTTCCGGCGTTTCATCCCCAAGCGAGCTGGTGGAAGCGGCTGTTGCTGGGTTTCGAGGAGCATGTGGCGCCCGATGGTTCGGGGCGCATCCTCCTGCCGCCGGCACTGCGGCAGCACGCCAAGCTCGAGCGCGACGCCATGATGGTCGGGCAGGGCCACTACTTCGAGCTCTGGGATGCGGGGGTCTGGTCGACGAAGCTCGATCAGGCGCTCGCCGGCGCAGCCACGCCGCCGGCCGGGATCGAGGACTTTTCGCTGTGAGCCCGACGCATGCACGAGCCCGTACTTGCGCGCGAAGCGATCGAGGCCCTGGCCATCCGGCCCGACGGCGTGTATGTGGACGGGACGTTCGGGCGCGGCGGGCACACGCGGCTGATTCTCGAGCGGCTCGGCCCGAATGGGCGGCTGATCGCGCTCGATCGCGACCCGCAGGCCGCGGAGGCCGCGCGCGCGATTTCCGATGCGCGGTTCACCTTCTTCAAGGCGCGCTTCTCCGATCTGTCGATGGTGGCGTCCGGCGTACAGGGGATGCTCTTCGACTTGGGCGTGTCGTCGCCGCAACTGGACGACCCCGCGCGCGGCTTCTCCTTCCGCCACGACGGGCCGCTCGACATGCGCATGGACCCGGAGGCCGGCATGAGCGCCGCTGAATGGCTCGCGACGGCACAAGAACAACAAATCAGGGGGGTGATCCGCGGCTATGGCGAAGAACGGTTTGCTAAACAGATTGCAGCGGCGATTGTTGCTGCTCGCGGCCGCGCGCCCATCGTGCGCACCCGGCAACTGGCCGATCTCGTGGGTGAGACGGTCCGCACACGTGAGCCGGGCCAGGATCCGGCGACGCGCACCTTTCAGGCTCTACGGATTCACGTCAATCGGGAGCTTGAGGAAGTGTCGCTGATGCTTCCGCAGGCGGCCGAGCGGTTGGCCGCGAACGGACGGTTAGTCGTGATCAGCTTCCATTCGCTGGAGGACCGCATCGTCAAGCGGTTCCTGCAGTCGCAGGCACGCCCGGAAGTGCCCCGCGGCGTCCCGCTGCGCGCCAGCGAAATGCCACAACCCGTATTGAGAATCGTGGGACGTGCGCAGCGCGCGTCCCCGGAAGAAACAAGAAGAAATCCGCGGGCGCGAAGCGCGATCCTCCGGGTCGCCGAGCGCACCGCGGTCCCTTATTCACGAATCGAGCCCGGCGCGCGGTGGCGAAACTGAACCTCCTCCTCCTCGCGGTTCTCGTCGCCTGCGCGCTCGGGCTCGTCACTTCACAGCACAAGGCGCGCCGCGCCTTCTCCCAGTTCGAGCGCGAGCAGGCGGCGAGCCGCGAGCTCGAGGCCGAGTTCGGCCGCCTGCAACTAGAGGCGAGCACCTGGAGCCTGCACTCGCGCGTCGAACGGCTCGCTACGCGCTCGCTCGGCTTGCGCGCCGCGGACGCGCGGCGCGTGCGCTTCATCGGCAGCAGCGCCGGGCGGTGACGAAGGCGGCGCAGGGCCTGGTGCGCCTGCCGGTCTGGCGTGCCCGCGTGGTTTTGATCGCGCTCGGCGCCGGGTTCGCGGTACTCGCCGGCCGAGCGGTTTACCTGCAAGCCGTGCGCACCGATTTTCTGCAGGAAAAAGGCGACGCGCGCTACGCGCGCGTGCTCGACATTCCCGCGACGCGCGGCCGGATCCTCGACCGCAACGGCGAAGCCCTCGCGGTGTCGACGCCGGTCAAGTCGATCTGGGCGATCCCGGCCGACGTGAGCGCCTCGGCGAGCGAGCGCCGCAACCTGGCGGCGCTGCTAGGGCTGACGCGGAACGACCTCGAGCGGCGCCTGTCCGACACTTCGCGCGACTTTGCCTATCTCAAGCGCCAGGTGCCTCCGGAGACGGCAGCGGCCGTCCAAGCGCTGGGCGTGAAGGGCATCTACGATCACCCCGAGTACCGGCGGTACTATCCCGGCGGAGAAGTTACTGCTCACGTCATTGGCTTTACCGGCGTGGACGACACTGGCCAGGAGGGCGTGGAGCTCGCCCACGAAGCGATCCTCAGGGGAAAGCCCGGCAGCCGGCGGGTGATCCGCGACCGGCTCGGCCGCATCATCGAGGACGTCGAGTCGATTCGCCCGGGGCAGGACGGCGTCGATCTCACGCTTTCGCTCGACAGCAAGATCCAGAACGTCGCCTACGGCGCGCTCAAGGCCGCGGTCGAACGCCACGGTGCAAAGGCGGGCGCGCTGATCGCCATCGACGTGCGCAGCGGCGAGATTCTGGCGCTCGCCAACGTGCCTTCGTTCAACCCGAATAACCGCGCGCGCCTGACCGGCGCGCAGCTGCGCAACCGCGTGATCACCGATCTCTTCGAGCCGGGATCGACCCTAAAGCCGTTCGCCATCGCGCTCGCGCTCGAGACCGGAAAGCTCGACGCATCGAGCGTAATCGCAACCGCTCCGGGCCGGCTCACGCTGGCGAAGCACACCATCCGCGACGTGCATCCGGCGAACGCGCTCAGCGTAGGCCAGGTGCTCGCGCGCTCCTCCAATGTCGGCGCCGCGAAAATTGCGCTCGCGTTGCCGCGCGAGGGCATGTGGGATTTTTTTCGGCGCGTCGGATTCGGCACCGCGCCGGAGCTCGGCTTCCCCGGCGCGGCAGGCGGCAAGCTGCGGCACTTCAAGAGCTGGCGCCCGATCGAGCAGGCCACGATGGGCTACGGTCACGGCGTATCGGTGAGCCTCGCGCAGCTCGCCCGCGCATACACCGTATTCGCCCGCGACGGGGAATTGGTGCCGCTCACCCTGGTCAAAACCGGCGCGGTTGCGAGCGGCGAAAAGGTGCTGTCCGCCGAGGCGGCGCGCGCCGTGCGCGCCATGCTCGAGGACGCGGTGCAACCGGGTGCCACCGGGCCGCGCGCCCGCATCATGGGCTGGCGCGTGGCGGGCAAGACCGGCACCGCGCACAAGCAGGAGAACGGCGGCTATGCAGCCGACAAATATCTCTCGTCGTTCGTCGGCCTCGCGCCGGTCAGCGCGCCGCGCCTCGTGGTGGCGGTGATGATTGACGAGCCCTCAGCGGGTGAGCACTACGGTGGCGCCGTCGCCGCGCCGGTGTTCGCGCAGGTCATGCAAGGCGCGCTGCGCCTGCTCGGCGTGCCGCACGACGCGCCGCTTGTCGCGCCCGACCAGGCAGATGCGGCGAAGGAAAGCACGTGAGATGGACTATGTCGGGCAACTTGCCGCCCAGGGCGCAATGATCGAACACCTTTCCACCGATAGCCGCCGCTGCGCGCCCGGCGTCGCGTTCCTCGCGTATCCCGGCGAACGCGCGGACGGGCGCGCGCATATTGCCGATGCGCTCGGGCGCGGCGCGAGCGGCGTGCTCTGGGAAGAACGCGATTTTCGCTGGCGGCCCGAATGGCGTTTGCCCAATGTGCCGGTGCGGGAGCTGAAGCAGCAGGCCGGCAGGCTGGCGCACGATTTCTACGGTCGCCCTTCTGAATCGCTCTGGGTGTGCGGCGTTACCGGCACCAACGGCAAGACCTCGTGCAGCCAGTGGATCGCCGCCGCGCTCGGCAAGACCGCGGTGGTCGGCACGCTTGGCGCCGGTTTTCCCGGCGCGCTGTCCGTGGCGCTCAACACGACGCCCGACGCAGTCGAGCTGCAGCGCCTCTTGCGCGAATTCGGCGATGCCGGCGCCGCCGCGGTCGCCATGGAGGTGTCCTCGCACGGGCTGGTGCAAGGCAGGGTGAATGCCGTGCGCTTCTCATGCGCGCTTTTCACCAACCTCACGCACGACCATCTCGATTACCACGGCACGATGGAGGACTACGCCGAGGCGAAGGCGCGACTCTTCACCGTCCCCGGGCTCGGCGCCGCGGTGGTGAACATGGATGATCCCTTCGGCGCCGAGCTGGCGCGGCGCCTCGCCGGCCGCGTGCGCACCATCGGCTACAGCCTGGCGGATCGTCGACCGGCGGGCGTGGACGAGTATGTGATCGCCGCGCGCATCAGCGGTTCGCACATCGATCTCGAATCGACCTGGGGTCGGACAGCGACGACCATCGCTCAGCTCGGCCGCTTCAACGTCGCCAACGCGCTTGGCGTGCTCGGCTGTCTCGTCGCCAATGGCATCGGCTTCGAAGAAGGCGCGCGACGCATCGGCAAGTTGCCCGCGGTTCCCGGGCGCATGCAGGCCCTTGGTGATCGACCGCTCGTGGTGATCGACTACGCGCACACGCCCGATGCGCTCGAGAACGTGCTGCAGGCGCTGCGTCCGGTCGCCGCGGCGCGGGCGGGCCGCCTCGCGGTGGTGTTCGGCGCGGGCGGCGATCGCGATCCGACCAAGCGGCCGCTCATGGGCGCGGTTGCGACGCGGCTCGCCGATCGCATCCTCATTACCTCCGATAATCCGCGCAGCGAGGATCCGCGCGCGATCATCGCCGACATCGAGCGCGGCATCGCCGCGCCGCACGCGAGCGAACCGGACCGCGCCCGTGCGATCGAGATTGCGCTGGCCAGCGCCGACCCGGCTGACGTCATTCTCATCGCGGGGAAAGGGCATGAGACCACCCAGGAGATCGGGGGGCGAAAGCTGCACTTCTCCGACGAAGAGCAGGTGCGCGCGGCGCTCGTCCGGAGCAAGGCATGATGCGCCTCGCCGAGGCGGCGGCCACGCTCGGCGCGCGCACGAGCGGTTCCGACGTGCTCTTTACCGGGGTCTCTACCGACAGCCGGAGCATCCGCGCGGGCGATCTCTTCGTCGCATTGCGCGGCGAGCGCTTCGACGGCCACGACTTTCTCAAAGCGGTCGCCGGGGCAAACGCCGCCGCCACGATGGTCGATGCGAAATATCATGGCCCCTATCCCCTGCCGGCGCTCGTCGTTGACGACACCCGCCGCGCGCTGGGCGACCTCGCGCGTCATTGGCGCGCGCGCTTTACCCCCGCACTCGTGGCGCTCACGGGGTCCAACGGCAAGACCACCGTCAAGGAGATGCTCGCGGCGATTTTGCGCCGGAGCGCTGGAGACGAGGCGGTGCTCGCGACGGCCGGCAATCTCAATAACGACATTGGGCTCCCGCTCACGCTGCTGACGCTGCGCGAAAAGCATCGGTGGTGCGCGATCGAGCTCGGCATGAACCACAAGGGCGAGATCGCCTACCTCGCCGGCATCGCGCGGCCGACGGTCGCGCTCGTGAACAATGCGCAGCGCGAGCACCTGGAGTTCATGCGCTCGGTGGAGGAAGTGGCCGCCGAGAACGCCAGCGTGTACGACGCGCTAGCGGCCGATGGTGTCGCGATCGTCAATGCCGATGACGCGCACGCGCGCTTTTTCCGCGCGCGGGCCGGCAAGCGGCGCGTTGTCGATTTTGGCCTGAGCCACGGCGCGGTGACCGGCCGCTACAGGCTCGGGCCGCTTTCGAGCGAGATTCGCGTCCAGACTCCCGCCGGCTCCGTGGACGCGACCCTCGCGATTCCCGGGGTGCATAACGTGCGCAACGCGCTCGCCGCCGCGGCGTGCGCGATCGCGGTCGGTGTTGCGCCGCAGGCAATCGGCGAGGGCTTGAGCGCTTTTCGGCCCTACACCGGGCGGCTTCAGGTGAAGAAGGCGGCGAGCGGCGCGGTGGTCATCGACGACAGCTACAACGCGAATCCGGACTCGGTGCGCGCCGCGATCGATATCCTGGCCGCCTCGGCGGCGCCGACCGCGCTCGTCCTCGGCGACATGGGCGAGGTGGGCGACCAGGGCCCGCAGTTCCACCGGGAAGTCGGCACCTATGCGCGCGAGAAGGGCGTCTCGCAGCTCCTTGCGCTCGGCGCGGCGACGCGCGACTCCGTGCTCGCGTTCGGCGAAGGCGCGCGCCACTTCGCGAGCGTCGAGGAGCTCGTGCCGCAAATCGCGGCGAAGACCATTCTGGTGAAGGGCTCGCGCTTCATGAAGATGGAGCGCGTCGTGGCCGCGCTCACCGGCACGGCCGAAGGAGTGCACTGATGCTGCTCGAGCTCGCGCAGTGGCTCGCGAGGGACGTGCGGCTCTTCAACGTCTTCAACTACATCACGCTGCGCGCGGTGCTCGCCTGCCTGACGGCGCTGGCCGTGTCGCTCATTCTCGGTCCCTACGTGATCCGCAAGCTCACGGCGTACAAGATCGGCCAGGCGGTGCGCGAGGAGGGGCCGCGCTCGCACCTCACGAAAGCCGGCACACCGACGATGGGCGGCGCGCTGATCCTTGTCTCCATGTGCCTGACCACGCTTCTTTGGGGCGACCTTTCGAACCGCCTGGTGTGGGTCGTGCTTCTCGTGACCGTGGCGTTCGGCACCGTGGGCTGGATCGATGACTACCGCAAGGTGGTGCATCGCAATCCGCGCGGCTTACCCGCGCGCTGGAAATTCTTCTGGCAGGCCGCGATCGGCCTCTCGGCGGCCATCTACCTCGGCATGCTGACGCAGTCGATGCCGTCGCTGAACCAGCTGATCGTGCCGTTCTTCAAGCACATCGCCTATCCGCTCGGCATGATCGGCTTCATCGCGCTCACGTTCTTCGTGATCGTGGGCACGTCCAATGCCGTCAACCTCACCGACGGCCTGGACGGCCTCGCGATCATGCCGACCGTGATGGTCGGCAGCGCGCTCGGCATCTTCGCGTACGTCGCCGGGCACGCCGTGTTCTCCAAATATCTCGGGCTGCCGCACATCGCCGGCGCAGGTGAGCTCGCGGTGATCTGCGGCGCGATGGCCGGCGCCGGGCTCGGCTTCCTCTGGTTCAACGCTTACCCGGCGGAAGTCTTTATGGGCGACGTCGGCGCGCTCGCGCTCGGCGCCGCGCTCGGCACCATCGCCGTCATCGTGCGCCAGGAAATCGTGCTTTTCATCATGGGCGGCGTGTTCGTCGCCGAGACGCTTTCGGTGATGCTCCAGGTGATGTATTTCAAGTGGAGCGGCGGCAAGCGCATCTTCCGCATGGCGCCGCTGCACCACCACTACGAGCTCGAGGGCTGGAAGGAGAGCCAGGTGGTGGTGCGCTTCTGGATCATCACGATGATGCTCGTGCTTTTCGGCCTGTCGACGCTCAAGCTCCGATGATGCGCGAACCGGGCCTCTCGCTCGTGGAGAAGCGCGTCCTGGTCCTCGGCCTAGGCGACACCGGCGTCTCGGTCGCCCGTTGGGTCGAGCGCGAGGGCGGCCGCGTGCGCGCCGCCGATACGCGCGCCGCGCCTCCGGGAATGGCGCGCTTTGCGGGCGAGCTACATACCGGCGCGTTTACCTCGGGTCTGCTGGCTGGCGTCGATCTCGTCTGCATCAGCCCTGGTCTGTCGCTCGCGCAACCCCTCGTGCGCGAAGCGCGCGACAAGGGCATCCCGGTGGTCGGCGACATCGAGCTCTTCGCCTGGAAGAACCGCTCGCCGGTGCTCGCCATCACGGGAACGAACGGCAAGACCACGGTGACCGCGCTCACCGGACACCTTCTGCGCGCCGCGGGCGTCGACTGCGAGGTCGCCGGGAACATCGCGCCACCGGTGCTCGACGCGGCCCTGCGGCGTGCCACGCCGCCTGCGGCCTGGGCCCTCGAGCTCTCCAGCTATCAGCTCGAAACCACCGAGTCGCTGCGGCCTGCGGCCGCCGCCATGCTCAACCTCAGCGAAGATCATCTCGACCGCTACGCGAGCCTCGAGGAATACGGCGCGGCGAAGGCGCGCATCTTCATCGGCGCCGCGCTGCAGATACTGAACCGCGACGATGCGCGCTCGGTGGCGATGGCCATTCCGGGTCGTCGCGCAGTCACGTTCGGACTCGATGCGCCGCCGCGCGAAGAGGATCTGGGTGTGGTGGACGGCAAACTGGTGCGCGGGCGCGAGACGATTGTTCCGCTTGCCGAGCTCGGCATCCACGGCGCGCACAACGTCGCCAATGCGCTCGCGGCGTGCGCGTTGGTTTCCGCGCTGGGCGCGCGCATTTCGCCGCAGGCCCTCAAGGACTTCAAGGGACTGCCGCATCGGCTTCAGCTGGTCGGCACACGCCGCGGCGTCGGCTGGTACGACGACTCCAAGGGTACAAACGTCGGCGCGACGGTCGCGGCGCTGCGCGGGCTCGGCCGCCGCGCGGTGCTGATCCTCGGCGGCGACGGCAAGGGGCAGGACTTTGCCCCGCTCAAGGACGCGGTCGCGCGCCACGCAGCCAAGGTTTTGCTGATCGGGCGTGATGCGCCGATCATCGAGAAAGTCACGGGCGGCGAGCGCTGCGCTTCGCTCGAAGAGGCGGTCGAGAAGGCCGCGGCGATCGCGCGGCCCGGCGAGGCGGTGCTGCTCTCGCCGGCATGCGCGAGCTTCGACATGTTTCGCGATTATCGCCATCGCGGCGAAGCGTTCGCTCTCGCAGTACGGGGACTGCCGGCGTGAGTCAGACCTACGTCTTCGCGCGCAGCGCGCCGAACGCCGAATACGACCGCTCGGCCACGTGGGCCGCGCTGCTCCTCTCCGCCATCGGCCTGGTGATGGTCTACTCGGCATCGATCGCCACGGCGGAGGCGAGCCGTCATGCCGGTAACAACGCCGCGTGGTACCTGATGCGCCATGGCGCTTACCTCGCGATCGCGCTGGTCGGCGCGATCATGGTCTTCCTGCTGCCGGCGCGCTTCTGGCAGCGAGTGGCGCCGCTGCTTTTCCTCGCCGCCGTGGCGGCGCTAGCCCTCGTGCTTCTGCCCGGGTTCGGGCGCGAGGTGAACGGCGCCCGCCGCTGGCTGGACCTGCCCGGCTTCAGCATGCAGCCCTCCGAGGCGATGAAGCTCGCGGTGGTGCTTTACGCGGCCGACTACACCGCGCGCAAGCATGCGGTACTGAAGAGCTTCCGCCGCGGCCTGTTGCCGATGCTGGCGGTCATGCTGCTCGTCTCCTGGCTGCTGCTGCGCGAGCCGGACTTTGGCGCGCTCGTCGTGATCGCCGTGATCGCGTTCTCGATTCTCTTCCTCGGCGGCATGAACGGACGGCATTTCGCGGCGCTGCTCGCGATGCTCGCGGTCGGTTTTGTCTTGCTTGTCATCTTTTCTCCGTACCGCTTGCAGCGCATTTTCGGCTTCATGGATCCGTGGTCGGACCCCTTCGGCAAGGGCTACCAGCT
>Ga0075418_10007643_pt1 | contig 12169 bp, 9 predicted proteins | sample SoiMetdeltSBSDD2_FD_81776 | JGI IMG/M metagenome (GOLD analysis project Ga0075418, IMG submission 81776) | Bulk soil microbial communities from a Populus tree surrounding site in Tennessee, USA - Soil MetaG P. deltoides SBSDD2 | ecosystem: Environmental > Terrestrial > Soil > Tree plantation...
ATCGGCACGACCCGGGCCCTGGAGAGCGGCCGCCCCGCGTGGTCCAGGATGCGCCCGCGCACCAGGCAGGAATCGTCGGCCTGCGCGAGCGACGCGCCGAAGATCGACACGGCGAACAACCATGCTGCGGTTCTCATGATGCCCTCCATGGGCCTTGCGGAAAGCAGGCCGGGAGGGTGCTCCTGGTCGGCGTCGCGGTCAACCGTATGGTCGCGGACCTCATCCAGGACCTGAAAGGCTGGCCTCGATGTCCCCTGGGCCGGGCGCCGCCCCCGAAATAACACGCCCGTTCCGGTCGCACGAGACGGGCTTTCCCGCGGTAGTCTCCCGGTCATGAGCACCGTCAACCCAGCCGTCACCAGCACCCGGCCCGGTCCCGCCACCATGTGGGCCGCATTCCTGGCGCGCGATGCGCGCTGGGATGGACGCTTCGTCGCGGCGGTGCGAACCACGGGCATCTTCTGTCGGCCGACCTGCACGTGCCGGAAGCCGCTGCGGCGGAACGTGCGGTTCTTCCGCACGCCCGACGCCGCCGCGCGCGCAGGCTACCGGCCATGCAAGCGCTGCCGGCCCGAGCTGGCGGGCGGCGCGAGCGAGGCGGACCGTCGCCTGGCGGCCCGTGCGCTCGTGCTCATGAAAAAGTCGCCGGGCGAGGCGTGGCCGATCGCGCGCCTCGCGCGCGAGATGGCGATGAGCCCCTCCAGCTTCGCCCGTCACTTCCGGGCCGGGGCAGGCCGCACGCCGGCCCGCGCGCTGGCGGCGATCAGGATGGAGAGCGCGCGCGCGCTACTCGCCCATGGCGAGCGCGTGCTGGACGTGGCGCTCGAGCTCGGCTTCGGCAGCGGCTCGGCGTTCGCGCGCGCCTGGCGGCGGCATCACGGCACGGCGCCGACCGGGCGGGCGACGACATCGGATAGGAGGAGATCGGCATGAAGTCGAGAGTCGAGGTCGCGCGGGTGCAGGTCAATACGGCGGTCGGCGGATTCATGGTCGCGGCGACGGCTCGCGGACTACGCGCGGTCACCCCGGTCGCGATGGCGCGAGACCACCGGGCGGGCGCGACCCCGAATCCGGCGTCTGCCCGCGAACCGGCCCTTCACCACGCGGAGGCGGCGGCGGACGCGTTGCGCCGCTACGCTCGGGGCGAGCATGCGCGGTACGACGGACCGCTGGACATCAAGGCCACCGCGCTCCATCTCGCCGTCTGGGGGCATCTGCGCTCCATCGCGTTCGGCGAGACCACGGCGTACGGCGCAGTCGCGGCCGCCCTCGGCCTGCCGGGCGAGGCGCGCGCGATCGGCGTCGCCGTGGGCGCGAACCCGGTGTGCATCCTCGTGCCCTGCCACCGCGTGGTCGGGGCGGACGGCTCGCTGCGCGGTTTCGCCTGGGGACTCGACCTCAAGTGCCGGCTGCTCGCGCACGAGGGGAGCGCGGCGCTGTCGCTGTTCGCGGACGCCACCGGGCGCTAGCCGCCGACGCCGAACGTGGGGAGTCCCATGCGGAGCCCATTCAGACTGGTCGCCCTGCCGAGCGAGCGATTCGCGCCGCTGCTCGCCCTCGATGATGCCGAGCTGCGGGCGCGGGATGTCCGGCGCATGCGGGCGGATGCCAAGCCCGGCTACCCGTGCCGCGTCAGCCTCGCCGACGCGGAGCCGGGCGAAGAGGTGCTGCTGGTCCCGTTCACCCATCACGACGTCGCCTCGCCCTACCGCGCGTCGGGTCCGATCTTCGTGCGGGTGAACGCGGCGACCGCCCGACCCGAGGTGAAGGAGGTTCCGGCGATGATCCGTTCCCGTCTGCTCTCGATCCGAGCGTATGACGCCCAGGCCATGTTGGTCGCATCCGAGGTCGCGGAGGGGCGAGACCTAGAGGAACACATCGAGCGAGCCTTCTCCGACCCTCGGGTCGAGTACCTCCATCTGCACAACGCGCGCCCCGGCTGCTACAACTGCCGGGTGGAGCGGGCCGAGCGCTAGCCGGCCGGCGTGGGGCCGGGTGCATTTCGGTGCTCCGTCAGCCGGCACCGGCTCCTCAGCGACAAGAGAAGTACTTGCGCCCTGGGGCCCCGTGCCTTAGATTCCTTGACCGACATCGAAGCAGCAGTCCCGGCTCCTTTAACGCGACTCCGAGAGGTCGCGAAGCGAGGCCCTCATGCAGCCGACACAGCACGCGTACGCCCCGGCGCCTCCCGGCGCGGGGCCTTTTTCTAGCCGTCCCGCCACCCGGCATCTGCTCGGGCTCGAAGGCCTCCGGCGCGAGAGCCTGATCGCCATCCTCGACGACGCCGAGCGGGACCTGACCCGCCTGTCGACCGACCGGTCGCCCACCGACGAGCTGCGGCTCGCCACGGTCGTGATCGCGATGTTCGAGGACTCGACGCGCACCCGGGTCTCCTTCCAGATCGCGGCCAAGCGGCTGGGCGCCACCGTCTCCACCTTCTCGAGCCACGGGCTGTCGCTCAGCAAGGGGGAGACCCTGCGCGACACGCTGCGCATCTTCGAGGCGAACGGCGCCGATGTGATCGTCGTGCGACACAGCTCGCCCGGGGCCCCCGCCTACCTCGCCGAGCAGGTGGACAGCGCGGTGGTCAACGCGGGCGACGGCACGCACGAGCACCCGACCCAGGGTCTGCTCGACCTCATGACGCTCCGCCAGGCGTGGGGCGGCCGGTTCGACGGCCGCCGCATCGCGATCGTGGGCGACGTCGCCCACTCGCGCGTGGCGCGCTCGGCAATCTTCGGCCTCTCGACCGTCGGGGTGGCGGTGACGCTCGCGGGTCCGGCGACGCTGATGCCGGCCGAGGTGGAGCGCCTCGGCTGCACGGTCGCCGGATCGGTGGACGAGGCCATGGACGGTGCCGACGCGGTGATGGCGCTCCGCATCCAGCGCGAGCGAATGGAGGCCGGGCTCCTGCCCTCGCTCTCCGAATACACGCGCGTCTGGGGGATCGACGCCACGCGGGTCCGGCGGATGAAGGCGGACGCGGTGGTGCTCCACCCCGGGCCGGTCAACCGCGGGGTCGAGCTCGCGCCCGACGTGGCCGACGGCGAACGCTCGGTCATCCTCGACCAGGTCGCGAACGGTGTGGCCGTGCGCTGCGCGGTCCTCCGGCACTGCGCGGGGACGCCGCGCGCCGAGGGATCGGGGACGAGCAGGTCCGGCCGGCGCGCGGGTGGCCCCGCGCGGGAGGCGGCATGAGCCCGGTGACCGTGATCCGGAACGCGCGCCACTGGAAGACCGGCGCCACCATGGACCTGGCCTTCGAGCGCGCGACCATCCTCGCCACCGCCCCCGCCGCGGCCGAGGTGGTGCTCGACGCGAAGGGCGCGGTGCTGGCGCCCGGCCTCGTCGACCTGCACGTCCACCTGCGCGAGCCCGGGCAGGGCTCGCGCGAGACGATCGAGAGCGGCACGGCGGCGGCGGCGGCCGGCGGGTTCACCGCGGTCGCCTGCATGCCCAACACCGAGCCCGTGATCGACAACATCGCGTGGGTGGAATGGGTGCGGGCACGCGCCCGCGCGGTCGGGCGCTGCCGCGTGCATCCGATCGCGGCCGTCACGATCGGGCAGAAGGGCGAGCGGCTGACCGAGGCGCTGGCGCTCCGGCAGGCGGGGGCGGTCGCGCTCTCCGACGACGGGCGGCCGATCGAGTTCGCGGCGATGATGCGGCACGCGCTCGACTACGCGCGCCACGCCGGGTTGCCCATCGTTTGCCACGAGGAGGACGTGTCGCTGCGCGGCGACGGCCACATGAACGAGGGGTACACGGCGTCCCGCCTCGGGATCCGGGCGATCCCGGCCGCGGCCGAGAGCGTGATGGTGCGGCGCGATGTCGAGCTGGCCGCGCTGACCGGCGGCCGCGTCCACTTCGCCCATCTCTCGTGCGCGGCCTCGTTCGACGGGCTCAGGGACGCGAAGCGGCGCGGGCTCGCCGTGAGCGGGGAAACCTGTCCGCACTACTGGACGCTGACCGACGAGGCGGTCGCCGAGCGGGGCACGCACGCCAAGATGAACCCGCCGCTGCGCTCCGAGCGCGACCGGCTGGCCACCATCGAAGCGATCGCCGACGGCACCATCGACTGCCTCGCCACCGACCACGCGCCCCACACCGAGGACGACAAGCGCCAGCCGTTCGAGATGGCGCCGTTCGGCATCGTCGGGCTCGAGACCGCGCTGGCGCTGACGCTCACCGGGCTCGTGCGTCCGGGCCACGTCTCGCTCGCCCGGGCGCTCGAGCTGTGGACCGAAGCTCCTCGCCGGATGTTCGACCTGCCGCCGGTCAAGCTCGAGGGTGGCTTCCCTGCCGACCTCGTGCTCATCGACCCGGTCGCCGAGTGGACGGTGGACCCGGTCGCGTTTCGCTCGAAGGGACGCTCGACGCCGTTCGCCGGCATGCGCCTCACCGGCCGCGTGCTCGCGACCGTCTGCGACGGCACGTTCACCCATCTCGATCCCGGCCTCGCGGTCGCGCGGGTGGGCGCGGATTCCGGGGCGGTTGGGGCGACGCGATGATCCGAAGACCGCCGGCCATGCTGGCGCTCGAGGACGGGCGCGTGTTCCGCGGCGAGTCGTTCGGCGCCCGGGTCGAGACCACTGGCGAGGTGGTGTTCAACACCGCCATGACCGGCTACCAGGAGATCCTCTCCGACCCGTCGTACTGCGGGCAGATCATCACCTTCACCTATCCGCTGCTCGGCAACTACGGCGTCAACGGCGAAGACTGGGAGAGTGAGCGACTGCGCGCGCAGGGGGTGGTGTGCCGCGAGGTCTGCGAGCACCCCAGCAACTGGCGCTCGACCGGCCGCCTGCAAGATTACATGGAGGAGAAGGGGCTGCCCGGCATCTGTGGCCTCGACACCCGCGCGCTCACCCGACACCTGCGTGACAAGGGTGTCATGCGCGGCTGCCTCTCGGCGGTGGACCTCGACGCCGACTCGCTGGTCGACAAGGCGCGTCGCTCGCCCAGGATGGAGGGCCTGGCGCTGGCCGAGCTGGTCACGTGCACGGAGCCCTACTGGTGGACGCCGGATGGGCCCAGCGACGCCGAAGCCACGCAGGATGTGAAGAAGCCCCTGGTGGTCGTGTTCGACTTCGGCGTCAAGTACAACATCCTGCGAAGGCTCAGGGCCGAGGGCTTTCGCGTCCGCGTCGTGCCGGCCCGCACCCCGGTCGCCGAGGCGCTCGACCTGGAGCCCGAGGGCGTGGTGCTCTCCAACGGACCGGGCGACCCCGAGCCACTCGAGTTCGCCATCATGACCGCGCGCGAGGCGGCGCGCAGCCTGCCGACGCTCGGCATCTGTCTCGGCCACCAGCTCCTCGGGCTCGCCTTCGGAGGTCGGACCGCCAAGCTCAAGTTCGGCCACCGCGGCGCCAACCATCCGGTGATCGACCGGCGCACCGGGGTGGTCGAGGTGACGTCGCAGAATCACGGGTTCATGGTCGACAGCGATTCCCTCGCGGCCTCCGATTTCGAGCTGACCCACTGGAGCGGCAACGACCAGACGCTCGAGGGCATGGTGCACCGCACGCTGCCGGTGCTCTCGTGCCAGTACCATCCCGAGGCAAGCCCCGGACCGCACGATTCGCGCCCGTGGTTCGCGGCGTTCCGCGAGCTCATCCAGATGAGACGCCTTGCGAAGCGCCCCGCGAAGATGCCGGCCGCCCCGGCGCGGGCGCCGGTGGGACGCTGATGGGGGAGCCGGGATTCCTGCTCCGGGGTCTGGTGCTGGGGTTCTCGATCGCCGCCCCGGTCGGCCCGATCGGGGTGCTCTGCATCCGCCGGACGCTGGCGGAAGGGCGCTGGATGGGCTTCGCCACCGGCATGGGGGCGGCCGCGGCGGACGGACTCTACGGTCTTGCCGCCGGGCTCGGCCTCACCTCGGTGACCCAGCTCCTGACCGGCCAGCAGCGCTGGATCCGCCTGATCGGCGGGCTCTTCCTCCTCGCCCTCGGCGTGCGCACGCTGCTCACCCGCCCCGCGGGCGAGGCGGCCGGTGCCGCGGGCGGCGGGCTGGCGGCCGCGTTCGGCACCACCTTCCTGCTCACGATCACCAATCCGATGACCATTCTCTCGTTCGTCGCCGCGTTCGCCGGCCTCGGGCTCGGCGCCGCGACCACCGGACGCGCGACCGCGGTGCTGCTGGTCATCGGTGTGGTGGCCGGATCGGCCGCCTGGTGGCTGACGCTGAGCGGTGCGGTCGGCGCCCTGCGCGATCGCTTCGACGCGCGCGCCCTCACGTGGGTCAATCGCGTCTCGGGCGCGATCATCATCGGCTTCGGCGTCGCCGCGCTGGCGAGCCTCGTCGTGGGGACGTCCTGATGCCGCGCCGGACCGACATCCACAAGGTGATGATCATCGGCGCCGGGCCGATCGTCATCGGTCAGGCATGCGAGTTCGACTACTCCGGGACCCAGGGCTGCCGGGCGCTGCGGTCGCTCGGGCTCGAGGTGGTACTGCTCAACTCGAACCCGGCCACCATCATGACGGATCCGGAATTCGCCGACCGCACGTACATCGAGCCGTTGCTGCCGGAACTCGCCGAGCGCATCATCGAGCGCGAGAAGCCCGACGCCCTGCTGCCCACCCTCGGGGGGCAGACCGGGCTCAACCTGGCCGTGCAGCTGGCCAAGCGCGGCGTGCTCGAGAAGCACGGCGTCCGGCTGATCGGCGCCTCGCTCGAGGCGATCGAGACCGCCGAGGACCGCAACCGGTTCAAGCTGGCGATGGAACAGGCGGGCATCCAGCTCCCGCGCAGCGGCTATGCCACCCACGTCGCCGAGGCGGTGGCGCTGGGCGAATCCCTCGGCTACCCGCTGGTCATCCGCTCGTCGTTCACGCTCGGCGGCCAGGGCTCGGGACTGGTCTACAACATGCGGCAGCTCCGGGAGGCGGCACGTTTCGGCATCGCCGCCAGCCCCAACGGCTCGATCCTGATCGAGGAATGCCTGGTGGGCTGGAAGGAGTTCGAGCTCGAGGTGATGCGCGACCGGGCGGACAACTGTGTCGTCGTCTGCTCGATCGAGAACTTCGATCCGATGGGGGTGCACACCGGCGACAGCATCACGGTGGCCCCGGCGCAGACGCTGAGCGACCGCTGCTACCAGAACATGCGGGACGCCGCGCTCCGGGTGATGCGCACGATCAAGGTGGAGGCGGGCGGCTCCAACATCCAGTTCGCCGTCCATCCCGACACCGGCGAGATGCGCATCATCGAGATGAACCCGCGCGTATCGCGCTCGTCCGCGCTCGCCAGCAAGGCAACCGGGTTCCCGATCGCCAAGATCGCCGCCATGCTCGCCGCCGGGCTCACGCTGGACGAGATTCCCAACGACATCACGAAGAAGACGCCGGCCTGCTTCGAGCCCACGCTCGATTACTGCGTGGTCAAGATCCCACGCTGGGCGTTCGAGAAGTTCCGCGCCGCGGATCCGCGGCTCGGCACGCGCATGAAGTCGGTGGGCGAGGTCATGGCGATCGGCCGCACATTCCCCGAGGCGCTGCTCAAGGGCTGGCGGGCGCTCGAAACTGGCGATGGCGTGCTGCCCGGGCCCGCCGGGCTGGCGGACCTCGAAGCGCTGCGGGAATCCATCCAGACCCCGAGCGCCGACCGGCTGCGCGACCTGTTCCGCGCGCTGGCGGCGGGGGAGAAGCCGGTGGCGCTGTCGCAGCTCACCGGCATCGACCCCTGGTTCCTGCACCAGATGAAGCGGGTGACCGACTTCGACCAGGTGCTCGGCGAGCGCGCGAGCCGCGATGCCGAGGCGCCGTGGCGGGAGGGGCTGGTGCGCGACGCCAAGCGGCTGGGTCTCTCGGACCCGCACCTCGCGGCGCGGCTCGGGCTGAGCGAGGCCGACGTGCGCCGCCGTCGCAAGGCGTTCGACATCGTGCCGGTCATGAAGGCGGTCGACACCTGCGGCGCCGAGTTCCAGGCCGAGACGCCCTACTTCTACTCGACCTACGAGGAGGAGGACGAGGTCCCGGCGAGCGACCGGCGCAAGGTCGTGATCATCGGCAGCGGGCCCAACCGCATCGGCCAGGGGCTGGAGTTCGACTACTGCTGCGTGCAGGCGGCGCTCGAGCTGAAATCGCGCGGCTACGAGGTGCTGCTCGTCAACTCGAACCCGGAAACCGTGAGCACCGACTACGACGTTTCGAGCCGACTCTACTTCGAGCCGCTGACCGCCGAAGACGTGCTCAACGTGATCGAGGCCGAGCGACCGGAAGGCGTCATCGTCCAGCTCGGGGGCCAGACCCCGCTCAAGCTCGCCCGTACGCTGCACGAGGCGGGGGTGCCGCTGTGGGGCACGCCGTTCGACGGACTCGATGTGGCCGAGAACCGCGAGCGCTTCCGGGTCCTGATCGACGAGCTGGGCTTGCGCCAGCCCGAGAGCATGAGCGCCACCTCGAGCCGGCAGGCGATCGAGTGCGCGCACGCGCTGGGCTACCCGGTGCTGGTGCGACCCTCCTACGTTCTGGGCGGGCGCGGCATGCGGGTGGTCTACCAGCCGCGCGAGCTCGAGGAGTGGCTGGAGCGGGAAGCCCTGGTGTCCGTGGACGAGCCGGTGCTGCTCGACAAGTTCCTCGAGGGCGCACTCGAGGTGGACGTGGATGCGGTGGCCGACGACCACACGGTCCTGATCGGCGCGGTCATGGAACACATCGAGGAGGCCGGGATCCACTCCGGGGATTCGACCTGTGTCATCCCGCCCTTCACGCTCGGGGAGACGGTGATCGCCGAGATCCGTGACATCACCGCGCGCATCGCCCGTGCGCTGGGGGTACGGGGTCTGCTCAACATCCAGTTCGCGGTGCGGAACGACCAGGTGTTCGTGCTCGAGGCCAACCCGCGCGCGTCCCGCACGGTGCCGTTCGTGAGCAAGGCGGTGGGGCTGCCGCTGGCGCGGCTGGCCGCGCGGGTCATGTCGGGCGAGCGTCTGGCCGACATCACGCCGGCGACGGCGCCGGAATCGGAGCTGGTCAGCGTCAAGAAGCCGGTGCTCCCGTTCGGACGCTTCCCCGGCGAGGACGCGATCCTCGGCCCCGAGATGAAATCCACCGGCGAGGTCATGGGCCGCGACCGTGATTTCGGCCGGGCGCTGGCCAAGGCCCACCTGGGCTCCGGCGAGCCGCTGCCCGCCGGCGGCACGGTGTTCATCAGCATCCGGGACGACGACAAGCGGGCGTGCACGTTCATGGCGAAGAAACTGGTGGAGCTGGGGTATCAGCTCGTGGCGACTCGGGGCACCGCCCGCTTCCTGCGCCGCAATGGGGTGCCATGTCGGGACGTCTTCAAGGTTCGCGAGGGCCGGCCGAACGCGGTGGACATGATCGAGAACGGCGAGATCCAGCTGGTCATCAACACCCCACTCGGCCGCGGCTCGGAGTTCGACGAGCGCGCGATTCGCCAGCGCGCGGTCGCGCTGGGCGTGCCGGTGATCACGACCGTGGCGGGAGCGCTGGCGGCGGTGTCGGGCATGGAGGCGCAGGCGCGCGGGCCGCTGGACGTCTCGTCGCTGCAGGAGATCGTGTGAGCTTGATCGAGCTCGGTTCGCGGCGACCGGGAGCTTTCAGGGTGGGGCTCCTTGCGCTTTCGCTTCTCGGCTCCTCGTGCGCCTACTACAACACCTTCTATCTCGCCAAGCGGTACTACACCTCGGCGACGGGAGGACTGCCGTATGCGGTGGAGAAGTCGACCGGGTCGCAGGTGGGGAATTACCAGAAGTCGATCGACTACTCGAAGAAGGTGATTGCGAACTACCCCAAGTCGAAGTGGGTGGACGACGCGTACCTCATGTGGGCGCAGTCGTTGCTCGGCAAGGAGGATCCGCTCCAGACCATCGCCATGCTGCAGGATTTCCCGGCGCGCTACCCCAACAGTCCGCTCAAGCCCGATGCGACCTTCTACCTGGGCGTGGCCTTCCGTCAGGCGCGCAAGTACACGGAGGCCCTGGTGTCGCTCGATGAGTACCTCGAGAAGGCTCCGAACGGCACGCTCGTCACCTACGCCCAGCTCGAACGGTCGCGCGCCTTGATGTCGCTCAACCGCCCGAAGGAGGCCGCGCAGGCCGCGAGCCAGGTGATCGATCGGTTCCCCAACAGCGCAATGGTCGTCCGCCTGCGCGCGGCGCGAGCCGAGGCGCTGCTCGCCAGCGGCGATCCGGCTGCGGCGCGGCGTGACTTCCAGGCGCTCGGACTCCGTGCCGTGGACGACGACGAGCGCTTCGCCTTCCTGCTGCGCGAGGCCGACTGCCTGGAGGCCGCGCGGGACTATGCGGGCGGACTCGAGCTTCTCACGGCCGCGCTGTCCAACGAGCCGGTGCCGACCAAGTCCCCGACCGGCGCGACGCCCACCCCGGGCGCCGACCGCTACGGCCAGCTCACGCTGCGCATCGGCACCCTCCACCTGCTCGCGGGCCGCTCGGAGCAGGCCCTCGCGGCCTACCGAAACGTCCTGCAGGACTATCCGAAGACTCCGCTGGCCGCCGAAGCCCAGTTCCGGGTCGGGTACGCCCAGGAGACCGTGTTCGACGATTTCGACGCCGCGCGACAGGAATATGCCAAGGTGCGCGACCAATCGACGAGCTCGGTGTTCTTTACCCAGGCCACGCAGCGTCAGCAGAGCCTTGACCTGCTGGCGCGGTTCCGCAGCGCGGGCGCGGACTCGAGCGACCGCAAGGTCGAAGCGGGCTTCCTCCTGGCCGAGCAGTACCTCTTTCAGCTCGACAAGCCCGAGCGGGCGATCGAGGCTTACGCGGAGATCGCCCGTGAGCACAAGGGTACCGCCGCCGCGGCGAAGGCCCTGAACGCGGAAGCCTGGGTGCTGCGTCGCAAGCTGGAGCGGCCCGCCGCGGCCGACAGCCTGCTCTGGAGGGTCGTGCGCGAGTACCCCGGGACCGAGGGCCAGCTCGCGGCGCGCGATTACCTGGAAACGGGCGGCCACACCGTTCCCACCGAGCTGATCAAGCTGCCGGAGCCGGAGGTCGCCGCGCCGGATACGGCGCTCAAACTGACCCCGCCGCCGCAGGGCCCCATGCCGCTCGGCTCACCTCGGTTGCCTGGGCGGCAGGTGCTGCCCCAGTCGACCGATTCGGTGAGCGCGGGCGCGCCCGATCTCGGAGTCGGGCGCCCGTTGCCGATCGGCGGGTCGGAGCCCGGAGTCGTCGGCCCCGCCATGCCCTCGGTCCCGGATTCGATCCGCGGCCGCCCGCCAGCTCCGACGCCGTCGCCGCGGGGGTTGTCGCCCTTCGAGGGGCCGAGCGCCGCTCCGCGCGATACCACGGGCCCGGTGGTGGTGGACAGCACCCGGCGCGCGGTGGTCGACAGCACGCGTCGGGTGCCGCCGACGTTCGAACACCGCACGGCAGCGGACAGCACGCGGCATGCGGGGCTCGGCATGCGGCACATGCCGACCGACTCCACGCGGCGTGGGCTGGCCGACCCCAAGCGGCGTGCGCAGGCCGACTCCACGCGCCGTTCGCCTCCGGACACCACGCGTAAGGCGCCGCCAGACACCACCCGACATGCGCCGGCGGATACTACGCGCCGTCGCTGGGTGCCGACCGATACCCTTCGCTGGTCCCCCCGGTGAGTCCGCCGAACGCAATTCGACGGCTCCCCGCAGCGCACGGCTCGCATGACCGCTCGGGCGGCGCCGTCGCCGAAGCCGACAGTCGAACGGTGCCGCCGCCGGCGGCGGCGTGGCACCAGGCCATGGCGAGCGTGGTGCTGCAGCGCGAGGTCGGTGCCGGTCACCGCTGGCTCGATCTCCAGCTTCCGCGGGGGTTCGCCGTCCCGGTGGCCGGGCAGTTCGTCCAGCTCCTGCTGGATACGCCGTCTCCGGTCTTCCTGCCGCGGCCCATGAGCGTCGCGGGCGCCCGCGTCACGTCGCGTGGCCCGGTGCTCGGCTTCCTGTACGAGCCGGTAGGGTCGGGGACGCTGGCGCTCGCGGGCCTCACCGCCGGCGAGCGGGTGGAGGTGCTGGGGCCGCTGGGACGCGGCTTCCCGCTCGACGTGCCCGGCACACCGGTGCTGGTCGCGGGCGGGCGCGGCGTGGCCCCGCTGCTCTTCGCGGCGGGAATGTTCGCGCGCGAGGGGCGGCGTTGCGAATTCCTGTTCGGGGCCCGTGACGCGCGGCATCTCGTGGCCCTCCCCGAGGCGCGCGAGCGCCTCC
>Ga0075418_10007644_pt1 | contig 12167 bp, 12 predicted proteins | sample SoiMetdeltSBSDD2_FD_81776 | JGI IMG/M metagenome (GOLD analysis project Ga0075418, IMG submission 81776) | Bulk soil microbial communities from a Populus tree surrounding site in Tennessee, USA - Soil MetaG P. deltoides SBSDD2 | ecosystem: Environmental > Terrestrial > Soil > Tree plantation...
CAAAGGCGTTTCTCGCGGACCTCGGTTTGAGCGAGTCGGGACTGGACCGCGTGATTCGAACGAGCTGTGACCTGCTCGGGTACATCTCGTTCTTTACCGTCGGCGACGACGAATGCCGTGCATGGTCGATCGCGCGCGGCACACCGGCACAGCTCGCCGCCGGCGAGATTCACAGCGACATTCAGCGCGGCTTCATCCGCGCGGAAGTCGTCGCCTACGACGCGCTCATCGCACGCGGCGCGATGGCGGCATGCCGTGAGCACGGCGAGGTCCGTCTCGAAGGAAAGGACTATGTCGTGCAGGACGGCGATATCATCAACTTCCGGTTCGCAACCTGAGTGACGCCGCTCCGCATTCTGATCCTCGAAGCGCAGGTGCCCTTCGTCCATGGCGGCGCCGAGATTCTGGTGCGCGAGCTTGCCTCCGCGCTCGAATCGCGTGGCCATCACGCCCAGGTGTTGTCGGTGCCCTTTACCGACTCTCCGAAAGACGAGATCGTGGCTGGAGCAGAGGCGTGGCGTCTGCTGGATGTTTCGTGTGCGGGCGGCGGACCGATTGATCTCGTCATCGCGACCAAATTTCCGACCTACTTCACACGACATCCGCGAAAGGTGCTGTGGCTGGTCCATCAGCACCGGGCCGCCTATGAACTCGCCGGCACGCGATTCAGCGATTTCTCCCACACGCCGCGCGACGTCGCACTTCGGCGTCGCCTGATCGTCACCGACTCACGCATGCTTCGCGAGTGCGTTCGCCACTTCACGATTGCCCGTACGGTGTCGGACCGGATGCTGAAGTACAACGGCATCGCGTCGGAGGCGTTGTACAACCCGCCGAAACTGGCAGGACGGCTTCATGACGGCCCCTACGGCGACTACGTGCTGACGGTCACGCGACTCGAGCACGTCAAGCGCGTCGATCTCGCCATCGATACGTTCCAGAAAACGACGTCGACGATGCGCCTGCTCATTGCTGGCGACGGCTCGATTCGACACGACCTGGCCGAATACATCGAGCGTCGCGGGTTGAGCGATCGGGTAACGCTGCTCGGGCGCGTGGATGACGATCGTCTCGTCGAGCTTTATGCCGGGTGCCGTGCGCTGCTGTTTGCGCCATACGAGGAAGATTACGGATACGTGACGCTCGAAGCGTTTCTCTCGCGCAAGCCGGTGATCACGGCACGCGATTCAGGCGGCACGCTCGAATTTGTCGTAGACGGCGTGAACGGATACGTCTGTGAACCGACGACCGACGCGCTGGCGGCGGCCGTGAATCGGTTGGGGGCGGATGCGGCACTCGCGGCCTCCCTTGGGGAGCGGGGTCAGGCTGTCGCGGCAAACATCACGTGGGACCACGTCGTCGATCGTTTGACTGAGGTTGGATCGCGGACCGAAACGGTCCGCGCCGCAAAATGAGAGCCGCACGATGCGGATAGTGGTAGCCGAAGCGCGCGTGCCGTTTATCCGCGATGGCGCGGAACTTCACGTGCAGTCGTTGGTGACGCAGCTCCGCTTGCGCGGCCACGACGCGGAAACCGTGACGCTCCCGTTCAACGGGCGGAAGGATGAACTGCTGGAGCAGGCATGTGCTTGGCGGATGCTCAACCTGTCGACGAGCAACGCGCGTCCGATCGACCTGTTGATTGCCACGCGGTTCCCGACGTGGTGTGCGCGCCACCCTCGGAAGGTCGTGTGGCTCATACATCAACATCGCGCCGCGTACGAACTGTTCGGAACGCCGTACAGCGATTTCACCGACAGCGAACCCGACACTCAGCTTCGCCAACGGATTGCCGCGCTTGATTCGGGGATGTTCGCCGAATGCGAGCGCATCGTCACCAATTCACGAAACACCGCGAAGCGCGTCGAACATTTCAATGGTGTCTCCGCAAGACCGTTGTATCATCCGCCGCCGCTTGCCAGCCGTCTTCGTGAAGGTCCATACGGTGACTACGTGCTGGTGGTGGCTCGACTCGAGCCGCTCAAACGCATCGACCTCGTGATCCGGGGAATGGCGCAAATCTCATCGCCGGTTCGCCTTGTCATCGTCGGAGATGGATCGCAGCGGACGGAGCTTGAACGCGAGGCGGCGGTTCTGAAGGTTGGCCACCGCGTCACGTTTGCGGGCTCGTTATGGGGCGAACTCGTGGCAGATTTGTACGCCGGCGCACTCGGCGTGGTCTACGCGCCGTTCGACGAAGATTACGGATACGTGACGCTTGAAGCATTTCTCGCGGCCAAACCGGTGATCACCACGACCGATGCTGGAGGGCCACTGGAGTTCGTACGGGATGGCACCAACGGTTTCGTCTGTGAGCCAGAGTCCGCGTCGCTCGCCGCAGCGATCGACCGCCTCGCCGCCGACCGGGCGCTCGCCGAGCGTCTCGGCCGCGCTGGTCGGCACCTCGCGCAGACGATCACATGGGACGGCGTGATCGAGCAGTTGCTTGGCTGACCCTTCAAGCGTTTCGATCGTCATTCCCGCGATGAATGAGGCGGACGCCATTGGAGCGGTCGTCGCTTGCCTGCGCGCGGCGGCGCCGTGGCGCGAGGTGCTTGTCGTTGACGACGGTTCGACGGATGAGACGTCGGCGAGAGCGCGTTCCGCGGGGGCGTGTGTCGTCCGGCATCCGTACAACAAGGGAAACGGCGCGGCGGTGAAAACCGGCATCCGTCGCGCAAACGGCGATTTCGTCTTGATCATCGATGCCGACGGTCAACACCCGCCCGAGGATGCGCAACGGCTCGCCGCTAGGCTCGGCGAATTCGACCTTGTGATCGGCGCGCGCTCCGGATCCACGCAGGCGACGGTGGCCCGACGCGTTGGCAACGCACTACTGAACAGACTGGCCAGCTACCTGACCAGCCGCCCGATTGCCGATTTGACGTCCGGATTCCGCGGCGCACGAACCGAATACCTGCGCGAATTCATCCACTTGCTACCAAACGGCTTCTCAACCCCGACGACGACGACGCTCGCATTCATCAAGGCCGGTTATAACGTGGCATTCGAACCTGTTGACGCGAGGCAGCGGAGCGGCACCTCGAAAATCCGATTCGCAAAGGACGGCACGCGTTTTCTGCTGATACTCCTGAAGATCATCACGCTGTTCAGTCCACTGCGCATCTTCCTGCCGATCAGCATCGTGTCGTTCGTCACGGGATCGATGTACGGCATCTGGAACATGATCGCGACGGGCAAGATCCCGAATGGGGCGGTCATCCTCATCCTGTTTGCGGTCATCGTGTTTCTCGTCGGCTTGATTTCGGAGCAGATCGCATCGCTGCGATTCGAGGGCCCAAAAACGTAGACGTGCATGCGGCCGCTGGTCATCATCCCGACGTATAACGAACGCGCGAATCTGCCTGCTCTCATCGAGCAGCTGCTGACGATTTCCGATCTCCGCGTTCTGATCGTCGACGACGCCTCACCCGACGGAACGGGGCAGATCGCGGACGAGTACGCGGCAGCGAAGCGCGCGCGCGTACAGGTGCTGCACCGCACAGGCCGGCGCGGTCTCGGCCTTTCCTACATCGACGGGATGTACGTCGCGCTGCGAACCGATGCGACGCACATCCTCCAGATGGACGCGGACCTTTCGCACAACCCCGCGGATATCCCCCGGCTGCTTCAGGCAGCGGAACACGCCGAGTTCGTGATCGGATCGCGCTACGTTCCGGGCGGGAAAATCGAGAATTGGCCCATCCATCGACGCATGCTGAGCGCATTCGCGAATCGATATATCCGGGCGATCACCCGGATGACCATTCGCGATTGCACCAGTGGCTTCCGGTGCTGGCGCCGGGAGGCGCTCGAGCGACTGCCACTCGCCTCAATCCGCTCCGACGGCTACGCGTTCATCGTGGAGCTCGCCTGGGAAGCCTCGCGCGCCGGGTTTCGGTGCGCGGAAGTTCCGATTACGTTCGTCGAGCGCCGCGAGGGTGCGTCGAAGCTCTCGTGGCCGGTGATCGTCGAATCGGCGATCGTGCCGTGGCGGCTCGCGGCACGGCCACGCTGACGGGTTGGTCCGGCTAAAGCCGGACCCCACCGACAGGTTAAAGCCGGACCCCACCGACAGGCTAAAGCCGGACCCCACCGACAATAGGTGGGGTCCGCCTTCAGGCGGACCTTATTGCGTCTGGCGGGTCCAAAGACCCATTGTTCGCAAGGTGTTACCGTGGTACGGTTTGTCGTCCCCCATGGCAGAGTCGCGCGCGCCGCGTCCACCGGGGCTCAGCATCTTCTTCCCTGCGTACAACGATGGAGGAACGATTGCGAGTCTGGTCATCCTCGCCGTGCAGGTTGCCGGTCGTCTGACGTCTGACTTCGAAGTCATCGTCGTCAACGACGGCAGTAAGGATGCCACCAGGGGCATCCTCGATGATCTCGTGCGGACCTATCCCAACGTCCGCGCCATTCACCACCAGCGGAACCGCGGGTATGGCGCCGCACTCCGCACCGGCTTCGCCGCCGCGACCAAGGATCTCATCGCGTATACCGACGGCGACGCGCAGTACGATCCCGCGGAGCTTCCGGTCCTCTGGAGCCGCCTGACGCCCGACGCCGACATGGTCACCGGCTACAAGATCAGCCGCTCCGATCCGTGGCATCGCATCGTCGTCGGACGCCTCTATCACCACACGGTCAAGTTCCTGTTCCGGCTGCGCGTTCGCGACGTTGATTGCGATTTCCGGCTGATGCGGCGCGAGATCTTCGATCGGGTAAAGCTGGAGAAAGATACGGGCGTCATCTGCCTGGAGATGATGCGCAAGATTCAAGACGCCGGTTTTCACGTCGTCGAAGTTCCCGTGCACCACTACCATCGGCTCCACGGGCGCTCGCAGTTCTTCAATTTCAAGCGGGTGTTCTGGACGGGCATCGACGTCATGCGGCTCTGGGTGAAGCTCGTCGTGCTCGGTCGAGGACGCACGAGTCCGCCCGTCCTGTTCCGGAATCCGACGATCAGCGGCGTTATTCCGCCCGAATCGCCAAAACCGTGAAAACGTATCGCGAGTTCTATCGCGATCGTCCGGTGATGATCACGGGTGGCCTCGGGTTCATCGGCAGCAATCTGGCACACCAGCTCGTGTCGCTCGGCGCGCGCGTGCTCATTGTTGATTCACTGATTCCCGCCTACGGCGGAAACCTGTTCAACATTCACGGTATCGAGAACAGCCTTCGCGTGAACATCGCCGACATTCGCCAGCAGTCGACGATGAACTATCTGGTACGCGGCCACGACGTGATCTTCAATCTCGCCGGACAGGTCAGTCACATCGACAGCATGGAGGAGCCGTATACCGACCTCGAGATCAACTGCCGCAGCCAGCTGACGCTGCTCGAGGCGTGCCGTCATAACAATCCGGCCGTGAAGGTCGTGTTTGCGGGGACGCGTCAGATTTACGGCCGTCCTCAGAGTCTCCCGGTCACCGAGTCACACCTCGTGCGTCCGACCGACATCAACGGCATCAACAAGGCCGCCGGCGAGTACTACCACCTTGTCTATAACAACGTGTTTGGCGTGCGCGCCACTTCGCTGCGACTGACGAACGTTTACGGTCCGCGACAACTGATCAAGCACAGTCGCCAGGGGTTTATCGCCTGGTTCATCCGGCTGGTGCTCGAGAACAAAGAGATTCAGATTTACGGCGACGGGACGCAGCTTCGCGACTTTGTCTACGTTGACGATGCGGTGGATGCATTTCTGCGCGCGGCCGCAGATGATGTGGCCAACGGCGAAGTGTTCAACGTGGGCGGCCTCGAACCGATCCAGCTCCGCGCTCTGGTTGAGATGATGATCCGGATCGCGGGGAGCGGACGATTCCGCTGCACGCCGTGGCCACCGGAGAGGCAGGCGATCGACATCGGCGACTTCTACTCCGAGTCGTCCAAGATCGCCGCTACCCTTGGATGGCGTGCCACGACAACGTTGGCCGACGGTTTGAGGCGGACGTTCGAGTACTATCGCGCGCACTTCGATCAGTACGTCCCTGCCACCGGAGATCAGGTCGCCAGCCTGTGACTCCGGAGTCAATCCCATTCATCGATCTGCGGCCGGGTCAGGATGACGCAGCGGTGCACGCCGCCATCGAGCGCGTCGTCGCCAGTGGATGGTTCATCCTCGGACCCGAAGTCGAGACGTTCGAAACCGAGTTTGCTGCTGCATCGGGGGCCGCGCACGCGATAGGTGTGGCCAATGGCACCGACGCGATCGCGCTGCTGCTGCGTGCGGTCGGCGTCAAGCGTGGCGACGAAGTGATCGTCCCGGCTCTGACGGCGGGGTATACGACGTTGGCGGTGCTGCTCGCTGGAGCGACGCCAGTGTTCGCGGATGTCGATGCCGAAACACTCACGCTCGATCCAGCTTCATGCGAAGCGGCGATCACGGCACGCACGGTTGCGATCGTTCCGGTGCACCTGTACGGACAGGCCGCCGACATGCCGGCGCTTCAGGCGATTGCCGCGCGCCGCTCACTCACAATCGTCGAAGACTGCTGCCAGGCGCACCTCGCAACATGCGCAGGCACTCCTGTTGGAACGTTCGGAGCGGGCGGGGCGTTCAGTTTTTATCCGACCAAGAACCTTGGCGCGCTTGGTGACGGTGGCGCCGTCATCAGCAATAACAGTTCGCTCGCCGCCCGGGTTCGACGGTTACGAAATGGCGGACAGATCAATCGGTATATTCACGAGGACGCCGGAGTGAACAGCCGGCTCGACGAGCTGCAGGCCGCGGTCCTGCGCACACGGCTCCCGCTGCTCCCGCGCTGGACGGCGCGGCGTCGAGGCGTTGCCGCGAACTACAGGCGCGTGCTCACCGGCTCGGTACGCCCGCTGCCGCACCGTGACGACGGTCACGTGTACCATCTGTTCGTGGTCCGGTCGAGTGAGCGCGACGCATTGCAGGCGCATCTGTCCGCATCGCGCATCGGAACCTTGATTCATTACCCGGTTCCGATGACGCATCAGCCGGCGTTCGAATCGTGGAGACGTCACGAATGCCCACGCGCGGCATGTGCCGCGCGTGAGATTCTGTCACTGCCGCTCCATCAGCGTTTGACCGATACAGATGTCGAGCGGATCTGTTTGGGTATTGACGCGTTTCAGAAGGGGCACACTCTCCCGTGAAGGCGTTCATCACCGGCGGCGCCGGTTTCATCGGCTCGCATCTGGCGGAACGGCTTCTCGATGACGGCCACGAAGTGAGCGTCCTCGATAACCTTTCGACCGGATCCATCGACAACATCGCGCATCTCAAGGGACGCAGCGGCTTCTCGTACACGATCGACTCCGTGACCAACGAGCCGCTTCTGGCAGAACTGATCGACAGCAGCGATGTCGTATTCCATCTCGCGGCGGCCGTTGGCGTGAAACTGATTGTCGAGCAGCCGGTTCATACGATTGAGACCAACGTGCACGGCACGGAGGTGGTCCTCAAGCACGCCAATAAGAAGAAGAAGCTCGTCTTCATCGCCTCCACCTCGGAGGTGTACGGCAAGAGCGCCGACGTCCCGTTCCGCGAAGCCGCCGACCTCGTTCTCGGTCCGTCGGCGAAGCATCGCTGGGCGTACGCGTGCAGTAAATTGATCGACGAGTTTCTCGCGCTCGCGTACTGGAAAGAGAAGAAGCTGCCGGTCGTCATCGTGCGGCTGTTCAATACCGTCGGGCCGAGGCAAACGGGCCAGTACGGCATGGTGCTGCCAACGTTCGTCCGGCAGGCGCTCGCAGGTCATCCGATTACGGTGTTCGGCGACGGGACCCAGTCGCGAAGCTTCACGTACGTCGGCGATGTCGTCGATGCGCTCGTTCGGCTCGCGGCCAATACCCGCGCCGTCGGAGAGGTCTTCAATATCGGAAATATGGGCGAGGTCGCGATCCGCGACCTGGCCGCGCGGGTCAAAGAGATGGCCGGCAGTTGCTCACCGATTCACTACATTCCGTACGACCAGGCATACGAGGCTGGGTTCGAGGACATGCCGCGTCGGGTGCCGGATATCTCGAAAATCCGTGCATTTGTCGGCTATGAGCCGAAGGTGCAGCTCGACGACATCATCCGCAGCGTCATCGAGCATATGCGCGCCAATTAGCTCGCCGAGGCGTACAATAGGGCCCCATGTCGTTCCGCACTTTCCTGCTCGCCGGCGCCCTCGTCAGTGTCGCGACCGTCGCCGCAGCACAGGCGCCGCTCCAGCTGCAAATCAGCAACGGACGCGTGACGCTGCACGCGCAGAACGCGCCGGTGCGGACGATCCTTGCCGAATGGTCAAAGGCTGGAGGCGTCAAGATCATCAACGGTGATGGCATTGCCGGCGCTCCGCTCACATTGGATCTCGAAGCCGTGCCGGAGCGACAGGCGCTCGACATCGTCCTGCGCGGCGTCAGCGGTTACGTGCTCGCGGCGCGTCAGCCAGGCATTCCCGGCGCGTCGATGTACGACCGCATCATGATTCTTCCGACGAGCGTCGCCCCGCGCAATCCGACTCCCGCGCTGGCAGCGACGACGCCCGGCATCATCAGGCCCATCGCGCCGCGGCAGGGCGATGATCCGAACGACAACGATGATCCGGATGCGGTGCAGGGGAACGATGGCGTTCCGCTGGGCCGTCCTGTACCTATTCCGCGTCCGATTGTTGGCGGCGTACCCGTCGCCACACCAGGCGGTATGCCAATCCAGCCGCCCGTCGCCGTCTTACCCGACGGCGAGCCACAGCAGACGCCGCCAGTCGTCGTCACGCCTGCCAATCCCTTTGGCTTGCCTGCAGGATCGTCGACCCGACCGGGTGTGATCACACCACCGCCGCCGCAGCAGCCAACTCCGCCCCGTCCAGGCGCTCAGGACTGACCGCGTGTCGGAAATTGATCGCTTCAAGCCGGACGATCGTCGCGGCGTAGATACCCTTTACCGACGAACGCATGGGGCCGATGCCGCCAACGCGCTCCGCCTGCGATGGGACTGGCGGCATCGCCGCAATCCGTACAACCAGAGCGGGCAACCGGAAATCTGGGTCGCGCGCGAAGGCCCGACAATCGTTGGGCACTACACGACGCTGCCGGTTCGCGTGTCGATCAAAGGCATCGAAGTCGAAGGCGCGTGGGGTAGCGACGCGATGGTGGCCCCGGAGCGGCGCCGTCAGGGGATCGGCGAAGCGCTCGTGCGGGCGTGGGATCGCCACAGTGGGGCCGTCCTCTCGCTTGGTGCCACCACGGAAGGCCGGAAACTGCTGGACCATCTACACTGGCCCGACGCCCGCATCGTGCCGTGTCTCGTGAAGCCGCTGACGCGACGCGCCGTCCGTCTCCCGCAGTGGCCACTCCCGCTCAATCGCCTCGTCTCGGCAGTCACGTGGCCGATCGTGCACGTCGTCTCGCGATCGCGTCCGCTGCGCGCCGAGTGTGAGCCGATCCGCCGCTTCGATTCGTCGTTCACCGCGTTATGGGAGCGACTGGCGCCGAAGTTCGACCTCGCGGTGCGTCGCGACGCGTCATACCTGAACTGGCGTTATATCGAGCCGCCTCACGTGCGCTATTCAATCGTGGCGTTGAAGCGGCAGGGCGAGTTGCATGGCTACGCCGTCTATCGCCATCTGCATGAACCTCTCGGCCGCGTCACGCTGCTCGTGGACTTCCTCGCGGATCCCGAGGACGTCGCCGGCATGAAGACGCTGCTGCGGTGGGTGGATCGCGCGGCACGCGCCGAAGACGCAGACAAGGTTCGCGCGTACGCGATGAACGGCGCGTTCCGCCGTGCGCTGCGGCGCAACGGCTACTTCGCCGTGAAGTCCACGCTCGAAGTGAGCGTCAAGGTCAACGCTGTGCAGGTGCCAAAGGGTTTTTACGACGAGACGAACAAGTGGCACATCACGTACGGTGATTCTGATCAGGACCATTAACGGCGGAATCCGCGATTCGGGATTCGGGATTCGACACTAGTTGGGATTTGGGATTTGGGATTTTCTGAATGTTGCTGCGCGAGAAAGTGAACGCCGACATCGCGGTGGCGATGAAGAGCAAAGAGACCACGCGTCTGTCCGCGTTGCGGATGCTCAAAGCCGCGATCATGAACAAAGGGGTCGAGAAGGCTCACGATCTCGACGACGCCGAAGTGGTGCAGGTGGTCTCCACACTCGTCAAACAGCGTCGCGATTCGATTGAGCAGTTCGCCAAAGCCGGGCGCACCGACCTGGTCGACAAGGAAACCGCCGAAATCGCGGTGCTCGAGCAGTACCTGCCGCCCGCGGCTTCAGCAGCGGACATCGAGGCCGCGATTGTCGAAGCCATCGCCGAGACGGGCGCGACCTCTGTCAAGGATATGGGCAAGGTCATGAAAGCGGTGATGCCGCGTCTGGCCGGCAAGAATGCGGATGGCCGCGCCGTCAACGAAGCGGTCCGCCGCAAGCTTGGAGCCTAGCTCTCCTTCCCAGCAGAACCGACTCGCGCGCTCGGCGGCGTCCGCCGGAGCGGCGACGATGACGAGTCGCATTCTTGGCCTGGTGCGCGACCAGGTGCTCGCGTCGATGTTCGGCGCGGGCAACGCCATGGACGCGTTCAACGTCGCCTTCCGAATTCCAAATCTCGTTCGCGATCTGTTTGCAGAGGGCGCCATGAGCGCCGCGTTCGTGCCCGTCTTCATGCAGCAACTGGCGTCCGGCGAACGAACCGCCGCGTGGCGGTTCGGCAACAACGTGATCAACGCGCTGCTCGTCGTCACCGGCGTTCTGGTCGTCGGAGGAATCGTCTTCGCACGGCCGCTCGTGACCGCATTCGCCGCAGATTACGCAACGGTTCCAGGCAAGCTCGAACTGACGATCCTGCTGACACGCATCATGCTGCCGTTCCTCACGCTGGTGGCGATCGCCGCAGTCGTCATGGGGATGTTGAATTCGCTGGACCGCTTTTTCGTTCCTGCGCTGGCGCCCGCCATGTTCAACATCGCCACGATCATCTGCGCGCTGCTTCTCGTCCCGCTGATGCCGCGATTCGGCGTGCCGCCGATTGCAGCGATCGCGATTGGGACCCTCGTTGGTGGTCTCGCCCAGGTTTTGATCCAATGGCCGTTGCTGCGTCAGGCAGGATTCTCGTATCGCCCGTTTCTGGACTGGAAGCAAGACGCGCTGCGGCGCGTGTTGCTGCTGATGGGACCGGGGACCATCGGACTGGCCGCGACGCAGATGAATGTGTTCGTCAACACCGTGCTCGCCACGCAGCAGGGAACAGGGGCGGTGTCGTGGCTGAACTATGCGTTCCGCCTGATGTACCTGCCGACCGGCCTCTTCGGCGTCTCCATTGCCACCGCCACCGCTCCCGCCGTGTCGCGTCACGCCGCGCAACACAACGACGCCGCCGTGCGTTCCACGCTTGCCGAGGGTCTGTCGCTGATGCTCGTGCTGAACGTCCCGGCCACAGTGGGGCTCATCGCGTTGTCGCATCCCATCGTGCGTGTCATCTTCGAGCGGCGCGCATTTTTGCCGTCAGATACCTTTGCGACCGCCGCCGCCCTGCAGTACTACGCGGTCGGCCTGCTCGGCTATTCGATTGTGAGAATCGCCGCTCCCACCTTCTATGCACTCGGCGACAGCCGCACGCCTGTGCAAATCAGCGTGGCCGCAGTCCTCGTCAATGCGGTGCTGAATGTTGTTCTCGCCCGGCTGTTCGGATATCGCGGCCTCGCGCTCGGAACGTCGATCGCGGCATTGTTCAACGCCGTTAGCCTGCTGTGGCTGCTGCGCCGCAGACTCGGTGGGCTGGATGACCGACGAATTCTGACCTCATTCTCGAGGATTGCAATGGCTTCGCTGGCAATGGGAGCGGCGGCACTGCTCATCGAGTGGCTGCTCTCTCAATGGATTGGCGGTGACGCATTCCTGAGCCAGGCATTCCGCCTGGCACTGACGATTGTCTTTGCACTGCTTGTACTTGCGGCGGCCGCACATCTGCTCCGGATTCGCGAGTTTCGCGAGGCGATCGCGCTGGCCCTGAAGCGCAGCGGTTCCGAGGCATAGAAGTTGCTGTTGATGAGCGCAGCGTAGTTGGAACAGACTGAATCAAATGCGGTCCCGGTATCCATCGTCTTCCACGCTTGCCTACTCATTCGGCCCCGGTCCGCTGACGCCAGCAATTAAGGCGATCGTCATCGCGAACGTTGTCGCGTTCGTGATTTCGCTCGTGCTTCC
>Ga0075418_10007646_pt1 | contig 12164 bp, 12 predicted proteins | sample SoiMetdeltSBSDD2_FD_81776 | JGI IMG/M metagenome (GOLD analysis project Ga0075418, IMG submission 81776) | Bulk soil microbial communities from a Populus tree surrounding site in Tennessee, USA - Soil MetaG P. deltoides SBSDD2 | ecosystem: Environmental > Terrestrial > Soil > Tree plantation...
GCCGCTCGCGGCCGATGTCGTCGTCGTGCCGCACCATGGCAGTGCGACGTCGTCCTCGCCGCCATTCGTTGCCGCCGTCGGGGCGAGGCTCGCGATCGTCTCGGCCGCTCACGCGAACCGCTGGGGCTTTCCGCGACCCGAGGTTCGCGAGCGATGGGAACGCAGTGGCGCGGCCATGGCGTTTACCGGCGATTCGGGCGCTGTTACGGTCGATTTCGGCCCCGCGGGCGTCGTCGTCTCGATGCAGCGTGACGTCCGTCACCGTTATTGGAGTGCACCGCATTTTTTATGGTGAATCAGGTCTCAGCGCGTTATAGTTCGCGGCAACTTTCAGCGGGAGCATAGGGAACTAATGCTCGAGATCGTCCAGGCCGGTGGTTGGCTCATGGCGCCGATCATCGCGTGCTCCGTGATCGCGGTAGCAATCATTCTCGAACGGCTCTGGACGCTTCAGGAAAAGCGTGTATTGCCCGTGAGCGTCGCGAACCAGGTTTCGGAGCTCATGCAGCAGGACCAGATCGACGTCAAGCAAATCCAGGAAGTGCAGCAGAGCTCGCCGTTCGGGCAAGTGCTCGCCGCCGGGCTCGCTTATCGCAACGCGCCGCGCGACGTGCTCAAAGAGGTCGTCGAGGATACGGGGCGCCACGTCGTGCACGAGCTCGAGCGCTACTTGGGCACGCTCGGCACGATTGCCGCCATATCGCCGCTGCTCGGGTTGCTCGGCACGGTGTCCGGCATGATCCGCTCGTTCACCGCTATCACGACCGATGGTGTGCCGAACCCGGCCGTGCTCGCCGGCGGCATCTCGGAGGCTTTGGTCGCCACGGCGGCCGGTCTGACGGTTGCGATACCTGCGTTGATCGCCTACCGCTACTTGCGCGGGCGTGTCGAGGGTTTGGTCGTCAGGATCGAGAAGGAGTCGATGCGCTTCATCGAGGCACTGCTGCATCAGCAGCGGTCGGGTGTTTTTGGAGTAGCCGATGAAGCTGCAAAGCCGTTCAAGAGAAGAGCCTGAGATCAACGTAATCTCGCTCGTCGACGTGCTGCTCGTGCTCGTGCTGTTCCTCATGGTGTCGACCACCTTCATGCGCGAGACCAAGATCAGCCTGCAGCTGCCCCAGGCGGCCGTCGAGGTTCCGGCTGCGGTGCCGGACGACAAGCTCGAGATCATGATCACGCAAGCCGGCTCCTACCTCGTCAACGGCCGCGAGCTCATCAACAGCGAGCGCCGGACGCTGCGCACGGCGATCGAGCGGCTTGTCGGCGAGCGGCGCGATTTGCCGGTCTTCATCCGCGCTGACGCGGCCGCCACGCATCAGTCCGTCGTGACCGCGATGGACGTCGCGGGCCAGCTCGGCTTCGTCAAGCTCAACATCGCCACGGTCACGCCGCCCGAAGCGCAAGCGCAGTGACATCGTGGCGGCCTCTCAGACGGCACCCGGTGTAGCGGCAGCGATGCCGCAGATCGAGCTCAAGCCCGCCGAGACTTATCGGCGCTTGCTTCGCTACGTTCGCCCGTACTGGTGGATCGTCGCCGCAGTGGTGGTCCCGGCCGCACTCTACGCCGTCGTCGGCATGGCCGTGCCGTTTCTTGTGGGTGACTTCCTCAACCAGCTGCAGAATCCGGCGACCGGTGCGGGAAACCCCTGGCGGTCTCCGATCTACATTGTCGTCGGATTCCCGATTCGCGGCGCGATGGACATCCTGACCGTTTATGGCCTTGCCTGGGTGGGGCGGTCCGTGATCCGCGACTTACGTGCCGAGGTGTTCGCGCAGTATCTCGGCTTGCCGGCGCGCTACTTCGACCAGGGTTCGTCCGGCGTGTTGATCTCGCGGCTCACGTACAACACCGAGATGGTCGCGGAGGCCATCTCGAACGCTGTCGTGATCATGCTGCGCGACTCGCTCGCGGTGCTCACGCTGCTCGTCGTCATGATCTGGTACAGCCCGCGGCTGACGCTGACCGTCGCCGTGCTCGGTCCGGTCGTGGTGTTCGTCGTGGCGCTGATGAGCCGCGCGTTTCGCCGCTACAGCGCGCGCATTCAGGCTTCGATGGGCGACGTTACGCGGCTCACGGAGCAGTCGCTGCACGGCCATCGCGTCGTGAAAGTCTTCGAAGGGCAAGACCACGAGCGGCAGCAATTCCAGGACGTCAACACACGCAACTTTCGTTTCAACGTTCGCATCGTGGCCGTGCACACCGTCGGCGACGCGCTGACTCAATACGCGATCGCGCTCGGCCTCGCGGGGGTCATGTATCTCTCGTTCGGCAACGACATGGACCCTGCCTCTTTCATCGGTTTCATCACGGCGATGGGCATGCTGCTGACGCCGTTGAAGCGTCTCGTCAACATCAACTCGATCGTGCAGCGCGCGATCACCGCAGCGGCCGGCGTATTCGAGATCCTCGATCAGCCGAAGGAGGTCGATACCGGGACCGTCCCGCTCGCGCGTGCGCGCGGCGACGTTTCGTACCGCAACATCTCGTTCCGCTACGAGTCGGGCAAGGAGCGCGCGTTGCGCGACGTGAGTCTCGACGTCCACGCCGGGAAGACCGTTGCGCTGGTCGGTCAGTCCGGTAGCGGCAAGACGACCCTCGTGAGCCTGCTGCCGCGGTTCTACGATCCGGATCAGGGCGCCGTCATGCTCGACGGACACGATGTTCGCGAGTATTCGCTGCGCGATCTGCGACGCCAGATTGCGCTCGTCAGTCAGGACGTCGTGCTGTTCGACGACACGATCGCGAACAACATCGCGTATGGCGCGCTCGCGAAGCGCTCGCGCGCGGATATCGAGCGCGCCGCCGAGGCCGCCTACGTCACGGAGTTCGCGGCGGCGATGCCGCAGGGTCTCGACACGCGGGTCGGCGAGCGCGGCTCGCTGCTATCGGGCGGGCAGCGGCAACGAATCGCGATCGCGCGCGCTCTGCTCAAGGACGCGCCCGTGCTGCTCCTCGACGAGGCCACCTCGGCGCTCGACACCGAATCGGAGCGAAAGGTTCAGGCGGCGCTCGCGGGCCTCATGCGCGGCCGCACGACGCTCGTCGTCGCGCATCGGCTGTCGACCGTCGAGCACGCCGATCTCATCGTCGCGATGCGCGGCGGTTCCATCGTCGAAAGCGGAACGCACGCGGAGCTCTTGGCTCGCGGCGGCTACTACGCGTCGCTATACAACATGCAGTTCACGGTCTGACCTATGGCCTCGACCGCCGAGCTCTTGAATGACATCTGGTACGGCAAGAGCCCGGTGCGCTATGCGCTTTGGCCCGTGTCGGCCGTCTACCGCGGGCTCGCGCTGCTGCGGCGCACGGCCTATCAGCGCGGCTGGCGCCCCATAGTCGAGGCGCCCGTTCCCGTTATTGTTGTTGGCAACGTCAGCGTCGGCGGTACCGGCAAGACCCCGTTCGTCATCTGGCTCGCCGACCAGTTGAAGCAGCGGGGACGAAAGGTCGGCATCGTGACGCGCGGCTATCGCGGCAAAGGCACGGAGTGGCCGCGCGCCGTCGCTGCCGACAGCGATCCCGAGGAGGTCGGAGACGAGCCCGTGCTGCTCGCTCGGCGCACGCGCTGCCCCGTCGTCGCCGGCCCGGACCGAGTCGCGTGCGTCGAGGCGCTGCTCGAAAATGCCCGCGTCGATGTCGTGTTGTCGGACGACGGGTTGCAGCACTACCGGCTTGCGCGTGCGTTCGAGATCGCTGTCGTGGACGGTGCGCGCGGCATGGGCAACGGCTTGTGCCTGCCGGCCGGTCCGCTGCGCGAGCCTCCGTCGCGCTTGCACGAAGTCGATGCGATCGTCGTCAACGGCGGCGGCTGGGGGCACTCAGGCGTTTTTCGCGCTGCCGCGGTCGTCACGAAGGTCTATCACTTGAAAGACGGCGAAGAGCGCACGCTGGAGTCCTTTCGCGGCAACCCCGTGCATGCCGTCGCCGGTATCGGCAATCCGCAACGCTTCTTCGATCTCTTGTTCGACGCAAAGCTCGACGTCGAACCGCATCCGCTCGAGGATCACGCCGAGATCACGCTCGATGAGCTGACGTTCGACGAGCCGGGCGCCGTTCTGATCACGGAGAAAGACGCAGTAAAATGCGAGCATCTGAAGGCAAACGGTGTGTGGTGCGTCGTGGTCGATTTCCAGTTCGACGCCGATAGCACGTCGCGGCTCATGCGAATGGTCCTGCGTGGCATCGGAGCTCGAGCGTGACGGCGGAGGGTTTCATTGCGGTGATACCGGCGCGGTATGCGTCGACGCGGTTGCCGGGAAAGCCGCTCAAGGACATTGCCGGCAAACCGATGATCGAGTGGGTCTATCGGCAAACGCTGAAGAGCGGCGCGAGTGAGGTCATCGTCGCGACTGACGACGAGCGAATTGCGGCGGCTTGCGGCGCGTTCGGTGCGCCCGTCGAGATGACTTCGACGGAACATGCGAGCGGCACCGATCGCATCGCCGAGCTCGCCCGCCGCTTCGATTGGGATGACCAGCAAATCGTCGTCAACGTGCAAGGCGACGAGCCGCTGATCTCACCGCTCTGCATAGCGCAGACGGCTCGATTGCTCGGCTGGCGCCCGGAGGCCGCGATCGCGACGCTCGTGACGCCGCTCGATTCCGAAGCCGAGTTTCGCGACCCGAATTTCGTAAAGGTCGTGACGGACCAAGACGGTTGGGCGCTATATTTCAGCCGCGCGCCGATTCCGTGGCCCCGCGACGGCAACCTGCCGGCCGTCATGCGGCACATCGGGCTCTACGCGTATCGTGCCGGCGGCTTGCGAGCGATCAGCGACGCGCCGCCGTGCGCGCTCGAGGAAGTCGAGCGACTCGAGCAGCTGCGTGCACTATGGCTCGGCTATCGGATCATCGTGGGGAGAGCTGCCGAGCCGCCGGCGCCGGCTGTCGACACCGAGGAGGACCTCGAGAAGGTCCGTCGTTACGTCGAGCGCGCGCCGCGCTCGCTTGCATGAGTTGAAATGAAAGAGCTACTCGCAAACCTCAAACGAACGATGGCACGCGCCGTAGGTGTCCAGCAGGAGCCGGAGTCGCGGGCATCGCGCCGCGTGCTGTTCGTCTGCATGGGAAACATCTGCCGCTCGCCGACCGCCGAAGGCGTGTTTCGCAAGCTGCTCGCCGAGCAAGCGCCGGAGCTCGAGGTCGATATCGACTCGGCCGGAACGCACGGCTTTCACGACGGCGGTCCCCCGGATCCGCGCGCGTGTCGCGCAGCGGAGCGTCGCGGCGTCGATCTGAAGCCGCTGCGTGCGAGACGGGTGACCGAGCGCGATTTCGAGCGGTTCGAGCTCGTGCTCGCAATGGACGAGCAGAACCTCGAGTTCCTGCTCGACCTTTGCCCTCCCGAGTACCAGTCGAGGGTCAGGTTGCTACTGGAGTTCGCGCCGCATCTCGAGCGTCGTGAGGTGCCCGACCCGTACTACGGCGGTAGCACTGGCTTCGAGCACGTGCTCGACCTCGTCGAAGAGGCCGCCGCTGGTCTTCTCGAGCACCTACGCAACACGCCGCCACCGCCGCCTCCCGGCGGCGCGGCGGACGCTGCGAGCGGCGGCTAGCCCGCCTGGCGCTCGTCCGAGGGGACGGGAGCCGACTCGCCGCTGCTGCTCTCCGGTGCTTCCGAAGCGCGCGGCTCGTTGCTGAAGTCCGGCGCCGGCCAAGAGTCGGTGGTTGCCGTTACTCGGTAATCCGTTTCGACCGACTCCGATCGCGGTGCTTCGGCTGCGTAGTCCCGCTCGGGCGCCGGCTGTGCTTCGCTCGAGTAGTCGCGCTCGGGTGCTGGCTCATGCGGTGCTTCGAACGCCGGCGCGTCCTGCGGGGGCGAGTCGTAGCTAACGCTCGGCTCCGCAGATGAAGGCGGCGCTTCGAAAGCTGCCGTTGCGTCGCCAATCGGCGCTTCGAAAGCAGCATTCGTGTCGCTAGGCTGAGCCTGGTTGCCATTTGGCTGCGCGGGGCGCTGCTGCTGTCCGTGGTCCTGCCGTTGGCCGCCGCCGCCGCGTCGATGACGCGAGCGTCGGCCGCCTCGACCGAGCTGCCCTTGGCCTTGCTGACCCTGTTGGCCCTGCTGGCCTTGCTGGCCTTGTCCTTGTCCCTGCCCATGGCCCTGTTGCGCCGCGTGGCCCGGCGGCCCCTGGCTCGCTTGGGGTCCTTGGCCCTGGCCCTGTTGCGGCTCGGGACGCGGTCGCCCCCCACCGCCTTCTGCAGCGCGTTGCTCGCGATTGCGGTCTCTGTCGCGATCCCGATCCCGCCCGCGGCCACGATCCCGGTCGCCTCGGTCGCGATTGCGATCTCGATCGCGCCGATGATCGCCGCGTTCGCCGCGTTCGCCGCGTTCGCCTCGATCGCCTCGATCCCCACGATCGCCACGCGACTCTCGCTCCCGGTCGCGATCCCGATCACGGTCTCGATCTCGTTCGCGATGCTCGCGGCGAGGCGGGCGATTCCGATCGCCGCCGCCGTCAGCGGCTTTCGCCGCGGGTGCAGGCGCTTCGGCGCCGGTGCCGAACAGGAACCTCCAGAGCCGCGTGAAGATGCCCACCTGCGGGACGGCGACGGCGGCAGCGACGGGCTGCGGCTGCGGCGTTTCCACGGGCGGCGGCGCGGCCGGCGTCGGTGCCGGCGTGCTCGGGAGGACGTTCGAGACTGCGGCTTCTTCCGTCTTCGGCTGTTTCTTGATCTCTTCGTACGCGACGGAGATGTCGGGCTTCGGCGCGACGAGCTTGTAGCTCGTGCCGGCGTTCTCGGGCAGGCCGATCTCGTCGTCGCGGACGCGGCGCAAGTTGTAGTTCGGTGTCTCGAGATCCGGGTTGCCGAGCAGCACGACTTGAACGCCGTTCGCCTCTTGCAACGTCTGCACCCAGTCGCGCTTCTCGTTCAGCACGTAGTTCGCGACGTCCATCGGCAATTGCGCGATGACCTTGGCCGTGCGCTCTTTGCGCGCCTCTTCGCCGACCAGCCGTAGAACGGCGAGCGCCAGCGATTCGACGCCGCGGATGTTGCCGGCGCCGCTGCAGCGCGGGCAGACGGATTGCGTCGACTCCTCGAGCGACGGCCTCAAGCGCTGGCGCGACATCTCGAGCAGGCCGAACCGCGAGATCTTGCCGATCTGGATGCGCGCTCTGTCGTGGCGCACTGCGGCACGCAGCCGGTCCTCGACCTCGCGTTGATTCCGCTGCGGGCCCATGTCGATGAAGTCGACGACGACGAGGCCGCCCAAGTCGCGGATTCGCAGCTGCCGGCCGACTTCGTCGGCGGCCTCGAGGTTCGTGTTGAGCGCCGTCTCCTCGATGTCCTCGCCCTTCGTCGACCGTGCCGAGTTGATGTCGATGGCCGTCAGGGCTTCGGTGCGATCGATGACGATGCTGCCGCCCGAGGGCAGCTGTACCTTATGGCCGTACGCCGACTCGATCTGGCTCTCGATCTGGTAGCGCGTGAACAGCGGAACCGCATTGTCTTCGTAGAGCTTGAGCTTCTTGATGTTGTGCGGAAGCACGCGCTCCATGAACTCGACGGCTTCCTGATAGATCGTGGGGTTGTCGATCAGGATTTCGCCAATGTCGTTCGAGAAGTAGTCGCGCAAAGCGCGGACGATCGCATTGCCTTCCTGGTAGATCAGGAACGGCGCAGGGCGCGTGACGACGACCTGCTTGATGGCTTCCCAAACTCGCAGCAGGTAGTCGAGGTCCCACTTGAGCTCCTCGGTCGTGCGGCCGATACCGGCCGTGCGCACGATGCAGCCCATGCCGTCCGGCACTTGCAGGTCCTCGAGCGACTGGCGAACGGTGTCGCGCTCCTCGCCCTGGATGCGCCGTGAGACGCCGCCCGCACCCGGGTTGTTCGGCATCAGCACGATGAACCGCCCGGCCAGGCTGATGAAGGTCGTGAGGGCGGCGCCCTTGGTACCGCGCTCTTCCTTATCGACTTGGACGACGATTTCCTGGCCTTCGCGCAGGACTTCGCGGATCTGGACGCGATCGGCCGATTCGGGCTGCCTGACGAAGTACTCGCTCGAGATTTCCTTGAGAGGCAGGAAACCGTGGCGTTGGACGCCGAAATCTACGAAGCAGGCCTCGAGGCTCGGTTCTATCCGAGTGATGCGGCCTTTGTAGATGTTCGATTTGCGTTGCTCTCGGGACGGTACCTCGATGTCGAGATCATAGAGCTTTTGGCCATCCACCATGGCCACGCGCAACTCTTCCCGTTGAGTTGCATTCACCAACATGCGTTTCATAAATCCTCAGTGCGATAGTGGCTTGCACGGAGGTTCGGTTCGAAACCGCTGTCTGCGAGGGGGTGCAGCCGGACGTGTGCTCGGCTCGGCACGATGCATGAAGAAGAGGCGCCGCTCGATCCGTGACTAGGTATTGGGAGTTATATTTGTTACGGAGAGCCATCGCCTTACGCAGATGCGGGACCCGAAATCTCCGGTCCGCCCAGTAGTGATGTTCTTAAAACTGGCAGCTCGCCTGTATGAGCTACCGCCAGAATAAGGTTCGGGAACGTTGTTAGAACCGCTTCCCGTATCAGTACTATAACATACGGTTCTTCAAGCTCAATTCGTACGCCCTTGAATCCACCGCAAAAACGCACCTCCGGGGGCAGCCATGCCCGCGGCAAAACAGTTGCCGACGGAGCCGGGGCGCCGTCCGTACGCCATCGCGACATCGATGCCGAGCGAGCGGGGCAGCGGCTCGACAACTATTTGCTGGGCGAGCTCAAAGGCGTGCCGCGGAGCCACGTCTACCGGCTGATTCGCTCGGGACAAGTCCGTGTGAACTCGGGTCGAACGAGCCCGAGCTACCGTCTGCAGGCCGGGGACCGCGTGCGCGTGCCGCCGGTCGGCCTCAAGCCCACAGCTGCGTCGACGGCGACGCCGGATCGGCTCGAGTGGCTCGGCTCGCGCATCCTCTACGAGGACGCGCGGATTCTCGTGCTCGACAAGCCCGCGGGGTTGGCGGTGCACGGCGGCAGCGGCGTGAGCTTGGGTTGCATCGAGGCGCTGCGTCTCTTGCGGCCCGAGAGCAAGGACCTCGAGCTCGCCCACCGTCTCGACCGCGACACGTCGGGATGCCTGCTGCTCGCGAAACGGCGCAGTGCGTTGCGCGCGCTGCACGCGTTGCTGCGCGAAGCGCGCGTCGACAAGCGCTATCTGACGCTCGTGAAGGGGCGGTGGCCGGAAGGTACGACCAAGATCGACGCGCCGCTCGTGACGCACCGCGTCGGCGGCGAAGCCCGCGTGAAGGTCGACGAGTCGGGTAAGGACGCGCGCAGCGAGTTTCGGCTCGTCGAGCGCTACGGCAAGACCGCGTCGCTGCTCGAAGTCTCGATCGAGACGGGGCGCACGCATCAAATCCGCGTCCACGCGGCACACGGCGGCCACCCGGTGGCGGGCGACGAGCGTTACGGGGATCAAGACTTCAACACGTATCTCGAATCGTTCGGGCTCAAGCGCATGTTCCTGCATTCGCACTCGCTGTCGTTCGAGTGGCCCGACACGGGTGAGCCGTTTAGCGCGAGCGCGCCGTTGCCCGACGATCTGCGAGCGGTGCTGACGGCGCTCGAGACTAGACGGTCGTAGGGAGTAGGGGATCGGCGCCGAGCTTTCGCAAAGCGTCGGCGACGAAGATCAACGGCAGGCCGATCAGCGCGGTCGGATCCTCCGACGAGATCCGTTCGAACAGTGCGACGCCGAGCCCTTCGGACTTGAAGCTGCCCGCGCAGTCGAGCGGGCTTTCGAGCTGCACGTACCGCGCAAGCGCGGCGTCGTCGAGCCGGCGAAAGAGCACCTCGGTGCGATCGACATGCTGAAGCGTTCGTCCGGAGGCGGTAGCGATCACGGCGACGGCCGTATGGAACAGCACGGCCTTGCCCTGGGCTGCGCGTAGCTGCGCGACGGCGACCTCGGCCGAGCCCGGCTTCCTCAAGAGCTGGCCGTCGAGCGATGCGACCTGGTCGGAGCCGATCACGATCGCGTTCGGCGCCGCGATGCTCCGCGCCTTGGCGAGCGCCAGTCGTGCGGCCATGGCGGCGGGCGCCTCGCCCTCGATGGCGTTCTCGACGGTGTCCGGCGAGCGGGCCGTGAACGGCAGGTGCAACCGGGCCATTAGCTCGCGGCGATAGCGTGAAGTCGAGGCGAGGATGATCGGCGGCATGGGCTAAAAGCAGTCTTGAGCTTCGTAACTCACGGTTTTGACGCCGGAAACCCGCTCACATATGATGCGCGGCCTATGTCGGGCTCGCTGCACGCTTGGTACAGTCTGCGCGACCTGGAATCGCTGGCGAATCGAGGGGTTACGCTCAGCGGTGAGCTCGACATCGGCACGCTGACGCGTCTAAAGGGCCTGCTCCATTCGGACTCCGGCAGTGTAAGTGCAACGCTGCGTTTTCGACAGCGTGGCGACGGTTGGTTGGGGTCGGAGCTCGAGTTCAAGGCTGACGTGGAGCTCGTGTGTCAGCGCTGCCTCGAGCCGTTTCGGCAGGAGCTCGTAGAGAGCGTGAACGTAGTGCTCGCCGACAGCGACTCACTGCCGGAAACGGTGCCGACGGGATTCGAGCCGTTCGAGTTGGAAGATGCGCGGTTGCAGCCGGCGCAGCTGATCGAGGACGAGGTCATCGTCGCGATTCCGCTGGTGCCAAAGCACGCGCGCGTCGAGGACTGTGGTAGCTTGGCGCGACAGCTCGCCGGGCAGGGTGAGCGGCCCTAAGGGGACCGCTCGAAGTTTTGTTCTAGGAGATTTCAGCAATGGCAGTTCAGAAGAGCCGCAAGACGCCTTCCCGGCGTGGCATGCGTCGTTCGCACGATGCACTGACCGGCCCGACGTTAGCGGTGGATGCCACCACCGGCGTGACGCATCGGCGTCATCACGTCACGGCCGACGGGTTCTACCGCGGTAAGAAGGTCTTCGAAGTCCCGCAGGAAACCGAGCAAGAGTAGTCGCATTGCTTTCGCGTTGCTGGCGATGGCCCAGTTTCGCACCGCGCTCGACTCCAAATCGTAAGTGAGTCGCAAGGTCACAATCGCCTTGGACGCCATGGGCGGAGACCATGGGCCGCAGACCGTCGTGCCCGCGGCTCTCGCGACGCTCGAACGCGACGACTCCGTCACTCTCACGCTCGTCGGCTTGGCCGACGTGCTGGAGCGCGCGAAGCGCCAAGCCGGTGAACGCTACGGCTCGCGCTTGCAGTTCAAGCCCGCGACCGAGGTCGTCTCGATGGACGAGCCCCCGGCGGACGCGTTGCGCCGCAAGAAGGACTCGTCGTTGCGCGTCGCGATCGAGCTCGTGAAGAGCGGCGAGGCCGATGCGTGCGTCAGCTCGGGCAACACCGGCGCGCTGATGGCGACAGCCCGCTACGTGCTGAAGACGCTGCCCGGCATCGATCGCCCGGCGATCATTTCCGCCGTGCCCGGCGTCCAGAGCCCGACCTTCATGCTCGACCTCGGCGCCAACGTCGGCTGCACGCCCGAGCACCTGCTGCAGTTCGCGCTGATGGGGTCCGTCGTTGCGGAGGACATGCTCGAGATCGAGCGGCCGCGCGTCGGCCTCTTGAACATCGGCCTAGAGGACATGAAGGGCAACGAGACCGTGCGCGAGGCCGGCGAGCTGATCGCCAAGAGCGGGTTGAACTACGTCGGTTTCGTCGAGGGCGACGGCATCTTTCATGCCGACATCGACGTCGTCGTCAGCGATGGCTTCGTCGGCAACGTCGCTCTGAAGACGATGGAGGGAGTCGCGAGGCTCATGAGCTCCTTCTTGAAGGAAGAGTTTCGGCGTAGCTTGTTACGGGGCGTGCAAGGCCTCGTCGCACAATCGGCGCTCGAGGCGTTGCGCGGCAGGCTGGACCCGCGCCGCTACAATGGCGCGAGTCTCGTCGGGCTCAACGGCATCGTGCTGAAGAGCCACGGCTCCGCGGACCAGTTCGCGTTCGAGAACGCCGTCAAGGCGGCGATCGTCGAAGCGCGCAAGGGCGTTCCACTACAAATCGGCAAGCTCGTCGAGAATCGGCCTCATTAAAGATGTACTCGCGCATCGTCGGCACCGGCAAATATCTACCCGAACGCATCCTCACCAACGCGGATCTCGAGAGGATGGTCGACACCACGGACGAGTGGATCAAGTCGCGCACGGGTATCGAGCATCGGCACATCGCCGCCGACAACGAATTCACGA
>Ga0075418_10007647_pt1 | contig 12160 bp, 7 predicted proteins | sample SoiMetdeltSBSDD2_FD_81776 | JGI IMG/M metagenome (GOLD analysis project Ga0075418, IMG submission 81776) | Bulk soil microbial communities from a Populus tree surrounding site in Tennessee, USA - Soil MetaG P. deltoides SBSDD2 | ecosystem: Environmental > Terrestrial > Soil > Tree plantation...
CTCGAGCCGCCCCCGATCCGCGCGCCGGTGTTCCAGGCGCCACCGCTCCCTCCGCAGCCGCCTCCCGGCAAGGGGCGCCTGAGTCTCGCGTTCGAAGGCAATCGCCAGTGGTGCACGTATCGCGATGATCGCGTGGTTCAGCCGCCTCCGGGAGTCGGATCCACGACGATTGCGCCGCGGATGTACAGTCCGGTCTACACGTTCGGCTACCAGTTCAGCGTCGCCGCCGTGGCCAGGTCCCGGCCCGACGAGACGATCCTGCTCTTCGAATCCCAGGTCGTTCGGACGGCGGTCCTGCGACAGGCCGCGAAGCTGGGGCGCGGAGGGAAGAAACCGCCGTCTCCGACGATCATCGCGCCCGAGGGCAGTCAACATCTGAAAAAGGGGGCCGGCGCCCAGGAGCAGCCCAGCAGTCTTGTGCCCTACTGGCAGGAACAGTTCGCCTGCACCACCCTTCCCCCCTTGTTCGACTTCGACGTGGACCCGGGCGCGTACGACGTGTACATCGCCTTCGACATCCTCGGACGCTCGGGGTCGTGGACGCACCGATCGGTTGGCTACCTGACCGAAGTGGGCGTCGTCGAGGGCCGCCAGACCCGGGTCGACGGTCGGGTGGACATGATCGGTGGCGGTCGCCGGCAGGTGGAACTGATGAGCTCGGCGCTGCTCCCCGGATCGGGCGCCGGCGCCGCTCCTTGAACGGGCGCCGGGCGGCGCTCTTCGCCCCCGCGCTCCTCGCGATTCTCCTCTACCTCCCGACACTGCGATACGAGTTCGTCTTCGACGATCGCGGGGTCATCCTCGAGAACCCGCTCCTGCTCGACCTCGCCGACCTGCCCAGTCTGTTCGCGGCGCCCTACTGGAACACGCCGCGCGTCTCCGACCGCCTGTACCGTCCCGTGACGAGCGCCACGTTCGCGCTCGACCGTGTCCTGGCCGGCGGGTTCAGTCCCGCCCTGTCCCACGGGATCAACGCAATGCTGCACGGGCTCGCAACCTGGCTCGTCACGCTTCTCGCCCTGTCCGTGCTCGGAGCGCCCCTGCCCGCGTGCCTGGCCGGCCTGATGTTCGCGGCCCACCCCGTCCACGTCGAGGCCGTCGCGGGGATCGTCGGCCGCTCCGAGATCCTGGCGGCGTGCGGCATCCTGTCGGCCCTCCTTTGCCACCGCGCCGCCCAGGAGGACTCGCGCCACGGGGCCGCGCTGCTGGTCGCGGCCCCCTCGTTCTCCCTCCTGGCGATGCTCTCCAAGGAGTCGGCGATGGTCGCGCCGCTCCTGTGCGGACTTCTCGACGTCGCCTGTCCTCCAGCAGGATCGGTCCGGCGCAGGCGGATGGTCCTGTACGCGGGACACGGCCTGGCCGTCGTCACGGCGCTCGGGCTGCGCGCGGCGGCTCTCGGCACGCTGGGAAGCGGGCCGATCGCGTTCGTCGACAACCCCGCGGCGTCCTCCGGGCCCATCGCCGGGCGGCTCACGGGGCTCGCCTGCGTGGCGCGGTACGCGGGGTTACTGGCATGGCCGGCCCGGCTGTCGGCCGACTATTCGTTCGACCAGATTCCGGTTGTCCGGACGCTCGCCGATCCGCTCGTCCTTGCGGGTGCCGTGATCGTGCTCGGGACCTGTGTGGGCGGCTTCCTGCTCCTGCGACGCTGGCCCGCGGCCGGATTCGCGCTGCTCGCAGCGGCGGTCAGCTTCGCCCTGACCTCGAACCTCGTCCTCTTCATCGGCACACTGCTCGCCGAGCGGCTGCTGTACATGCCGAGCGTCGGGTTCTGCCTGCTGCTCGGGGCGCTGGTCGCGGCCGCCGGACGGAGGCGGTTCGGCCGGATCGCCATCGTGGCCTCGTTCGGCCTGTGCGCGCTGGCGTCCTGGCGAACCACCATCCGGATCCCGGACTGGCACGACGACCTGGTCCTCTATCGCAGCGCCGCGGCCGTCTCGCCGCGCAGCGCCCGCATCCGCTACAACCTGGGGAACGTTTACCTGAGGGCGGGGCGCTTCCCGGCAGCCGAGGGCGAGTATCGGACCGCGCTGTCGATCTACGCGGATTTCACGGTCGCCATCGCCAATCTCGGCATGGCGCTCCTCCAGCAGGGACGCGCGCGCGAGGCGCTGGAGTTTCTCGGCCGGGCGGCGGAGCGCCTGCCGCGCAACGCCGAGGTGTTCGTGAACCTGGGAAGCGCCTACCGCGCCGCCGGCGACCCCCTGCAGGCACGGGAGCAGTTCCTCAGGGCGATCGAGATGGACCCGGCCTCGGGCAGCGCCTGGAACAACCTCGGGTCGATGGCCCTGTCGCTCGGTGAGGCGCCCGAAGCCGTCGACGATCTGGCCCGGGCGGTCGCAGTCGATCCGACCTACGCGATCTACCGCGTCAACCTGGCGGACGCGCTGATGGCGACGGGGAGGAAGGTGGAGGCGTTTCGCGAGTTCCGCGAGGCCTACCGCCTGAGCCCCGACTTGGCCGAGGCGCGCCGGGGGATGGGTGAGATCGCCCTGGAGAGCGGCGATCGGGACGGAGCGGAGCGCGCCTTTCGCTCCGCCCTGGAGGCGGAGCCGCCCTCGGCGAGGGCCGCCAACTTCCTGGGGTATCTCAGGGCGCTCCAGGGGGATCCGCGCGCGGCGGCCGAGGCCTATGAGCGCGCCCTGGCCCTCGATCCGACCTTGTTCGACGCGCACCGGAGTCTCGGCATGCTGTACGCGCGCTCGCTCGGCGACCGGCGCCGCGCCGCCGAGCATCTGCGCCGCGCCCTGGAGCTCGCGCCGGATCAGGCAGAAGCGCCCGAGCTGCGGCGGCTGCTGGAGGAGATGCGCTGACCTGAGCGACGGGAACCGTGACCGTCAGTTCGACTTGGCTGGGCCCTTGGCGGCGGCCGGCTCGCCGGTGGCGGAGGCGGTGCGGAGGCTGGCCAGTTCCTCCTGGATCACCTTCTTGAATCCCTCGAACGACCGGTCGTGGATCCGCTTGCCATTGATGAACACGGTCGGCGTGCCCAGGACCTTGGCGGAGGCGCCGTCGGCCATGTCCTTCTGGATGGCCGCCTCCATCCTGCCCGACTGCAGGACCTTGTCGAACTCCGTCATGTTGAGCCCGACCTCCTTGGCCCACTGGCGAATGGTCTCGTCGCTGATGGCGCTGAAGTTCTGAAACATCCGATCGTGGAGCTCCCAGAACTTCCCTTGCGCGTGAGCGACGAGGGAGGCCGCCGCGGCCTGCCGGGCGAAGACGTGGATGTTCAGGGGGTACTGCTTGTAGACGAGCTGGACTTCCTTGGGAAACGCCTTCAGCACCTGATCGAGCGTCTTCTGGAGTTCCGCGCAGAAGGGGCATTGAAAGTCGGAGAACTCGACGATTCTCACGGGCGCGGTCTTCGGGCCTCGCACCGGGGCGTTGATGACGTCGATGGTGTAGACGACGCCGGCATCGTCCGGGAGCCTGGGCTCGACGAACGCGGCCGTCTTGGCCTGCAGCACCTTGAGGACGGAGGCCTCATCCTTGCCTTCCCGGATGGCGTCCACGACGGTGCGGGCGAAGATGAGGCTGCGGCGGCAGGGAGACTTCATGTCCCGGCGACACGCCGCGATCGGCATGTCGCAGCCGCAGTTGCAGGGATTCCCGTTCATGAGCCGGAGGGCCACCTTCTTCTGGCCCTCGGAGAGCCCCGTGAAATCGATGTCCTTGATCTCGGAAACGTTGGAAGCCGGCGGGGGAGCCGCCAGGGCTAGCCGGGAGGCGATCGCCAGCAGGAGGAGTCCTGTAGACCCCGCCAGGGCGAGGGAGAGTCGGCTGGTCATGGCGTCTTCCGGTCTCGGTCCAGGCCACCCCGAAAAGGGACGCCACCGAGCGCTGAGAATTCTACGCGACGATCCTCAAAAGTCAAGGATTCCGAGTCGTCTGGAGTGCCTGTTGCGCCCGTTTCCCCACCACCTATATTGCCACGCGGGTCCGTGTGGGTGCCGGGGCCCGGGAGGCAGGCATGAGCCAGGCGGCTCCGCGCCAGGGAAGGAACGTGGACCCTGCGATAGTCCGGCCGGCGCTGCGCTGGGTGCTCATCTTCGCGACCACGGGGCTCCTGCTCTCCCCGAGCGTGCAGGACGGCCCGGGCGGCTGGGAAACCGCCCTCCTCCTGTTCTTCCTAGGCAGCAACCTGGCCCTGACGCTGGCTCCGCGCTCGGTTCGCCTGTCGCCCCGTCTCGACCACATCGTCATGGTGGCCGATACGTTCCTGCTCTCGATGAGCCTCTTCCTGGTCGGGCTGGACGAGGGCCGGCTTCCGATCGCCTTCTTCCTGACCCTGCTGTTGTCCGTGATCGGATCCGACCTGCCGCGCCTCATGGTGGGCGCCACGCTGATCGCCGGGCTCTACGTCTACCTCACGGCCGGGGCCTCGGGCCAGGGTGCCGGGGCCCTCCTGAGCCGGATCCCGTTTCTGTACGCCGTCGCGCTCTACTATGGGGAGATGGCCGGCCAGGTGCGCGAGCGGCACGAGCAGCACCGCCGCGCGAAGCGGGAGACGGAGGATCTGCGCGCTTTCCTCGAGGTTACGGCCGCGACGAACTCGACGCTCGACCTGCGCCGGATTCTCTACACGGTGACGCTGCGGGTCGCCCGCCTGGTGAGCGCTTTGCGCTGCTCGATCCTACAGATCGACGGAGGGAGCGGCCAGTGCAGCGTGGTCGCGAGCAGCGACGCCCCGGAGGTGAGCGGGCTGGTCCTGGACCTGCGCAAGTACCCCGAGGTGCGCCGGGCGATCGAGACCCGGCAGCCGGTCGTGATCCACGACGTGCGCCGGGAGCAGCTCATGCACGATGTCCGAGAGACGGTCGAGCGGCTGGGGTTCGAGTCCATCCTGGTGCTCCCGCTCCTGCATGGCGAGAGCCTCCTGGGGATGCTGTTCCTGCGGGCGGCGCGCGACGGTCGCCGGTTCACGTCCGAGGAGATCGCCTCGTGCCAGGTCGTGGCGAACGCCTCGGCCAACGCCATGCGCAACGCCATGCTCTACGACGAGGTGCGCCTGGAAGCGCGCTCGCGCCGCGACACGGCCCGCAAGCTGCAGAACATCCTCGATCAGTTCCCCGACCTCATCTGCGCCATGGACGTCGAGGGACGTCTGGTGGAGTTCAGCCGCGGCGGTGAGGAGCTCCTGGGCCTGTCGCGGGTCGAGGCCCTGGGACGGGAGTGGCAGTCGATGTTCGCCGATCCGGAGGCCCGGGCGCGCCTCACCCGCCTGCAGCGGGACGGCGAGCCCCTGCAGAACTTCGAGACCGTGGCGCGGCGCGCCGACGACACCCTCCGTGACGTGCTGCTCTCCGCCAGCCCGCTGCGCGACGAATCGGGCCGGCTGTACGGCTCCGTCGGCATCGTCAAGAACATCTCCGAGCTGAAGGCGGCGCGCGGCCACCTGATCCAGGCCGAGAAGCTGACCGCTCTGGGGGAGGTCATCAGCGGCGTGGCGCACGAGCTCAACAACCCGCTGGCCGGAGTGCTGGGATACGCGCAGCTCCTCATCCGGGGCTCGATGGAGCCGGGCCAGCAGCGTGCGGTCGAGCGCATCCTCGAGTCGGCGCTCCGCTGCCAGCGCATCGTGCAGAACCTGCTCGCCTTCTCGCGGCGCTATCCATCGGAGAAGCAGCAGGCCGGGCTCAACGGGCTCATCGACAAGACGCTCGACCTGAAGGAGTACGAGCTGCGGGTCAGCAATGTCCGTGTCGTGCGCGACCTGCAGGCGGACCTGCCCCAGACGATGCTCGACTCCAATCAGATCCAGCAGGTCCTGCTCAACCTGATCAACAACGCGCAGTATGCCATCGGCTCGTATCGCGGCCAGGGGACTCTGATCGTCATGACCCGCTCCGTCGCCGGGGCCATCCAGGTGCGCGTCCAGGACGACGGCCCCGGCATCCCGCGCGAGAACCAGCCGCGGATCTTCGATCCCTTCTTCACGACCAAGCCGGTCGGGGAGGGGACAGGGCTGGGGCTCTCCATCTCCTACGGCATCATGCGCGACCACGGAGGCCGGATCTGGGCCGAGAGCGAGCCGGGCCGGGGGTCGACCCTGGTGCTGGAATTCCCCATCCGCTGCGAGGCGGGGGAGTCCCGGACATCCGGCGTCTCGGAGCGGGCGGGGCTCGGCGCCGTGCCGCGGGATCTGCGGATCCTGGTCGTGGACGACGAACCGATCATCCTCGATCTGCTCGTCGACGCCCTCTCCACCGGCCGCCACACGGTCGACACAGCCGGCAGCGGGGGCGAGGCCCTCCATCGCATGGAGCACGCCGACTACGACCTCGTGCTGTTGGACCTCAGGATGCCGGACATGGACGGCCGCCAGGTCTTCGAGACCATCGCCGCGCGCTGGCCGCGGCTCAAGGAGCGCATCGTCTTCGCATCCGGCGACACCGTGCGGCCCGACACGCGGGAGTTCATCGAGACCTCAGGCAGGCCCTGCGTCGACAAGCCGTTCCGCCTGGAGGCCCTCTCGGCTCTTCTCGCCGACGTGGTCGGGCGGGACACGACCGAGCTCCCTGCCACGGGGACGGAAGGCCGCTGAGGGCGCGGGGACGCGCCCGCGCCGCGTGCTATACTTTCCCCCCAAAACGCGCTCCCCACGGGGAGCCCGGGCGATCTTCTTGACGACACGCGCGCTGCACCAACGACCTCGCTTCGCCCTCTGCCTCATGGTGCTGGTCGCCTGCGGCGGACCGACGATCCTGAGCCGGGCCGAGACTCCCGTCCCCGAAGTCCCGCCGCCGTCCGGGGATGCCGCGGCCCCCGCGACCGAGATCCACCCGGACGCGGTCTCGTCCTTCCAGGTCCGCGTCTACCGCATCCGGGAGAAGAAGCTCTGGAAAGGGCTCCTCCAGGTACTCCAGGAAGCGGGTTATCCCCCGGAGGAGGTGGACGAGAAGGACATGCGGGTGAAGACCTCCTTCGTCGATTTCGATGCCAAGGACTATTCCGAGGCGGTGGCCGATCCCCCCCCGCGATTCACGACCAACTATCACATCATCCAGATGACCCAGGTCAAGCAGGGGAAGGTCTCGATCGAGGGCGTCGTGTCGCGCGACGAGACGGGTACCGCGCTGAGCCTGCGGGCGCGCCTGCTCGTCGAGGGGCTGGAGTTCAGCAAGCGCATCCGCCTGCTCTCCGATCGCCGCTCCTCGGGCGTCATCGAAGAGGACTTCCTGCGGCGGCTCGAGGACACTCTCCACCTCGAGCGCGTGAAATGACCCGGGCGTCGCGCGCCCTGCGGATCCGGCCGTTCCGGGCCCTGCGCTATGCTCCGGAGGCCCCCGCCGGACGCGACGGCCGCATCGCACCCCCTTACGACGTCATCGCTCCGGCCCAGCGGGAGCGGCTGGCGCGTCATCCGTACAACATCGTGCACCTCGATCTGCCCCAGGCTAAGCCCGGCTCCGACCCGTACCTGGATGCGGCGGAGAGGCTGCGATCCTGGGTCCGCGACGGCGTGCTGATCCGGGATGAGCGCCCGGCGCTGTACCTGTGCGAGCAGCAGTACCAGGGACCGGAGGGTCCCCTGCGCCGCCGCGGCCTGTTCGCCCGCCTGGACCTCGAGGCCTACGACGCCGGCGTCGTCATCCCGCACGAGCGGACGCTCGAGCGCCCGCGTCTCGATCGCCTTTGCCTGCTCGAAGCGACGCGGGCCCACCTCAGCGCCGTGTTCATGCTGCACCCCGATCCGGACGCGCGCGTGTCGCGCCTCCTCGCCGAGGAGATCCGCGGTGAACCGGTGCTGGAGGCCTCGGACGGGGACGGAATCGGCTACCGGCTGGTGCGCCTCGACGAGGCTCGCGTCATCGACGGGCTTCAGGAGCTCCTGCGGGATCAGTGGGCCCTGATCGCGGACGGTCACCATCGCTACGAATCGGCCCTGGCGTACCACGAATCGAGGCTCGCCGAGGGCGACCGGGACGCCGGGCACATCCTGGCCTTCCTCTGCAGCCTGGAGGACGAGGGGCTGATCGTCCTGCCGATCCACCGGCTGGTCCATTCGCTCCCGGGCTTCTCACCGGATCGGGTCCTGAAAGCGCTCGCGGCCTGGTTCGATCTCGAGCCCGTCGGCGATCCTCAGCGACTGGGGGCGGCGGTCCGCGCCGGCCAGAGCCGGCCCGGCGTGTTCGGGCTCCTGTTCGGCGCCGGCGGGGGCGCCTTCGTCGCCCGCTGGAAGGACGGGGCGGGGCTCGACCGTCCGGTCATGCAGGCGGTCCCGGAGCTTCTGCGCCGCCTCGACGTGATCCTGCTGCATCGCCTGATACTGGAGGAGGTGCTCGGGATCGACAGCGAGGCGCAGTCTCGCCAGGCCCATCTCGACTACGTGAAGGACGAAGCCCAGCTTCTGGAGCGCACCGGAGGGGCCCTGCTCGGCGTGTTGCTCAACCCCACCCGCATCGAGCAGGTCGTGGAGGTGGGCCGCGCGGGCCTCCGCCTCCCCCAGAAGACGACCTACTTCCAGCCCAAGGTGCCGAGCGGTCTCGTCATCGACCCTCTCGACGGATGATCCGCCGCCCGTCGCGCCGTGGTCAAGGGGTCAGGCCCGGGCCGATGGCGCGGAGCCGACGCACCGCCCGTTCCAGACCTTCGGACGCCACGGCGGCGTCCCCGTCGGCGTTGCCGAGTCCGAACATGAACGTGAGCGCCCCGCGCGCCATCGCCGGGTCGATGCCGAGCGCCTCCAGGACGTGCGACGGCTTCCCCACGTCGGTGACGCATGCGGATCCGCTCGAAGCCTCGATCCCCAGGGCGTCGAGGTCCCGCAGGATTGCTTCCGCCTCGGCCCCGCGGACGCACAGGCTGAGATGGCCGGGGATGCGGTTGCGGAGCGCCCCCGTGAACAGCACGCCGTCGAGCGTGTCGGCGAGCCGTCGCCTGAGGTCCAGGGCGCGCCCCTCGGCGAGGCTGGCCCGCATCGGGCTCTCCTGAACGACCAGGTCGGCAGCCACGCCGAAGCCCACGATTGCGGCCAGGGGTTCCGTCCCGGCGCGCAGCCCCCCTTCCTGGGCTCCTCCCTCGATCAGCGGCTTCAGGCGCCGCTGGCCGCGCACGCACAGCGCCGCCACGCCCTGGGGTCCGTTGAAGAGGTGCGGCGTGAGCGTCACCAGGTCGGCGCGGCGACCGGAGCCGGACCATGGCAGGAGCCCGGCCGTGGCGCTGGCGTCGCAGTGGAACGGGACGCCGTGCTCGGCCGCGAGGCGGGCCAGGTCGTCCACCGGCTGGACGGTGCCGATCTCGGCCGAGGCGTGCGCCACCGAGAGCAGCAGGGCGCCGCGGGCCAGCCCGTGCGCCACGCGATCCCGATCGACGATGCCCTCCGAATCGACGGGCAGCAGCGCCACCTCGAAACCCTCGCGCTCGAGGCTCCGGAGCGGGTGGAGCACCGACAGATGCTCCGTCGCGGCAGCCAGGATCCGTCCGCGGCCCTTCGCCGCCAGCGCGACCCCTTTGAGTGCCAGGTTGTTCGCCTCCGTGGCCGAGGCGGTGAACAGGATCTCGTCTGGGGCCGCGTCCAGGAGCCGTGCGACGGCTGCGCGGGCGTCGGCCACGCGATCGCGCGCCTCCCGTCCGCGGCGGTGCAGGGAGGAGGGACTGCCGAATCCTTCGCCAAGAAACGGCTGCATCGCCTCGCGGACGCGGGGATCGGGCGGCGTCGTGGTGGCATGGTCGAGATAGATCCGCGGCATGGGGGCGCCCTCCTCCGGCGCCGAATCCCTGTGGAATCCTATCCGAGTTGAGCGCCGATCCCGGGAGGGCGACCCGGAATTACCTTGACTTTGATCATCCCTCGCGGTAATTAGGGCCCGACTTCGCCGGCAACGTTGTCGAGGCGGCCCGCCCGGAGGGGGCCGGACGATGCACGCGACGCCTCGGACCGTGATGCTTGCGCTGCTACTGGGGCTGCTCCTGCCGGCCCCCACCGCAACTCCCGCCTGCGCTCCGACGCGCCACACCGCCACGACCGAGCCGACGCTGCCGCTCCTGATCGACATGCAGCTGGTGGGGATGGAGCGCGGTCGCGGACGGGCCCGTGCCCGTCTGGAGATCGAGCTGCGGGCGGACGACTCCCTCGAAGGCATCGATTTGTCCTTGTCGCTTCCCGAGACCGTCCAGGTCCTCGTCGACGCGGGGCTCCCTCAGGGCCTGAGGATGGCGTCTGGAGAGCGCCGCCGCATCGTCCTGCCGGTGGAGGGACCGGATGACCGCGACCTTCCGATTCGGCTCAGCGGCACCTTCCGCACGGACGACGGCCGCACGTTCCGTCTGGGACAGGGCGTGACGCTGGAATCCCGTCCACCTTCCCGCGGGCGCTCGCACCTCGGCGCCTGGGAGGTCATGGCCGTTCCGCTCGAGGAGCTGAAGCGGTGAGGCGTCTCCTGCCGGTCGTGGCGGTGGTCCTGGCCGCGACCCTGCGTGCTTTCGCCAATTTCACCGTGACCGGCTCGTGTGCCTACGTCGATCGGGAATTCGACGTCAACGGCTTCACCGGCAACGAGCCGGTCCAGCCGATCCGCTTCGCTGACGTGGAGGTCATCGACACGCAGGGGACCAAGGTCATCGGCACCGGCGTGACGGGCACCGGCGGCAACTTCAGCCTCGCGGTCGTCGACAACAAGACCCGGAACATCTACGTGCGCTGTCTGGCGCGCCGGCAGACGACCTTCGGCATCCCGGTGGAAGCCCGCGCCACCAGCAGCGCGAGCGACGTCTGGGCCCTGCGGGGTCCCACGCTCAACAACCACCTCCCGACTCAGAACGTGGTCACGGGGACGCTGGTGGCCGTGCCCGGTTCCGGCGGGGAGGCGTTCAACCTCTACGACAACGCCATCTATGCGACGCAGTACCTGAACTATCTGCGCGGCGGAGAGGCCCCCGCGCCGATGCTCGTCGTCGTCTACAACCCGGCCAACCCGAATCTCTCCTCCTGGGACGGGACGGCTGTCGTGCAGGCGAACAACGCCGGGTACGACGACACGGTCCTGCTGCACGAGACCGGGCACTACGTCGTGCAGAGCTTCTCCGCCGACGACAACCCGGGCGGCTCGCACCGCCTGAGCGACTGCAACCAGGACCTGCAGCTGGCTTTCGGCGAGGGGCACGCCACGTTCTTCGGCAATTCGGTCCGGCGGTTCTTCAACCTGCCGCACAGCAGCACGTACGTCCGGACGACCGGCCAGGCAGGCCCCGGCAACCTGCAGTTCTCCTTCGACACGGAGACGCAGCTGCCGTTCGTCTGCCTGGGCGCAACGAGCGAGACCACCGTCTACGCGGCGCTCTGGGACATCGGCGACGGCCCTTCCTCGACCGACGGGAGCCCGGGAACGGACGAGCCCTGGGACCTGATGCAGGGCCTCGATCGCGAGTACTGGGACGTGATGACGACGTACCTCCCGACGGCCGCCAGCATCAGCCTGGAAGATTTCTGGGACGGCTGGTTCCATCCCTCGGTGGCCAACGGCCGGGTCTCCGAGATGCGGGGCGTCTTCCGCCAGCTGGGCGTCGATTACGAGCCCGATCCCTTCGAGCCGAACGACGTGCCGGCGGAGGATCGCCTCATCGTGCCAGGCCCGGCGATCTACGAGCTGACTTACTTCGCCGATCGCAACAACGACCTTCTGGGTGAGCCGGACGTCGACCGGTTCTACTTCGACGCGGTCGGGGGAGCGACCTACACGATCGAGACCTTCGATCTGTTCTCCGACGCGAACACCTCGTTGACGTTGCTCAGCGACGACGGCGCCACGGTGCTGGCGAGCAACGACGACCGCAGCCCCGGCGACAAGTCGTCCCTCATCTCGTATACACCTCCGGTCTCGGCCCGCCTCCGGCTCAGCTCGGTGCATGGTCCCGGCCTGGGCGTCTACGGGTCGTACAGTCTCCGGGTGGCCGGGGCCGCGGCCGGAGTGGACGCCGACCAGGACGGCTACACGACCGCCAACGACTGCAACGACTCCAATCCCTCCATCCATCCCGGAGCAACCGAGGTCTGCAATCTCGTGGACGACGACTGCAACCAGGCCGTGGACGAAGGCTTCGACCAGGATGGAGACCGATACACGACGTGTGGCGGGGACTGCAACAACGTCACTGCGCAGATCCATCCCGGCGCGGCAGAGATCTGCAATGGCGTCGACGACAACTGCAACCTGGC
>Ga0075418_10007648_pt1 | contig 12160 bp, 8 predicted proteins | sample SoiMetdeltSBSDD2_FD_81776 | JGI IMG/M metagenome (GOLD analysis project Ga0075418, IMG submission 81776) | Bulk soil microbial communities from a Populus tree surrounding site in Tennessee, USA - Soil MetaG P. deltoides SBSDD2 | ecosystem: Environmental > Terrestrial > Soil > Tree plantation...
CTCGGATTGGAAATCCAGGGCGGCCGAGAAGATCGACATCAGGCGGTCGTCCGCGGCGTTCATGGCGGGCCCCGACGGTGGTCCGCTTACAGTGCCCCGTTCCGGCGAGAATTGCGCCAGATTTTTGCACGCAATCGTGTCCAGAAGTACGCCGGGTCAGCGGTTCGTGGGTTTTTCCTTCGGTTGCTCGTCCTTGTTGTCCCCCGCGAGCTTCGCGCGCCAGGCGGACGCTTTTTCCGTGTTGCCCTTTTCGGCGTAGAGTTTCGCCACCAACTCAACCGACTCCCGGACATTCCGCTTGCCCAGCGGTGGAATTTGAACTTCGCGTTGTTGAAGCCCCTTGTAACCTTGCTCGAGGAGCGGCTCGGCTTCCTTGTCTTTCTGCTGAGCCAATAGCGCGGTCCCCAGCATGAGCCGCGTCATGAACGTCCGCCAGTTATCGGGGATTTTTTGCCCGCGAATCTTCAGACATTCGCCGAGAGTCGCTTCCGCCTCGACGTATTTCTCTTGCCTCACGAGGTTGCGCCCCAGAAGTGCCAGCACGTCCGCGACCGGCAGAGATTCGGGGCCATCCATCAGACGCCTCCGGTCGAGCAACTCCCGCCCAACGAGAGCGGCCTTGTCATACTGCCCTGCGTCTCCCAACACGCCTGCCAGACTCATCATGAAGATCAGTGTTTGTGGGTGATCGGCGCCGACCTCCTTCTTGTGCGTCGCGACGGCCTCCTCTACTAGCGGCAGTGCCTTCTCAAATCGCCCGAGTTCCGCATACGCAACACCGAGCATGTGGATGCTCAGTAGCGTCAATGGATGTTTGTCGCCAAACCGTGTCCTGTGCCCTTTCACCGATTGCTCGCGCAGCGCCAGGCCGCGGTCGCGGTTTCCCAGCGCCCAGTGGGCCCCGGCGAGGTTGGCGAGTCCGGCGAGCGTTTGCGGATGATCGGGGCCAGCCCGCCGTGTGTTTTGCTCGAGTACGTGCTCCAAGAGCGGCACGGCCTCTGGTATTCGCCCCGCACGCTGGTATGCGACCGCCAGGTTGTTCGTGGTCGTGAGTGTTTGCGGGTGGTTCGGACCAAACCGCACTTTTTGCATTTCCAGCGTTTTCTCGAACAGCGGCAAAGCCTTTTGCAGCTGATTGGATTCGAGATAGGCCGAGGCCAGGCACCGCATGGTGACCAGAGCGTCCGGGTAATCCGGACTGAACCGCGATTGCTGTTTGGCGTGTGCTTGCTCCAGCAACGGGACAGCCCGTTGTGGTTGACCGTCCATGCGATACCGCTCCGCTACGAAGTTGACGGTGCGCAAGGTATCGGGGTGATCCGCGCCGAGCCTGGCTGTCCGCTTCGTCAACACCTGTTCGAGCATGGCCAGGCCCTTTTTGGGCTGGCCGGCTTCGATGAGAGCGACGCCAACGTCGTTGCCCGTCTTCAGAGTGAATGGGTGATCGGCGCCGAGCCGAGCCTCCAGCTTTGCAAACACCTCTTGCAGCAGTTTCAGAGCCCGGTCCGCCTCGCCGGCCTGGAGATAGGCTAGGCCTAATTCGCCAAGAGCCTGGAGCGTCTCCGGATGGTCGGCACCGAGATTCTCCTTGAGCTTCGCCAGGGTCGGCTCGTAGAGTGCAATCGCCTTCGCATTCTGTCCCTCCGACGCATAGAACCCAGCCAATTTGGTCAGGGTGAGTAGAGCCCCGGGGCTGTCGGCACCTGCTATGGCTTTTTGCTTGTCGAACACTTCCTGCATCATTGCCACTGCCGTTTCCTGCCGCCCGGCATTCTGGTAGGCCAGAGCGAGATTGGTCATCAAAGTGAGCGTGTCGGGGTTGTCCGGACCCGGATTGACCTTGGACTTCGGCAAGTTCGATTCGAGCAACTGCAATCCCTTTTCGGGCTGCCCGATTTCTTCGTATCCCCGCGCAAGGCTGGTCAGCGTGTTGAGCGTGTACGGACTATCCGGGCCCTGTGTCGTCGTGAAAACCTGCGCGATCTCTTCAAGAATCTTGACCGCTTCGTCGGTATGTCCAGCCTGGAGGAGCGTGACGGCCAGGCTCTTGCGAGTAGAAAGCGTGGCCAGGTTTTCCGGGCCCAGTTCGCGCTGATAGAGGACGAGTGCCCGCCGCAAGTGTTCTTCCGCTTTCGCGTAACGGCCCAAGTTTCGCCATGTGACCCCGATTTCGTAGCGCGCCAGTGCTTCCGCTCGCGGCCGGCCGGCAAACACATCCGCGATTTTCGGCTCGGCCTTCGTCAATGCCTCTTCCATCGTGACGTTGCGGCCGAGCCCATGTTGCGTGCCCTCGGGTCTGCTCGCGGCGAGTACATGGTTTGCCAGGAAGTTAGCGAATGCACTTGCATCCGCGTCGGACTCCACCGCCGAATCGCGTGCCAGTTTCTCGTCTTCGGCCGACTTGCGGGCCGCCTTTTCTTGCTGCCGGGCCTCGAGGAGCCCGACCGTTGTGCCGATGATTCCGCCGACCAGGGACAGGACAACGAGTGAGATCGCCAGCGCCGCTCCCTTGTTTCGCCGCAGCAACTTCCGGAGGCGATAACTCGTCGAGGGCGGGCCTGCCGCGACCGGCTCGTCGGCGAGGTAGCGCTGCACGTCGGCGGCGAAGGCGCTGGCGGTCTCGTAGCGGCGGTCGCGGTCCTTCTCCAGCGACTTCATTACGATCCAGTCCAGCTCCCCGCGGCACACGCGGCTGAGCCGCCGCCGATCCGCTCCGCGATCGGCCGACAACGTGCTTGTCGTCGCGTCGAGGGTGCTCAGCCGCGCGCTCGGCTTTGGCGGTTCCTCCTCGCGGATGATCCGCCGCACCTCGTCGTAGCCGACCTCCTTGAACCGGTCCTTGTCGAACGGCGTGGTTCCGGTCAAGAGTTCGTACAGCACCACCCCGAGCGAATAGATGTCGGCTCGCGTGTCAACATCGAGCTCGCGTCGCTCCGCCTGCTCCGGGCTCATGTACAGTGGCGTGCCCACCATCTGCATGAATCGCGTGTGCACCGGGTCGTCAGTCAGGTTCGGTCCGATGGCCTTGGCCACGCCGAAGTCAATCACTTTGACGACCCCGGCGCCGCCGGGCTCGTGCTCGGTGACGAGGATGTTGGATGGCTTCAGGTCGCGATGAATGATCCCCTTCTGGTGAGCGTGTTGAAGAGCTTGGCAAGTCTGGATGAAGATCGCGAGCCGTTCGCGAATGCCAAGACGTGCCCGATCGCAATACTCAGTCACCGGCACGCCTCGGACCAATTCCATGACGAAGAACGGCCGGCCCCCATCCGCGACCCCACCGTCATGCACCTTGGCGATGTTCGGGTGGTCCATCAGGGCCAAGGCCTGGCGCTCGGCCTCGAACCGGCCGACGACTTCGCGGCTGTCCATACCGGGTTTAATGAGCTTGAGCGCGACTCGGCGGCGGACCGGCTCCATCTGTTCGGCCAGCCAGACGGTGCCCATCCCGCCCTCGCCAATCACGTCGAGTAACAGGTATCGTCCGGCGACGATAACGCCGGGCTCCTTTCCAATCGGTATCTCGGTAATCGTGGCCGCCTCCACCGGAGTGACAGTGAAAGCCTCTTCTGCCTTCGATTCCATGAATCGACCGGCGCCCTGGTGGGCGCGCAAGAGTGCCTCGACCCGTGACCGTAGTGCGGGATTGCTCCCGCAGGCCCGGTCAACGAAGGCCGCGCGCTCGGATTCCAACTCGTATTCCAAGGCGCCGGAGAAGATCGACATCAGGTGGTTGTCAGCAGGGCTCATGGCAAGTCCCGGAGGTGGTGCGACTACAGTGCCCTATCTGTGACTGAAATGCGCCAACTTTCCCGCGATCTGGCAACTGAGCGAATCACGATTCGCTCAGCGCATCGAAGAGCCAGGCCCGTGCGAACGCCCAGTGCCGGTCGGCCGTGCGGCGTGCGAGTCCGAGCACAGCGGCCGACTCGTCCAGCGTCAGGCCGGCGAAGAATCGGAGTTTGACCAGTTCCGCGCATTGGGGATAGGCCGCGGCCAGCCGGTCGAGGGCGTCGGAAAGGTCGAGCAAGTCGTCGGGCGGCGCGTCGTCCGCGCTGGACAGGCCCTCCAGGTCAACCCGCTCGCGTCCGCCGCCGCGCTTGAGCCGCCCCTTGTCGCGAGCGCGGTTGACCAGGATTCGCCGCATGGCCTCGGCGGCGGCCGCGAAGAAATGTCCGCGGCCGTTCCAGTCTTGCGGCCGGCTGCCACCGATTAATCGTAGATACGCCTCGTGAACGAGCGCTGTCGAAGTAAGCGTATTGCCCGGCGATTCGGCGGCCATTCGTGCCGCAGCGAGTCTGCGCAGTTCGTCATAGATGAGTGGCAGCAAGTCGGCCGCCGCCTTGGAGTCGCCCGCCGCAGCCGCGTCGATCAGGTGCGTCACGTCGCCCATTTGGGCACAGCATATGCGTTCGTGGACGTTTACCGCAAGCAATTATTAGAATTGAGGATTCGGAACGCGTGCTCGGCCCGACCACGATTGCGCGGGCGGCAAGGACACGTGCTAACCGACGTGGTCGGATAGCCGGCTGGGCCGTCGTGGGCAGTGGTCTCCGCATCGGGCATGAACTCCTGACCGCGCGCGCTTCGGTCCGACACCCCGCAGTCGAAGCAACCGATGCGCCCGACGAACCCTTACACGTTGGAGTTCCTGAAGCTCATCGCGACTCCCGCTCCATTCCGGGTTTAACCAAGGCGAAGGTGACTTCCGGAACCGACAAAGTAGTGCACCCTACCAAGTGCAGCCGTCGCCGTCATCGATGCACAAACCTGTTCGCATTGGCGGGGTCGGGTAGAACATTGGCTCCATGCCACGTCTCGACTCCTCCGCCAACCGCCGACTCACAACTCTCGAAGGCACGTCGGCACGTTGCCTTGGACTCGCCGCGGGGCCGAAGCAGGATCCGCGGTGCGTTCCTCGGGCGTTCGCTGCTGGGATCAACTATTTCTTCTTCTACGGGCCTGGCAACACGCCGTTCATTAAGAATCTGGCCGCGCTGGTCCCGCGGAATCGCGAGCAATTGATCGTCGCGACCGGGAGCGGTAGCCGGCGGATCGCGGGGTTACGCGCGGCGCGGCGAAAGTTGACTGGCCTCTTAGGTATTGAGGTGATTGACGTTTTCTTCATCGAATACGTTCATCCGGGCGACAACCCCGATGTGATTTTTGGCCAGAACGGCGTGCTCGACGAATTGTGGCAATGGAAGCAATGCGGCTGGGTGCGGTTCGTCGGGGCGACCGCACACGATCGGTCGCTAGCCAGGCGGCTGGCGGCGGATCCGCGCGTCGATGTGCTCATGCATCGGTTCAACATGGCCCATCGCAAGGCGGCGCACGAAGTCTTCCCAGTCGCGGCAAAGGCGCGAACTCCGGTGGTTGCTTTCACGGCTACGCGCTGGGGTACTTTGCTTGAGCCGAACGCGAACTGGCCCGGCCCGACGCCGACCGCATCGGATTGTTACCGCTATTGTCTTTCTCAACCGTCGGTGCAAGTGGTTCTGTCGGCGCCCCGCTCGCTGGCCGAACTGGATCAAAACCTGGACGTACTCGAGTTGCCGCCGATGAGCCAACACGAGCGTGACCGGTGGCAGCGATTCGGCGATCTAGCCTACGGCGCGGGAAAGGGACAATTCGAAACGAGTTGGCCGTGATGCAGATGTGTAGCGCGCCGCAGGTCTTGCCGTGATCGGCAGCGTCAGTTACAGCTCATCGGTTGTCGAAAGGGACAATTATGAACCGTCTGACCGTCTTGTACGGGCATCCGAAGGACCCCGCGGCGTTCGACCGCTATTACTATGAGGTCCACATCCCCATCGCGAAGAGAATGAAGGGACTGAAGGGTTGGACCATTGGCAAGTGCGAGTCCGCCACGCCAGCAGAAAGCCCCCCGTATTACATGATCGTTGGGTTATACGCCCAAACTCGTGCCGATCTGGAGGCAATCCTCGCGACTCCTGAAGGACAGGCGACCATTGCGGATGTGCCCAACTTTGCATCCGGGGGCTTCACCTTTATGTTTGACAATGAAGTTGTGCTGATACCTTGCTCGCTCGTCGCTTGAGGCGTATTCGCAACCCCATGTCGGGGGCGCGGTTCCTGATAGCCCGACGACTGACCCGGGTCACCCGCGGCCGGTCAACGATATGAGCGGGCCATGAAGATCCAACGGATCCGAGCCTACCGGGTGGATTTGCCGCTGCACGAAGGCAGTTACCAGTGGGCCGGTGGCAAGTCAGTTTCGGTGTTCGATTCCACCGTGGTCGAGGTCCAGACCGACGCTGGTATCACCGGCTACGGTGAGGTCTGCCCGCTCGGCCCGAGCTACCTACCTGCCTACGCCAACGGCGTCCGTGCCGGGATCCGGGAACTGGGGCCTCGTCTGCTTGGCGAGAACCCCCTGGAACTCCAGAAGCTCAACAGCCACATGGATGCCGCCCTCAAGGGACATCCCTATGTCAAATCCGGGATCGACATGGCTTGCTGGGACATCCTGGGCCAGGTCACCGGTCAGCCGGTCTGCGTCCTCCTGGGCGGTCGGTACGGAGACGACTTCGGCCTCTACCGGGCCATCTCGCAAGAGTCGCCGGACGCGATGGCCAATCGCGTAGCCGGCTATCGCGCTGAGGGGTACCAGCGCTTCCAGCTCAAGGTAGGCGGTGACCCGGCGGTGGACATCGACCGCATCCACGCGGCCGCCGCCCAACTGCAGCGGGGCGACCGTTTGATCGCGGATGCCAACACCGGCTGGCTAATGCATGACGCTCTGCGCGTCGTCAAGGCGGTCCGCGACGTCGATGTCTACATCGAGCAGCCCTGTCCGAGCTACGAGGAGTGTCTCTCCGTCCGTCAACACACGGATCACCCGTTCGTGCTCGACGAGGTGATCGATTCGCTCGGCGTACTGCTCCGTGGACATGCCGACCGGGCGATGGACGTGGTGAACCTCAAGATTAGCAAGCTCGGTGGTCTGACGAAGGTGAAGCAGGCACGCGATCTGTGCGTCTCCCTCGGCATCGCAATGACACTGGAGGACAGCTGGGGTGGCGACATCGTCACGGCCGCGGTCGCTCACCTGGCGCACAGTACGCCACCGGCATTCCGGTTCACGGCGACCGACTTCAACAGCTACGTCTCCGTCAGCATCGCGGAGGGAGCGCCCCGGCGCGTGGACGGCCGGATGGCCGCGAGCACGCGCCCGGGTCTCGGGATCACACCCCGGATGGAGGTCCTGGGCAAACCCATTCTGGAAGTTCGCTGAAAACGCGTTCGAGCTCGATGGCCTGTTTCGGTCCGACACACCTCGGTCGATGTGACGGTCACAACTGAGCACTCGCAATTCGCCCACTAACCCGTCGGATCTCACGAGCCAAAGATGTCGAGCACCAAGTGTGTCGCTTCGGCAGTGCCATTCGTCACCCAGAGTTCCTGGCCGTGGATGCGGTCGCCGGCCGTGAAGAATACCAGGTCGCCGACCACGGTCAACTGGTTCGGGGCCGGATCAAAGGGGTTGCTGCCGGGGAAGATCTCGCGGACCAGCCGCGTCCCCTCCGGGGTGCCGTCGGAGACGAACAGCTCCATCCCGACCGCCGGGTCGAGAGCGGTGAAGTAGAACAGCCCGCCGGCGGCCACGCGGAACGGCTGGGGAGGATGGCCTTCCAGGGCCTCGCGGGAGAAGATCTGCTTGAGGAAGATGGTGCCCGCGGTCGTCCCGTCGGTCCGCCATTGCTCGATCCCGCCCGAAGCGCCGAATCCGGTGAAGAAGATTGTTCCGCCCACCGGAACGAAATCGGTATTGATCACTCCGGTGAACCCGGGGGCGAAGTCGGTGGCCATGACCGTGCCGGCCGTTGTCCCGTCGCTCTGCCAGAGTTGGGCGCCGTTGTCGGGATCGTTGGCGTTGAAATAGAGGCGGCCGTTGAACTCCCGCAGGCCGCTCGGGAAGGACGGGCGGAACGACGGGTTGATGTCCTTGACGAGCACCGTCCCGGCCGTCGTCCCGTCGCTCTTCCACAGTTCCGTCGCCAACTCGGGCGTGCGGGCGGCGAAGAAGAGGGTGTTGTTCACCACCGTGAACTCGGAGGGGTCCGATGAGTCGAACCCGGAATTGATGTCTTTGACCAGGGCAGTGCCTGCAGCAGTCCCGTCGGTCCGCCACAGCTCTCGGCCGATGAAGGTCGTTTGTTGATTTCTCCCGGAGCCGGACCTGAAGACGACGTCGGCCGTGAACAGGATTCTCCCGTTCACTTTGGTAAATCCAGTTGGGCTGGAGGAACTGCTGCCCGGCTGGATGTCGGCCACCAATCGGGTGCCGGCATCGGTGCCGTCGCTCCGCCACAGCTCGCGCCCTTGCCGCCTGGTGGTGGCGCCGAAGTACACCACGCCGTCGATCACCGCCAGCGAGCTCGGGAAGGAACCGTCCCTCCCGCGGTTGATGTCTTTCACCAGGTGCGTGCCGCCCGGGGTGCCGTCGCTGATCCAGAGCTCGAAACCGTTGGTCCCGTCGTCAACGGTGAACACCAACCGATTGCCGAATGCGGTTGGGAAGCGAACGTCCGAGCTGGACAGGCACGGTCGGATGTCCCGGACCAGGTGAGTTCCCGCCGCGGTGCCGTCGCTCACGAAGAGTTCCCGGCCGTGAACGCCGTCATCGGCCACGAAGTACAGCAGGTCGCCGACCGGAGTCAGGTCCATCGGGTTCGACGAGGATGGCTGACAGCGGTCCTCAAGTCGCTCGCAGCACAGCCGCGTGACAAAGGTTGGTCGAAACATCACAGATTCCTCGGTATGAGAACGGGACAAAAAAATGTCCACGATAGGACGCAGCATTGCAGGCGAATGAAGATCCGACATTCCCCCGGCGGTCAGGGCAGGGGCGGCGGCTGGTTCTTGATCGGCCAGATCAGAACGGTCGTGTCCATGCTTCCCGAGGCCAGCGTCCGGCCGTCGGGCGCAAAGGCGATCGATACGACCGCACCGCGGTGCCCTTCCAGTGGGGAAAGTTCTTTGCCAGTGACGACTCCCACAGACGAATCTTCTGGTCGCCGCCCCCGAAGCGAGGAGGGCCCCGTCCGGGGAGAACGCGACGCAGTAGGCCCGCTCACCGTGAGCATCCCACCGGCTACGCTCCTCTCCCGTTGCCACGTCCCAGAGGGAGAGAAGTCCGCGGCTGCCGCGGGTGGCATGGATGCCGCTGGCGACGGCCAGAATCTTGCCGTCGGGCGAGAAGGCAATCGAGCGGACCCACCCCAGCTTGCCCTCGAGCTTGCGGACCATCGCGCCCGTCGCCAGGTCCCAGAGGTACACGATGCCCTCGGTTCCCGCGGACGCGATGAGCTGGCCGTCGGGCGAGACGGCGACAGCGAGAACCTCCTGCCGGGGCCCCTGCAACCGATGCCGTTCTTTGCCCGTGGCCAGGTCCCACACGCCAACGCTCCCGTCCCAGCTTCCCGAGACGAGCGTCTCGCCGACGGGCGAGAAGGCCAGAGCGGAGACGTGTTCCGTGTGGCCCCGCCATTGGCGCACGAGTTCACCCGTGTCCAGGTTCCGAAGTTGGATGGTGCGGTCCAGGCTCCCGCTGGCGAGCAGCTTGCCACTCGGCGCCACGGCGAAGGCAAGCGCGCTCGGATCCTGAACTGGTGCTTCCCACCTCCCCCGCGTTCTTTGCCGGTGGCCGGGTCTCAAATGCGGACCGTCCGGTCTGGGCCAGCCGAAACCACCGTTCGTCCATCGGGCAGAAAAGCGACGAATCGCACCTGGCCAGAATGACCGGTAGACGGCTGAATCTCGTCGCCGGTTGCGGCGTTCCAAAGGCGGATGGTGGTGTCCAGACCCGAGGCCAACGTGAGATTGGGGGAGAAGACGAGCCCGCTGCGTTGATATTGCCCGGTCGGCACGCAGCGAAGTTCCTTGCCGGTGATAACTTCCCAAAGGCGAAACGTCGCCTCCGCGCCCGACGAGCCAAGGGTCTTACCATCCAGAGAAAATGCGAGGGAATCGACCGCGCCGCGATGTCCTCTGAGTTGGCTCAGCTCCTTTCCAGTAGTCACCTCCCAGTGCTGAACCATCGCAGCGCCCGCGGTCACCGTAGCCAGGGTCGTGCCGTCGGGCGCAAAAGCCGCGGCCGAGACTCGCTTGGGCAGCCATTCGGTCCCGGGCAACTCCTTGCCCGTCGCGGCATCCCGGAGGAGGAGCCGGCCGTCGGCGGCCAGGTCGCCACGGTGCGATTGTCCGGCAGGAAGGCAATCGGTACGGTCGCGGACGCAAGTCTTTCTTTCTCGCCAAACTGTCGAAGCTCCTTGCCAGTGGCGACATCCCAAAGGCGTACAGTCTTATCTCGGCTACCCGAGACAAGGCTTCGGCCGTCCGGCGAAAAGAGGACGCGGCCGACCGTGCCCTCATGCCCCTCGAAGCGGCGGACTTCTGTGCCGTCGGCCAGGTCCCACAAGCGGATCGTGCGGTCGGCGCTGTACCAGGCTTTTGCGAAGTCTCTTTTCAATTCGATCGCTGCGGAGTAGTCGGCGATGGCCTGATCGAATTGACCGAGCGCATGATGAACGACCCCCCGATTGGACCAGGCATCCGGCGAATCGGGTCTCAGTTCGACGGCCCTGGAACTCGCGTCGATGGCCCCGGTCAGGTCTCCCCTGGCGCGCAGCACATTTCCGAGGCAGTTCCAATGGTGCGCATTGGCTGGCCGGGAACGCGTCAGACTCCGGAACACGGCCTCTGCCCCGGCCCAGTCGCCGCTCTCTTCGAGCGCGTGGGCGAGGTCATGCGCGATCTCGGGCCGCAGCGCTCGGACGACGGAGTAATAGCGAATTGCCTCCTCCAGCCGTGGCTTGGCCCATTTGCCCTTACGCAGAACTCTTGCCAACGCGTAGTTCAGCCAGACGTCGCCCACGTGATGGTCCAGGGAATCGCGCAGCCATTGCTCCGCTCCGGCCGCGTCGCCCGCGACAAACAGGGCCCTTGCCATGCCATGCAGACTGGCGGCCGGCAAGCGGCTCAGTTCTTGCCGATCCCGCGCCTCTTGGGCCAGCGCCTGGAGTTCCGGTAAGTTACGCTGAGCGGCGGCGGAGCGAAGCCGGTTGCGCCACGGATCTGGATCGGCCAGGCGGGCGACTTCCAACGGCCGCTGCCGACCGGCCGCGCCGACCGACATCACCCAATCATCCAGGGCGGCAGCCAGTTCCGTGGGCACGGGCGAAGGACAGCGGCCGATCAGCGCGGCTGGCTCCGCGGCCGGCAGCCTGTCGATATCAATGCCATGCTCGCGGAATGACCTGCCATAGTACGCGGCGGCATCGGTTGGGTCCCAGTTGTCCCCTTTTTGTGAACGCGGGTCAGCGAGGTCGGCAAGGAACCGACAGCGTCGCTGGTCCTGCTTGAGTGCGGCGCGCGCTGTCTGGACCTGTTCGTGGAGGGCGGGTGTGGACACGCCCGAGGCCAGCACGCCTTCGGCACTTTGGAGCGCGGCAAACGCGGCCGAGAGCTTCGCTTCTATCGTGCCGGGTCGCCCGCCAGCCGCCGGCCCTCGTCGCGCAGCCGGATCGCGTCCTGTACGGCCTGACCGACGTCCCTCTCGGTCGCGGTTCGCCGCGCTGCAACGTCGCGAACGATCCAGCCAACGGACTGTGGCGGATTCGATCGACTGGCTGGACCACGAGTCGCCCAGCCAATCCCCAAAGGAGGCTTGTCATGTTGGAGAGAGTCCGTCGGTCCGCGGAGCGGGCCGCGGCAGGTATTTCGCGGCGGGTGTTCTTCGGCCGGCTGGGTCATGGGGCGCTGGTCGCGGCCGGCGCGTTCGGCGCGGTGTTGGCCCTGCCGCGCTCGGCGGCGGCGAAGCCGCCGTGCCCCGGGCGCAAGTACTGCGGCTCCACCATGGCCGGCCCGGTCTGCTGCGCGAAGACCGCCCGCTGTTGCACCACCCCGCTCGGGTTCCCGGCCTGCTGTTGATGGCAGCCGAAGTCACGGTGAGCGCGCCGCGCCCGCTCGTCAGAAGAAGGGAAACACCATGGACACGCTTCTCGTTGTCGCGGTCGTCATCCTCTGGCTAGTCGTCCTCGGCCTAGCGTTCCTGCTCCTGGGGGCGCTGCGGGCTGTCGGCTTGTTGACCTGGCGGCTGGACGGGATGGAGGCGATCCAGCCGCGGCGGCCGGAC
>Ga0075418_10007649_pt1 | contig 12158 bp, 8 predicted proteins | sample SoiMetdeltSBSDD2_FD_81776 | JGI IMG/M metagenome (GOLD analysis project Ga0075418, IMG submission 81776) | Bulk soil microbial communities from a Populus tree surrounding site in Tennessee, USA - Soil MetaG P. deltoides SBSDD2 | ecosystem: Environmental > Terrestrial > Soil > Tree plantation...
CGCCATGGCGGGTGCGCGATCCGGCGCGGTCGCCGGGAATAAATAAGGAGGCCCCCCATGGACGGTCTCGTGGTCGACCGGCGCACGTTCCTGCGGGTCTCGGCCCTGGCGGGCGGCGGACTGCTCCTGGCCCCGTGCGTGGCGCGCTCCGCCAGGGCGGCGGCGGCCGGCGAGGCCGCCTTCGCGCCGAACGCGTTCATCCGCATCGGCCGCGACGGCTCCGTGACCCTCATGGCGAAGAACCCCGAGATCGGGCAGGGCGTCAAGACCGCCCTGCCGATGCTGATCGCCGAGGAGCTGGACGCCGACTGGACGAAGGTGCGCGTCGAGCTCGCCGACGGCGACGAGGCGACGTACGGCCGCCAGGGGGCGGGCGGCAGTACCTCGGTCCCGACGAACTGGGATGATCTAAGGAAGGCCGGGGCCGCCGGCCGCGCCCTTTTGCTCGCCGCGGCCGCGCAGACCTGGCAGGTCCCCGTGTCCGAGTGCCGCACCGAGGCGGGCGCCGTGCACCACAAGCGGAGCGGGCGCAGGCTGGGATACGGTGAGCTGACCGCGCGGGCGGCCGGCCTGACGCCCCCGGATCTGGCCTCGATCCCGCTGAAGGATCCGAAGGAGTACCGGATCCTCGGCAAGCCCGCGCCCGGCGTGGACAACCCGGCCATCGTGAGGGGCAAGCCGCTCTTCGGGATCGACGTGAAGGTGCCGGGCATGCTGTATGCCGTCTACGAGAAGTGCCCGGTGTTCGGAGGCAAGGTGAAGAGCAGCAACGTGTCGGATCTGAAGTCACTGCCGGGGGTCCGCCACGCCTTCACGATTGAAGGCGGCAGCGAGCTGGAGGGACTTCTCGGGGGTGTCGCCATCGTGGCCGACACCTGGTGGGCGGCGCAGAGTGCGCGCCAGCGCCTGCGGGTGACCTGGGACGAAGGCGCGACCGCGGCCCAGAGCAGCGCGGGGTTCGCGAGCCGGGCGGCCGAGCTGTCGGCGAAGCCGGGGGCCGAGACGCTGCGCGACGACGGCGACGTCGACAAGGCGCTCGCCGGCGCCGCCAAGGTCGTCACGGCGAGCTACTCGTATCCGTTCCTGGCGCACGCAACGCTGGAGCCGCAGAACTGCACGGCCCACTTCAAGGAGGGGAAACTCGAGATCTGGGCGCCGACGCAGCTTCCCCAGCCGGGCCGGCAGCTGGTCGCCAGGACGCTGGGCGTCGCCGAGGGAGACATCACGATCCACCTCGTCCGGGCCGGCGGCGGCTTCGGCCGGCGATTGAGGAACGACTACATGGTCGAGGCGGCCTGGATCTCCAAGGTCGCCGGCGCGCCCGTCAAGCTCCTGTGGACGCGCGAGGACGACATGCGGCACGACTTCTACCGTCCCGCGGGCTTCCATCACCTCAAGGGCGGCGTCGACGCCTCGGGTCGCCTGATCGCCTGGCGCGACCACTTCGTGAGCTTCGGCGGAGAGCGCTTCGCCCCCTCCGCCGGCATCTCCGACAGCGAGTTCCCGGCCCGGTTCGTGCCCCATTTCCATCTGGAGGCGAGCCGCATCCCCTTCGGGATCCCGACCGGGCCGCTGCGGGCGCCGGGCAGCAACGCGCTGGCGTTCGTCTTCCAGTCCTTCCTCGACGAGCTGGCGCAGGCGGCCTCGGCGGACCCCGTGCGGTTCCGGCTGGCGCTCCTGGGGGAGCCGCGCCTGGTGACGAACCCCGACGGCAAGGCCGGCTACGACACCCGGCGCATGCGCGCCGTCCTGGAGAAGGTGGCCACGGCGTCGGGCTGGGGCCGGCGCGCGATCCCCAAGGGAAGCGGCCTGGGCGCGGCGTTCCACTTCAGCCATGCCGGCTACTTCGCCGAGGTGGCCGAGGTCGGCGTCGACCAGGACGGGCGGGTCACCATCAGGAAAGTCTGGGTGGCGGGCGACGTCGGCCGTCCGATCATCAATCCCAGCACCGCCGTGAACCAGGTGCAGGGGGCGGTCGTCGACGCCATCGGCGAGGCGCTTGCCCAGCAGATCACCATCGACGGCGGCCGGGCGGTGCAGGCGAACTTCGACGATTACCGTCTGGCCCGGCTCAAGGACACGCCCGAGATCGAGGTCCACTTCATCGAGTCGGACCACCCGCCCACCGGGCTGGGGGAGCCGGCGCTCCCTCCGGCGATCCCCGCGGTGTGCAACGCTATTTTCGCGGCGACGGGCCGGCGCGTGCGCGCGCTTCCGCTGACGACGAACGACCTGCGCCCGGGGACGGCCGGCTCACAGGGGGCATGAGCCGTCGTTCATGTTCCCCGCGACGTCCACCGCCCCCAGCTCCCACCAGACGACGTCACCGGGCAGAAGCGGCTCCGCGCTCATCATCCACTGGTTGACGGTCGTCGTCCCTTCCTGAGGCGCTCGCGCCGAATAGTAGGGCGAGGGCGGTGTGCCCGACGACCAGCCCAGGAGCCGGATGTGCTGGGCCCGCACCATGTAGTGCGCCACGGCCTCGGGGCGGCTCTTGCAATCCATGGTCACGGACTCCCATAGCAGGAGGACGGCGGACATCGTTGTCAGGAAGCACCCGAACTTCCACATCTCTCAACCCCCAGTGGCGACGTAGTGATCGATCCGGACCTCGATGCAGGCGTGCGGCCTGCCCCGCACAGGCGCTCGAGTCGCTGTCGGTCCGACAAAGCCCACGGCCCGCGCGGGGGCCGAGCTTCGTCCACGCGGAATCCCCTCGGGTGGCGTGGTCGAACAGCAGGACCGGGCGCCCCAAGAAGTCCGGAGAAGAGCGACAGCGAACGGTTGTGGCGGGCCATGGCTGCGGAAACACCGAGCCGCAACCGTCGCACGATGATCCGTGCTTCGATGCGTCGCGCGAGCCTTGCACCTGCACCGCGAGGCGACTCGGTTCACCTTCCGAGCCAAGGAGGGTCGGCGAAATCCCCTCGCTCAAGCGCCTCTCAACTCGTCCGCGCGCACCTTAACATCGAAAGCGGATGGATGGCCACAAGAATTCTATCGGGTATTTACCTGATGCGACTCCCGGCCTGCCGGCGGGTCAGGACGGATCGATAGGCCTCGAGAGTCTCCTCGGCGAGCCGGTCGGGGCTGAAACGCTCCGGCATCGCGCCGCGGCCGCGCGCTCCCATGGCGCGGGCCGCCGCCGGGTCGTCCAGCAAGGACAGAATCGCGGCCGCGAGTCGGTTCGGGCTGCGCTTCGGGACGATGAGCCCGGTCCGTCCGGCGTCCACGATCTCGGCGGCGCCGCCCACGTCCGTTGCCACCACCGGCACGCCGCAGGCGAGCGCCTCCTTGAGCGCCGCCGAGGAGGCGTCGCAATCGACCGACGGCAGGACCGACACGTCGAGCGCCGCCGTGACCTCCGGGACGTCGTCGCGGAATCCGAGGAACCGGACGGAATCCCCCAGATGCAGGCGCCCCGCCAGGTCGCGCAGGGCCGGCTCGGTCGTGCCGGTGCCGGCGAGGAGAAACACCGAGCGTGGGTGCCGCTTCCGGATCGCCGCGGCGGCGCGCAGGAAATCGTCCTGCCCTTTGTCCTCGACCAGGCGGCCGACGACGCCGACGAGCGGCGTGTCCGGCCCCGCGCCCAGCTCCGCCCGCACGCGCGATCCGTCGACGCCTTCGTGGAAGCGATCGGGACGATAGGCGGAATGGATCACCGAAACGCGATCCCGACGCAGGACGCCGGCGGCGAACAGGGGCTCGTAGCGCGGGAGGATGCTGGCGCTCACGACGATGAGGTGGTCGACCTGGCGGTACAGCCAGCGGTTGGCGGGGTGCGAGCCGACCGGCTTGGTGTTGTGGCGGGTGAAGACGAGGGGGGCGTTCGACCCGCCGCGGCGCCGCGCCAGCACCACCGACCAGAGGTCCTGGGACCCGTGCGCGTCGACGAGATCGTAGGCGCCCCGGCGCAGGTGGTGCTTTAGCGCGCGCACGTCGCGCAGCGCCGCCAGGAGATGCTTCGGCTTGCGGAAGTCGGCCTCTTCGAACGTGGGGAGGCCGGCCTCGCGCGCCCGCGCCGCCAGCAGGGAGTCTTGCGGCGCCGCGATCGTCACCTCGTGCCCCCGATCCCGGAGCCCGCGCGACAGCATCAGGATGCGGGCCGGCTGTCCGCCCCACCCGCGATGGAAATTGGTGTGGAGGACCCTCACGTCTCGTCGGCGCGATGGAACACGGGCACGGCAGGGGTGGGGGGGGCGGCCGGGGCGGCGTCGGGTGCCGTGGCGCGGCGGCGGACGAGCTTCGTGACCAGGTCGTCCATGACGGAATAGCCGGCCGGAACGACGAACAGGGTCATGAAGGTCGACACGACCATGCCGCCGATGACCGCCAGGGACATGGGGATGCGCGTCTCGGCTCCCGGCCCGACGGCCAGCGCCGCCGGGACGGCCCCGGCGATGGTCGAGATCGAGGTCATCAGGATGGGGCGCAGCCGGGTGGGGCAGGCGCGCAGGAGCGCCGCCTCGCGGGGGACGCCCTCGCGGCGGAGCTGGTTCGTGAAATCGACCAGGATGATGGAGTTCTTCTTGGCGATGCCCATCAGCAGGACGAGCCCGATCATCGAGTAGATGTTGAGCGACTGGCCACCGGCGAACAGCGCGATCAGGGCTCCCGAGATCGAGAACGGCAGGGCCAGCAGCACGATGATCGGGTGGGTGAAGGAGTTGAACTGCGACGCCAGAATCATGTAGGCGATCGCGAACCCGAGCACCAGGGCGAAGACCAGCGACGTGAAGGACTCCTGGAAGGCCTGGGCCGACCCCGACAGGACGAGCGTGTAGCCCTCCGGCAGGACCTCGCGGCCGATCCGCTGCACCTCCTGCAGGACGCGGGCCTGCGAGGCGCCCGGCGCCAGGTTGGCGAACACGCCGATCGCCCTCTGCCGGTCGCGGTGCGTCACAACTTGAAGGGTGGGCCGCTCCGCGATCTCGACCACGTCTCCCAGGCGGACCAGCTCCCCCCGGGAGGTGCGCAGCAGGAGGCGCTCGATGTCGGCGGGGTTCTGCCGCTGGTCCGCCACCAGCCGCACGCGCACGTCGTACCGGCGGCCGGCGTCCTTGAAGCGGGCGACGCGGGCGCCGCCGATGAGCGTGTTGACCGTCGAGCCGATGGAGGCCATGCTCACCCCCAGGTCGGCCGCCCGCTGGCGATGCGGCAGGACCTTGACCTCCGGCATCCCGACCTGATAGTCGGTGTCGACGTCGGTGACGAGCCCCGTGGCGCGCATGCGGTCCATGAGGGTCTCGGCGTGCACGGCGAGCCGGTCCCAGGACGGGCCGCGGATCGACAGCTCGATCGGGAAGCCGCGCTGGGCGCTGAAGCCCTGCTGGGAGAGATCCTGCATGACCGCCTTGAGGCCGGGGATGGCATTCAGCTCCTCGCGCGTCAGGGCCATGAAGTCCTGGGTGGACAGGTGCCGTCCGGTCTTCGGATCGGGGGGCCGCCGCGGCTTCGGCTTCAGGGTCACGAAGGTCATGGCGGTGTTCACGTCGCCGCCCCCAAACCCTCCCACCACCGCGAAATAGCGATCGAGCTCCGGTCTCGACATCAGGAACTCCTCGGCATGCCGCATCATCCGGTCCGTGTAGTCGACCGAGGACCCGACCGGCGTCTGCATCCGGATCATGAACCGGCTCAGGTCCTGCGACGGCACCAGCTCGCGGTTGAGGCGGCCGAGGATCAGGAGAGAGCCCGCGAACACCGCGGTGGCCCCCAGGAGGACCAGCGCCCGGTGGCGGAGCGCGGGCTGGAGCCAGCGCATGTAGCCCCGTGACAAGTTCTCGAAGAAGCGTTCGACGGCCTGCCCGTAGCGGCCGCTGCGCTCGCCGGTCTCGAGGAACTGGGAGCAGCGCATCGGGGTCAGCGTCAGCGCCTCGAGGAGCGACAGCAGCACCGCCACCGAGATGGTGACGCCGAACTCGAAGAAGAATCGCCCGATGATCCCCTGCATGAACGCGACCGGCAGGAAGACCGCGACGATCGCCGCCGTCGCCGCCATTGCGGCGAACGTGACCTCGCGAGCCCCGACGAGGGCGGCCTCGAGCCGGTTCTGGCCGAGCTCGCGGTGCCGGTAGATGTTCTCCAGCACCATGATGGCGTCGTCGACCACGATGCCGACCGACAGCGACAGGCCCAGCAGGGTGAAGGTGTTGAGGGTGAAGCCGAAGAAATGCATGCACAGGAAGGTGCCGATGATCGAGGTCGGAATGGCGAGCAGGACGTTGACGGTCGAGGACCAGGATCCTAAGAAGAACCAGCACACGATGCCGGTCAGGAGGGCGGCCAGGAGGAGCGAGAACTGGATCTCGTGGATCGCCTCCTCGACGACGGAGGTGCCGTCGAAGTTCACGGCGAGCGTCAGGCCCTCCGGGAGCGTCGGCCGCACCTCCTCGAGGCGCTGCTTCACCAAGCGGGCCACCTCGACGGCGTTGGCTCCGCGCTGCTTCCGGATCCCCATCCCGAGCGCCGGCCGCCCCAGGGCCCGAGCGATGCGGCGGCGGTCCTCGAGCCCGTCCTCGACGACCGCGATGTCCGACAGGCGGATGCGGCCGCCTTCGCGCGTCGCCACGACGATGTCGGAGAACTCCCGCACGTCCAGGGCCTCCCCCTCGGCGCGGACGTTCATCTCCCGGTCGCCCGATTCAATCCGCCCGGCCGGCACCTCGATGTGCTGCCTCTGGATCGCCTGCACCACGTCGTCGGCGGTCAGGGAGAAGGACTCCATCTTGCGGGCGTCGAGCCAGACGCGGATGTTGCGCTCGAGGAAGCCGCCCAGGGTGACTTCGCCGACGCCCGGCAACGTCTGGAAGCGCTGCTTCAGGACGTTGCGGATGTAGTCGGCGAGCTGCTGCGGGGGGCGGTCCCCCGACAGGTTGAGCCACAGGATCGGCTGGTCCTCGGGATTCGTCTTGGTGATCACCGGCGGGTCGATGTCGCGCGGCAGCAGGCGCGCCGCCTGGGCGACCCGGGTCTGCACGTCCTGAAGCGCCAGGTCGATGTCGCGCCGGAGGTCGAACTCGACGACCACGTTGGCCCGGCCCTGGCGCGACGTGGAGCCGATCGACTTCACGCCCTCGACCGCCACGACGGCGTCCTCGAGCACCTCGACCACGTCCGTCTCGACGACCTCCGGCGAGGCCCCCTCCAGGTTGACCTGGATGTTGATGACCGGAAAGTCGACGTCCGGGTTCTGGCTGACGCCGAGGCGGGAATAGCCGATGCCGCCGAACAGGATCAGCGCCGCCATGAGCATCCAGGCGAAGACGTGGTTGCGGATCGACAGGTCGGAGAGGGTCACGACGACGGCCCCGTTTCGACGGGAGCACCGTCCCGCAGCACGGCGCCGCCGTCCGTGACCACGATCGCGTTCGGTGCGAGGCCGCTCAGGATTTCCACCTCACCGGTCTTGGTGCGCAGGCCGACCGACACCTGGCGCTGCCGGGCGAGGCCGCTGTCGACCTCATAGACCACGAAGCCCTTGTCGGTCGCGAGCACGGCCCGTTCGGGCACCACGATCGCGTCCTTGTGGCTCTCGATGGCGGCGCTGACCTCCGCGAAGAAGCCCGGCTTGAGCTCCGCGGCCTCGGCCTCGACGCGCGCCAGGCACTCGACCATGCGGCTCTGGGGATCGGCGCTGGAGGAGACGTGGAAGACCTGCGCCTCGAAGGTCCGCTTCGGGTAGGCGGCGGTGGTGAACCCCACGAGCATCCCGTCCTTGAGCCGAACCGACTCCTGCTCCGAAACCTTGAAGCGGAGGCGGAGGCGGCGCGTGTCGGCGAGCGTGGCCAGGACGTCCTTCGACTCGACGTGCTGGCCGGTGACGACAGACTTGCGGTTGATGACGCCCGCGACCAGCGGATGGACGATCGACCGGCGGCGATCCTGCTCCGCCAGCTCCCAGGCGGCGCGCGCCTCGGCGCCGGCGGCGCGCAGGCGCTCCGCCTCCTGGCGGGCGCGCTCGACCTCTTCGGCCGAGACCAGGGGCGGGTCCTGTTGCAGCAACTCCTCGCGCCGCCTGAGCTCGGCCAGCGCCTGCTTCTCCTGGGCGGCCGTCTGGTCCAGCGTCGCGCGAGCCTTATCCGCCCTGAGGCGGAAGATCTCGGGGTCGATCTCGGCGAGCACGGAGCTGGTCGTCACCGTGTCCCCTTCGCGGAACGAGACCCGGGTCACGACCCCCTCGACACCGGCGGTGACCCTCACCTCCTCCTCCGCTTCGATGGAGCCGATCGCCTCCAGCGTGTAGGTCACGTCACGCACCGACACCGGCGCCACGGTGACCCTGATGGAGCGTGCCGCGCCGGCGGCGGGCGGCGCCGTGGCGCTTCCGGTCGTGGCCGGCGCGCCCTCGCCGCAGGCGAGCGCGCCTGCCGGCAGGAGAAGGGCCAGGAGACACGACGCGGCGCGCCGCCCCGGCGGATCTACAAGATGGTACGAGGCGGGTTGGGGGCGCCGCACGTTCAGCCTTCGGATCATGGATCGATTGTAGTCTAGAGACGTCTCGAACCGGCGGCAAGACGCCCGGCGCGCGCGGCCGGACGGCACTCAGTGGTTGCGGCGCGGACTCGCGGCCTGGATCAGGATGGTGGTGATGTTGTCGTCGCCGCCGTGCTCGTTGGCCAGGTCGATCAGGGCGCGGCAGCGCCGCTCGAGGTCGCCGTCCCGGGGCTTCAGGGTCTCGAGGATCTCGTCGTCGTCGACCATCGCCGTCAGTCCGTCGGAGCAGAGGAGCAGGAGGTCCCCTGCCTCGAGGTCCTGCTCAATGAGGTCCGGCTCGACGTCCTCCTGGCTGCCGACGGCCCGCGTCAGGATGTTGCGCGACGGGTGGCGGCGCGCCTCGGCGGCAGTCAGCGTGCCGGCCCGCACCTGCTCGTTGACGAAGGTGTGGTCGTCGGTGAGCTGGCTGATGCCATCGGCGCGCAGGAGATAGGCCCGGCTGTCGCCGACGGAGCCGATGTACGCGCGCCGGCCGTGGATGTGGGCCAGGACGACGGTGGTTCCCATGCCGCGCATGGTCTGGTTGCGCCGCACCGAGCGCACGATCTCCTGGTTCGCGAGCCGGATGGCGTCGAGCACCCGGCGGGCCGGAGCGGGGAGCTTCGCCTCGTCGGGATCCGCCGGGCGCACACCGGCCGGGACCGTGGGCACGGTGTGCGGCTGCGCCCCCGAGATGTGCCGCTCGATCGATTCCACCGCCAGCCGCGAGGCGACCTCGCCCGCCGCGTGGCCTCCCATGCCGTCGGCGACGATGTAGAGCTTCAGGGCGTCGAGGGCCGCGAAGGAGTCCTCGTTCCCCCGGCGCTTCCGCCCGACGTCGGAGAGGCCGGCGGCGCGGATCTCGAGAGTCGACATGTCGGCCTCAGGCACGCGACTCCCCCTGGGCCCGGACCTTTTCGCGGCGCGGCGCCGACAGCTCTTCCAGCTTGGCGATCGCCGGCTGGTTGTCCGGCTCGTGGGCGAGCACCGCCTTCAGCTCGTCGATCGCCTCGGGGTCGCGCCCGCGCTCGGCCAGGGCGAAGGCGAGGTTGAGGCGCGACACACGATAGTCCGGGTTCACCTCGATCGCCTTGCGGAACGCGCCGATCGCCTCGTCCCAATCCTCGTGCTCCGCCAGCGCCACCCCGAGGTAGTTGTAGACGTCGGCGAAGTCGGTGCGGAAGCGGATCGCCTGGCGCAACTCCTCGGCCGCCGGCTCCATCTTGCCTTCCCGGAGGCTCCGAAGCCCCCGCCGGAAGTGGAACTCGAAGCTCTCGGGACGGCGCAGGAAGGCGGTCCGCATCCAGGCCTCGCCCGATTCGGTCTCGCCGCGCTCCAGGCAGTCGCGGCCCTGCTGGTAGGGGGCCTCGATGGTCCGCAGCGCCAGCTCGCGCACCGCGGCGAATTCCCGGGCCGCCTGATCCGTCTCGCGGGCCTGGAGGAGCAGGAACGCCAGCTGCACCCGTGCCTCGAGATAATCCGGGTGGATGGCGATGGCGCGGCGGAACGACTCGCTCGCCTCGAGGGTCAGCCCGAAGCGCACGCACAGCGTGCCGAGGCGGAAGTGCAGGTCGGGGTAGTCCGGCGTGATCGACAGCGCCTGCCGGTAAGCCTCCACCGCCTTCTCCATCTCGTTCGACTCCTCGAATCGCTCGGCCTGGCCGATGTAGGCCTGGGTCAGATAATACAGCGCCATGCGCCGATCCGACTCCGTGGAATCGGGGGCCTGGAGGGCGCGGGTCAGGTAGTCGAGCGCCTGGACCGTCTCCCCCCGGTCGTAATGGTAGATCCCCGACTTGAGCTGGTAGTTGCCGAGCAGGTTCCGGATCGACTTCAGGAATCGCATCAGTGGGCCTTCTTGAACGCCTTCTTGGCGGGCTGCGTCCGGACCAGGAACAGGTTGCGCGCATTGCGCCGCACGAGCTCCGGGATGTTCTTGTCGCCCATGGCGATCTTCAGGTCGCGCGTCCCGAGCCGCGCCAGGAACTGCACCGACAGGCCCGGGGGCGTCTTGGGGTTGCGGACCAGGGCGTGCACCACGCCGTAGGTCTTGGTCCACTCGCGGTTGCTGGCGAGCGTCCTCAGGATGTCTTCGTGGATGTTGCGCATGCGGGCGAAGGTCGTGATCTCGCTCTCGGAGAGACGCGGGTTCTTGAGCACCGCCTGCGCCACGGTGCGGGCCGTGTCGCGGATCAGGATGGCGCGCTCCTCGGCATTGCCCTTCATCGCCAGCAGGTTCCTCTGGGCGACATCGAGCCGAAGGATCCTCTGGTAGGCGTCCGTCTGCCGCAGCGCTTCTTCGTACTGTTGCTCCTGCAGGGGGTCGAGAACCGGCGTCTCCTCGCCCGCCTCCGAGGGGGGCTCGGCCTGCGCGGCCTCGGGGCCCTCCGGGACGGGGAGGTCGGCAGCGGCGGCCGGTGTCTCCGCCGCCGGCTCCACGGCGCGCAGGCGGATCGGATCGCGGCCGACGAAGTCGAGCTCCAGCTCCGCCAGGCGGCGCCGCAGGTCGGTGGTGAGGCGCGGGTTGGATCGCAGCGTCGTGAGGAGCATCGGGCGCGCGATGATCCGCACCTCGTTGGTGACGATGAGGGCGAGCGTGGTCGCATCACCGGATGCCGCCAGGTCGTCGAGCGTGTCGTCGGGTATGGACGGGTGGGCGATGACCGCCGCCAGCGGGTCGCCGCTCAGCCGGCCCCAGCGCGCGAAATGATCGAGGAGCGACGGATCGCAGTCGGGATCCCGGAAGAACGAGAGAAGGGCGTCGGCCTGCAGCTTCTGCAGGGTGTCGCGCGCCGCGCCCGCGACGGCCGGTGACGGATCGCGCAGCAGGCGGACCTGGACGTAGGCCAGGTCGATGGGCGGGATCGGAAGCCCTCCCCGGGCCGCGCCCAGGCGGAGCGCGTCGGGGGCGCCGGGAGCGAGCACGCGATCCACCAGGGGATGTCGGGCCCGAGGCAGCGGGAGGGCGGCTTCAGCGGCCGGCATCGGAGGCTCCTCCCCACGCGGGACAGATGGCGTCCACGTCGTCGTTGCGGATGGCGAATCCCTGGACACGGCTGCCGGCCTCCCCGAGCGCGGCGCAACGGCGGCCGTTGACCACGAGGCGCAGGGCGCCGGCGTCCGTGGCGCTGACCCGGATCAGGCTGAAGCACCTCATGGTGGCCACCTCTCCTGGGAGGAGCGGCCGGTTGAGCCGATCCTCGCCGTCGCACGAGACCTGCACGAGAACGGGAGAGGTCGCCTCCAGCCGGAGGTCCATCGACGACAGTGCTGTGCCCCGCACGGCCGACGTCTCGGGCCGCTTCGCCTCCGCGCTCTCGGCGATCGGCGGCGACGGCGTCGGCACCGACGCCTTGGGGCGATCGGCGGCGGTCCCGTGGCGCGCCTCCTGGGCCGGCGGCGGTGCGGCGACGGCAGGCGGGGGCGGGGCGGCGACCGCGGCCTCTGGCGGTGGATCGTTCGTGGGCGACGGGAGCGGCGGCTCGACGGTCTGCTGCGGCTCCTCCGGATCCGCGGTCGAGGCCGGATCCGATCCGGCATCTGCTTCAGGGGGGCCGGTCAGACCCGCCGTCGCCTCGCTGGCCCGGCCCAGCGGACCATGGCTCCTGGTCACCGCCCGCGCCACGAACAGCAGCGCGAAGACGATCGCAGCGCCACCCAGGAAGGAGGCAGCGACGGGCAGC
>Ga0075418_10007650_pt1 | contig 12157 bp, 11 predicted proteins | sample SoiMetdeltSBSDD2_FD_81776 | JGI IMG/M metagenome (GOLD analysis project Ga0075418, IMG submission 81776) | Bulk soil microbial communities from a Populus tree surrounding site in Tennessee, USA - Soil MetaG P. deltoides SBSDD2 | ecosystem: Environmental > Terrestrial > Soil > Tree plantation...
ACCGCCGCCAGACCGAAGCGGATGTCGCCGCCGACCGCGGCGAAGTTCTGCTGCGACTCGTTGACGTCCGGCGGCAGCACAGTGATGCCCAGACGACGGCAGTCGGCCAGATAGATTGCGGCCTTGTCCTTGTCGTCGGCCACGGAGGTGAGCAGTCCGGCCATGTACTCGGCCGGATAGTTCGCCTTGAGGTAGGCCGTCCAATACGACACCAGCCCGTAACCGGCGGCGTGCGACTTGTTGAACGCGTAGTCGGCGAACGGAAGCACGGTGTCCCACAGCGCCTTGATCGCAGCGGCCGAGAACCCGTTGGACTTCATGCCTGCCGAGAAGCCCTCGTACTCCTTGTCGAGCACTTCACGCTTCTTCTTGCCCATGGCCTTGCGCAGAATGTCTGCTCGGGCGAGCGAGTAGCTGGCCACCTTCTGCGCGATGCGCATGATCTGCTCTTGGTAGACGATCAGGCCGTAGGTCTCAGCGAGGATGTCGCGCAGCGGATCTTCGAGCTCTGGATGGATGGGCTTGATGGCCTGCTTGCCGTTCTTGCGGTCGGCGTAGTCGTTATGGGCGTTCATGCCCATCGGTCCCGGCCGGTACAGCGCGATGACCGCGACGACGTCTTCGAATCCGGTTGGCTGCATGCGGCGCAGCAGGTCGCGCATCGGCCCGCCGTCAAGCTGGAACACGCCCAGCGTGTCGCCGCGGCCGAGCAGTTGGTAGGTGGCGGGATCGTCGAGCGGAACCGATTCGAGGTCGAGGTCAATTCCCCTGTTGGCCTTGATGTTCTCCAGCGCGTCGCCGATGATCGTCAGGTTGCGCAGGCCCAGGAAGTCCATCTTCAACAGGCCGATGGCCTCGCACGACGGGTAGTCCCAGCCGGTGATGATCGCGCCGTCCTGCGGCCGCTTCCACAGCGGGATGGCCTCGGTCAGCGGCTCGCTGCTCATGATCACCGCGCAGGCGTGCACGCCGGCGTTGCGGATCAGACCCTCCAGGCCGCGCGCCGTCTCGTAGATGGTGCGCACGTCGGGGTCGGTGTCGATGAGCCCGCGAACTTCGGCGGCCTCCTTGAACCTCTCGTGGTTCGGGTCGGTGATTCCGGACAGCGGAATGTCCTTGGCCATGATCGGCGGCGGCAGCGCCTTGGTGATCCGATCGGCGATCGCGAAACCCGGCTGCCCGTAGTGGATGCGGGCCGAATCCTTCAGCGCCGCTTTGGTTTTGATGGTGCCGAACGTGATGACCTGGGCGACCCGGTCGCTCCCCCACTTGTCGGCGGCGTAGCGGACCATCTCACCGCGCCTGCGGTCGTCGAAGTCGATGTCGATATCGGGCATCGACGCGCGCTCGGGGTTCAGGAACCGCTCGAACAGCAGCCCGTGTTCCATCGGGTCGATGTCGGTGATGCGCAGCGCATAGGCGACCAGCGAGCCGGCCGCCGAGCCGCGGCCCGGCCCGACCCGGATGTCGACCGAGCGCGCGTAGCTCACCAGGTCCGCCACTATCAGGAAGTACGACGGGTACCCCTTGGCGCAGATGACGTCGATCTCATAGGCCGCGCGGTCGACGTACTCCTGCGGCACGCCGGATGGAAAGCGACGCGCGAGCCCGGCGTCCACCTCGTGTCGCAGCCACGATGCCTGGTCGTGTCCTTCGGGAACCGGGAAGATCGGCATCCGGTCGCGCTGTTCCCATACATCGGCGTAGGACTGCACTCGCTCGGCGATCAGCAGGGTCGAATCGCACGCACCGGGGATGTCGCCATCCCAGATCTGGCGCATCTCCGCGGCCGACTTGAGGTAGTAACCATCGCCGTCGAACTTGAACCGGTTCGGATCGGACAACGTCTTGCCGGTCTGCACGCACAGCAGCGCCTCGTGGTTGTGCGCGGCATCGCGGGTGACGTAGTGGCAGTCGTTGGTGGCCAATGGCGGGATGCCGAGCTTGCGGCCGATCTCCAGCAAGCCGTCGCGCACCCGCTGCTCGATATCGAGGCCGTGGTCCATCAGTTCGAGGAAGTAGTTGTCGGCGCCGAAGATCTCGCGCCACTTGGCCGCCGACTCCAGCGCCTCTCGGTCATGGCCGAGCCGCAGCCGGGTCTGCACCTCACCGGACGGGCAGCCGGTGGTGGCGATGATGCCGGCCGCATGTTCGGCGATGAGTTCGGCGTCCATCCGCGACCACTTGCCGAGCTGGCCCTCGAATGACGCCAGCGACGACAGCCTGAAAAGGTTGCGCAGACCCGCGGCGTTCTCGGCGACCATGGTCATGTGCGTGTAGGAACCGCTGCCCGAGACGTCGTCGGCCTTCTGGCTCGGATCACCCCACAGGATGCGCTTGGTCTCGAAGCGCGAGGCCGGCGCGATGTAGGCCTCGATCCCGATGATCGGCTTGATGCCGACTTCGGTGGCGGCGTTGTAGAACTCGCTGGCGCCGAACATGTTTCCATGGTCGGTCATCCCGATCGCTGGCATCTGCAGCCGCTGCGCCTCGGCGAGCATCGGCTTGACCTTCGCGGCACCGTCCAACATCGAGTATTCGGTGTGGTTATGCAGGTGCACGAAGGATGAGTTCATAGGGACGCCAGTCTATGACCGTGCCCCGACAGATCTCGGCGTGTCGCTCTGCGTGTCTTTGCCGGGGGTGCCCTACGCCGGGAATCGGCGAGCGCCCGGCTCCAGCGGCAGCCGCAACCCGTTCACGAGATAGCTCACGGTCCGGTAGGTGCCTGCCAGCATGAGCAACTCCAGAATGGCCTCGTCGCTGTGGTGCGCGGTCAGTTGGGTCCAGACGTCGTCGTCGATCGCGCAACTCCGTTGCAAACCGTCGCACAGCCGGATGAGCACCCGATCTTCGTCGTCCCAGCAGTCGTCGTCGGGCCCGCCGCCCACAAGCGACGCGATCTGAGCTTCGGTCAGCCCGGCTTTGGCCGCGTAGACGGAGACGTGTACTCCCCACTCGTATTCGGCGCCGCACGAGGCCGTCACGCGGTCGATGACGATCTCGCGCTGCCGGATCGTCAGATGGCCGCGGTCCAGCAAGCCTGAATTGAAGAACTTGAAGAACAGCCGCCGATCACGGGCCATCGTCGTGAAGAGCACCAGCGGCGGTGCCCCCCGCATGATCGCGTCGATCGCCTCTTGCATGTCGCGTTCCAGCGGACCGGAGGCCGGAGCGATCCGCGCGCTATGGAATTTATAGCTTGCCATGCTGGCACTCTACGCATCCGTGCTACAAAATGTGAAGCATGACTTCGCCGAAGATCGGATCGCCGGTACGCGGTTCGAGGTCGGGCAGGCCGATCATGGCGGCTCTCGACATGCTTGGCCGGCGCGGGGCCCTGCGCGTGCTGTGGGAACTCCGCGGTGACCCGCTGACATTCCGCGCCCTGCAGGACGCATGTGAGACCAACCCCGGCTCGCTCAACACCCGACTTCGCGAACTTCGAGACCTCGGCATCGTCGACCACAACGCGGGTGGATACCGCCTCACCGATCAGGGCCGTGCGCTGATGAATGCCCTTGAGCCGCTACAGGACTGGGCCCACCAATGGGCGACGGCCAAGGTCCCCTGACGGCGTCAGTCGACCCGCGACCGTCCGCGTCGCAGCACGCGTTTGACCGTGGGCATCGGGCGCAACTCCCAGCCGAGTTGGGTGAGGACCCCGGCCGCGACAAATGCGGCGACGAGGACTGCGAACCAGATGCCAACCATGTGGAGCACGGTATTACCGGTCAGGCCGCGAGGAATCGGGTGTTTCCCTCTAAAAGGAAGAGTTTTCGTCCAGAACTGTAAGGGCAGCTGCCATCGATTGACCTGCGGGAACACCATCGCCCGGTCAGACCTGGGCGGAGCGACGGCCGAAGGGCGACCGTTGCGCTGGTCGTCCAGCAAGCCGTGAGTCATCAGGTGATGGAGTTGCTTGGCAATCACTGCCATCTCGTTTCGATCGACAATAAATCCGGCGTAGAAACCCATCCCCAGAAACATCGCCAGCAACATGCTTACCACTGCTGCCGCGTCTGTGTCGGCCGGAATCTCACCGCGCGTAATGGCATCGTCGACGACCGATCGGTAGAACTCCTGCACCGCAGAGACCACCGGACCGGGGTTCTCTCGAAGGCTCGGACAGCGGTGCGATTCCAGCCGGGCTGTCACAGTGAATTTCAGCATCGACCGGTCCGCAAAGGCCAACCGTTGTGCGGCCGTCACGAAGGTCGACAGCTGATTCATCAAGGTATCCTCGCGTTTTGCCTGCGCAATGCAGTCCGCGACAATTGAATAGGCCTCAGCCACGAGACAGTCGAAGACCTCCTCGCGAGTATGAAAGTAGTAGTGCATCGTCGGCCGGCTCAGGCCGGCACGTGACGCGATCGCCTGGAAATTGGCCGCCTCATAGTCGCGCTCGTTGATCACGTCGCGCGCCGCGCGAAGAATGCGCGCCCGTGTCTCAGCCGAATCGGCACCCACGGGACGGCCCCGCCCCCGACCGTTAGAAAAATGCAGTTCGTCGCTCCCCACGAGCAAACGCTATGGCATTGCTAGTCGCTTTCAACGCAAACGCTGGAAAAGGTACTCGGCTACCCCCGGATCAGTGGTCAGTTCGATCGCCCGGCGGTAGGCATCGGCGGCCTCCGCCGCCCGACCTGCCTCCGCCAGCAGGTGTGCCCGCGTCGTCCACGCAGGCTGAAATCGTTCGACAGCCGGGTCGTCTATTCCGTCCAGCGCGCGCAGGCCCGCGTCGGGACCATCGATCTCACCGTCCACCGCCGCCGCGGCCACGGCCGCGCCGAGCGACGGCGCTACCCGCAGCAGCGCGCGATGCAGCTTTCGCAGCACCGCTAGATCCACTGTGCTTTGCACAGCCCTGCTGCAGTGGGCCGACTGGATCGCCGCCTCGTACTGGAAGCGGCCCGGCCTGCGATAGTCATGGGCGCGGCGAAGCAGCGCCTCACCGCTCGCGATCAGCGCCTGGTCCCAAAGTCTGGCGTCCTGCTCGTCGAGCGGGACGAACGCGCCGTCGGCCGTGCGCCTGGCGGGTCTGCGCGCCTCCGACAAGCACACAAGCGCAGCCAGGCCGAGCACCTCCGGCTCCTCGGGCAGCAGCTCGGCAAGCACGAGCGCCAGGTGCAGCGCCTCGGCGGACAGCGATTCGATCGGTGCACCCTGCGGTGTGAGCTGCCAATCGATCGCATACGCGCCGTACACAGCCTCCAGCACCGCGGGCAGGCGCTCGGCGAGGTCGTCGCGTTCCGGACGCACGAACGGGATGCCCGCGTCGCGGATGCGTTTCTTCGCCCGCACCAGCCGCTGCGCCATGGTCGCGGGTTCCACCGCGAAGGCGGTGGCGATCGCGGCGGCCTCGACGCCAAGCACCGACTGCAGCATCAACGGCGTGCGAATGTTAGGCGCGATGGCAGGGTGTACGCAGACCAGCATCAGCTCAAGCCGCCGGTCGGGAATGGCAGGCATTTCGTCATCCAAAGACGTTGCAGCGTAGTTGCTTTCGTTGAGCGATTCGGTCAGCCGATAGCCCGATGACTTCCACATATCACGTAATCGGTTTCGTGCCACGGTAAGTACCCAGCCTTCGGGATTGGTGGGGATACCGTCGTCGGGCCAGCGGGCTAACGCGCGTTCGAGAGCGTCGGCCAGCGCGTCCTCGGCGGCAGCGATATCGCGCGTCGGTGCCGCGAGGACGGCGAGCAGCCGACCGTAGGAATCCCGGGCGACCTGGGCCACCCGGGCCCGTGCGTCTACGGGTTGTGCCACCCGCGGTCGGCGGCGTATGTCCGCGCCACCGGGCGGATTTCGATCCAGCCCCACGCGTTGGCTGGGTTGCGTTGCGCCCACTTCAGCGCCTCGTCGAGGTTGTCCACCTCGATGACGAAGATGCCGCCCAGCTTCTCCTTCGTGTCGGCGAACGGCCCGTCCTGGATCTCGGGAGTGCCGGTGTGGGCGGTGACGGTGGTGGTGGCGACGACGGATTCGAGCACCTCGGTGTCGATCAGCACACCGGCAGCCGACAGGTCGTCGGCGTATTGCTGGAAGGCCGCCATCGCAGGCGCCATGTCTTCCTCAGTCAATCCGACCTCGGAGCCCTCCGGGTAGTGCATCAACAGGCAGTACCGCATGACGTGAGTCCTTTCTGACTAAACGATGTCACGGGTATGACGATTCGAGGGCGCGCCGATCGACACGGGCCCGCCACAGCGCGTCGGCGCTGAACACCGCCAGCGCCAGCCAGATCAGCGCGAAGCCCAGCCAGCGGGCGGGCGGCATCGGTTCGTGCCCGACGACCACGCCCCACGTCAGCTGCATCGCCGGTGTCAGGTAGAACAGCAGACCCATCGTGATCATCGGCAGCCGTTGTGCGGCGGCGGCGAAGAACAGCAATGGCAGTGCCGTCAGCACGCCGGACAGAATCATCAGCACAATGTGGCCGAGTCCATGGTCGGTGAACGTGCCGTGGCCGGTGCCGTGCAACACCGCGATGAACGCCAGCGCCAAAGGCGTCGCGATCGCGGCTTCCACTCCGACACTGACGCGCGGATCGACAGGCACCACCTTCTTGACGGCGCCGTAGAGGCCGAACGACAGCGCCAAGCCGATTCCGATGATCGGCGGCGCGCCGACCTCCACCGTCAGGATCACTACCGCTATCACCGCGATCGCCAAGGCGACGAACTGCGCGCGGTTGAGCCGTTCGCGGAAAATCAACAGCCCCAGGGCCACCGTCACCAGCGGGTTGATGAAGTAGCCGAGCGCCGCGTCCACCACGTGACCGTTGTTGACCGCATAGATGTAAATGACCCAGTTGACCGAGATCAGCGCCGACGCGGCGGCGAGCAACAGCCAGGTGCGCCGGCTCATCCGGCGCAGGTCACCGAGTCGGCGCACCGCCGCTACAACCACCACCATCAGCGCGAAACACCACACGATCCGGTGCGCGAGGATCTCGAACGCGCTTGCGGGTTTCAGCAGCGGGAAGAATGCGGGGAACAGGCCCCACGACGCGTAGGCGCCAACGCCAAATAACAACCCCGAGCGCCGGGTGTCACTCACAGTTCGTGGCGGCGCAGCACGTACAGCGCGTGCTGCAGGTCGTCCGGATAGGGGCTGGTGATCTCGACCCGCCTGCCGTCGGCGGGATGGGCGAATGCCAGCGACCTCGCGTGCAGCCATTGGCGTTCCAGCCCAAGCTTTTTCGCGAGTACCGGATCCGCGCCGTAGGTCAGGTCACCGGCGCACGGGTGATGCAGTGCGGCGAAGTGGACCCGGATCTGATGGGTGCGACCGGTTTCCAGTTCGATGTCGAGCAGGCTGGCCGCCTGGTGTGCCTCCAGCGTGTCGTAGTGCGTGACGCTGTGACGGCCGTGCTCGGTCACCGCGAACTTCCAGTCGTGGCCGCGGTGCCTGCCAATCGGCGCGTCGATGGTCCCGCTCGACGGATCGGGATGGCCCTGTACCAGTGCGTGGTAACGCTTTTCGACGGTGCGCTGCTTGAACGCCCGCTTCAGTATGGTGTAGGCGCGTTCGGAGAGTGCCACCACCATGACGCCGGAGGTACCGACGTCAAGGCGATGCACGATGCCTTGCCGCTCGTGGATACCCGACGTGCTGATCCGGAACCCCGCGGCGGCAAGGCCGCCGAGCACAGTCGGCCCGTGCCATCCGACGGTCGCGTGGGCGGCCACCCCCGGCGGCTTGTCGACCGCGACGATGTCGGCGTCGGAATACAGGATATCCATGCCCTCGATGTCGACGGGCGTATTCTCCACGGGCGCAGGCGCTTCCGGCAGCTGCACCTCCAGCCACGCGCCCGCCGTCAGCTTGTCGGACTTGCCCGCCTTGGCGCCGTTGACCTCGACGCCGCCGTTCTCGGCGAGCGCCGCAGCGGCCGTGCGCGACAGGCCCAGCAGCCGCGCCAGCCCGGCGTCGACGCGCATCCCCGCCAGCCCCTCGGGAACCGGCATCGAGCGGGTCGTCACTCTGAGTCGTCGGCCTTGCGGCGGCCGACCGTATCGAAGTCAAAACCGAACAGCGACAAAGCAACCAGCAGAATCGCGCCACCCACCACCGACGGATCGGCGACGTTGAACACCGGCCACCAGCCGATGGACAGGAAGTCGACGACATGGCCCTGCAGCGGTCCTGGTGAGCGGAAGAACCGGTCGACCAGGTTGCCCATGGCGCCGCCGAGGATCATGCCGAGGCCGATGGCCCACCACGGCGACACCAGCCGTCGGCCCATCCAGATGATGCCGATCACCACACCGGTAGCGATCAATGTGAGCACCCATGTGTAGCCGGTGGCCATCGAGAACGCGGCGCCGGAATTGCGCACCAGCGTCCAGGTGATGGTGTCACCGATGATCGACACCGGCTGGCCCGGCGTCAGTAGCCGAACCGCGAGCACCTTGGTGACGATGTCGAGAATCAGGACCACCGCGGCAACGGTGAGCAGCAGGCGCAGCCGCCGGTTCGGCGCAGGCTGCGGGGCCTCACCTCCGGCCGAGCCGGAGATCCCGTCTCCGTCGATCACGGGCTCGGCCGACCCGGTGGGTTCATCAGTCACTCCCCCATCATCGCAGGAGAGTGGTTTTGGGATGATTCCCCCATGGGTCGCCTCGTCGTCGTCACCACCGGCGGCACCATCGCCACCAGCAGCGACCACGACGGGGTCAAGCGACCCACGCGCAGCGGTGCGGAGCTGACCGACGGGCTCGACGTGGACGTCATCGACCTGATGGCGGTGGACAGCTCGCAGTTGACGCCCGCGCACTGGGATCAAATCCGATCGGCGATCCCGTCGGACGCCGACGGCGTGGTGATCACCCACGGCACCGACACCATGGAGGAGACGGCCCTCTGGCTCGAGCTGACCTACGACGGCGCGCTGCCCGTGGTGATCACCGGCGCGCTGCACAGTGCGGATGCACCCGATGCCGACGGGCCCGGGAATATGCGCGACGCGCTGACGCTGGCGGGCAGTGCGGACGCCCGCGGCCTCGGTGTGCTGGTGACCCTGGCCGGCGTGGTGTGGCAGCCGCTGGGCTTGCAGAAAGCCGCGACGGGCGACCTGCGCGGCTTCACGGGCGAGGTGCTCGGCAGGGTCGGCGACGGGTGCTTCACCGCGCAGCGATCGAAGGAGCGGCCGTTTCTTGGCCAGCTGTCGGCCGCTGACGCGCCGCGGGTGGACACCATCGCGGTGTATCCGGGCGCTGACGCGGTCGCGATGGCCGCGTGTGTGGCGGCGGGCGCGCGCGGCATCGTGCTGGAGGCGGTCGGCTCGGGTAACGCCGGGGCGGCCGTGATCGACGGGGTGCGGCGGCACTGCCGCGACGGCGTGGCAGTCGCGGTGTCGACCCGGGTACCCGGCGGCAGGGTCAGTGCCGGCTACGGGCCGGGCAGGGAGTTGGTGGACGCGGGCGCGGTGGTGGTGCCGCGGTTGCCTGCGGCGCAGGCCCGGGTGTTGGTGATGGCCGCCCTCGCGGCGGGCTCACCTGTCGAGGACGTCGTCGCCCGCTGGGGCTGACCGGGCGGCCAACTCACTGAGGAAGTCCGCCCAGTCCAGGCTGTCGACGGGGTTGGCGCGCTCGAGGCCAGGGGTGTCGTCGGGAAAGGTGTGCACCGGCCCTGGCCCGCTGCTGCGGGTCTCGAACCGTACCGTCATCACCCCGTGGCCCGCGCCCTGGATCCAGCCGTGGCCGAATTCGGTGTGCACAACGTCGTCGCCGACGCGCCAGGCGGGCGGCATCGCGGCGAGATCGGTGACGGTCGGCGGCAGGCTGGTGTTCGGCACGTCGTCGGCCACCAGCTCGAGATCGGGAAACAGCGACTCCTGCCGGACGTCGGATAAGCCCGAAAAACCAACGCCGACAAGGCGAATCGGGCCGATCTCGATGGGGTCGAGCAGCAGTCGCCGAGCCATGGCGATCAATGTCGAAACATCGGTCGTCGCGTACGGCAGCGTGGCGGACCGGGTCAGGATGCTCATGTCGGACTTCTTGAGCTTGACGGTGACGGTGCGGGCGCCGCGGCCGTCCTTCTCGAGGCGGGTGTGGGCGTGCTCGCCGATGGGCCCCACGGCTTCGCGGAGTTGATCGAGGGTGGTGAGGTCTTCGGGGAAGGTGGACTCGGCGCTGATCTGTTTGGCTGGGGCGTTCTCGGCGACAGGCCGGTCGTCGATGCCCTGGGCAAGCCGGTGCAGCGCGGGCCCGACGGTCGCCCCGAGGATGTTGGCGACCTCGGCGTCGGTCAACGCCGCGAGCGCTCCGACGGTTTCGATACCGAGCCGATGCAGTTTCTCCTCGGCCACCGGTCCGATGCCCCACAGCCGGCGCACCGGAAGGCCATGCAGCAGAACGCTTTCCTCGTCGCGACGCACCACCCGGATGCCGTCGGGTTTGGCCAGGTCGGAGGCGATCTTGGCGATCTGTTTGCCGGATCCGGCGCCGACGGAGGCGACCAGGCCGGTCTCCTCGCGGATCCTGGCTTTGAGCTGTTGGCAGAACGCGTCGACGGCGTCGGCGTCCGCGCCGGCGAGTTCGGCAGGCTCGCCGAACGCCTCATCGAACGACAGCTGTTCCAGAACAGGCACCAACGTCCGGACGGTCTCGAACACGCGGCGGCTGGCCACGCCGTAGACGACGCCGCGCGGGGGCAGCACGACGGCCGGAGCGCCAACCAAGCGGCGGGCCTGATGCATCGGCATCGCCGACCGGGCGCCGTACACTCGGGCCTCGTAGCTGGCCCCGGCCACGACGCCGCGGCCGCCCAGCCCGCCGACGAGCACGGGTCGGCCCCGCAGGGTGGGCCGGGTCAGCTGCTCGACGGACGCGAAGAACGCATCCATGTCGAAGTGCAGCACCCAGCGAGCCTCCACAACCGCCGATGCTAGGTCGCTAGCCTGGCGGTCATGACGCAACAGGTCCGTGAGGTAGGTGCGTTCGGCCTGTGGGTCGAGCATTTCGAACAGAATCACGCCGTGCACGCCAGCACCGACGCGGCCATCGGCTTCGACGGGGTCTGCGAAATCCCCGAACCGGTGCGCCAGCCATTGATCGCGTCGATCCGCCGATTCCAGCTCGGCGAGAGCGGCGAAGGCGCCCAGCTATTGCGCAAGGCCGCAAAGGCCGGAGATGCCGAATACCTTGATGCTGCACGGCTTTTCATCGGCGAAGAACAACAGCATGCGGCGCTGCTGCTGCGCCTGCTGGCTTATCTCGGCGGCGAACAGATGCGCAGGCACTGGTCGGATGCGGTCTTCGTGCGATTGCGTCGGCTGATGGGACTGCGCACCGAGTTGATGGTGCTGACGGTCGCCGAGGTGGTGGCGCTCTGGTACTACGGCGGCCTGGCCACCGACGGGCCCGATCCTGTGGTGCGTGCGGTGGCAGGGCGGATCGTCGCCGACGAACACCCGCACGTTCGGTTTCAACAGGACCGATTGCGTATCGGGTTCGCTCGGTCCGGCGCCCTGGCGCGGCTGCTGGCCTTCGCGTTCTGGTGGACGACCGCGATCGGCGCGACGGTCGTCGTCGCGATCGACCACGGTCCCCTGCTCGACGCGATCGGCTATCGGCGCACCCGGTTCGTCCGCGACGTGCTGGCCGATTTCGCGAAGGTGTGCGCCACCGTTCTCTACCGGCGGGACACTCGTCTGTAGGGCGTCACCATTTGTTGACGACCTCTGGAGGTGTATATCCCCGAGCGGAGGTTTGTGATGGCCGATGAGCACACCGACTACCGCCTCCATGGCGTGCGGGTCGTGCACGCCGACGAATTGGATCCGAATACTCCACAGACGCCTGGGATGAATCGCGCCGCCGCCATCAACGCAGCGCGCGCCGGCGCCGAGAAGCTATGGGCCGGTACGGTTATCATCCATCCCGACGCCAAGACCGGACCGCACCACCACGGGCACCTCGAGAGCGTGATCTATGTCGTTGCGGGCCGAGCCCGAATGCGGTGGGGCGATCGCCTCGAATTCACCGCCGAAGCCGGGCCGGGCGACTTCATCTACGTGCCGCCGTACGTTCCTCACCAGGAGATCAATGCCAACGACGACGTGCCGCTCTCGTGCGTGCTGGTGCGCAGCGGCCAGGAGCCGGTCGTCGTCAACCTCGACATCCCGGTGGTGGAGAAGCCGGAG
>Ga0075418_10007651_pt1 | contig 12157 bp, 11 predicted proteins | sample SoiMetdeltSBSDD2_FD_81776 | JGI IMG/M metagenome (GOLD analysis project Ga0075418, IMG submission 81776) | Bulk soil microbial communities from a Populus tree surrounding site in Tennessee, USA - Soil MetaG P. deltoides SBSDD2 | ecosystem: Environmental > Terrestrial > Soil > Tree plantation...
AAAGATCGCCGGTGACATACCCACCCACCACCCCGCGACCTGCCTCGGGAGGATCAGAGAGCTGCCATACGCGGACTGACGCCGGTGGCCGGCCGAAACTCCACACGGATGTGGCGCGCGCGAGACCCGCGGCCTCGACGCCGGGAAGTCGCGAAATGCCGCGAAGAAGATCGGCGTAGAACCCCTCCGTTGCCGAGGCGGTCATATTTAGAGGCTGCAGATCGAACCTGCCGATGAGAAGCCGATTGGCTGGCGTGCCGCTCGACACGGCATCTGCCTGCACCGTTGATACCAGCTGCCAGGCCGTTGTCAGCAGGCCGAGCGACAACGTCGCCTGAACGACAATCAACAGGCGTCGCAGGCGCGACTGCGCCGGTGCCGCATCACTATGCCCGGCGATCGTTCCAAGCGTCGTCGATGGACGCTGCGCGCTGACGCGAAGCGCCGGCATGAGGCCGAATGCCATCGTCGTTGCGGCAGCCGTTAATATCGTCGAGGCAAGCACGATCGCATCGAACGGGATCGGCGTTCCCAGCGGGTTGCTGGCAAACTGCAGACCGCACCACGCGAGTGCGAGCGCGACCATTGTTGCCGGGATGACGAGGCACGCACTCTCGACGAGCAACTGGCGAACGAGGCGCCGACGGCCGGCACCAATCGCCAGACGAATGGCAATCTCGCGCTGCCGCTGCGATCCGCGCGCGAGCATCAGGTTCGCCGCGTTCACACACGCAATCACCAGCACCAGAATTGGAATCGGCAGCACGATGATTACCCCGAAGTGCCAGCTCTCGGGCCGAACTCGCCAGACGCGACGCACATCAGCTCTTGTCGCCGGCGGCGCCTCGCTCCGAAACCTTGCGACTTGCTGTGCGACAACGGCCGCTTGCGCCTGCACCTCCTCAACGTCTACGCCGTCCCGCAGTCGGCCGACGAAATCGACCGAACGCTCGGCGCGGCGCACGTCCGCTTCCGCGAGCGGAACAAGCCGATCCGCGAGCCACATCGGCAGCCAGATATCAGGGCTGTCGACTCCCGATCTGATGCGATAGATCCCGATAAAGAAAGGAGGCGCGACACCCACAATCTGAACGAACTCGCCGGCGACACGAATCGATCGACCCACAACCGATGGATCACCGCCAAACTCGCGCATCCAGGCGGCATGTCCGATCACGGCGACCCTCGCGTGGGTCCTTTCATCAGTTGCCGTGAAGACGCGGCCAATTGCCGGACGGACGCCCAGCACGTCGAAGTAGTTCGCCGATGTCAGCAGCGCGCGCATCGCGCGCGCATGCGGTATCCCGACCGACACATTTCCGGCCGCATAGCCCGCCAGCGATTCAAGGCCGGTCAATCCTTCGGAGAGCGCAGCGTAATCGGCAGGCGAGGACATGGGTGCCCAGCAGTCGCCGCGTCCACAGTTTCGAGTAACCGACACTCGTACGAGGCGCTCCTGCTTGGTCACTCCGGGGAATGGCAGAATCATGGACGCATTCAGGAGCGCGAGCGCGGCAATCGTCACGGCCATTCCAATGGCGAGCGTTCCGATCACCGATAGGGTGTAACCGCGCGAATGATGCAGCGCGCGCACAGCGGAGCGCACGTCATTCACGAACGCGTCGAACAGATTCATTCAACCCTCTTCGGAATGTAGTCGGCGCGCTGGCTGGCGCGGAATTCAATCACCCGGAAATCAGCGAGCCCGAATGTGTAGAACGGATCTTCCTTGATCAGACTCTCAATCTGCGCCCGGTTCTCACCCACGGCGATAATGATCCCGCCTTCGCGCGGAATCTTTCGTCCTGAGATAACGAAGTTGCCCGATGCGTAATACTTTTTGAGAAACTTCACATGCTCGGTCATGTGCGCGTCGATCTGATCCAAAGCCGCCTTGTAAGTCAGTTCAACGACAAACATGGTTCGTTCCGTGTTAATCCGTGTTAGTCCGTGGTTTAAGTTCCGTGTTTTTCCGTGGTCATGCGGTCGGTGACGACGAACTGCTCGCGGCGCGAGAATACCCGTAGCATGCTTCCTGCCGTGACCAGGATGATCGGACCCAGCACGAGACCAATAAAGCCGAAGGCCGCTGCGCCACCGAGCAGTCCAAGAAACACGACCAGTCCGCTGGCCGTCGTCCGGCCGGCGAGCAGGATCGGACGCAGGATGTTGTCGGTAAGGCCGATGGCGAAGACGCCGACCAGGATGAGAATGATTCCGCGGACAATTTCCCCGGACAGCAAGAGCCACAGTGCAGTTGGAACCCAGACCAGCGTCGCTCCGACCAAGGGAATCAATGAAGTTACCGCCATGACGACGCCCCAGATCACGGCGGCGTTGATTCCCAACAGCCAGAATGCCACTCCACCAATGGTGCCCTGGACAGCGGCAACGACCAGCGCGGCACCGACGCTCGCGATAATCAAGTCGCGAGTGTCGGTCATCAATCGATCGCGGGCGGACTCGGGCAGCGGCAGCAGATCACGGACCTGCCGCGCCAGCGTGTGTCCATCGCGGAGCAGAAAGAACATCGCAAACAGCATCACGAACAGGCTGCCAAGCGTCGCGAACAGATCGGCGACTGCCGCGCCGGCGCGCGGCGCAAGAAACGCAAGAATGCGTTGCACGCCCTCTCGAACGATAAACGCGGGATCCTCAGGCAGCGGCATAGGGCTTCGCCGACGGATGACTTCCCACACCCGGTCGATCTGAGTCGGTGCACTCAACGACATCTGCTGAAGGTAGTCGATGACTTGCGGCGCCTCCCGCGCGACGATCGAGACGAGCACGACTCCGGGAGCGACGATCAGGACAGCCGTCATCAACGTGGCGGCGAGGGCTGAGCCGCTCGGTCCAATCCGTGGTGACAATTCGAGATGAACGCGATAGAACATGACCGCGAACACCGTCGCCCACGCCAGTGGAGCGAGGAACGGATGGATGACCAGGTAGGTGAGATAGCCGACCATCAGGATCAACACGTAGAAGACGAGCTGCGCGAACTTCTCCCGGCTGGTGTCGGCCATAACGACTGGTGGCATGGTACTGCGAACCCACGCAATTGGTGAATTGGTGAATTGGTGAATTGCGCGATTACAATCAGCCCATGCATCGACGCACCTTTATTCTCGGCACCGCGGCGGCTGCTTTTCACGCCTCACGAGTGCTGGGGTCGGCGGCGGCCAATGTCGAACTGGGCTCGATTGACGGCAGCGTCGGCGGCAACAACTTCACGCCGGCTCAGTTTCTCGACTATCTGAGCTCGATCAAGTTGACGTGGGCGATGGTGTCATTGCCGGCGGCGACGCTTCGCGATGAGGCCGCGATCCGGCAAATTCGCGAGCATGCTGATCGACTCGGCATCAAGCTGCAACTGGCATTCGGCTCGATCTGCCCGAGCGCTCGATCGTTCAACGCCCAGCAGGGGACGCTGGAGGAACAGCTCGGGCGGGCGCTCAAGGCGTCGCAAATCTTCGGCGCGACGTGCATGCGCTGCGTTGTCGGCGGCGACCCGGAGCGGCCGCAAATCGACATGCACATCGACAACACGATCAATGCCGTTCGCAGCATCCGGACGCGCATCGCCGACTCGGGCATCAAGCTCGCGGTCGAGAACCACGGTGGCGACCTGCAGGCGCGCGAAATGAAGATGATGATCGACGCCATCGGCCGCGACATCATGGGCGTCTGCCTCGATTCCGGCAATCCGGTGTGGATGCTCGAAGATCCGCACATGACCCTGGAGGTGCTTGGCCCTTACGCCGAGACATGTCACGTCCGCGACAGCGCCGTGTGGAAGACACCCGAAGGCATCGCGGTTCGCTGGGTCAACATGGGCGAAGGTAACGTCGACATCGACGGGTGGATCAGGAAATTCATCCAGGCGAAACCCGGATTGCCGATCATCTTCGAAAACCTGGTGTCGGCGAATCCACGCATCCACGCGATCTACAATCCGCAGTTCTGGGACAACTGGCGCAAGATGCCGGCATGGGAGCTCAGCCGGTTTCTTGCAGTCGCTGAAAAGGGGACGCCCAAACTGGCGACTCCTCGCCCCGAGGGAAAGACGGCCGGGCAACAGCGGATTGAAGATCTCGAAGTCTGTGTCCGCTACGCGCGGGATCTGCTGCAGCGCCTTTGATGGGCCCCGTACGAGTCTTTCTCATTGGCGCGGGATTCATCGCGGACATTCACGCCGAGTCCTACCACCGCTTCGTCCCTGATGCCGAGATCGTCGGCGTCTACGCTCGGCGTGACGATCGGGCGCGCGCGTTCGCCGACAAACATCACATTCCGCGCTGGTCGACAAATCTTGACGAATCACTGGCCCGCGACGACTACGATGTCGCAGACATCTGTCTGCCCAATAGCCTGCACGCCGCCGTCACCATTCGTGCCGCCTCGGCGGGCAAGCACATCATCCTCGAAAAGCCACTGTGCCTCACGCTCGAGGAGGCCGACGAGATGATTGCCGTGTGCAAGGCGCACAACCGCAAACTGATGTATGCCGAGGAACTGTGCTTTGCGCCGAAATACGAGCGCGTCAGGCAACTCGCGCACGAAGGAGCTCTTGGATCGATCTATTACCTGCGTCAGTGCGAAAAGCACTCAGGGCCGCACAGCGAGTGGTTCTACGACCTCGATCAGTCCGGTGGTGGTGCGCTGATGGACATGGGGTGTCACGGTTTCGCGTGGTTCCGATGGATGCTCGCGCCAGTGCAGAAGCCAGTGAGTGTGCTCTCGCACATGCGCACCGGCATCATTCACGGCCACCGCACTCGCTGTGAAGAGCACTCGATCTCGATCGTCGAGTTCGACGGCGGTGCGGTTGGGATTGTCGAGAACAGCTGGGCAAAGCTTGGCGGCATGGAGGACCGCGTCGAAGTGTGCGGCACCGGCGGAGTCATGTATGCGGATCTGTTCATGGGAAACTCCGCGCTCACGTATAGCGAAAAGGGCTACGGCTACGCGATGGAGAAGGCCGGCACAACGCAGGGGTGGACCTTCACGAATGTCGAGGAAGCGTTCAACCAGGGCTATCCACAGGAATTGCGACACTTCATCGAGTGTGTGCGGACGGACACGACGCCGGTGACGACGGGCGAGGACGGGCGCGCCGTTCTCGAGATGCTCTACGCCGCCTATCATTCCGCGCGGCTCGGCGCGAAAGTGTCCTTGCCCTTCCACCAGAAGGTGGCCAGACCTATCGACTTGTGGGTGGCGCGGGACTGAATGAACGTTCTGCGCTTCGATTCCGAAACGCAATGGACACAGGCGATCGCTTCGCTCTGGCGCGACCGCCTGCGCGTGACACCGGACCTCAGAATGTGCCTGCCATCCGGCATAACACCGGTCGACGTTTACACCGAGATGTCGCGCACCGCGCGCGCCGGGCTGGTGTCGTTCACGCGGTCGAGCATCTTTGCGCTGGATGAATTCGGCGGTCTCGCGGCCGACGATCCCGGACGCACATCGCATACGCTGCGGCGGCAGTTGATCGACGCCATCGATCTGCCGCGTTCAGCATTTCATGTTCTCGATCCCGACGACGCGGATGTTGCCAGCCACTGCGCCGACTACGATCTCGCGATCGGCGACGGTTTCGATCTCGTGCTGCTCGGAATTGGCCTCAACGGCCACCTTGGAATGAACGAACCTGGATCACCGATCGACAGTCCGACGCGACGCGTCGAGTTGCACGACAGCACGGTGCAATCGTCGGCGAGATACTTCGCGCACCAGAATCTGCCGCGCTGGGGTGTGACAGTCGGCTTGAAAGCACTGCTCGGCGCGAAGGAAGTGTGGTTGCTGGCGAAAGGGGCGGCAAAGGCGCAGATCGTGCGCGAAACGCTCCGCGGGGAGATCGCGCGGTCGAATCCCGCATCGCTCCTTCGACGTCATCCGAATGCGTGGCTGTTTCTGGACGTCGCCGCCGCGCCGTCACCGCCTGGCATCATGGACGTGGACGTTGCGCTGTGATGAAGCGTACTCCAGAATCCGGGCGTCGGCGGTCATCAGAACGCCGTCCAGTTGACGCGCGCTCGCAACGAGGAGTCGATCGATCGGATCGGCGAGAGCCTCGCGAGGAATCTGACCGGCGTCCATCGCAACGTCAACGGAGAGTTCGGCAACACGGATTCCAGTCGCGTCGAGCGCGTCGCGAATCCATCGCTCAGGAGTGCGAGTCAACCGCAGACGGCCGAGCGTGTGGAGAGCAACCATCTCGAATACGCTGACCGGCGATACGCGAATGGCGCCGCGCGCCTCAGAAGTGGTCAGCAGGCGTCGGGAACGGCGGCCGAGGCGTCTTTCGTCCCCCGCAACAGTCCATATCCAGACGTGCGTATCGAGCAAAAGCACGTCGCTAATCGCGATTGATGTCGTAATCCGCGTCGATCGGATCGAAGGGCCGCTCGTACTTCAGGACGGTTCCCTTCATCGATCCGAAGAGTGGTTTCTTCTGACGATCGGTGTACGGGACCAGTTTGGCGACCGGCTTTCCATGCTTGGTCACGACATACTCCCCACCGGTCTCGCGCACGCGGTCCATCAATTCGAGGCAGGTCGCTTTGAATTCTGCCGCCGACAGCTGGCCGCGAGGTCGAGCGCGGCGCGAGCGCCGTTTGCCGGCAGGGCCCGACTCCTTCGTCATGACCAGTATTTTATGACCACTTATCCCGTGGCGTCAATGCGACCGGAACGCACGTCGTGGGAGATCCGATTTCGCGACGAAGGAAAACCCGCTTCACTCGTAGTGAAGCGCCTTGACCGGGTCCAGATTGGCAGCTCGAGCGGCCGGATACAGGCCGAAGACGAGGCCGATCGTAACCGACACGAGAAAGGCAAGAACAATCGACGTCGTCGTCACGATCGTCGACCAGCCGGCGAGATATCCGATCGCGCGAGACAGCGCGACGCCGACGATGACGCCGAGCACCCCGCCAGCGAGCGAAATGATCGTTGTCTCGATGAGGAACTGACGGATGACGTCGCGCCTCTTGGCGCCGATTGCGCGGCGAACGCCGATCTCGCGCGTGCGTTCCATCACGCTCGCCAGCATGATGTTCATGATTCCAATGCCACCGACCAGCAGCGAAATCGATGCGATCGCGACCATCACCATCTCGAAGACGCGCTGCGTGCGGCGCTGCTCAGCGAGCAGTTCGGCCGGCGAAACAATAGTGAAGTCGCCGGCCTGGCGATGCGAGACGTTCAGCAATCCGCGGAGCAACGCGGCGGCCGAGGGAATGTCTGACCCCGAGCGCATCTGGAGGTAGATGCCGTCGATTTCGTCCTTCTGTTGCGACTGGCCGTCCTCGAGACGAAAGATCGCGGAATACAATGGCACGTACATCAGGTTGTTGCGATCCTGTGCCGGCAGTCCCGCCACCTCGGACTGGACGGTGAGCTGTGGACCGGCCACGCCAATGACCTGGAACCACTGTTCGTTGACCTTCACGTAACGGCCGACTGGATCCTCGGCACCGAAGAGTGACGCGGCCGCGGCTTCACCAAGGACAGTCACCGGTGCGGCGCCAGCGGTTTCGCGCTCGTCGAAAAAGCGCCCCGACACGACGGCCAGATTGGCGATGCTGACGTACGCAGGACTGACGCCGTAGACCATTGGCGGATCCGACTGCGGGCGTGGAATCAGTTTCGATGGGGTGAATCGCTTCCGCGCCGTCGCCGCTGCGATCCCTTCAACGTTGGCTTGGATGACGCGAAAGTCCTTGAAATTCAGGCCTGGCGACAACTGGCGGATCTTCTGCAGCGTTTGTGAATCCGGAGCCTCACGCGCTTCGACAATCAAGTTGCGGACGCCCAGCTGCTCGATGAACGCCATCACCTCCTGCTGGGCACCGGCGCCGATCGATAGCATGGCGACGACGGCCGCAACACCGAAAATCATGCCGAGCATCGTGAGCAGCGACCGCAGCTTGTGTGCGCGCAGATTCTCGAGACCCATGCGCAGGTCGGGCAGGAAATCTGTATTCGCGGGCGACAGGAGTGTTCTCGCGACGTTCAACGAGGTCCTCCACTCGACGGCACCGTCGGTGCCGATGTTGAACCCGTTGTCGTTGTCCGTGCCGTGGGATCCACGAGTGCGATCTCCGTGCCTTCGGGCAGACCCGAAATCACGACCCGGCTCTCGGTGCGCTGCTCGACTTTGACGTCGCGCGGCTCGAAGTGCTCGCCGGTTTTCACGAAGACGTAGTTCTTCCCGTTCTTGTCGAACACCGCCTGGCGTGGAATGTGGATAGCGTCCTGCAGCTCCTTGCCGTCGAGCGTGACCCGCACGGAACCGCCCGCTTTGAGCCGCGGATCTGGTTTGTCGAACTGAAGCGAGAGGTCGAACAATCGCGTCGCGCTCGACGATTCGAAAAAGTTCGCTCGCGACGCAAGGCCGGAGAGCTGACCCACCTTCGCGGCGAACTTTTCACCCGGGAGGGCATCGACCTCGACAATCGCATTCTGACCAGTGACGAGGTTGGGCCGATCGCTTTCATCGATCTTGGCGCGCACCTCCATTCGTCCGGATTCAATGACATCGATCACCGGACGCCCCGGCCATATCTGATCGCCGGCACGGTACTCCGGCAGAATCATCCCCCAGAAAATCATGCCGCCCGAGGCGTCGCGATTCTCTTTCACCGAGACGACGCCGTCGAACGGTGCACGAATGACCAGACTGTCGATCACCTGCTGCGCGCGCTGCATCGAGAGCAGCGCCTTGTTGCGCTTCTCGAGGGCGACGGCAAGCGATGCCTGATTGGTCGCGGTCCGCGACTTGACGTCTTCCTGCAACTGCGCGAGACGGCGGCGTGCCTCTTCGAGCGACAATTTGTTTTTCTCGGCGTCCATGGCGCCCACGAATTCGTTCGCCATGGTGTCCAACTCGCCGCGTCGCACATCGAACCGCGCCGTCAACAGCGCAACTTCATCCTGCGCCGTCTGGACAGCGGCATCCGCTCTGATCTTGACGATGTTCTGCTCGGCCTCGGCGAGGTCCGACTTCTCCTGCTCGAGGGTGTATTGCTGATCCGCAGGATCGAACTCGACGACTGTCGTCTCGGCTTTCACACCGGTTCCGGTTTGTGCGAGTGTGACGAGGCGCAACATGCCGCCGACCGGCGGTGCCACCAGTGTCACGGTGCGGCCGGCCCGGAGATCCCCGGTCGCGTGGACGGTGAGTTTCAGCGGCCCCTTGGCGACGTGGGTCGTCGGCACCGTCGTCGTGCGCGCCGGCAGCCGGGGGACGGCCAGCGCTGCCGCACCGATCGCCGTAATAATCACCACCGCAATTGCAGCGAGGATGACCCGCCGTTTCATTATCGCTCGCTTCGCTGCGCTCGCTCGCGCCGCTTGTCAAACCCGTTCATTCAGATCTCCTGATCATCTCGGTCTGCGGCCGTCGCGTGGCAATTCGATCGCCAGGTCCGACGCCGCTCTCGACGATCGCCTGCTCTTTCCCCCGTTTGCGAATCGTGATCGGCGTCTCAACGAACATCGACCGATCGAGCTTGTAGACGATGGGCGCGCCATCGCGCTGGAAGATGGCTTCAGAAGGAATCAGCGTGACGTCCGGCACACGCTGGGTCGCGATCCGCGCCACAGCCGTCATCCCGGGCCGCATTTTCGCATCGATCTCGAGGAACGCGAGATTCAGATCGAATTTCTTGGCGGGAGGCCAGCCGGAAGAGAAATCAACCTTGGCGAGAACTGAAATGTTATCGAGCCGCGCCTTGAAATCCTTTCCCGGAATCGCTTCGATGCGAACCGTGGCATCCTGCTGCGCCTGCAGCCGCCCGCGATCGGACTCGTCGAGACGAGCTTCGAGATGCACCGACGAGAGGTCCGGCAGTTCGAGAATTGCCGCACCCGCCCAGGCACGATCGCCTTCTTGAAATTCCTGTTGTCCGCCGAACATCGAGCCGGATCGAAAATTGGGCAGCACGTTGACCATGCCGGACGCCGGGGCCTTCAATTCGAGATTCTGAGCGCCGCGCTCGGCACGGCGGAGATCGAACAGCGCCTTCTCGCGCTTGTGCCGTTTCGCGGAGAGGTCAGCCTCGGCAGCGGTTTCATCCGATTTGACCTTTTCTTTCAGCTCGCGTTCCCGCTGCTGGGCGTCGACGACCGCCAGCTTCGCCTGCTCGATCTCGAGCCGCGAGACGGTGTCCCCTTTTGCAGCATCGAGCTTCGCCCGCTCGATGTCGTATCCGGCCTTCATCACCGCGGTCGCATTCTGCTCGCGCGCAATACGTGCCTGCGCCTGTGCCTGCTCGATCTCGGCGTCCGCTTGCTTCACCTCTGATTGTTTCTCCTGAATCGTCCGTTGCAGCGTCGATGGATCGAACCGCACGAGCACATCCCCAGGCTTGACCATCGTTCCGCTCTTGGCGAGCTTCAAGATCTGGAGATCGCCGGACTGCATCGGCGACGACAGCACGATTGATTTCAGCGGACGAATCTCGCCGCGAATCTCGAGGGTGTCGACGAACTCGCCGCGGGTCACGACAACGGTCGGGAGGTCGGGTACAGTCGTGCGCCGCGTCGCAGCAAACGCGCCGACGGCAGCGATCGCAAGCAGGGCGAACGACATCGCCACATTGCGCCGACGAGCAAAGAACCGGCGGACCGCGGCCATTACCGCGACGCCCCGGATTCGCTCAGGATATTCCGAGCCACCACCGCGCCATCGTCGAGGCCGCTCGAAAGCAGTGCTTCGTACGCGTTGGTTGCCTGCACCGTGACCGTGCGATCTTCAAAGCTGTTGCCGCGCTTGACCCGGACGATCGTTCGATTGCCGTCCTGGCGAATCGCGTCGCGCGGGACCACGATGGCGTTGGCCGTGCGATCCAATGCGACGTCGAGCGATGCGGAAAGATCCGGCATCAGGTTCGGATGCGACCCGTTGACGTTGACCAGAACGATGAACGTCCGCACCTTCCCCGAGAGCACCGAGGCAACGCCGAGCGGCGAAATCTGAGCGATGCGTCCGTCGAAGGACAATGCCGGGTAGGCGTCAAGACCGACGCGCACCGATTGACCGACCCGAAGTTCGTTCACATCGGCTTGATTCACTCGCGCGCGCACTCGCATCGCGTTGGGATTGACGATGTCGACGATCGGAACGCCGGCGCGGACTTCCTCTCCTTCCTGGACTTCCGCCATGTTGTTACCCTTCCAGATCGTCTTCACGACCGCCATTCCGCCGATCGGTGCATGAATCGACATGCGCTCCGCGTTTCCGGCCGCCTGACGTTCCGCATTCGCGGCGCGGTCGCGGCGAATCTGCAGAATGCGGATGTCGGCTTCTGCGGCCCGGCGTTTCAGCTCGTACGTCGCCTTCAACTGCTTCATCGTCGCATCGGCCTGCTCGAGCGCCAGCTTGTTCTTCTCGACATTGATTTTCGGAAGCAGTTCGTTCTTCCCCATCTCGAGCTGCGCGCGGGCGATCGCGCTCTGCCCGAGGGTCAACTCGCTATCGTCGTGCGCACGAGCCGCGCGCTCCTGTGCCTCGCGCTTCGCAATCTGCTGCTCCAGATCCTGCAGCTCGGCCCGTCGATCGAGCGAGTTTTTGATCTGCTCCTGGCGATCGAACTCGACGATGAGATCGCCCTGGTTGACAGTAGTACCTGGCCGGATCAAGGTTGTAATGACGAGTGAATTCGAATTCGGTCCCGACAGCCGTGGGGCAGAAATCGTGGTCGATTCGACCGCCTCAACAGTCCCACCCAGCCGGACACTTCGCACGAAGTCGCGGCGCGACACCTTGAACATGCCATCCTGGCGGCCGGTCGCTGACGGCTCGATCGAGGTCGGCTGGCGCGCATAAAGAAACACCGCCGCGCCTGCCAAAACGATGACAACAGCAGCGAATCCAGCAGCTCGCGCGAGAACAGACTTCCCCTTCAACGGAACTCCCGGTTATCAGACGCCCTGAGCGCCCAGGGGGTTGGCGGGTGGCAACCTTTTCCGCACGTCCGTCGCGAATGGGCGCCGCCCACGGCTGATTTGACTCCTTAAACCGTTCCAGGTTCCGGATGTACCCACGGTGCGCGGTATGGCCGGCGGAGCATCTGGTTTGCTTCGGAGTCGCCAACGACGACTCCTTTCGCGTGGTCCCACTGAATCGACCGTCCGAGCTTCATCG
>Ga0075418_10007652_pt1 | contig 12156 bp, 10 predicted proteins | sample SoiMetdeltSBSDD2_FD_81776 | JGI IMG/M metagenome (GOLD analysis project Ga0075418, IMG submission 81776) | Bulk soil microbial communities from a Populus tree surrounding site in Tennessee, USA - Soil MetaG P. deltoides SBSDD2 | ecosystem: Environmental > Terrestrial > Soil > Tree plantation...
GACGGCGGGCCTCAGTACAGCCCCGACGGGAGCCGCATCGCGTTCCGCGCGCAGATGCGCGCCGGGTACGAAGCGGACCGGTGGCGGCTCATGGTGTACGACCGCAAAGGCGGCGGGACGCAGAACCTGACGGAGGCGTTCGACCACCACGTCGACTCGTTCGCCTGGTCGCCCGACTCGAAGACCCTCTACTTCACCGCCGAGGACAAGGGCCGCTCGCCGGTCTACTCGGTCCCGGCCGCGGGCGGCGCCGTCAAGGAGCTGGCGGGCGGAGCGACCTTCGGCGACATCCAGGCCGCCGACGGGCGCACGCTGGTGGTGACGCGCGCGGCGTTCACGCACCCTCCCGAGATCTATCGCATGGGCGCGGACGGCTCGGCGCCCACGGCCGTGACCCGGGTCAACGACGCGGTGCTGACCGGGTTCGGCCTGCGGCCGGCGGAGAGCGTCACCTACACCGGCGCCGCGGGCAAGACGGTGCAAGCGTGGATCGTGAAGCCGCCCGACTTCGACCCCGCGCGCCGGTACCCGCTGCTGGTCCTCATCCACGGCGGGCCGCAGGGGGCATGGACCGATTCGTGGACCTACCGTTGGAACGCGCAGATCTTCGCCAGCGCCGGGTACGTCGTCTTCCTGCCCAACCCGCGCGGATCGTCGGGATTCGGCCAGGAGTTCATGGACGACATCAACGCCGACTGGGGCGGGCGCGCCTACGAGGACGTCATGAAGGGCACCGACTACGCCGAGGCGCTGCCCTACGTGGAGAAGGGCCGCACGGCCGCCGCCGGCGCGTCCTACGGCGGCTACCTGGTGAACTGGATCGCCGGGCACACCGACCGCTACCGCGCGCTCGTCTCCCACGACGGGGTGTTCGACCTCCGCTCGATGTACGGCGCCACCGAGGAGCTCTGGTTCGTGGAGTGGGAGTTCAAGGGGCCGTACTGGGACAACCCCGAGATGTACGAGCGGTGGAGCCCGAGCCGGTTCGTGCAGAACTTCAAGACGCCCACCCTGGTGATCCACGGCGAGCTGGACTACCGCGTGCCGCTCGAGCAGGGCCTGGGGATGTTCACCGCGCTGCAGCGGCGGGGCGTGCCGTCGCGCTTCCTCGTGTTCCCGGACGAGAACCACTGGGTCCTCAAGCCGCAGAACTCGGTGCGGTGGTACCAGGAGGTGATCGCCTGGCTGGACCGCTGGAGCCGGAGCTGATGCCGCCGGCATGAGCGCCCTCGATCGCGCGGTGGAGTGGGGGCACGAGCAGCTCCTCGTCCACCACGACCGCGACTCCGGCCTGCGCTGCGTGATCGCCATCCACGACACCACGCTGGGCGTGGCCGCGGGCGGCACGCGGATGCGTGTGTACCCGTCGCTGGACGAGGCCGCCACCGACGCCCTGCGGCTGGCGCGCGCCATGACCTACAAATCGGCCATGGCCGAGATGCCGTTCGGCGGCGGCAAGGCGGTGATCCTGGGCGACCCGGGCCGGGACAAGACGCGCGCCCTGCTCGCCGCCTACGCCCGCGTGATCGACGGCATGGGCGGCCGCTTCAATACCGGGTGCGACATGGGCATGGACGAGCGGGACATGGCCGTGCTCTCCCGGCTGACCCGGCACGTCCAGCACGCGCCCGCGGGAGAGCGGCTGGACACCGCCGACCTGGCCGCCCTCGGCGTCTTCGCGTCGATCCGCGCGGCGGCCGCGGTCCTGGGCCGCGAGATCGAGGGGCTGCGCGTGGCCGTGCAGGGCCTGGGGAACGTGGGCTTCCACCTCGCGCGCCGCCTGTCCGCCGCGGGCGCCCGCCTGGTGGTGGCCGACGTGGACGCCGCGCGCGCGGCACGCGCGGCCGACGAGCTGCGCGCGGAGCCGCTGGACCCGGCCGCCATCTACGACGCCGACGCCGACGTCTTCTCGCCCAATGCGGCGGGCGGAATCCTCAACGACGACACCGTGCCCCGCCTGCGATGCCGCGCCGTCGTGGGCGGCGCGAACGAGCAGCTCGCCGAGCCGCGCCACGGCGACGCCCTGCACGGGCGCGGCATCCTCTACGGCCCGGATTACGTGGTCAACGCCGGCGGTCTGCTGAGCCTCCTCTACGACACCGAGGCCGCAGACGACGACACCGTGACCGCTCGAGTGGTCGCCATCGGCGCGAAGCTGCGCGCGGTCTGGGACCGGTCGAAGGTGGAGAACCTTGCACCCCACCGGACGGCGGACCGCATGGCCGAGGAGCGGCTCGCCGAGGCGCGGCGACGACCCCGGCGCTAACGTCCTTTTCCTGAGTCAGTTGTAAATCTGCCCCAGGCGTAATTTCCGGACCCTTTTGCCGTCAAAGGGAACGGGACTTGCTGTCTATACGTGTAGCTCACAAGGGTACGGACCTTGCTGGTATCACCACAGGGGGCCGGGACCCGAGGAGGCAAGGATGGATGATCGCAGACAGGGCGACCGCCGGCGCAATGACGCACAGCTGCTGGGAGATCGTGATGTCCGCACCGAGCGCAGGCGGCGCAACCGCCGGCGCCTCATCCATGCCGGCCTGATCGCTCTGGCCGGCGCGGCCGGAGCGAAGACCCATCTCCTGACCCGCACCCACCTCCTCAGCGATCCCGCCGAGGTCAGCGTGGAGGTGACCGAGGACGACTTCCGCGTCGAGCAGGAGCAGGAGTACGACCGCGCCGCGCTCGAGGCGCTGGCGGCGGAGGCGGCCCAGGAGTACGGCGTCAGCCCCGAGCTCGTACTGGCGGTGATCGAGACGGAGTCCAACTTCCGCCCCGAGGCCGTCTCCCACGTGGGCGCGATGGGCCCCATGCAGCTCATGCCCACCACGGCGAAGGCCCTCGGCGTCGAGGACCCGGAGGACGCGCGCCAGAACATCTTCGGGGGCACGAAGTACCTGAGCAAGCTCCTCCAGCGCTTCGACGGCAACGTGGCCCTGGCCCTGGCCGGATACAACGCGGGGCCGACGGTCGTGGCGCGCCACAAGGGGATCCCGCCCTACGGCGAGACCCGGGGCTACGTGCGCAAGATCCACAAGCTCCTGGCCGATACCGATTCGGCGTTCACGATCCCCGCGCCCAAGCCGCGCGCCCGTGGACGGAAGGTCCTGAAGTCGCGGACCGTGATGGCGCGGGCGGGGCTGAAGGACAAGAGGGCGAGGGTCACGCGCGCCAGCGTCACGCGGCGCAAGCCGGCGGCGCGCAGCTCGAAAGCCAGGGCGATCGCGGTGAAGGCCAAGGCCCCGCGCCGCGCGCCCAGCGCCGGCGCGCGCGCCTAGGGCCGGCGCAGCTCGATCGACACGACGGCCAGCTCCGCGCGCCCTTCCGCGGGCATGCGCAGCTCGAACTGGTCGAAGCCCGGGATGAGGTGCCGGCCGAGGACCGCGAAGCGGTGGTCCTCCCAGCGGGCGCTGGCCACGCTCGTGCCGGCGGAGCGGCCGTTGACCACCAGCTCGAAGTCGAACGCCGGCGCGGTACCCGCCGCCCTGGCGCGGAGCGTGACCACGTAATCGCGCGGCTGCCGGATCGGCACGACCAGCGAGGAGCGTGCCGTCCGCGTCTGGCGGGCGGCCTGGCCGTCGACCAAGGCCGGGCTCCTCCATCCCGCCTCGAAGAAGACGTGGGGCGCCCGCTCGCGTCCCGGGGCCCAGGCCATGAAGCGCGGCCCCTCGTCGGTCCAGAACCCGAGGTCGTTGTCGAACACGCGCACGCGAATGGGCTCGGGGCCGAGGCGGGCATAGTGCCGCTCGAGGAACGCGATCACCTCGGGACCGACTCCCGATCGCAGCCTCCAGTCCAGGAAGACGACCTTCGGCAGGGCGCGCCCCGAGCGCAGGTCCGCGAGCACCGCGTGCTGCTCGGCCTCCGTCTGGACGGCCCGGGGATCGGCGTAGAAGAACTGGTGGAAGAACGGCTGCGGACGGAACACCCCCAGACCGCTGTAGCCGTCGAGCGTCGTCTCCCCCGGGCCTACGTTGCGGACCACCCAACGGATGCCCTGGAGCGTGCTCCAGTTCCCGCGGTCGAAGCTGGCTCGCAGGCGCCAGAGCGGACCGGCGCAGGCGAGCGCCACGGCCACGGCGAGGATCCAATGGGAGGCCGCAGGTCGGAGCGGCAACCGCGCGGCCCCGCGGACGAGCAGGGCCGCTGCGAAGATAGCGAGGAACGGCAGGAGCAGGAGGAAGTAGTGGCGCGTGACCGCGGGCAGCACGGCGAGGGACGCGAGCAGGCCGATGGCCGCCGCCACCGTGACGAGGTCGCCCTCGGGACGTCCGCGGCCTCGGACGAGCGAAACGATCGCCGCCAGCAGGCCGGCCGCGGAAAGGGCCACGAGGATCGGGTCGGCGCTCACCAACTCGCGCAGGAACCCGGCGGCGCCGGGCCCCGGCCAGCGCGCGTTCAGGACGAAGTTCGCGTCGAGGAATGCGCGCACGGCGCCGTGGCGCGCGAAGTACAGGAGCGTGGCCGCCCAGGGCAGGAGGAACCCCGCGGCCTGCGCGGCCACGTCCACGGCGCGGTCGCGCCCTCGGCCCGCGCCGCGGGCCAGGCCGGCGGCCTCCGCGAGCGCGACGCCTCCGAGGCCGAAGAGGGCCTTCTGCGTGACCAGGCTGGCGGCGCCGAAGAGGAGGCCACTCGCGAAGAAGGCGCCGCGCCGGGGGCCTGACCAGTCGGGGTCCCTGCCCCTGACGAGGACGACTCCCGCCAGGAAGAGGGCGGCCGCCGGGCCGTCGGGCCGGACCTCGAGACCTTTGGAGAGGAACCAGGCGAAGTGCGTGAGCAGCACCGGCGCGATCCACGCGGCGGCGGCCCCCGCCCGGCGTCCGGCCAGGACCGCGGTCAGGGCGAGGGTCAACGCGGCCCAGGGCAGCATGGCGCGGCGCGCGGCGAACAGCGTCTCCACCGCCTCGTCCTCGGACGACGCGGTGTCGTAGCGTGAGACGAGCCCGGCCAGAGCGAGGTGCAGCCACGGCGTGTGGTGGTCGAAATAGTCCACGTAGGGCACCTTGCCCTGGGCCACGCACCACGAGAAGTGAAGGTGCTCCAGCTCGTCCGGGTTGAAGCCGCGGCTGCGCAGCAGCGGGAAGCGGAGGAGGAAGGGGACGACGGCCAGGGCCAGCGCCAGCACGACCAGCGGCGCCCGCGCGCGCATGGATCAGTTCACGTACCCGAGCGCCCGCAGCCGCTCCTCGGTCTCGCGGTCCAGCGCGGGCTTGGGGCCGAAGCCGGTGAAGCTCTTCCCCAAGAGCGCCTCCATCGCGGCGGTGACCTGCGGGCTCTCGCCCGCCAGGTCGCGCGCCTCCTCCGGGTCGCGGTCGAGCCGGTAGAGGGCCCGGCGCGGATGGCCGGCGTCCACGTAGCGCGGCTGGTCCACCACGCGCGTCAGCTTCCAGGGCCCCCGGAGGACGCTCAGCTGCTCGGCGTCGCCCGATTGCGTGAAGCGGACGCGCGCCCTGGGCAGGCGGCCGTCGGCCGCCTCCAGCAGGCTCACGCCGTCGATCCCCCCGGCCGCGGCCTGGCCCAGGAGCGCCAGGACGGTCGGGAAGAGATCCACGCCCTGCACCGGCGCCCCCGCGATCGTGCGCGCGCGCGCGCCACCCGGCAGCTTGAGGAGGAGCGGCACCGCGGACTGCTCGCTGTAGGTGAGGTTGCCGTGGCAGAACCACCACCCGCGCTCGCCCAGGCTCTCGCCGTGGTCGGAGGTGACGAGGATCGCGGCCTCGTCGTAGAGGCCCAGCGCGCGCAGGCCCTCCAGGAGGCGCCCCACGTGATGGTCCACGAACCGTACGCGCGCCGCGTATCGCGCGCGGTAGACCGCCGGATCGCGCTCCTCCCCGAGCCGCTGGTACGCCGGGATCGCGCCGTGCTCGTAGTTGACGCGGCTCATCGGCAACAGCCGGCCGGAAGGGGCCTCGAGCTGCGGGAGCCGGAAGCGCTCCGGGGCGTTGTAGGGGCCGTGCGGCGGGAAGTAGTGGACGAAGAGGAAATAGCGCTCCCGGCCGTGGTCCCGCAGCCAGTGAAGCGCAGCCTCGGTGGCGGCGCCGGGCGAGGCCACCGGCTCGTCGCGGTTGTCCACCGTGTGGTCGAAAGCCTGGTGGAAGGTCCCGAAACCGCGGGCCAGCTCGCGCATGGGGAAGCTGCTCACCACCGCGCCCGTCGCCACCCCGCGGGCGCCGAGCGCCTCGGCCAGCGTGGTGACGCCGGGGCGGAGCGCGCCGCTGTTGTCGGGGATCCCGTGCCGCCAGGGATACAGGCCCGTGAGCATGGAGGCGTGCGACGAGCGCGTCACCGTGCAGTTCGCCAGCGCGTCGGTGAAGCGGATGGCCTCGCGCGCGAGGCCGTCGATCGAAGGCGTGAGCGGCACCCCCGCGCGCACCGCCCCCACGTGGTCGGCGCGCAGCGTGTCGATGCTGACGAGGACGACTCCGCGGGCCGCGCGCGTGGGCTCGGGGGTCCGGGCCGTGGAGGACGGCGGCGCGCAGGCCAACTGCGACACCACCGCGGCGGCCGCCGCCACCGGGGCCCGGGCTCGCCTCACTGCACGTAGCCGAGCGCCCGCAGGGCCTCCTGCATCTCCGTCGAGGAGTCGTCGCGGGCGCGGGCGCGGCGATCGAACCGGCCGCGCCAGGCGGCCAGGCCGCGGGCCAGCCGGTCCGCCACGGCGGCGTCGGCCGCGAAGAGGTCCTTCGTCTCGCCGGGGTCGGCTCCCAGGTCGTAGAGCTCGCGCGTCTCCTCCTCCGGCGCCTCGATGTACTTCCACTGTCCGGCCCGGACGGCGAACTTCTCGCCCTTCACCGCGAAGCCGCTGACGACACCGGCGTCGTACAGCCGGCGCTGCAGGAAGACCGCGCGGCGGGTGTCGTGGCCGGCCGTGCCCGTCCCGCCGCGCAGCGCCGGCGCCAGGCTCTGGCCCTGGAGCTCGTCCTGGCCGCGGGGCACGCCGAGCAGGTCGAGCACGGTCGGGACGAGGTCCACGTGCTCGACGGGCCCCGGCAGCCGCGCGCCGGCCGGCAGCGAGCCCGGCCATCGGAAGACGAGCGGCACGCGCACCGCCTCCTCGTAGAGGTGCAGGCCGTGACCCATGTGCCCGTGCTGCATGAGGCCTTCGCCGTGATCGGCCGTGACCACGACCAGGGTCCGCGCGGACAGGCCCTCGGCCTCGATCGCGTCGACCAGGCGGCCGAGCCCGTGGTCGGTGAAGGCGATCTCCCCGTCGTAGAGCGCCACCATGTCCGCCGGCCCCTTGCCGGCCGCCGGGGCGAAGCGGCCGTCCCAGGGCGTGGGCGGCGAGTAGGGTTGATGGGGGTCGAAGTAGTGGACCCAGAGGAAGAACGGCCGGTCCTTCCCGCGCCGCGCCAGCCAGGCGAGCGCTATGTCCGTGGTCTCGTCGGCTCGCCGGTCGAAGCCGGCCGGTACGGTCAGTCCCTCCCAGCGCTCCATGGTGGCGGTGGCCCGCTGCTTCTCGAACCGGGAATCGTACGTGCCGAATCCCTGCGCGAATCCCAGCCGCTTGTCGAGGACGAAGGAGCTCACCGCCGCGCTGGTGCGGTATCCCGCCGCGTGCAGCCGCTCGGCCAGGGTGGTGAGGCCCTCGTCGAGCCGCTGTCCGTTCCGGAGGTAGCCGAGGGACAGGGGATAGCGGGACGTGAACATCGAGGCGTGGGACGGGCCGGTGGTGGCCATGGGCGCGTAGGCCTGGTCCACCACCACGCCCTCGCGGGCGAGGCGCGCGAGCACGGGCGTCGTGTCGCGGCCGTATCCGTAGGGCGTGGTGTGGTCGGCGCGCAGGGTGTCGACCGTCACGAGGACGAGGTTGGGCCTCTCCTGCGCACGCCGGCAGCCGCCGGCCAGGACCGCCAGGGCCGCGAGGGCCAGGGCCGGACGTCGGCGACGCTCCGTCATGCCCGCATCGAACGCGTAGGTTAACATCGAGACACACATGATGAAGGCGAGGATCGCGGGCGGCGACGTCGCCTACGAGACGCGCGGCTCCGGCCCCGCCCTGCTGCTGCTGCACGCCTTCCCGCTGGGCCTCGTGATGTGGGACCCGCAGTCCCGCGCCTTCGCCTCCTCGCACCAGGTGATCCGCTTCGACGCGCGCGGCTTCGACGGCTCGCCGCCCGGCGACGGGCTCCTCACCATGGAGAGGATCGCGGACGACGCGGTGGGCCTTCTCGACCACCTGGGCGTGTCCCGCGCCGTCGTGTGCGGGCTCTCCATGGGCGGGTACGCGGCGTTCGCGCTGGTGCGCCGGCACGCCGACCGCCTGAAGGCGCTGGTCCTGGCGGACACGCGGGCCGGCGCCGATACCGACGCCGCCCGCGCCGCGCGGGCGGCCCAGGCCGACAAGGCGCGCAAGGAAGGATCGGCGGCCATCGCCGACGCCGTCCTCCCCAAGCTCGTGGGCGAGACCACCCAAAAGCAGCGGCCCGAGCTGGTCGCGAGGCTCAAGGAGACGATCGCGGCCAACCCGCCGCGCGGGATCGCGGACGCCCTGGCCGGCCTGGCGGCGCGCGCCGACTCCACGGCGACCCTGCGTGAGGTCCGCGTGCCCACGCTCGTCGTGTGCGGCGCGGAGGACGTGCTCACGCCGGTGTCGGAGTCCGAGGCGCTGGTGCGCGGGATCGCGGGGAGCCGGCTGGAGGTGATCCCGGCGGCGGGGCATCTGTCGAGTGTGGAAAACCCGGAAGCGTTCAACGCGGCGCTGGCGAAGTTCCTGGCGGGACTGCACTGAAAGGCCGGTGGACCGGCGGGACACGACCGGTTTAACGGACCGGCCACGGAACGACCGGCTTCTTTCGTGACATTCTGGACCCGGGACACGTCGGGAAGAGCCGCGAGGTCCAGAATGTCACGATGAGCGAGGTCCAGAATGTCACGAGGTTCTAATGGCAAAGTGTGACGTTTGTGGCAACGACTACGACAAGTCGTTCACGGTGACGCCGATCAGGGGCGAGCAGAAGACTTTCGATTCGTTCGAGTGTGCCATCCACGCCCTGGCCCCGACCTGCGCGCACTGCGGGGTCAAGATCGTCGGGCACGGGATGGAGAAGGCGGGATCCTTCTATTGCTGCGCGAACTGCGCCACCCAGGCCGGCGCGAAGGGCATGAAGGACCGCGCGTGAGCGGCCGCCCCTAACCCGGGATCCCCAGGATCGGCCAGACGACGCCGCGCAGGAACGGGCGGTGGAACAGGATGGGCAGCGGGGCCACCAGCCAGAACGTGGTCCAGGCCCGACCCACCGCGGCGCGCCGGTAGACCGGCCGTCCCGCGGCCTCCAGGCCCCGCTCCACGAGCATCAGGGCCCCGTGGATCCCGAAGTAGAGCAGCGGCAGCCCGAAGCCCGCGCGGACGGGCACGCTGATGGCCAGCTCGTGGAGCAGCCCGGAGAAGAGGAACGCGACGACCAGCGCGGGCGGCTTCCCCACCGCCGCCGACAGCGGCCGGTACACACCGAGGGACGTCATCTCCGAGAAGGCGAGGTTCCACCGGCGCCCCCAGAACTCGGCCAGGCTCCGCGACAGGAGCGGCGCGCGGAACAGGGCGTGGACGTCCACACCGGCGTGGCGCCAGGCGCCCGCCGCCAGGTTGAAGATCCCGAAGTGGAGGATGAAGCTCAGGCCCGGCAGCGCGAGGGCCGTGGCCAGCAGGTGCGACCCGGTCCGGGTCCAGGCCAGGCGGGCGGCCGCCACCAGGGCCAGGCCGAGGAGGAGGCGCGCCAGCCCGCGCTTCACGAGATCCCGCGCGCCCGACAACGGCGGGCCGAAGGCCCGCGCGAAGGGCGCGGGACGCATCCCCGGCCACAGCGCGGCGAAGGCCAGCCAGCGCGACGGGCCCAGCGGCGGCCGTCCGGGGTCCAAGCCGTCGACACCCACCACCGCCTTCATCGCGTAGAGGAGCGTGCCAATCAGCGCCAGCATGCGGAAGCCCGCGGGCTGGCCGGCGCAGAGCCGCTCGGCGGCCGCGACCGACGCCACGACCAGGGCCCACGCGGCCGCACGCGCCGTCCCGCGGCGCCGCATCCTCGCGATGCCCAGACCGGCCAGGAGCGTCCCCACGAGCAGCGCGGCCATCGACCAAACGACCGAAGCGGTCGCGGGGAGATAGGCGCTCAACCGGCGACGCGCAGGTTGGCGGCCGTGGCCAGGCCATAGACCACCGTCAGGTAGACGAACAGGGTCACGAGCCCCGCCTCCGCCAGGCGGACGTGCGCCCCCGGCGGGACGTCGGACCTGTCGAAGTAGACGAACTGGATGGTGAGCCGCGCGGCCCAATAGACGGTGATGTATCCGGTCACGGCCGCGGCCAGCGGCGAGCCGTCCAGGAGCCACTCCGGCGCCAGCGCGGAAAGGAGGCCGAAGGACAGGTTCGTGCAGAGGATGTAGCCCGCGTACGTCCAGAACATCTCGCGCAGGAGCGGGCGGAGCTTGGCCGTCTCCTCGCGGAAGCGGAGCACGCGCGGGATGGCCAGGCTGGCCAGGGCCAGGACGATCTGGCCCACGCCGGCCAGGAAGACGAGCGCGCGCAGGGACGGTCGCGGCAACGCGCGTATGCTAGAATGCGCGGCTCTCCGGCGCCATCCCGTGCCGGACGAGCTTCCACCGAGGAGAACCGGAGATGCGAATCGGCGTCCTGCGCGGCCGCGAGAACTCGTTCCCCGACGCCTTCATCGAGAAGGTCAACTCCATGGGGAAGGGCGTCACCGCGGAGTACATACAGCTCGGCGGCACCAAGCTGAACGAGCCCGTTCCCTACCGGGTGATCCTGGACCGCATGAGCCACGAGGTCCCCTACTACTCCGTCTACCTGAAGATGGCCGCGCTGCAGGGGACGTACTGCATCAACAACACCTTCTGGCGCACCGCGGACGACAAGTTCTTCGGGTACGCGGCCGCGGAGAAGCTCGGGATCGGGGAGCCGAAGACGGTGGTGCTCCCCAACGCCAAGTACGTCGACGACGTCACCGCGGAGAGCCTGCGCAACCTCTGGCCCACCGACTTCGGCATGTACCTGGAGTACGTGGGCCTGCCCTGCATCATGAAGCCGGCCCACGGCGGGGGCTGGAAGGACGTGAACAAGATCCACAACATGGAGGACCTCGTCCACCACTACAACGCCTCGGGGCCGAAAACGATGATGCTCCAGGAATTCATCACCTGGGACACCTACATCCGGGTGCCCACCATCGGCCGGCGCCACGCCCGCGCCATCCGCTACGACCCCGCGCCCATGGGCATGGGCGGCTACAACCAGGACTACGACACCCTGCCCCGCGCGATGCGCGACCGGGCGGAGGAGCTGTCGCTGATCTTCAACCGGGCCCTGGGCTACGACATGAACGCGCTGGAGTTCGCGGTGCGGGACGGGATCTTCTACGGGATCGACCTCACCAACTACACGCCCGACTACGACCAGCGCAGCTTGAAGGACGCCCACTTCCCCTGGGTGGTGGAGAAGATGGCCGCGTTCGCGGTGGAGAAGGCGCTCTCCGACGAGAAGACGCCTCCCGTCCCCGATTGGCGGGGCCTGCTGCTGCGCTGAGCGAACCGCCGTTCCGCGACGCCGCGCGGCGCATCACGGCCACGCTGCTCGCGGCCCAGAGCCTCGGTTCCGCGGGCTTCCTGGCGGCATCCACAGTCAGCGCCATCGTGGGGGCGCAGCTCAGCGGTCGGCCGTCGTGGGCCGGCGTGCCGTCCGCCGTCTACCAGTTCGGGGCCGCGCTGGCCGCCGTGGGCTGGGGACAGGCCATGGATCGGCTAGGCCGCCGGTTCATGCTGGCCCTCGGCCTGCTCTGCGGGATCACGGGCGCCTCGCTGGCGGGCGGGGCCGTGGTCGCGTCCTCCTTCTGGGTCCTGCTGGCGGGGCTCAGCCTGATGGGCGCGGCCAACTCCGCCCTCCAGCTGGCCCGCTTCGTGGCGGCCGAGGTCCATCCTCCGGCGGAGCGCGGGCGCGCCATCGCCAACGTGGTGATCGGGGGGACGGTGGGCGCGATCGTGGGGCCGCTGCTCACCGGACCCACGGGCCGGATGGCGCGCGCGCGGGGCATGGACGAGCTGGCCGGGCCCTACTTCGCCAGCGCCGCCCTCTTCCTGGTGGCCGCCCTCCTCATCCTGGCCCGCCTTCGTCCGGAGCCGCGGGAGATCGGGCGCGAGCTGGCCCGC
>Ga0075418_10007653_pt1 | contig 12155 bp, 5 predicted proteins | sample SoiMetdeltSBSDD2_FD_81776 | JGI IMG/M metagenome (GOLD analysis project Ga0075418, IMG submission 81776) | Bulk soil microbial communities from a Populus tree surrounding site in Tennessee, USA - Soil MetaG P. deltoides SBSDD2 | ecosystem: Environmental > Terrestrial > Soil > Tree plantation...
AAGCCCGCGCTCGGCGGCGGCGAGTCGCCTTGCTATGGACCGGCGCGTTGGCAACGGCCGTCTCGCTCTCGTTCCTCCTGTTGAGACTATCGACGCAGCAAGAGGTGGCGAGACCTCCGGAAAGCGTGGCGAGGCTGGAGCGCTTCACGGGCGTGATCCGGCGGATAGGGCAGGATCGTCGGGAGGTGACGTCCGTGTCCCTGGGCGAGACCGTGACCGCAGGAGCGACGCTGGAAACCGCTGGGCAAGGCCGGGCCGCCTTGCGGCTGGCGAGCGGCGGCTCCCTGCGCTTGGACGTGAATACTCGCCTGAGACTGGTCTCGGCCGTCGAGGTCTTCCTGGAGCGAGGGACTGCCTATTTGGACTCCCATCGCGATCCGGGCCGGCCTGCCTCGGTGGCGGTAAGCACGATCGAGGGCGTCGTTCGGGAAGTCGGGACGCAATTCGAGGTTCAGGTCGCCTCGGGCGGAGTCCGCGTGCGAGTGCGCGAGGGCCAGATCGCCCTGGAACGCCGCGACGGGTTGCATGAGGCCGGGCTGGGAGAGGAGTTGACAGTCCAGCAGAATCAAGTCTCCCGGGGTCGGGTGCCGCCTCACGGGCCGCACTGGGATTGGGTCCAGCGCATCGCTCCTGGCTTCGAGTTGGAGGGCGGCTCGCTGGCCGGTTTCCTGGACTGGGTCTCGCGAGAGACGGGCCGGCCCATCCGCTTCGACGACGATCGCCTCGCTCACGATTCCACCGCCGTGACGCTTCACGGGTCGATCGAGGGATTGAGCCCCGAGGAGGCGCTTTCCGCCGTGCTGCCGACGTGTGGATTCGTCCATCGTTTCTCCGAGGGAGCGGTCGTCGTTGGTCGAGCCCGCGACGGCTTGGGGTCGAAAGGATAAAGGATAAGGATTAGGATCGAGACAGGTCTGGGATGCACATGAAACCCGCGCCGAGACTGCGCGGAGTCGGGATGGTCGGTCTAGTGCTGACCATCCTGGCGACTCTCGGCGATCGCGTCGTGTCGGCAAGTGCTCCGGACCCCCGTGACTCTGGGCGGAGCCTGGCCGAGGTCCTTCAGGAGCTGCGAGCCTCGGGGCTCGACGTCATCTACAGCGACGAGCTGGTGCGGCCTGAGATGCGCGTGCCGGGAAGACCTCGCTCCACTGCACCCCGACAGATCCTCGAAGAAGTGCTCGCAGCTCATGGTCTCGAGGCTCGACTCGGCCCGGGGGGCCGGCTGCTCGTGGTCAAGGCCCAGTCCCGCGTCCGGCCCCGCCCGCCGAATCGAGGCATCGTCGAAATGAAGCTGGTGATTCACAGCGCATGGGACGATCAGCCGATGCGGCTGACGGTGTCTCTACCGGGGTGGAGCATCGAGCGGACCACCGACGGCGAGGGAAGCGTTCGCATACCGGTACCACCCGGAACCTACGACGCGGAGGCATGGCTGCCTGGGTATCTCCCATGGCAGTTGGAAGGCCTCACTGCCGAATTGGGAAAGGCACTCGAGGTCCGGGTCCAGCTAATGCCGGAAGCGGCCGGGGTCGATTCGCGAACGGCAGATGCCGAGCTTCTGCTAACCCTCCGAGAGCGGTATCGCTATGAGGAAACGGTGGACGTCCTAGCCGAGCCGGCCCCTTCCGCTGGCCCCGCATCCTTTTCAGTGACGCCGCCGGAGGTGACAAAGACGGCTGGCGCCTTCGAGAACGTCTTTCGGACCCTGCCCCTGCTCCCGGGCGTGACTCCCGTGAACGAGATTCAGAGTCGCGTTTCGGTGAGGGGCGGTGGGCCGGATCAGAACCTGACCATCGTCGACGGTGTGGAGGTCTACAACCCATTCCGACTCGAGGCCCTCGTCAGCGCGTTCGACCCCGAGACGGTTCAGTCCTTCGAATTGACCACTGGAGTGATGAGCTCACGACATGGAGATCGGCTCTCATCGGTTCTGGCGGTCCAGACACGGCCGGGCCGGCGCTCCTCGGGCCTAGAGGGTGCGGCGGGCCTGAGCCTCACCGACACCCACGCGGTGCTGGAAGGGCCGCTGCCTCACACGCGGACCGGCTCCTGGCTCCTCGCCGGTCGCCGCACCTATTACGAGTGGATTGCGGAGCCGATCGCCAAGACGGACCTTCCCGGATTCCAGGACGTGCAGTTCAGGATCGACTGGCCCTGGAGCGATCGTTCCGATCTGTCGCTCTGGGGTCTGCACAGCGGCGAGTCCGCCCAGATGCGAGACGACTTCGCGCAGGACCACGGCGCGATCGACGCCATCGAGTACCGCGGTCGGAATGACGTGCTTGGTGCCACCTTCCGGACGCCGCTCGCCGACCGGCTATCGTCGAGCACGACCATCTCCCTCTATCGCAATCCGCAGCGCACCGCGCAAGCCGAAACGATCATCGAGGACCGTCCGGATTGGGTCGCGCGCTACGAGCGTCGCGTCCGCATCGAGGACATGGCCCTCCGGCAATCCGTTCTGTTCCGAACCTCGCCTCGATTGAGGTGGGAGACGGGATTCGAGCTTCACCGGCTGGACACGAGATGGGCAATGAAGGGGAGGGGAGAGCTGGCCACCCTGTGGAGCTTCCGGGGACCGTCGCTCGCTCCCACGCCCTGGGGCAGTCGCGGGCACGAGCTCGACGAGGTCGTGGCCATCGACACGCGACGCCTGGCCACCCGTTGGGCGCACTGGCTTCAAGCGACCCTCGAGCCCTCGAGCCACCTCATCCTCCAGCCCGGTCTCAGGATCCAGCACAGCTCCATCAATAACGAGACCGTGGTCCTGCCCCGTCTGGGCGCGACGTGGCTGTTGGGCCCATCGACCCGTCTTGGAGTCGGCCTGGGATGGCACGCGCAGAGCCCAGGATTCGAGAAGGTCGTCCTGGCCGACACCTTCCTGGATTTCGGAGGCTCCCAGCCGCTGGCCCTCAAGAGCGAACGATCACGCAACACCTCCCTCAGCCTGGAGCACGACTTTGCCTCGGGCCTCGCCGCGCGGGTCGACCTATACCAAAACCGTTTCGAACGGCTCATCGTGGGCCGTCTCGAGACGGAGGACGAGCGGCTGGACCGGCTAACCGGCTACCAGATCCCGCCGGATTTTCCGGGCGGCCCGCCGCTCGAGCCGCTGATCACGGCCGTTCCCGTGAACGGCGGGCGCGGAACGGCGCGGGGCCTCGAGGTTTCACTGTCTCGGCGTGGGGTCCCTTCCTCGAAGCTCACGGGAGCACTGTCTTACAGCTATGGCGTGGCTCGACGCGAGGCCTACGGGTACGTCCAGCCTTTCGACTACGACCGGAGACACGCGGTCACGGCGACCGCGGATCTCCAGGTGAGCCGTGGGTTCGGCCTCGCTGTCGCCTGGCGTGCGGCCTCGGGCCTCCCGTATACGCCGTTCCGTCCCGTCGTGTCTTTCGGGCTGGAGCAACGGCTCGATCAACCGCCACGTTTGACCCCGGAGCGCGGATGGTTCGGATCCGGGCCGCCGCCAGACCCGAGCGATCCGAACGGCTGGTCCTATCTCTATGAGCTAGGCCACGGCGCGCTTTCCGACCTCAATGCCGCACGCCACCCCTTCTACCTGCGCGGCGACTTGCGGGCGCGTTTCAACCCATCCTGGGGTCATGGGCGTTGGGAGTTCTATCTCGACATCTTCAATCTCCTCGCATCCCGCGCGCCATACCGAAGCAACGGGCCGTTCTTCCTGCCCGACGTTTACCAAGACCCGGCCACGGGTGAGTTCCGAGTCGCGAAGACCCGGCTCGGGGGAGAGCTCCGGCCCATCATCCCGAGCCTCGGCTTGCGCGTTCGTTTCTGATCGGAGTCGTGCCCCGGCAGCGAGGCGAACCACGTTCGTGACGCGGTCGCGGCATGGGGCGCCAGGGCTTCGAATTTCTACTACCGCGCTACCATGCCATCCGATTTCAGCCGATCTCGGCTGACGTCCCCTCACGTGCTCAAGCACTTCAGATGAGGTACTTACGTCTTGCGGCGTCGCTTGGGGGAGCTCAGCGGCTCAAGTGCAGCCACGCTCGCTTCGCGAGCGCGTTTGGGCCGCGGCCAGCGACCGCGTTGGCCTCCGGGTCGAGAGCCTTGAGCCCATCCGGGAAGCGCGCGGAGAGATCTCCACCGGCCCCAGGTCCCGATCACGTCCGCGCACTGCGGGGCGCCCTCGGCTCCTGACTGGTCACCGGCGCCCGCCCGAGCTGGGCGGGGGGACCCACGCTACTTGATATAGCCCAGGCTGCGCAGCCGCTCGAGCTGCTCCGCGGTCATGCCCTTCGTGTCTTCGCTGTCCGGCTTGAGCTTGGCCTGGAGGGCCATGCGGTGCCAGGACTCGAGAACTTTGCCGAGACGGTCCACGACATCCGGATGCTCGGCGGCCACGTTCTTCTGGTCGAGCGGGTCCCTGTAGAAGTCGAACAGCTCGTACTCGGGCAGTTCCTCCGGCCGAGCGACGTTATGGATCAGCTTCCAGTTGCCGTCCACGATGGCATAGCACTCGGTCTGCAGCGGATGTCCGGTGCCGCCTTGGGGCTGCTTCTCGGCGAAGATGGGCCGTTGCTTCGTCGCCGCCATTCCGTTCCGGCGGCCGTCCGCCGCCAGCAGCGGCCGCAGCGTCTGTCCCTGGATCTCCGGCGGCAGCGGCAAGCCGGCGTATTCCAGGAGCGTGGGCATGACGTCGATCAGTTCCACCGGCTCGTCAACCTTCACGCCCTTCGGCACGCGGCCCGGTCCCCACAGGATCAGGGGGACACGGATCATCTCCCCGTAGATGCTCTGGCCGTGCCACATCCGGCCGTGGTCGTGGAACTCCTCGCCGTGGTCGGCGTAGAAGGCGATGAGCGAGCGATTCCGCTGGCTCCCCGCCTGCAGCAGCTCGACCACGCGAGACAGCTCCGCGTCCATCCCGCGAATGGAGCCGTCGTACCAGTCCTTCGAGAACCGGATGAAGGCCTCCGGGTCCAGGCCGGCAGCAATGAGCTCGTCTCGCGTGGCCATCCCGCGATCGGCCAGGAAGGCGGACGTGACGAACTTCTTCATGAACTCCAGCTCGCGCAGGTATTCGTCCCGCCATTTCGGGTCGGCCCACATCGTGTTGTAGGGCGGGTACGGCTCGTAGGGGCTGTGAGGGTCCATGAAATGGAGGTAGACGAACGAGGGCACGTCGCGATGGTGGTCTAGCCAGTCCGTCAGCCGGTCGACGTACTCGCGGGCGGTTTTCGACGAGCCCCCCGAGGGCCCGGCCCGCCCCACTGTCGACTCCACTTCGTGCAGCTCCTCGAAGCCCTGCTGTAGGTTGGTGAACGTGCCGGTGAAACTGGCGGAGGCGAACGACGCTGTCGCATACCCCGCCTGGCGGAAGACCTCCGCGATGGTCGTGGCCGAGGCGGGCAGTCGATCGGGGATCTGATGGACGCCGTGCGTCGTGGGGTAGAGCGACGTCATGATCGACGGGGTCGCGGCCTTCGTCCAGCTCGTCTGCGTCAGGGCATTGTTGAAGAGCGCCCCGTCCTCGGCCAGCTTCCTCAGCGCGGGGGCGGTCGGCCGCTCGTAGCCGTAGGCGTCGAGGTGGTCCTTCCGAAGTGTATCGCCTTGGATCAGGATGACGGTCAGCGGAGGGCCGCCGCGGCCGTCCTCCTTCGCCGCCCGCTGTCGGATTGCAGGGGCGCCCCAGAACGCGATCGTGCCGTCCCGGTCGGAGGTCGCGGACAGCGAGAGCGACACCGACTGGCCGGCGAAGGGCGAGAGATCCACCGATGCCCGCTCCCAGCGGTACGGGCTGGTCACGGTGCGTGTCAGTACGGACTCTCCCTGATCGCCGCGCCGCACGTCGACCCGGAAGGTCACGCGGGCCTCCTCCGGGGTGCCGACCGACAGGTCGAGGACCGGCCGCGACGGCATCGTCACGTCGAACCGGACCGTCTCCGGCGACCGCGTCACCAGCGTCTCACGGAAGATGGCGCGAAGCCCCTGCCAGCTTACGCCCGATGGAAGGTCGGCCAGATGTTCGCGGCGGAAGATGAGACGCAGGGACTCGATCGCGAAGTCGGCGCCTGGGGCGTCGGTGGGCCGGAGCATGATATGGCGTATGCGCGGCCCCGATATCGGAGACGGCGGCGTGATCGTGTACGTCTGCGCCTTGTCCCCCGGCAGCAACGGCGTCGTGATCACCCAGGGAACGCTGTTGGCGAGGCCGGACAGCCGGGGCAGGTCGACGGTCGGCGCGGCGGAGGTCGTGAGGAAGAGGTTGGCCCCGCGGGTGACGCGCAGGCGGACCTCGACCGCATAGAGCTGGTCCGCGTTCTCCAGCCCGGTGGTGCGCTCCACGTGAAGGACGGGGAAGTCGCTCGTTGTGCGGCCGACGAGCGTTCCATCTCGGATGGCGAGGTCGCTGACGCCGGGCCCCGCCTCCCACCCGCGAGTGGCCGGGAAGGCCAGCGGTGCGGGCTTCGCGGGCGGCGGCGGTGAGGGCGGGCTCGGCGCCGGCCCGTCGAACCGCCATTCGGTGCGCCTGACGGACGCGACGTCAGCGGGCTTGGCGGCAGTGCCTTCGACGAGCTTGGCGTCGAACGCGTCGATGAGCCGGATGGCCTTCGGCTCGCTGGCCTGCCGGCCGCAGGCCGCCGCGCTCAGCGCCGTGAGCAGGCACATCGATACACGGCGGGCGTGCGATCCTGGCAGGATCACCATGTGGCGTCTCCTTCTCCGCGTCGGCGCTGGTTTCCTTGGAAAGGCGCTCGGATTATACCCGCTGTCAGCAGCGGGAGCGCCACGGCTGGAGCCTGCTCCGACACCCGAGCGCGGCACCCGCACGGCCCCACTTCTAGGGCGACGACGCGCTGTCCTGTAGCAATCGCCGTTCGGCAAGGAGCCGGTCCGGATGGCCAGCGCTTCGCAGGAGCTTCTCGCCGTTCCCACGATATCCCCGTGACGGCGGGACGGCGAACCGCGGCTCGCCATGACGGCCACGGCTACTGGCCACGCAGGAGCCAACCTGAGCCCCGCCGCGCTTGATTTCGTCTTGGGAGACAATCCCGGCTGCAAGGTGAGCCTATGACGACAGCGAGCGCGACCGCGGCGACGGACTCCTCCGGATGGGCCGGCCACCCGCGCGGCCTCTCGACGCTCTTCTTCATCGAGATGTGGGAGCGCTTCAGCTACTACGGGATGCGCGCGTTCCTCATCTTGTACATGACCGCTCCCGGCACGGCCGGCGGCCTCGGCTTCGCCGACGTCGACGCCGCTTCCATCTACGGCACGTACACCGGGAGTGCGTGGGCCGCGGCGATCTTCGGCGGTTTGGTCGCCGACCGCTTCCTGGGCCAGTACCGCAGCGTCCTTCTCGGGGGCAGCGTGATCGCCCTCGGACACTTCACGCTGGCCTTCAAGGCGCTGCCGTTCTTCTACACGGGCTTGGCCCTGATCGTGATCGGCACCGGGCTCTTGAAGCCCAACGTGAGCACGCTCGTCGGCTCGCTGTATGCGCCCGGCGACTCGCGCCGGGACGCCGGCTTTTCGATCTTCTACATGGGGATCAACCTCGGCGCCCTCATCGGACCCCTGATCGCGGGCTGGCTGGCGCAGCGGGTGGACTGGCACGCCGGCTTCGCTTGCGCAGGCGTGGGCATGGCCGCCGGCCTCGTCCAGTACGTCCTCGGGAAGGGGCGCCTGCAGTCGGCCCTCGACCGGCTCGCGGCGACGCCGAGGTCCGCCACGCGGTCCGAATCGAACTCCGGACATGATGGCAGCGCCTTCTCCGCCGTCGAATGGAAGCGGATGGGAGCCGTAGTGGTCTTCTTCCTGTTCGCCGCCCTCTTCTGGGGGGCCTACGAGCAGGCCGGATCGACCCTCAACCTGTTCGCCGACCGCTACACGCGTCTCGAGGTACTGGGCTTCTCGTTCCCCTCGTCCTGGTTCCAATCCGTCCAGCCCATCTTCGTGATCCTGCTCGCCCCCGCGTTCGCCTGGCTGTGGATGAGGCTCGGTCCCCGCGAGCCCTCGAGCCCGGCCAAGTTTGCATGGGGCCTCCTGTTCATGGGCCTGTCCTTCCTGCTCCTGGTCCCCGCCGGTGCCATGGCGCAGCAGTCGGCAGGCGCACGGGTCAGCCCCTGGTGGCTCGTCTGGGCCTACATCATCTCGGAGCTGGGCGAGCTGTGCCTCAGCCCGGTGGGGCTCAGCGTGGTCACGAAGCTCGCGCCGGCCCGTATCATCGGCCTCATGATGGGCGTCTGGTTCCTGTCCAACGCGCTGGGCAACAAGCTGGCCGGCTGGGCCGCCGGGTTCATCTCCACCCTGCCCCTGGCGACGCTCTTCGGCACGGTGGCAGGGGTGACGCTCCTGGCCGCCCTCGTTCTCTTCGCCCTCATCAAGCCTGTCCGAGGCTTGATGGGCGGAGTGCAGTGACCCAGGAAGCCCTGGCCGCGCCGGCGGAGACCCGCCGAATCCTCGGCCTCATGACCTGGCCGGCTCGAGTCAGCCGAGCGCAGAAGCGTTCCCTGATCGCGGGCGGGCTCGGGTGGATGCTCGACGGCATGGACGTGATGCTCTACTCCATGGTCCTGGCCGAGCTGATGGTCCATCTCGGGATGACCAAGCCGCAGGCCGGGTTCCTGAACTCGCTCACCCTCGCCGCCTCAGCGGTCGGCGGTCTGCTATTCGGGTTCGTGGCAGACCGCGTCGGGCGCACCCGTGCCCTGATGGCCTCGATCCTGGTCTACTCGGTGGCGAGTTTCGCCTGTGGGCTGTCCCACACCATCACCCAGCTCGCCGCCTTCCGCTTCATCCTCGGCCTGGGCATGGGCGGCGAGTGGACCACCGGCGCCGCGCTCATCGCCGAGACCTGGCCGCCCGCCCACCGCGGCAAGGCCCTCGGCCTGATGCAGTCGGCCTGGGCGATCGGGGAGATGATCGCGGCGGCGGTGACGCTGCTGGTCCTTCCGCGCTTCGGATGGCGGGCGGTGTTCTTCGTCGGCGTGCTGCCCGCCCTGGTGGTGTTCTGGATCCGCCGCGAAGTCCCCGAGTCGGCGATCTGGCTGGAGCGCGGCCGGGCCAGGAGCGGCTCGCTGGCAACGCTCTGGAGGTCCGACATCCGCTGGAACGGCCTGGTCGCGACGGTGATGAACGCCTGCGGAATGTTCGGCTACTGGGGCCTCTTCACCTGGATCCCCGGCTACCTGGCCATGCCCGAATCCCAGGGCGGCCGCGGGCTGGGCATCGCCCTGTCGCTGACCTGGGTACTCGTCATGGCACCGGGCAAGTGGCTCGGCTATACCCTGTTCGGCTTCGCCGCCGACGCTTACGGGCGCCGCAAGAGCTACGTCGTCTACCTGCTGGCCGCCGCCGCTCTGGTTCCAGCCTTCGGCTCGGCCCGCAGCCTCGCCTGGCTTCTCGTCCTGGGCCCCTTCGTCGGCTTCTTCGGCACCGGCTTCTTCTCCGGTTTCAGCGCCATCGCCTCGGAGCTGTTCCCTACCGAGGTGCGGGCCACCGCCATGGGCCTGACGTACAACATCGGCCGCGGGTTCTCCGCCATCGCGCCCTTCGCGGTGGGCTGGGTGGCTCGGGAATACTCCTTCTTCGCGGCGTTCATGCTGCTCGCCACCGCGTTCCTGATCGCCGCGCTCCTCGCACTGGCGCTGCCCGAAACTCGGGGCAAGGTCCTCGAGTAACGCGAGCTCGAAGCCGCGCCGGTCTGGAGATCCGTTAGCGGCGACGGCTCTTCGCCGTCACAGCGAAGAGGAGGCTCGCGATGCCAAGAGCGGTGGCGAGCGCCGCCCATTCTTCGCGCCGTACGCTCGTCAGCAGCCACAAGATCGCGAGGCACGCTGCGATCGGGACGACGCCGGCCGCTGGAACGCGGAACGGCACGCCGCCGGCGCGCACGTCGAGGCGCCGGAGCCGCCAGGCGGCCAGGCTGCAGGCGGCATACAGGAGCAGAACGGCGCTGCTCGCCAGGATCGCGAGGCGCTCGAAGGTGCCGGTGACGGCGAGCGCGCACGCGATCGCCGACTGGATCGCGATCGCCACGTGCGGCGTGTGGAAGCGTGGGTGGACGGAGGCGACGACCCGGGGCAGGAAGCCGTCGCGGGCGAACGCGAAGAGCGCGCGCGGAACGGCGAGCGTCATGCCGCTCACGTAGCCGAACATCGAGACCGTTGCGCCGACCAGCAGCAGCGTCCGGCCGCCCGGCCCGAACATGCGCCCGGCGGCATCCGCGAGCGGGGTCTCGGCCGTGCCGAGCTCGGACCCGAGCACGCCCTGGGCGACGAGCTGGAGGCCGACGTAGAGCAGCGTGATACCGATCATCGCGATGAAGATCGCGCGCGGGACGGTGCGCGAGGGGTCCTGCACTTCGCCGCTGGGCAGAAGCGCGCTCTCGACCCCGCAGAACGCGAAGATCAGCAGGATCGCGGTGCGCGAGACCGCGGCCGGCGACGGCGCGTCCACCCACGCGAGGTTGGAGGCTCGGACGAAGAAGGGGCCCGCGGCGAGGAGCAAGAGCAAGGGAAGCAGCTTGGCGACCGTGGCCACGCTGTTGAGCGCGGCGCCTCTTCGAACTCCCAGGACGTTCACGACGCTCAGTATCGTGAACACCGTCACCAGGAAGAGCGCGGAGCCGACGCTCGTGCGCAGCGGCGGAATGAGCTGGCCGGCGTTGGTCGCGAAGACGACCGACACCGCCGCTAGCGCCAGCGTGCCGAGAATCCAGACGAGCACACCGGCCATGAAGCCGAGAAATGGGCCGAACGCCGTCTCGACATAAGCGTAGGGCCCGCCGGTCAGCTGCACGCGGCTTCCTGCCTCCGCGAAGCAGAGCACGATCAGGCCCATGGCGATCACGCAGACGAGGTAGGCCAGCGGCGCCGCGGGCCCCAGGCCGCGCGCAACGTCTGCCGGCAGGCGGAAGATCCCGCCCCCGACGGTGACGTTCACGATTCCGGCTGCGAGTCCGAGCACGCCGATCCCGCGCACGAGGGCGGACTCGCCGCCCCCGCTGGATGCTTCTTTCACGTTATCGGCGGATCCTACCTGAGGAGCCGCTCCCGGAGGACAGGCCCGGGCCAGCCTCGCCTACGCGCAGCATCACGGTCTTCGCTGTCACTTCGCCAATGCTGCTATACCTTGCTACCGGTGCACCCCGCCACACTCGCATTCATGACCACCCGATGCTCAACGACGCGGTTGCCTTCTCAGCGGGTTAGTGCTGGTGACTGCTCGTTGCTTATGCCTGGGCGCGCTACGAATCTGTAGGTCGCAGGTTCGAATCCTGCGCGGCGCACCAAAAAGGCGAGTAACTTAGGCCCTCGCCGAATGAGCCTCCATGCGTCCGTTCCGACGTCGCCTGGTAGCGAGGCGGGCCCGTTGAGCCACACGGTGCGCCAGCGCACCTTGTTCGTCGCGTTGAGCCTTTTCCTGATGACCGCCGCCTTCATCCTCACCAAGACCGGCCGCGACGCCCTGTACTTCCAGGGCCGGGGGCTGTTCGACCTCCCCTGGGCCTACGTCGCGATCGCGTTCTTCTCGCTCCCGACGGCCTTCGCGATGCTGACCCTGATGCGCCATCTCGGTCCGCGCCGGGCACGGATCGGCGCACCGATCGGGATGTCGGGCATCATCCTGCTGTTCTCGCTCTGCGCTCGTCCAGGCGGCGGTTGGCTAATGACGTCCTTCTTCGTCCTGATTCCGCTTGCGTTCGGCGTGCTGTTCTCGCTGGCCTGGCTACTGGGGGCGGACCTGCTCGAGGGCGTGCCGCACTCCGCGCTGGCCCGGAGCTACGGCATCGTCGGTGCCGCCTCGATCCTTGGCGGCATGGCGGGCGGCATCACCGCCCGCGCTCTGTCCCGGCAGGTCGAGCCCCAGAGCCTGATCCTGCTCGGCGCCATGGCTCTCGCGAGCGCGGCCGCCGTTGCCGCGGTTGCGCAGTCGCGCTTCCCGCCCGCACCGATCGCAGGCGCTACCGCGGTGGGTGAGCCGACGCTGCGAGATCTGACGCTGGCTCTCAAGCGGCGCTATCCGCTCCTGCTCCTGGCCGTCGGCATGCTCTCGTCGCTGGTCGGCATCCTGGTCGAGTTCCAGCTCTACCTTGCCGCGGCGACGTCGGGGCACGACGGCCGCGCGAACGCGCAGTTCTTCGGAGGCGTCTACCTCGCCCTCAACTGCGCGGCGCT
>Ga0075418_10007654_pt1 | contig 12155 bp, 11 predicted proteins | sample SoiMetdeltSBSDD2_FD_81776 | JGI IMG/M metagenome (GOLD analysis project Ga0075418, IMG submission 81776) | Bulk soil microbial communities from a Populus tree surrounding site in Tennessee, USA - Soil MetaG P. deltoides SBSDD2 | ecosystem: Environmental > Terrestrial > Soil > Tree plantation...
CGCTCGCCATTTACCTCCGGGAAGGCCGCCGCACACGTCGTATCAACTCCCGAGAGCAGCTCCGTGACCTTGAACCGGTTCGTCACGTCGGTGTTGTACCAACCGAAGCTGTTAGGATTCGTGGTCGGACCCAGATCGACGATCAGCGGCGCTGTCTTGTCGATTTGGAACGGCCCGCTATTGATGGGGTCAGCGACGTTGCCGGCCACATCGGCGCAGCTGGCTGACATCACTCTGACCGCGAGGCCCTCGCCCGTCGTGTCTTTCGATTGAATCCTGTCGGCGCCAACGGCCACGAACAGTGCAAGACACGCACTATCAAGGCCCGACAACTCGTCGGTTGCTTTGAAGCGATTGGTCACATTGGTGTTGTACCAACCGTTCGCATTGGGTTGCGTGGTCGGACCGAGATCCACGATGACCGGCTTGGTCTTGTCGATCTTGAAGTCATCGCTCGCGATCGCGGCTGCCGTATTACCCGCCTCGTCCGCACAGCTGTCCGACATCACCGTCACCGTCTGCCCCTCACCTGTCGTCGTCTTCGACTGGATGCGCTCGCCTGCGACGTCGGGGAACGCGGCCAGGCAGGACGCATCGAGGCCGGACAGCGCATCGGACGCGCGGAACCGGTTCGTGACGTTCGCGTTGTACCACCCTGCGCCATTCGGGCTGGTCGTGGGGCCGAGATCCTCGATGGTCGGGGCGGTCTTGTCGATCTTGATCGTGAATGTCTTCGTGCTCTCGAGGTTGCCGACGTTGTCCTTCGCAAAGAACGTCAGGGTGGTCGTGCCCTCGGTCGTGAACAGGATCCCAGTGGCCGATGCACCGGGGACTGTCGTCGAGGGGATGGTCTGAGCGCCCGTTGCGGCGTAGGTGATTTCCTTGACGTCAGCCCCTCCCGCCACGTCAGCTGCGCTCAGGTTTACAGACACGTTGAATCTCGTCCACGTGCCGGACGAATATGCCAGCGCGTTTGCGGTTGCGGTGACGGTCGTCTCCGGCGCCGCGGTGTCGCGGACGTGGTTCTGGGACTTCGGCGCCTCGCGATTGCCAGCCGTATCCTTGCTGAAGTAGCAGACGCGCACCTCGCCGTCCGGCGACGGAAGCGTGAACGGCGCGGCATACGCATTCCACAGGGCTTCGTTGGTATTGCTTGGGCACGGACCAGCAGCTGCGACGATTTGATAGAACGTCGCCGCGCAACCGGTGCCGCCGGCATTATCCGCGCAGCTCAGCGTCAACGGCGTATCACCAGTGACAAAACGATCGTTGGTGCCAAACTTCGGCGTGCCGACGGTCAGGGTTGTGGTGGGTGCCGTGACGTCGCCGAGCACCATCACGCTGAGAGAACCAGACGTTTCCGGCTGCCAGGAATTAGGATCGTTGCCAGTCACGGGTACGTTTGGAAGATTCTGATTGCCGTGACGCAGCCGGTAGAAGTACGTCCCGGACGTTGATGGTGCGGCGAACGTTCCAGAAGCTGTGCCGCCGGAGGTCGTCGCGCTTCCCACCACGACAAACGAGCTGAAGTTGGCAGCGCTGGACTGTTGAACGTCGAACGAGTACCCGTCCTGCACAGGATCGTTGTGCGTGAATCCTTCTGAACTACAGGTATTCGGACCTCCGCCGTCCACGCATCGCACGGTGACACTCCAGTTCAACGTCCCACCTGGCGTGACGGATGCTGGCAGGATCTGGAAGTTGACAAACTGACTGGAGAGATTGCCGTCCGTGAACGTTATCTGCGCGCGCGAGCGCGAGTCGGAGGCGAGGAGGTAGAAGCGTACGCCAATGTCGTGGTGCTCTGGCGCCCACTGATCCCAGTAGATGTCGCCTGCCGCGTCTGCCGTCACCGTCAACTCGTAGTCGACGTGCACCGCCGGGTATTCCTGAAAGAGCAGCCGGACTTCTTCGCCGGGCATCCAGCCCGATCCGGTGATCACCGCCGTCTCGCCGGGCGCGTAGTCGTTCTTGTCCGTTTTGATCGTCGCGAACCGGTATGTTTCTGCGTCGCCCACTCCGCCGCCGTCAACCCACACGTACCCTTCGCGGACCGGCCCCCCCAGTGCACCAACGCGCGCCCCGCCCAACGCACCTGTCGCCACGAACGTGTTGATGCCGTAGGAGAATGGATCGGGAGACTCGGCGGGGAGAAACAAGTCGGCAGTTGATTGCGTCTCGCCGTTCGAGTTGCCGCCGGCAATCAGGACTCCGCCGTTGTGCGGCAGCAAAACAGCGGTGTGTCCGCTGCGCGCGACGCTCAGCTCGTTGTGGGTTGGTTCGAACGCCTGCGACCACGGAATATAGAGCTCCGCCGAGCGCAGATCAGCACTGCCGCTGGTTCCTCCAGCAATCAGCACCCTCCCGTCGATCAGTGTCGTGGCCGAAGCGCTCGCGCGCGCCGCGACCATCCGGTTCGGCCCGGCGGACACGATACCGGTCGAGACGTTGATGTGCTCGACCGTATCGAGCACGGCGCCGTCGGCATTCGCACCGCCGAAGACGACAACGCTGCCGTCCTCCAAACGAGCCGCTGCGTGGCCGCTGCGCGGCTGTGCGAGCTGACCAAGCAGCGTCGATCCACCGGACGCTGGATCGAACAGCTCGATGTCACCGCTGGGCGAATCGTCGACGCGCCCGCCGATCACCAGCACGTGGCCGTCCTCGAGCGCTGTCGCCGTGTGACCCACGCGCGCGGAGAGTAGCTGTCCCGCGGTGAGCAGCGCGTTCGTCGCCGGGTCGTACAGCAGCACGCTGTTCGTCGGAGACCCGTTCGCCACGCCGCCGGCGATCAACGTCGTGCCGTCCTTCATCGGGACCGCGACGGCGCCGGTGCGCCCGTCGCTGATAGCTCCAGCCGGCGCCCACGTGCCGACCGGTTGCTGCGTCTGCGCCGAGACGAACAAACCGCCGCTCGACGCCAGAACGGCCACCGCACACAGTATTCCCGCCGCGCGTTTCTGTTTTACAGCCACGATGCTCTCCAAGCCTCGCCGGAGCGTTCCGGCGCGGGTACTGCGTTTTGAGTCCAGGGGAATGCCCCGATTGGTGAGCGACGCACTCGCGAACGCCGCTACGGGGCTGGGCGGTTCCAGCGCAATCCGTGTGCCCTCGTGTGCACCGATAAGAAATGACAGGAAGGCGAACGAAATCAGCCGCTTGACGCGGGTCGACCAGGTCGGGGCTGTGTCACCCAGACGGGCGTTAGGCTGCCTCTTGAGTGACTTCTGTCTGCTCGCTCGGACTCAACTCCCCAGACGCGGGAGTTCCACCGAGGTCCGTTTGACGATGATCGTCGCTCGGGCGGTCGCGCCGGCAACGGGCACAAACGTGACGTGAATGCTGGATCGATCCAGTGCTGGGATCAGCAGCCGGCGTGGGAGTTCAAAGACGAAGCTCTGGCCGTCTTTCCGGTCAGCAGTGCCGGAGCTCCTGGGGACCAGCGTGAAGTACCCGACGAATTGAGTATCGCTCACCGGCGTGTCGCCCGTGGCGGCTGGTCGCTCGACGAACACTCGGACGGTCGCAGTCCCCGGAGGATCCGTCGACACGCCTTCGATCCGCAGCAACGCTCCCACGTCATCGGCCGTGGCTTTCTGCTTCGCGACCACTTCTTGAGGAAGGGCGACCTGAATCGTGACAGGACGATCCGTCAAGCGCACGGGTTCGGACGTGCGAACGCTGGTGGTCAGAGCGATCAGCACCAAGCCACCAGCGACGGCAAATCCGCGGACGATCGAGCGAGCCGTAGAGCGCTCCCCCACAAAATCTACGGTATCACGACACGACCTCGACCAGTTCGGCAGCCGCAACCTGAAGCGGAACGGGTTTCCGCGCCGTTTCGGGCCCGGCGGACAACGAAACGCCGACGAGTCTCAACTCCGTTCGTCCCGCCAGTCGTTTCAGCTGCGTCGAGAGGTCGAGCGCCACGCGCGCTGTGGGGTGCCGGTGCGCCTGCCCGGTGCTGGTCCTCGGCACAATCGCCACGTACCCGAGGTATCCAGGGCTTTGAGGTGTTGGTTTCGCGAGTTCCGCGTTGCCGTCGAAGAAGGCGATGACGCCGTTCGGAAAATCCTGAATGTTGACGCCGTCGAGAATCAGGGCCACTGACGATGCCGCAGCGGCAGTCGTCTTCGCCTCAGGGCCGAACGATGCCGGCAGCCGGATGGTGCCGCCGCTCACATCAAGTTTCGAACTGCGCACCTGGGTGAGGCTCTCTTTCAAGCCTGGCTGCTCGAAGCCGTAGCGCAGCGACTGCTCGTGGTCGAGCACGTCGGCCACCGTGATCGACCGCCACTGCTTGTTCTCGTCGTAGAACGTAAACGCCGTGCTCAGCCAACCTTTGTCGGTCGGATTGGTGTGGGTCTTTGCGGACTTGTTCCACACCGACCACAGTCGATCGATGTTGCCGTGATGTGTGAAAAACAACGGGTCCTGCGCTGCCGTGGAGAGCAGTCCCATATCGGCGCGCGCGCTCTGGAGCGTGCGATCGGCCACCCAGATGTGGACGCCGCCGTGAGGGGATCCTTCTATTGTACCGGCTGCCGTCGCGTCTCCGCCAAACGCCGCAAAGCTCGTCGCGTTCATGACGCCGTTCATGATCTGCGAGCCGACGAGAAACGAAGGGGCTGCCTGCGTCGCGCCTGCGCTGCGATTCGGATTGAACAGTGAATTGCCGGCGTTGGCCGGCGTTGCGTAGGCGGCCGGCAATGTGCGCCGCTGCGCATGATCCCAATCCCAATACGGCAGCCGGAACGTGGGATCGCCAATCAACCCGGCGAGAATGCGCTCGTGGAAGTACAGGTAGGCGCGATGCCAGGGTAGGAACAACCAGCCACCGTGAATCTCGGGAGCGTTCGTGTCCTTCAGTCCGCCACCGCAATTCCAACAATGCACGTTGGCCTGATGCATCCACCCTCTCGGGTCGGACGGATCCTTCGTACGCAGATCGCGCAGCGCCTTGTAGGCGGCACGGAGCCTGGTGATCTCGGGTGTCGTCAACGTGGCGCCAGATTTTCGCGGCAGAATCGCGAGGCTGGAGTCCGGCTTGAATTGAATGGGAGGCTTCCCGGCGGGCGGCGGCGCACAGAGTTGCGGCTCCTGCGCGGCGGCACTCGATGGGAGACCGAGCACAGTCCCCGCCGCGACAGCGACGGCGCTCTCGAGAAGGAAATCACGTCGGGAGATCGCACGAGCGTTGGTTGGCATTGCGGACACTCCTTATTTCCGGCGCCTGGTGAGCTCCTATATATAAACGATGAGGTAAGGCGGATCGAACAGCCGCACACGTGGGGCGCGGTCGCAGCTGAGAAAACCGATTCGGGGTCCGTCTCTTCGGTACGAGATACCGGAGGGAACGTATCATGCGGAGCACCCTGCAATCGTCGGCGTTCGATGACGACATCAGTACGAATCCGGAAGCCGCGCTCGATCTGCTCGCGGCGGCGTGCCGGAACCTCGAGCACCTCGCCAAACTCACCATCGTCCGCGATACGCGGCACTATCATCGGTCGGTCTCGATCGTTCACGACATTTGTGAAGCCCTGACGAACTGCGAGACCGCGGGTGTCGCGGACGAGCAGATTCGCGCCGTCATCACACCCGCACGAGAGATTCATGCGGCGTCACCGTTTGTTATGCGCCTTCAGCAATGGCCTCGCGGCTATCCCGGAGATTTTGAGACGATCGAGTGGTTGTGGCGCGGCGACAATCGCGCCCCTGCCGGCACGCTGGCGCATGCGATCGAAAGTTATGCCTTGAATGCGGCCATCTCGCAGCAGCATCGCAACAAAGTGAGCTTTCAGGCCGCCTGCATGCTGCAGGCGTTCGTCACCGCTCGACCCTGTCACATCCTGTCGATCGGCTGCGGCAGCAGTCCGGACCTCAGGACCGTGCTCGATCAGGTGCCGGAATCGGCGACGATCGTCCTCTGCGACAGCGACAAAGACGCGCTGTCGTACTCGCGGGCCAAGCTGGTGCCGATCGCGGACCAGTGCCACCTGGTGCCGGGGATGGTCCCGCGCGTCCTGCGACACGTCCGTGACTACGGACCGTTCGATTTGATCCTCGCCGGAGGTCTGTTCGACTACTTGTCCGACCGTTTCATCGCGCGCACGCTCGCGGATGCCTGGACCATGCTCTCGCCCACCGGCCGAATCGTGTTTACCAACATCGGTCGAGGCAATCCGTTCCGTGTCTGGATTGAATACTTAGGGGATTGGAAACTCATCGAACGGTCCGAAGAGGATCTGGTCCGCGTCTGCGGCCAGGCTGGCGTGCCGCCGCCGGTGATGGTGCGGGATGCGACGGGCCTGGCGATCGTGGCGACGGTAAAGAAGGGACGATAGTTACAGCAAATCGTGATTTACTACCGGCGTGAATGCCCTGCTTCAGCTCATCGCCATCGCGACGCTCCTCGTCCTCGGTCAGGTGGATAGTCTCAGGCCGGGTGAGGTGCTCGTCCGCATCGAAACGTCATTTGGACAGATCGATCTCGCCATCGACACGAAGCGCGCGCCGGTCACCGCTGAGAACTTCCTGAAGTACGTGGATGGCAGGTTCTATGACGGCGGGCGGTTTCATCGTGCCACGCGAGCCGACAACTACAAGCCGAACCTGCCGAACCGGCCGCTGCTGGAGATTATTCAGGGGAGCATCAATCCGGCGCGGCGCGGTGAGGGGTTTCCTGCCATTCCGCTCGAGCGCACCAGCAAAACCGGACTGACGCACGTCGTCGGAACAGTTTCCATGCCGCGAGATCAGGAAGCCGACTCTGCGACATCAGGGTTCGTGATTCACTTCAACGATCAGCCCTCGTTGAACCACGGTGGGATGCGGTTCGACGACGGTCAGGGGACGGCCGCCTTCGGCCGCGTGGTCGCGGGCATGGACGTGGCGCGCAAAATCCAGCAGCAGCCAGTGAAAGAGCAGGCGCTCGAACCACCCGTGACCATCACGCGAGCGTTTCGCGTCAAGCCCTAGAGCGATCGCGACGTGGCCTTTCGATCACGGCGCCATAGATTTGAGCGCGCTGGTAGATAGAGGGTTTCGTCCCAAGTCGTTGTATCGACGTGTAGCCTGCGTCGCCGAACACTCTCTTCAACGTGCTGAAGCTGATCGGATTCGGCACCCATGGATTCGGTTTGTCCGTGTCGTATTCGACGACGAGAAAGCGAGAGGATGGCTTCATGTTCTGCTCGCAGTCGCGGATGAGCGCCACCCAATCGCGAACGTAGTGCAGCGAGTTCGCGAGCAGGACGCCGTCGAGCGCGGTGAACGGCCAGGGCTGCATTGTGAAGTCGCCGGCGTGTGGAACGATCGAGACGCCGCGTGGCGGCTTTCGGATTCGGCGAAGCGCGGAGACGTCCTGGTCGATCGCGTGAATGGTGCTGCCTTGCTCCAGAAGTGCGGCGAGAGCAAGCGTGAAGGTACCATCGCCCGCGCCAAGGTCAGCCCATGTCTCCGGTTTGGTGCCGATCGCAACACCGTGGATCAGCTCTGCCGCTTCGTCGACGGTCACTTGCCAGGTTGTGCCTTCCGCAGCCGCAGCGCGATGTCTTCGTCGTAGACGGGTGACGAAAGCGTGCGCGTCGCGCCGCCGGTCACGCGCTCACGACCGACGACCGATCCGGACTTGGTATCGAGCCACTCCGCCTCCCACTCACCCTCGGGCAACGCGAGTTGAAGGTGCGTCGACAAAGGCGCCGCTACGGTAACCGGCACCTTGTTCCCAAGCTTCCCACTCGGCGCGGTTTTTCGTAGGTAGATTGCCATCGCACGTCCAGGCTCGACCAGCGCACGCGCCGAGCCGCCAGACGGTGCACTGCCGGCGATCACGGAATCATCAGGCGTCATGCGAACGAAGTCGAATGCTGAGATGAAGTCCTTCAGGATCTTCAACTGCCGTCGCAGAGCCGCGCTCCCGCCGCCAGGCTGCGACGCAGGATACGTGAACGATCCGTCTTCCTGCCCTGCAACGAACGAATAGTCCAGGTTGTTGAAGAGCGCGCCGCCGGCAATGACGAAGTCCCACGCCTCGCCGCGATATGTTGCGTCGCTCGTGCCAGCAAACCCCGTCTCGTCGTCTCCAATGACTTTGTTGAGGCCATAGTTCAGACGAACCGTCTCCGGCGGGCTTGCGTAGTGAAAATTGAAAATCGAAACCGATGGGTGCGGGGCGGTGACGGTCGCCGACTTGTTCGCGATGTTCTGCGCGATGAGGTGTTTCGCAGGAAGCTGCTGTTCGGTGTCGACGATGACGTCGGCGATGCGGTGCTGCCAGGGTGTCGTCACGCCGCCGAAGTACGGCTCGTTGCAGATTTCGTAGAAGACATTGTCGAAGCCGTTCAGCTCCGTCACGATCTTTCGCGTCAGCGCCTCCTGCACGTTGAGCAACCCGCCGTTCTTGTCGAGCGTGTAGACGTCGTTGCGCGCGATCGCGCCCACGCCGTTGACGTTGTTGCTCGCGTTCATCGGGCTGAGCGTCCACTGGACCTCTTCGTACATCGGGCAGAACAATGTGATCTCGACGACAACGCCTTTCGTGGACGCGTACGCAACCAGATCTTTCAAGCGGGTGAAATACTCTGGACTCCACGCTGCGAGATCGAACTTGTTGCCGCCGCCCTGGTATCCAGGTTGCGTGGTACGCGACCAGGGAGCGAGGAAGCGCCCAGCCGGAGGCGCGAGCGTGTTGCGAGCGATGTTGAACGCGCCTTGCGGCTCGACGTACGCGCCGCTGAACACGCGCGTGTAGTTCAGGCCATCGGCCGCCAGCGTGTCGAGATACGTTCGATAGTCGAAGTCCAGGTTCATCACCGCGCCGTAGTGCTCGCCCGAGGTGATGAGGATGGTCGGCCGGCCGCGCCACACGAAATAGTGCGGGTTGTCCGGGTGCAGCGCGATTGGGGCTGCCGCGCTTTGCGCTGGCGGGACCGCGTGTGGGTTCGCGCTTAGTACGAATGCGATCAGAAGGACGGCGTGGAGCGTCCACATCGACATCGGTGGAGTTTACCCCTGCCGAGCCATACGCTGTGCGACGTGGGCGAACGACGCGAGCAGACGGCCCCAGTCGCCTTCGACGTCGAAGATCCGGCGCATCTCATCGCGACGCTCCCCATATCGATCGAGGCGGCGATGCTCGAACTCGACGCGTGTCGCGTCGGTGCCGTCTGGAATGAAACGCACTTCGATTTCGGTCTTCAGCGTCGGATCCGGTTGCCAGTCCGCACTGATGTCCCATGACAGCAGCAGCCGCGACGGCGGTTCCCACGCAAGCACGCGTCCCCAGTCGCAGGTACTGCCGTCGTCGCCACGCTCGTACCAGCGGCCGCCGACATGCGGCTCGATCACGGCGTCGACCGCGTTCGCCTTCCCGATCTTGTAGTTGGCCAACGGCCACCACGTTCCCATCTGCTGCGTGAAGACACGCCACGCGACGACTTGCGGCGCGTCGACACTGATCACTTTTCGGACGCTGTTCGGGTCCGTACCGCTGGATCCAGCGTGTGCCATCACGATCGTTGCCTTTCCTTGGCGGCTTCACGTTCGGCCGCGGCCTTGAATGCGAGAAGCGCCTCATCCCAGAATCCGTCGAGCCACTTCCGCAGCGCCTCGAGCCCGCGTGTGTCGATCGCGTACAGGCGGCGGGTCCCTTCGATCCGCGGAACGACAAGGCCGGCAGCCTGAAGCACCTTGAGATGCTGAGACACGGCCGGGCGGCTGACGTCCATTCCGTCTGCGAGTTCTCGAACGGAGCGATTGCCCTTGCGCAGTCGCCTGAAGACAACGCGCCGTGTGGGATCGCCGAGCGCATCAAGGACACGCTCGGCCTGGCTGGCGTTCATCAGCCGGCGAGTCCCGGATATCCAAGTGACTTCCGAATGTACGCCAATTGACCGACGTGATACGAGTCGTGAAGCGCGAAGAATGCCAGTTCGTCCGCGACCGTCCTGGTGCCGGGCACGTGCAACGTGGCCGCGCGGTTCAAAGCATCCTCGGTGAGCGACGTGAGCGTGGCACGCAGGCGAGGACTCACGTCCCGCATCACGCGCTCAATCTCATCCTTCTTCGGGTAATGACCCGCCTCAACGAGCGCCGCACCGCGGTCGAATAGGTTGCCCCATCCGGTATCGACCGGCTCGCCCAGAATTCCGAGCATCATGGCTCGTGTCTGGACGACGTGGCCGGCGACCCAGAGCATGGCATTGTTCCGCGTGGTCGGCGCTCGCCATAGTTCCTCCTCCGAGAGTCCGTCCAGCGCCTGATAGACGAACGGCTCGTTGATCGAGAAGATCATCGCGATCGGTGCCGTCAGCGCACTCGTTGTGGTGGCGGTCATGGAACCTCCTACCTGCGGCTCAGCAGCTCTATGGTCAGTAGCAACTAACGGTAAGTTATTACTTACTATGATGGCTGTCAAGTGCCGGAGCGGCTACCATCTGCGCATGCTCAACTACATCTGGTTCGGCCTGATGGCGATTGCGATTGTCGTAGCCGCGATCAACGGAACGGCGGAGGCAGTCACGCGGGGCGCCGTCGAATCCGCCTCGGGGGCGGTGCAGATTGCGATCGGCCTCGTCGGCATCATGACGCTGTGGCTGGGGATGATGCGGGTGGCCGAGGCGGCGGGACTGGTGTCGATCATCGGACGCGCGCTGAAACCGCTGCTGCGATGGCTGTTCCCTGAAGTGCCACCGGGCCATCCGGCCGGCGGTGCGATCGTCCTGGCCATGGCGGCGAACATGCTCGGGCTCAACAACGCCGCCACGCCGCTCGGGATCAAGGCCATGGAAGAACTCCAGACGCTCAATCCCGACAAAAAGACCGCGACGAATGCCATGGTGACGCTGATGGCGCTCACGACCGCTGGCGTGCAGCTCATTCCGGCGTCGATGATCGGCGTCCTCGCCGCGGCGGGATCGAGCAACCCGACGGCGATCATCGGCCCGACGATCGTCGCGACATTCGTCGGCACGGCCGCGGCCGTCCTCGCGGCAAGGCTGCTGCAGCGGTTCTATCCGCAACCCTCGCCGGCGAGTCCGGAGGTGCAGTCGTGATGCGCGCGGCGCTCGATGCGATCTCGCTCTGGGCGATGCCCGTTCTCCTCGTCGGGATTCCGCTTGTCGGCCTCCTCCGCAACGTCAAGGTCTACGACGTGTTCATCGAAGGGGCAAAGGAGGGCTTCGACGTCGCCGTCAGGATCATCCCGTTCCTGGTCGGCATCCTTGTGGCGATTGGAATGTTTCGCGGGTCCGGCGCCATGGACCTGTTGATGGCGGGTCTCCGGCCCATCGTCGCACCCACTGGATTCCCACCAGAGCTCGTGCCGCTCGCCATCCTCCGCTCGCTGACCGGAAGCGGCTCGCTGGCGTTTACGACCGATTTGATCAAGACGAGCGGCGCCGACTCGCTCATCGCGCGCACGGCCGCGACGATGTATGGATCGTCGGAGACGACGTTCTATGTGCTGGCTGTGTACTTCGGATCGGTCGGCATCAGCCGGACGCGGCATGCTGTGCCGGCCGCGCTCGTCGCGGACGTCGTGGCTGCAATCGCAGCAGTAGCGGTCTGCGCCTGGATGTTCTGAACCGACTTCGCCCAATCGACGATGACCCAGGACGACATCGTCAATGGCCGACTGATCTGTGAGATTGGAATCGCGCCGGTACGCCCAGCGGAGTTCGTCATCTTCTGCATCTTCCAGAACACAGCGGTCCAGCAGCCCGTCACGATCCGCTCAGTTACTCGCGCGTAAAGCGTGTCGCATAAACTACATGGTCGAACCAACACTCACGGAGGATTGACGTGGATCTCATTCGCTTCTTCACCGACCAGCTCGAGCGTGAGGCGGCAATCTCTCGCCGCGTCCTGCAGAACGTTGCCGCCGGCAAACACAATTGGCGCCCGCATGAAAAATCCATGGAGCACGGCTATCTCGCCAGCCTGGTCGCATCGATGCCATCGTGGATTGGAATGGCGATCCTGCAAGATGAATTGGATCTGAATCCGGCGGGCGGCACACCGCCTCCACGGCACACCTGGGAGACGGCCGCCGATCTCGTCGCCATCCACGATAAGGCGGTCGATGGAGCGAGGAAAGCGCTGGGAGGTACGAACGAAGCTCATCTCGCAACCGATTGGAAGCTGCTCGTGGC
>Ga0075418_10007655_pt1 | contig 12154 bp, 11 predicted proteins | sample SoiMetdeltSBSDD2_FD_81776 | JGI IMG/M metagenome (GOLD analysis project Ga0075418, IMG submission 81776) | Bulk soil microbial communities from a Populus tree surrounding site in Tennessee, USA - Soil MetaG P. deltoides SBSDD2 | ecosystem: Environmental > Terrestrial > Soil > Tree plantation...
GAACGTGTCGGCGACGTTGGTGACCCAGTCTCGCAGAGCTTCGTTGATCGCATCCTTAAGGGTCCGGCTGCCCGACTCGACACCGACAACTTCGGCTCCCAGCAAACGCATTCGAAAGACATTCAGCTCCTGACGGCGCATGTCTTCGGTGCCCATGTAAACTACACACTTCAAATTCATTAACGCACAAACGGTTGCCGTGGCAACGCCGTGCTGACCGGCGCCCGTCTCGGCGATGATTCGAGTCTTTCCCATCCGTCTCGCCAGCAACACCTGACCAACCGCGTTATTAATTTTGTGGGCCCCGGTATGACAGAGGTCCTCACGCTTAAGATAGATTCGTGCTCCCCCAAGGTGATCGGTGAGTCGCTGCGCGAACAACAGCGGCGTGGGCCGGCCAACGTAATTAGTCAACAAGTAATCCAGCTCGCGATGAAAAGCAGGATCGCGTTTCGCTGCTTCATAGGCCGCGATCAGTTCCTCAATCGGATGCATCAAGGTCTCGGGAACAAACATCCCGCCGTAGGGACCAAAATGCCCAGCTGCGTCTGGCTGTTGATACGTTTTCTCAATTTCGCTGTTGCTCATCTCGTGACCTTTGCTGGAAGGCGCTCCGCTAAACCTAAACAATAACTCTCAGACAATCACCCTTCGCCGGCGATAAACGCATTGCCGCGAGCGACAATCGCCATGAATCGCCGCAGCTTCTCCAAATCTTTGCGCCCGGGCTCGGATTCAACGCCGCTGCATACATCGATCGCCGCCGGTCTAACTTGTGTGATTGCGTCCCAAACATTCTCGGTGGTCAGCCCGCCCGCCAGTATAATCGGCGCAAGACGTTTAGCTTCAATTGCTATGCTCCAATCGAATCGGCGTCCGGTACCGCCATACCTTCCTTCGATGCTCGAATCCAACAGAACCATGTCGACACGATACTGTTCGATTAAGCTGAGATCGAAATCCGGTGCTACTCGAATCGCCTTGATCGTCTTGATCGGTCCGAGTCTCTGACAGAATTCCGGCGATTCGTCCCCGTGTAACTGGACCGCGTTCAGGCCCAACTCCGACGCGATGTCCGTGATACGATTTGCTTCTTCGTTTACGAAGACACCCACTTTGCACGAGATCGGCGAAATATTTTTGATCACCTCGCTCGCAGACTTTGCGGTTACATACCGCGCGCTGTGCGGCCAGAAGTTAAACCCCAGCGCATCGGCTCCAGCTTCGATCGAGGCCAGCGCTTCTTCCGTCGTGCGGACGCCGCAGATTTTCACTTTGACTCGCGTCATTTGCTGGTGTCCGACAAACTTCAGTTTGTCGTCTTGAGTTGTCGTAACCGCGCGACTATTTCGACAAACTGAAGTTTGTTGGACCGATCAAATCCTTGAGCGCCTCGCCCGGCCGTTCTGCTCGCATCAGGTGTTCCCCGACCAGAAACGCGCGAAACCCGGCCGAGCCGAGCCGACCAATATCATTCCGGTTGTCGATCCCGCTCTCGCTCACCAGGAGCGCGTTTTCCGGCGCGAGAGGCGCAAGCTGGATTGAAGTCTCGAGATCAACCTTGAACGTCGCGAGGTTGCGATTGTTGACTCCAATTATCGACGCCCCCGCTCGAGCCGCGCGCTCGAGCTCTTCCGGCGAATGGACTTCGACAAGTGCGTCAAGACCGAGATCCTGTGCCAACTCCAGCAATCGTATTAACAGCTCGTCTTCAAGTATCGCGACGATTATCAGTATCGCATCAGCGCCCGCCGCGTCCGATTCGTAAAGCTGGTACTCGTCAAATATGAAATCCTTTCTTAGCACCGGGAGTTCAACATTCTTGCGTACCGCTTCAAGATGATTGAGTGAGCCGCCGAAGAAATCTTCCTCGCACAGGACAGACAACGCTGCGGCGCCGGCGCTCTCGTAGTTTTTCGCTATCCAAACAGGGTCGAAGTCCTGGCGGATAATTCCTTTCGAAGGCGATCGGTGCTTGATCTCGGCGATGATATTGATGCTCGCCGGTCTCCTTAGCGCGCCGGCAAACGAACGCCTGTTGCGCGCCAGTGGACTGGTGAGTGATTCGAACGGTCTTAACCGCTTCGACTCTTCGACGCGTTTTGCTTTGGCGTCGACGATGCGATCAAGCACTCCGCTCGAAACACGAACTCCAAAAGGCCGGTCTGTTGAGGTTATTGTCACGATTGTTAGCAGTTCCGACCGATTCAGCGGATTACTGAGCTTGCCCCACGATACACGTACCTAGAGATCAAGAAAGTTCTGCAGCAGCTTCTTGCCGTATTCAGTCATCACCGACTCAGGGTGAAACTGAACTCCCTCGACCGGAAATCGACGATGCCTCAATCCCATGATTAGTCCGTCCGGAGTCGTTGCCGAGACCTCCAACAGGTCGGGCAGACCTTCCTTCTTAACGATCAAGGAGTGATACCGGGTCGCCTTAAATCTGTATGGTAGGCCACGAAAAATCGTTGCCGAGTCATGACATATCTCGGATGTCTTGCCGTGCATCAAGTACGGTGCTCGAACAACGCTGCCGCCAAACGCTTCGCCGATAGCCTGATTCCCGAGGCAGACACCGAGGATTGGTATCTTGCCGGCGAACGCCCGGATCGCGTCGATCGTAACACCCGCATCTCGCGGCACACCGGGTCCGGGAGAGATCAGCATTCTCTGCGGTCCAAGCTGGAGCATTTGGTCTACGGTAATCGCGTCGTTGCGATAGACCACAGGTTCGACCCCCAGTTCACCGAGATACTGAACAAGATTATAGGTAAACGAGTCGTAGTTATCGATGACCAGAATCATGGTTGTAGTCCGTAGTCCGTAGTCCGTAGTCCGTAGTGTAGCCAGTAGCACGTGATCAATCAAAGTACCAATCGCCACGCTACTGGCTACGGACTACGGACTACTCACGCACTCATTGAACTGTGATCTTCTTGATCTCGATTCGCTGCTTTGGCTTATCGGCGTCGACTTCCGCCTCCGCTATTTTGTCAACGACGTCCAACCCTTCGATGACTTTAGCGAAGGGAACGTGCTTGCCGTCAAGTGCTGGATTATCCTTGGATATCACAAAGAAGTACCAGCTTGTCGTACCATCGGTCCCCTGACGCATCGACACGGTGCCGCGCTCCTGTTTCACCTCATTCTTCTCCGCCGGTATGGACCAAAGGCTGAACTGTCTCTTTCGGTTGGGACTATCTGGCGGCCAGTCTCCAAGATAGCCTACTTCCAGATAATACTTTTGCGATACCCGGAAAAAGGTAGCGCCTTCGTAGAGGCCGGCGCGCGCGTACTGAATAAACGCCCGCGCAGTGTTCGGGGCCGTTTCAGGAAGAAGTTGCAGCTTTAGGGTGCCCAATGAAGTCTCGATTGTCGTTCGAATCGCTTTCATTTGATCGATTGTTGGCGTCTTCTCGCGAATTGTAACTTTCTTGATTTCGATCCGATCGGCGGCGACTCCCGAAGCGCTGGCGGTCGACGTGGAGATGTTGGACGCGACATCCATGCCTGCGACAACGCGCCCAAACACTGTGAACGTCGAGTCGAGATTCGCTTGGGCAGGGCCGGCGTTCAACACGATAAAGAATTGCGAGCCCGAGGTTCCGGGCTTGACGTCGTTCGATCCCGCGCGTACCGCGGCGAGCACTGACGACACCGCGCCGGGCAGATGTTTGTTTTTGTTGACTTCGTCCGGGAGCCCGGCATTGAGACCGCCCGTTCCATACCGCGCTTTGTCTCGAGCGTTCTTCGAAAGCGGATCGCCACCTTGAATCAAACCGTGTTTTACCAGTCTATGAAACGTAGTGCCGTCATAGGCCCCTTCACGCGCGTTCTTAACAAACAACTCCACGTGCCGAGGCGCGTCTTTAGAAAAGAAGTCGATTACTATTTGCCCCTGGGATGTGTCCAAAACAGCTTCAATATTGTCGTATTCGCCTCCGCTTTGAACGATCGCTTCTCTTAGACTGCCGCCGGCAGATGATGGCTCAAGTGCCCATCCAGCAAGAATCAAGCAACAAAGCGTCACGCAGAAGACTCCTACTGTTTTCATCGCAGGACCTCCTCGTAAAATTTAGCGTCGACACTCCGCAAGCCGGAACCCGGAAAAATACGCAGATCGACCAGCTCACTAAAGGGTAGTTCATTCCTTTTAGGGCGCCGACTAGTACGACGTTGCGACCGTTCGGAATTGAGGTGCTTCCCGGTTCCGGTGGTTTTCCGTGAGTGCTGATTGTCGCGCAAATCCCTACGACGCACAACCAAAGAGAACGGAGAAAAAAAACGGCCCGCCGCGCGGCGAGCCGGAGTAAAAGGGTTGCCATGATGCCAGAAACCAAAGGGGCCAAGAAGAAACGGTGGCGCATTTCGCGCCTGGGAAACTATTAGTGCATTAACTCCTCAACCAGCGAACAGCCAGGAGGAAGCAAAGAAGCGCGATCGCTCCCTGCATCAGCCACGCAGCCACCAGCAACGACTCCTGCGAAATCCCGTAGCTCTGCGCCAGACCTGCTCCCCTGGCAACAGCGCCCGTAATCGCGCTGTAGAGAAGCAACGCGGCGAGAACGACAAAGCCGCTGAACCGGCTCCTGTCACGATGCTCGTCTTCACGGATTGCGCTTCGATAGGGCGCCCATTCCGAACACCGTTCGCCTTCCTGTGCAAGTGATCTGACAATTCGTTTTACCAATCCAGTCACCCTGTTTGTGAATTTCAGTCAGGGGCGCTTCACATAAGGGCAAGGCCCATGCCACTAATCCACAATTGGGTTCTAGGTAGCGCTAAACATCGAAACAAGTTGTGCTTATTGCGTTTTTCCAGTAGCGACGGGCCTTTCCGAAAGCCTTGCTGGTTCGGTCAGATTGCTTGAAGATGTTCATACGATAGGTCAATCAGAATAGAATCGACCTCTCCGACAAACATGGCCAAACGAAGATGGGACAGATCGGGATGGGTAAGCCTGATACCAAACGGGATCGGGCACGTGAAACCCAATCATTACGCCGAGATCATCAAAACGATCTGGCGCAATAGAGATGAGCTGCCGTTTGCGCTTCGCATCCTTTCAAAAGGCGTGTGCGACGGCTGCGCGCTTGGGACGAGCGGCGTGCGTGACTTTACGATGGATGGAGTTCATCTATGCATGATCAGGCTCGATCTTATGCGGCTGAACACCATGCCCGCACTTGATATCAGCCTGCTCCGTGATGCGGGTGCACTTGAGAAGATGACCGCCGCCGACCTGCGTGAGCTCGGCCGTCTGCCTTATCCGATGATCCGCCGTCGGGGCGAACCCGGGTTCACCCGAGTTAGCTGGGATGAAGCCATCGGACAGACTGCCGAGCAGTTTGCGATGACGGACTCTCATCGAATGGCTTTTTATTTAACGTCACGCGGGCTTACCAACGAGGCTTACTATCTCGCTCAAAAAGCGGCGCGGTTCATCGGCACAAACAATGTCGATAACTCCTCCCGGATTTGTCACGCGCCGTCAACAGTCGCGCTTAAACAGGCGCTAGGTGTCTCGGCTTCGACCTGCTCCTACAAGGACTGGATCGGCACTGATCTGATAGTGCTCTTCGGAAGCAACACGCCTAATAACCAACCGGTGACAACCAAATACATCTATCAGGCAAAACAACAGGGCACACGCGTCGCAGTCATAAACCCCTATCGAGAACCCGGGCTCGAGCGTTATTGGATTCCGTCGGTTGTGGAGAGCGCGCTTTTCGGCACTCGAATAGCCGATGCGTTCTTTCAGGTCCACACCGGCGGAGACAAAGCGTTCATAGCTGGAGTGATCAAGTATTTGATTGAAAACCGCTGGACCGACGAGGAGTTCATTTCCGCTAAGGCTTCCGGGTTCGATGACTTGAGTTTGGTGCTTCGAGACTATTCGTGGGAGCTGCTTGAAGCCGCTTCCGGCTCGACTCGCGAAGAGATGCTGCGGTTTGCCACGATGATTGCCGAGGCAAAGAACGCGGTATTTGTGTGGTCGATGGGCATCACTCAACACCGAGACGGCGTGGCGAACGTGCGAGCTATCATCGATCTCGCTTTGACGCGCGGCTTCGTCGGCCGCGACAAATGTGGGCTGATGGCGATACGCGGGCACTCCGGCGTCCAGGGCGGAGCCGAAGTCGGCGCTGTCCCCAACCAGTTTCCCGGCGGTGTTGCCGTAGACGCCTCGGGCGCTCGCCAGTTTTCCGACCTCTGGGGCTTTGACGTTCCTGACTGGCCCGGGATGAACGCGGTTGAGATGATCGACGCTGCTCACGCTGGTGACCTCGATTTGCTCTTTCAAATCGGTGGGAACTTCCTTGAGACGCTGCCCGAGCCCGGCTACGTCCGCGAGGCTGTTATGCGAATCCCGTTTCGGGTTCACCAGGACATAGTGCTCAGCCCGCAAATGATGGTCGAGCCTGCCGACACCGTTGTGCTGCTTCCCGCACAAACCCGCTACGAACAACGAGGCGGAGGAACTGAAACCACAACCGAGCGCCGAATACTGTTCAGTCCCGAAATTCCTGGCCGGCGAATCGGCGAAGCACTTCCGGAATGGGAAATTCCGATGAGAATCGCTGAACGCATACGACCTGACATCGCGCACTTGATCCACTTCGATAACGCGGACGCGATACGCGATGAGCTTGCGTCGGCTGTCCCCGCGTATGAAGGCATTCAGAATCTGCACAAAGCGGGCGATCAGATTCAGTGGGGCGGCGAGCGGCTATGCGAAAGGCCAGGCGCTGACGGCTCTGCCGTTACGCACTTTCCGACATCCGACGGCCGTGCGAGATTCTCGGTTATCAAGATCGAGCACGAGGCCGCGACTTCCAAGCTGAAGCTATCAACCCGGAGAGGGAAGCAGTTCAACAGCATGGTTCATCGAAAATACGACCCGCTCACTGGAGTTCGTCAAGAGGATGTGCTGATGAACCATCAGGATGCTGCGCGATTGGGGGTAGCGGACGGCGACAGCGTCCTACTCACGAGCCCGGCCGGCAAGATGCGAGGTCGATGCCTGATCGCCCCGATAACACCCGGAAATGTTCAGGTTCATTGGCCCGAAGGAAACGTCTTGATCGAGCGAGGCAAGTCGGATCCCGAATGTGGTATCCCGGACTTCAACACCGAGGTTGAGATCGAGCGACTAAACTGAAGTGTTGCGTCTTGGCGGTTCCTCGCGTCTTTGCGCGGAAAGAGTTAATCGAAAAAGGTGAACATGAAATGCGCCTAGCCTTCTTCTTTCTCGTTTTTGCTTTTCTAGGGTTCTCACCACAAAAGAACCAAAAGCCAACATACGAAGTCTATGCCATCAGCTACGGGGTGATCCCTGACTTTTCCGTCGCTGGCCTTGTTGCCGGGGCTGACCGAACGCGCAAACTCGATATTCAGATGATGGTTTGGCTGCTCAAGGGCTCGAACGGCTCGAATGTACTCGTAGACTCCGGGTTTTATCGAGCTAAGCTTTTCAAACAGTGGAAGGTGAGAGATTTCATCAAGCCCTCCGAAGCTATCTCCAAGCTCGGGCTGAAGGCTGAGGACATCACCGACGTCATCGTTACTCACATGCATTGGGATCACGCCGGCGGTATGGATCTATTCCCAAAGGCCCGCATATGGATTCAGCAGGATGAGTACGTTTACTACACCGGCGAGGCGTGGCAACCCGAAGGCTCGCACGGCGGCATCGATTCAGAGGATGTGATGGCGCTGGTCAAGGCGAACACCGAAGGGCGGGTTCGGTTCGTGCAAGGCGACGACCAGGAAGCCATCGACGGCATCCGATTCTACACGGGAGGCCGCCATACCTACGCCTCACAGTATGTTGGCGTCAGGGCAAAGGTTGGAACGGTCATCATTGCCTCAGACAATTGTTATTTGTACGAGAATCTCGATAAGCGCGTCGCGATCGCGCAGACTCTTGACGCAGCTTCGAACTTGAAGGCGCAGGATCGCATGAAGCAGTTGGCGTCCACTTCGCGTTTGATCGTGCCGGGTCACGACCCGGCAGTTTTCACGCGCTTTCCTGCGCCGGGGAACGGCGTGGCTAAGATTGAATAGATCACACGTACTGTCCGCGCAGCCCAGAATTGAGACCGCATCACGCGACCTACTCAAAGTTAGAGGATCTCGAGAAACTCGCTCGCCACACGATTGCTCTCTTTCGACGAAGCGCTCTCACTATGAGGGCTATGACCACCACCCTCAATGATTTCGATCCTCGCATTCGGCAGTTGATCTCGCATCGCTTGGATCTCCCCGGGCTCTGTTCGAGGATCACGCGAGCCATGAATAAAAAGCGTCGGCACCCGAAGCTTCGACAGATTACCGTCATACAAATCGTGCTCGGCGTGAGTCGCGGTATCGGCTATCCCAAGCCAGGCTTTGCCGTTCATTACGATCAGAGTGTGCCAATAGTCTTCACCGTGTTCCCGTGCAAGCGTGCTGACCACCCGCTCACCAAGCAAGCCGGGGTCATCGGCCATCACTGCAAAGAACTCTCGAGAACCCGGTTTCACCCGATAGAAGTGAAAAGCTTCCAGTATCAACCCGGAAATTCGATCCGGCGCCGTAAGACCAATCTTGGCAGCTACCACCGCGCCGTCGCTATGTCCCCACAAGACTGGTCTTTCGATTTGAAGCGAATCAAGCAGTCTCACTGTCTCGACTGCCGCACGCGAGTGAAAATCATTCGGAATGTGTGACAATCGCATCGAACCGCCGTAGCCTGTTCGATCCGGAATGAGTATCCGAAAGCGATCACCAAACACATCGATCTGACGATCGAAAGGGTAGATCTGATAGCCCCAGCCTCCGTGCAGAAACACAAGTGGCGAGCCCGATCCGGTCTCGCGATAGTGGATTTCGATCGGGGTAATGCCGTGAGCCAACGGCGATTCATTAATCGTTACGTATGGCAAGAAACCTCCCTTTCCTCCGCCGTGCCCGGAAACAGTAACGCGTCTCGGCCTTCCTTCCAAGAGCTGCCGACTGAAGTTCTCACCCAGACTAAAGTCTATGCTACAGTTGCTTCGGCGATGGAATCTATCGCGTCACTTCAGGAGAAAATTATCACCTGTCAGCTCTGCCCGAGGCTGGTGGAGTGGCGCGAGAAGGTCGCTCGCGAAAAGGTCCGCAGATTCGCCGATCAGGAGTATTGGGGCAAGCCGGTTCCAAGCTTCGGCGACTCGCGAGCCCGCTTGCTCGTATTGGGGCTGGCGCCTGCCGCGCACGGAGGCAATCGAACGGGACGTATCTTCACCGGGGACCGGAGCGGAGATTGGCTTTTTCGAGCGCTCCATAAGGCAGGCTTCGCAAATCAACCAACTTCGGTCGATCGCAATGATGGGCTTCGACTGCGAGACTGCTATGTGACGGCGGCGGTTCGCTGCGCCCCGCCGCAAAACAAACCGCTGCCTCAAGAAAACACTAACTGCAGACCATATCTTCTGCGAGAGCTTGAACTGCTCAAACAAGTCACGGTAATCATAGCGTTGGGACGATTTGCGTTCGATGCTGCGATTGCGTCTGTCGGGCTAGCCGAGCCCGTGTCGCGACGCCCGGAGTTCAAACACGCTGCTGAAGTTAACCTGGCGCCTGGCGTTACACTGATTGCATCGTTTCATCCAAGTCAACAAAACACCTTTACCGGCAAACTGACTGAACCAATGTTTGATCGCGTTTTCGCTCGTGCGCGAGTAATTATTGAGGGAGGGTCGTAAGACGGTGGGCGCCTGACAATTCTTCTACTGCCGAGCAAATACTTCGCGTTCTTCGCCAAGCTCACGAGCGGCCGGGGTGATTATGGTCTTGCCGTTTATGTAGATTTTCTCGCGTGAGGCTATCGCCCGCTTGACGTCTTCCTCACACACGAAATCGTAGACCCGTCCATTGCTCGATGCAGGAGCCGAGGGCGTCGGCGCTGTCGGCAGGGGCTGCGCCGGTCTCTCAAACGAAACTGCTGGAGCAGGCGCTGATTGGGGCGGCTGGTGCACGTGACGGTCAGCCAGGAACCTGTCCACCAGCGCCGCAATCTCAGCTCTATCCACTGTCGCAGGTGGTCGAGCAGCCGGCCGCGTTGCCTCAGCCGCCTGATTGATCGGTTTGGTTTCGAATGCGATTCGCTTTATGTCTACGAGGTGTCTGGGGGAAATATTATCCGAGGTGACATTCCCCCCCCAGGATCCACACCCAAGCGTCATCGAAGGTTCGAGATCGGTCGTAAAACCGATCGCTCCGTGGGTCGACGGGCTGTTGACGATGACCCGCGAGGCCGGCATGCGGATTCCGTATTCGCGCGCTGCGTCGCGGCTGCCGGTGTGAATCGAAGCAGTGTGTCCCATCCCGCCGTAACGCAGAATCTGGGCGCAGCGTTCGCAACCCTCCTCGAGACTATCCACCACGTAGTAGGCGAGGATCGGCGAGAGCTTTTCCATTGACAGCGGATGATCTCTACCAACGCCAGACTGCTCGCAGATCATTACCCGGGTTCCTTCCGGGATCGTGATACCGGCCATTTCGGCTATCACCTTTGGAAATTTGCCGACGATCTTTGGGTTTAATGTGTTGGTTGCGGTCGCGACGACGCGGGTCAGCGCGTCCTGCTGCTCCTTGTTGAGAAAATATCCGCCTTCTGCGGTGAGGCGTTCTCTCACCTGTGCGTCTATTGGCCGCTCGACGACGATCGCTTGTTCGGACGAACAGATTGTTCCGTTATCGAAGCATTTACCCGTGAGGATATCGCGCACGGCCTTGGTGACGTTGGCGGTGCGTTCGATCATTGCGGGTACGTTGCCTGGTCCAACGCCAAAAGCGGGTTTGCCCGATGAGTACGCTGCGCGCACGAGTCCGATACCACCGGTCGCCAGAATGACGGCGGTGCGCTTGTGCTTCATGAGCTCCTGGGTCCCTTCGATTGTGGCGAGCGTCATACAGCCTATCGCGCCAGCGGGCAAGCCGGCCGCTTCGCCCGCCTCACGCATTACTCGGGCCGTATCGTTGATACAGTTTGTAGCCGAGGGATGTGGGCTGAGCACCACGGCGTCGCGAGCCTTAATTGCAATCAGGATCTTGAAGATCGCGGTCGAAGTCGGGTTTGTGGAAGGGATAATGGCCGCCACGACACCGCGGGGCGAGGCGACTTCGATGACGCTGTCAGTCTGCCGAACGACCCCCACGGTTCGCATTGGTTTTATGAAGTTATAGACCTGTTCGGCCGAGAATCGGTTCTTGGTAGCTTTGTCTGCCGCCGAGCCGTACCCGGTTTCGAGGTGAGCCATCTCACCGAGCCGATAGGCGTCCTCCAAAGCCGCGCGCGCCATCGCGCCGACTATTTCGTCAACTCTCTCCTGCGGAAAGGTAGCGAGTACTTTTTGAGCCTCGTATGCTCGTTCAACAAGCTCACGCGCCTGCTCAATGGATTTAAGGTCCTTATCGCTACTCATGACAACTGCTTAGTCCGTAGTCCGTGGTCCGTAGTCCGTGGTCCGTAGTTCGTAGTTCGTAGTTCGTAGTTCGTAGTTCGTAATTGTAAGGTGAAGTCGGTCGACACTTATCGCCACGGACTACGGACTACGGACTACTGGACTTCCTAACTACTTCACTCTCTCTTTGGTAGGCGTAGAAGACGACAATGACCGTTTTCCGTCGTCTTGTGTACCGGACGACAACTGTCCGCGCGCGCCGGCGCTGAGTTGAGCCGTTGCGGCCACGATTCCGCTAGATTCAAGCACTTGTTCGAGTTCTCTGTGAGGGCGTGGTATCACGTGAACACTAACTAATTCGCCAACTCGTCGAGCAGCCGCGGCCCCGGCATCGGTCGCTGCCTTAACCGCACCGACATCTCCCCGGACGAGAACCGTTACATAGCCTGCTCCGATGTACTCGCGACCAACCAGAATGACGTTCGCGGCTTTCACCATCGCGTCAGCTGCTTCTACGGCTCCGACGAAACCTTTTGTTTCAATCATCCCGAGCGCTTCTGTATTCATAGATAAGAGTCCTCCGAGGATTGCGATTTAATAAGCTTGAGCGCGAGCTTTGGCGAGAGTGCTCACTGAGAGACTGAAACTAACAAAACGCATAACAGTGAGTCAAGCAGAGGGCCAAAAAGCAGAAGGCAGAAAGCAGAAGGCAGAAAGCAGAA
>Ga0075418_10007658_pt1 | contig 12151 bp, 4 predicted proteins | sample SoiMetdeltSBSDD2_FD_81776 | JGI IMG/M metagenome (GOLD analysis project Ga0075418, IMG submission 81776) | Bulk soil microbial communities from a Populus tree surrounding site in Tennessee, USA - Soil MetaG P. deltoides SBSDD2 | ecosystem: Environmental > Terrestrial > Soil > Tree plantation...
AACCGTCGCAACGTCTCTCAGTAAGTTTGGAACTGATGTGACGGCACGGCTGATCTACCAAGGTTACGTCGTCACGATGTGCAATCTATATGTGTTGTTCGGCGATGATTTCGGCATTAACTATCCGCTGATACCGGCGGGACTTTCGCTCGAACGATTCCGCGAGTTGATCAAGTAGATCTCTGCGGTCCTCTGCGTATCTCTGCGACCTCTGCGTTTGAGAGCCCTTTAACGCAGAGGTCGCAGAGATACGCAGAGGACCGCAGAGACTTTTTTGTTGGGCCCGCAGAGGTTAAACACGCACAAAATTTTTGCGTTGACAGAAGAAATTTCTCGGAGTAGAGTCCGCGCAGCTTTGAAGGTTCTTTCGGTTCTGCGGCTGAACAGCCTCGATGGTTTTTGTTGCCGGTCGACGATCCTCAAAAGCGGTGTCCCAGAGCACGCCTCCCTAAAAACAGTTTATTTGAACGAACGGTCTTGACTTGTTGCGGGTCGAAGACTGCCCGATGATTAGAAATCATAGGAAGAGTTTTTAAAAGCAAAAGCTCCGTCATCACGTAGCGGTGATAACGGAGCTACTTATAAACACAACCTCTGCCACTTGAGCAAAGATGCGTTCTAGGCACGGGCCATCTTAGCGCAAGAGCGGTCGAGGCTCAACTCAAAAGGAGCCCAAGCATGGCACTCATCGCCCGCTCCAACGCGCGTCGGCGTGTTTCATACCGGTTTGGCTTTTGCCTGCTCTTCAGTCTGAGTCTTGCTGTTACCACCGCAGCTCAGACGGCCACCTACAGGCTCCACCGAGAAGCTTCAACCACGACGAATCTCTTCCAACTGAAACCTGTTAATCCTGACGCTGCTGTTCTCGCGATTCAGTCTGTGAATCTAAAGAACCTCGCTGCCGGCGAGTACGTCATCAAGCAGTTTGATACTCAAAGCGGCGTGCCGAATGTTGCCGGCACAATACCGTCAGGTTCGACGATCACCTTCGAGCTCTGGCTCAGGAAGACAGCCAGTGGCGGAACGATGTTTCCGCGCGCGAAGTTACACCTCAACAGTGCCGCAGGAACGTTGCTGGGCACTGCCACGGGCGCGACTGCGCTGACAAGCACGTTGACCAAGTACACCTTCAGCACGACCACCAGTGCGAATGTGGTGATGACTGCGTCTGATCGATTTTATGTTTGGGTGGGAGTGAACCTCACGGTTGCGCCTACAACTAATACAAACGCTGAGCTCGATGTCGAAGGTGTCGTGAATGGAAACTACGATTCACTGGTCACCGTTCCTTTGCCTCCAACGGCTCCGGCGATCAGCAATCTCTCGCCGGGAATTGGACCAGTCGGGACCAGTGTGACGATCGCCGGGTCCAACTTTGGAGCGACCCAGGGAAGCAGCACTGTGACATTCAACGGCGTCGCCGGAACTCCTGCCAATTGGTCCAACACGAGTATCACGTGCCCCGTGCCTGCGGGTGCTACGACAGGTCCCGTCGTTGTGACAGTCGGAGGCGTCGCTAGCAATGGAGTCACTTTCACAGTCGGGAGTGTCGGAGGAATCACGGGTACTGTTTCACGATCCAGCGATGGCCTGCCGATTAATGGCGCACTGGTTGAGGCTTTGCAATCCGGCGTCGTCAAAGGTTCCGGGACGACCGGCTCCAACGGCAGTTATTCAATTTCAGGACTGGTATCCGGTACTTACGACGTGCGAGCTTCGGCGTCGCTCTACTTCACTCAAACGCAGAATGGTGTCGTCGTGTCAGCACCCAGCTCGACTACGGCGAACTTCAGTCTGGTTGAAGCAGGACCGTTTACAAACATCTATGACGAGGTAGGAAGACTTGTCGCAGTCGTGGATCCTACCGGCGATACAGTGAGGTACAGCTACGACGCAGTAGGGAATCTTCTGTCGATTACGCGCGCGAGTTCCTCGAGTCTTTCGGTTATCGAATTCACTCCTGATAAGGCGCCGGTTGGCAGTTCCGTCACGATCTTCGGCACGGGCTTCAGCACTACACCCGGCAACAATACCGTCAAATTCAACGGCACTACCGCGACAGTCACATCGTCGAGTGCAACTCAAATCTCGACCACTGTACCTGTGGGCGCGACGACTGGCTTAATCTCGGTTACCACCGCGGCGGGTACAGCCTCGAGTAGTGTGCCGTTTACAGTCGGTTCCGATGCTCCAATCATCACGAGCTTTACGCCAAACATCGGCGCCGCCGGCACTACAGTCAATCTTTCGGGTAGTAACTTCGATACGACTCCCTCGGGTAATCGCGTGGCTTTTAACGGCACTCGCTCTGTCGTTACGGCGGCCACTGCGACATCGATAACGACCAGTGTGCCGGCCGGCGCAAGGTCGGGACGTATCTCCGATACCACAGCCACCGGAACCGGAACCAGTAACGATTACTTCTTTATCCCACCAACGCCGTTAACCGCGGCCGATGTGGAAACTTATAGCCTGATGACGATTGGTGAAACCAAGAACTTCACGATCGCAACTGCGAACAAGGTTGCGATGTTTCTTTTTGAAGCAGCGGCAGGTCAACGCATCAGCGTGCAAATGACAAACGTAACCATTGCTTCGAGCACCATCACCATCTACAAGCCTGATGGTTCTGTCCTGGTCTCGGGCAGTGCCAGCACGAGCGGCGGCTTCATCGACGCCCAAACACTACCAGTGTCGGGCACCTACACAATTCTCGTCGATCCTTCAGGAACCAACACCGGCAACATGACGCTGACGCTTTACAACGCGGCGGATGCGATGTTTGCGATTACGGCCAGTGGACCAGCAGTGACTGCGACGACCACGATTCCAGGTCAGAATGCGAGATTGACATTTGCGGGAACGGCCGGGCAGCGGGTGAGCGTTCAGGGCACCTCAGCCTTTGGTGTTTGCTGGAATCTTGGACTCTACAAACCTGACGGTTCGCTACTCACCAACACCTTTGGCTGCGGCAACACTATCTTCATCGACACTCAAACTCTGCCTGTCAGTGGAGAGTACTCGATTCTCGTAGATCCGACTGGCGCCGTCACGGGCCAGGCCACTGTGAATCTCTACGACGTCGTGGACATCACCGGCACGCTGAACTTCGGTGGTCCAACAGTCAATATCACGACTACCACACCGGGCCAGAATGCAAGGCTGACGTTTGTTGGTTCGGCAGGACAGCGCGCGAGCGTAAACGCAACATCAACCTTCAGTACGTGTTGGAACCTGGGCATCTTCAAAGCCGATGGAACTCAACTGACCAACACGTTCGGTTGCGGCAGCGGCATTATGATCGAGCCGCAAACTCTACCTGAAGCCGGAACTTACACGGTGGTCGTCGATCCGAGTGGTGCGGGAATCGGCGGCGCTTCTGTAACACTCTACGACGTCACTGACGTGACTGGTCCAATCACCGTCAATGGGCCTTCAGTAAATGTGAATCTGAGTACACCCGGCCAGAACGCCCGTCTGACATTCGATGGAACCGCCGGTCAAAGAATCAGTGCCAACGGTGCTTCGACCTTTACGAGTTGCTGGAACCTGGGAATTTACAAACCGGACGGTACTCAACTCGCGAACGTGTTTACTTGCGGCTCCAACGCTTTCATCGAGGCGCAAACGCTGCCAGTCACGGGAACCTACACTCTCGTTGCTGATCCATCAGGAGCGGGAACTGGTTCAGCCACGCTCAATCTCTACGAAGTCATTGATGTGAGCGGCACGATAACACCGGGTGGCGCAGCCGTTCCGGTTTCGTTACCGACGCCGGGTCAGGTTGCGCGTCTGACGTTCGACGGAACTTCCGGGCAGCGAATCAGCGTCAACGGCAGTTCCAGTTTAACCACTTGCTGGACGCTCGCCATTCTCAAGCCCGACGGTTCCCAGTTAGGCGGCACCTTCAGTTGCGGCAGCAACATCTTTCTGGACCCGCAAACATTGCCGGCCACCGGAACTTATACCGTGCTGATTGATCCTTCGGGCAATGGCACGGGAACAGCCACGATCACTGCGTATGACGTGGTCGACGTTACCGGCAGTATCACGATTGATGGACCATCAGTTTCGCCGACGATCAGCACTCCTGGTCAGGTAGCACTTTTGTCCTTCAGTGGAACGGCGGGACAAAGGGTAAGTGTCAACAGTTCTTCGAGCATATCCACCTGCTGGACGCTCGCCGTTCTGAAGCCCGATGGTTCGCAGTTAGCAAGCGTGTTCAGTTGCGGCAGCAGCATCTTTATGGAACCGCAAACACTGCCGGCCACCGGAAGCTATACGGTGCTGATCGATCCTTCCGGAAATGGTACGGGCCAGGCAACGGTGAATCTCTACAACGTCGTAGACGTCACCGGCACACTTACGCTCGGCGGACCGGCTGTGAATGTAAGCATCACAGTGCCGGGGCAAAATGCGAGCTATACCTTCAGTGGGACTACGGGCCAACAAGCAACCGTGAGAGTCAGCGGCAGCACGGTTAGTTGTGTGACTGTCACCTTACTGAAGCCGGACGGAACCTCTTTAACGTCTACTTTTTCTTGCGGCAGCACTATCAACCTGGCCACTCAGACGCTTCCAGTCACGGGCACTTATACCGTTACGGTCAATCCGAACGGCGCGAGCATTGGAAGTCTGAATCTGAGTGTAACTAATCCATAGGAATGTCGATTATCGAACTGGAGTGAAGCATGAAAAAGCTTACCACTAACGGCCTGGTCCTCACTTTAAGCTTTCTGCTGGCGTTTCATCCCACTGTGATTCTGGCGATGACCGAGTCGGGCGCCGCGTCGTCGAAGACGCTGAGCACGAAATTGACACCGCCTCGGAAGCCGATGCGACCGGCGCCTCTCAGGTCACAAATCGGAGAGCTGACTGGGCAGACATCCACGTTGTTGCCTGACGGTCGCTTGCTGCTCGTCGGTGGCCAGGGGACGGACGGACCAAAAGCGACTGTTGCGATCAAAGATCCGCGCAGCGGGGACGTCATGCCATTGTCAGTTGGGCTTAATACGCCTCGTGCGTGGCATAGCGCAACGATGCTTCCGGATGGGCGCGTGCTGATCGTGGGTGGCAAGGGCGTTGAAAACAGAACCGTCGAGAATGCGGAGATTATTGATCTGGGGGCGCAGGTCGTTGAAGTGATTGCTTCGCCTAGTTTCGCGTTTGCGCGAGCCAATCACACGGCGACTCTACTAACGGACGGGCGTGTGCTGATCGTCGGCGGCGTTTCGGCTGCCGGACAGTCACTGAACAGAGCAGAGCTGTGGGACTTCAAAACCAAAACGGCGACAACGCTGACAAGCAAACTAGGTTTGGGACGTCACAAGCAGAAGGCGACTCTGCAAAGTGACGGGAATGTCCTGATCGAAGGCGGGGTTAATAACGGCGGCACTGAGATTACAAGCAGTGAGATCTTCAACACCGAATCGCTCAGTTTCGAGCCGGCGGGGAGCTCGCCGGCCACTCAGGGCAACGCGTATCTTGCCGGGTCTGTTCCTGGCAACGATGCGAGTAATGTTCCGATCGATACGCTGATCGGTCTGCGTTTTTCGCGGTCGCTTGCAATTCAAACGATCAACGCAAGCACGATCACGCTCAATGGTCCATATGGCGGTGTTGCGACCAGAATTGTGCCCGCTGAAGGTGGCAGGCTCGCATTCCTCACGCCTCTGACCACTCTCGATCCCGGCACAACCTACACAGTTAACTTTGAAGGCGCAACAGAACCTGCAGGCGTCGTTGTACCCGCGTTATTCAGTTTCACAACCGCGGGTGACACGGGCAACCGGTATGACGAGGAAGACTGGATCCCCGACGCAGGTAACCTGCGCGGTGACTGGCGCAGCAAGCGTGTGAACTCTGAAGCACAATCGCTTCCACCGTTACAAGCTGCAGAGGGAGTAACAGCACTAGCTGGTCAGGTATTAACGCTTAACGGCCGTCCACTCGCCGGAGTGTCTCTACAGATCGGATCAGCATCTGCACAAACGGATCAAACAGGCAGGTTCCTGCTGACTAATGTCGCTACTGGACACCAGGTGATGCGTCTTGATGGACGTCCCGCCAGTGTTCCAAGCAGGACGTATGGCACTTTCAAGATCGGTGTCGACATTACTGACGGCAAGACTAATCTTCTCGGCTACACGATCTGGATGCCGAAACTTGATACGGCCCATGCCGTCAATATTCAATCGCCGACAACCAAACAAACCGTAATCACAAATCCGCACATTCCCGGATTGGAATTGCGTCTGCCGGCCCAGACAGTGATCCGCGACATGGATGCGAACACTGTCACTCAGCTCACCATTACACCGATTCCGACAAACCAACCGCCGTTTCCACTGCCGTCGGGTGTCAGCGTGCCGGTGTTCTTCACGATCCAGCCGGGCGGCTCGCAGGTGATTCCACCAAGAGCGCAACTGATTTATCCAAACTATACGAATCAACCGGCGGGCGCGCGTATCGACTTCTGGAATTACGATGCAGAAGACAAGGGTTGGTACGTGTATGGGCGCGGCACTGTTACTCCGAATGGGAAGCAGATTATTCCCGATGCTGGTGTGGTCCTGTATGAATTCACCGGCGCGATGGTGTCAAACCCAAACAACGCGCCACCGGAAGGTCCAGAGCCGTGTGAGGAATGTGAGGATGGTGACCCAGTCGATCTGGCCACTGGTTTGTTCGTTTACAGCAAAACGGATCTGGTGATTCCGGACACGCTGCCTTTGGTCCTCACGCGAACATATCGCCCGCGCGATACAGTCTCTCGTCCGTTCGGTCTCGGCGCCACGCATCCTTACGAATTATTTATCGTCGGCGACACGTTTCCCTATACGTTTGCAGATCTGATTCTGCCGGATGGTGGTCGTGTGCATTACGACCGGATTTCTCCCGGCACTGGATTCTCCGACGCGGTTTATGAGCACACCGAAACGCCTTCGATTTACTACAAGACGCAGATCAGGTATGTCGGCGGTCGATGGCATTTAACACTTCATGACGGGACTGTCTACGAGTTTCCTGACGCTGAAAACGCGCCGACGCCGCGGCAGGCGGCCATGGTGGCGATGCACGATCGCTTCGGGAATGCTTATACGTTTACTCGCGACAGCAACAGCAATCTCACAAAAATTACTTCACCGAATGGTCGCTACATCGAGTTTACCTACGACACGAGTTTTCGCATTACGCAGGCCAAAGACAACATTGGTCGAACGGTAAATTACACCTACGACAGCAGCGGCAGACTCTGGAAAGTGACTGATGCGAACGGCGGCGTGACGGAGCACCTCTACGACACGTCGAACCGCATGACGAAGATCACTGACCCGAGGGGCATTCTCTATCTCACAAACCAGTACGACACGAATGGTCGAGTCATCAAACAGACTCAAGCCGACAGTACGTTTTTCACGTTTGCCTACACTCTCAACGGCAGCGGCCAGGTCACGCAAACCGACGTTACGGATCCGCGCGGCAATGTTCGCCGTGTGACCTTCAACACGAGCGGCACCATCCTTACCGACACCTATGCGCTGGGTAAGCCGGAGCAACAGACGATCACTTATTTACGACAGGCGGGCACCAACCACATCTTGAGTGAGACTGATGCGCTTGGTCGCAGGACCGACTTTACGTACGACGATCAAGGCAACACATTGAGTATTACTCGGCTGGCTGGAACGTCCGGGGCGGTGACTACGTCTTACACGTACGACACGACCTTTTCGCAGTTGACCAGCATTACCGACCCGTTGAATCACACGGTCACCTTCGGCCTCGATGCCCTGGGCAACATTACCAGTGTGACCGATCCGCTCAATCATCAGACTACGATGACGTACAACGCAGCGGGTCAGATCACCTCCACGACTGACGCACTCCAGAATACCGTTCAATTTGGATATGACTCGGGGAGTCTGACAACGGTTACGGATTTACCGGGACGTACAGTTACTCGCTTCATCGATGATGCCGGCCGGATCTTGAGTATGCGCAATCCGCTGGGCCAGCTCACGCGGTATGAGTACGACGGATTAAATCAAATCAAGAAGATCACCGATGCACAGGGTGGTGTGACTACTTTCACCTACGACGGCAACGGCAATTTGTTGACGTTGAAGGATGCTCGCAATAACGTCACCACCTACACCTACAACAACATGGATCGGTTGATCACTCGAAAGGACGCGCTCCTTCGAACGCAGAGTTATGTCTACGATGGAGTGGGAAACCTGACGAAGTTTACCGATCGCCGCGGCAAGGTGGCGAACTACACCTACGACAGTCTCAACCGGCCCACTTTTGCCGGCTTCGGCGCTGTCGTCCAGGGCCAGAACACCATCTACGAAAGCACGATCAACTACACCTACGATGCTGGAGATCGTTTGACTCAGACCGTCGATTCGGTCTCTGGGACGATCACTTTTGGTTACGACAACCTCGATCGATTGACTTCGCAGACGACGCCGCAGGGTACGGTTAGTTACACCTATGACGCCGCGGGCCGGCGCTCAAGCATGACCGTCGCAGGCCAACCCACAGTCAACTATGCATACGACAATGCAGATCGCCCGACGACTATTACCCAGGGAACGAATGTCGTCGGCGTTGGTTTTGATAATGCTGACCGGTTGACGTCTCTCACGCTGCCAAATGGCTTGCGAATGGAATACGCGTACGACGGAGCCTCGCGGCTTACGAGCGTCACGTACAAGAACGGCACGACCGTCATCGGCGATCTGACTTACACATACGACGCCGCCGGCCATCGCAAAAACATCGGCGGCAGTTTTGCGCGAATGACATTCCCGCAACCGCTGGCTTCCGCAACGTATAACGTTAACAACCAGGTCACGCAACGCGGTTCCACTAACCTGACTTACGATTTCAACGGAAATCTCACGTCGGACGGTGTGAATACCTATACGTGGGATGCGAGAAACCAACTTGCTTCCATCAGCGGTGGACTCAGTGCCAGTTTCTCTTACGACTCGTTTGGTAGACGCAAATCCAGGACTGTTAATGGTGCGACTACGGAATACGTCTTTGACGGCGCCAGCGTGGTCCAGGAAAAGGTTGGCGGCGCTCCATCCGCAAACATGCTCATGGGCGGATTGGACCAGACGTTCATGCGTACCGATGCGTCAGGCGCGCGTCATTTCCTGACGGATGGCCTGAACTCGACCCTGGGATTAACCGATGCAGGTGGTGCGATATCGACGCAGTACACGTACGAGCCCTTCGGTCAAGCCACGACCGGCGGGTCCGCCAGCAGCAACGCTTCTCAGTTCACCGGCCGCGACAATGACGGTACGGGCCTGCTTTACTACCGCTCCCGTTACTATAGTCCAACGCAACAGCGATTCATCAGCGAAGACACTGTTGGCTTCTCTGGCGGCGACACAAATCTTTATGGGTACGTTTTCAACAGTCCGACCAACTACACCGATTCGAGCGGGCAAGCGATCGATGTCGCCATCGATATCGCCTCGATCCTTTACGACATCTATCAACTCGCGACTGGCAGCCGCAAGGATCGGTTGTCAAACACAATTGCCCTGGGTGCAGATGTCGTTGGTGCCCTTATTCCGTTTTTAACAGGCCTGGGAGCAGCGTACCGAGGCGCTCGCACAGCGGGAAGGACACAGAAGCTCTTAGGGACTGCACGCGACAACTTGCTTAATGCAGCACAGGACGGCAGGTTGCGCAATGCGATAGAAGAGCTATACAGAAAAACTGCCAAGGTTGGTGATGGCAGCAGCATGGACGCATACAGGTTTGAGCGAGCGACCAAACAGCTGCTTTCGAAGACGGGTCATTGTCAAAAGTTAATGGATCGTCGTAAACAGCTTCAGAAGCTGCTTCGCGATCCAAACTTAAGTCCATCTGATCGACAAATCGTCAAGGATCTGCTAATCAACATACAAAACGCGTTAAGCGGTTATTAGCATGACGGATTTTGTTATCAAGGAGCGGGACTACGACAAGGTCCCGCACCTTCTGACAACTGAGGTCCCAGGCTTTTTGGATTCGGAGGAGTATCGTCTACTCGATTCCGAAGACCGGAAGGTCCCGGGCTTAGTTACTGCGGCATTCACTCGATACTTTGAAGGGCTTCGCGAAGCTGATGCACTCGAGAGGTGTTACGCCGTCATCGAGAAGCTGGCCGTGAGCCCTGATCCAGAGGTTCAGAACCTGGTAGTCACCGAGATTTTTGAGAACCTTCAGGGTTCGGACGAGAGTTTGGGAAAGATAAAGGAACAATTGGGGCCGGAGTCCCGCCGGCTCTATCAAAAGTGGATGGAATAGCGATTCTCGCCACAATCTGCATCATTTTCTCCTCAAATTTCACTAACTGAGGGATACTGCACGTACGATACGTTGTCAGATATCCACGGGCGGCGGTGTCCTCCATAATGAGAAGGTCACATCCTGTCTGACTGCGCAAGCCCGTTGATCGGAGGCTTAACACATGAGGATCTTCCCACGCGCCAAGTTGCCAACACCAAAGGCGGTGCGGCGGCTGTGGCGGAAATCCAAGGTCCACTTAAAACTCAGGCGACTTTATTACGCTGCGGAGCTCTTTTTATTCATCGCGCTTTACTTCGTCGTTTTCACAGGCAGCCGGTTGAGGTTTATCGACAGCTTCGGTCGTCGCACGGACCTGGTTGTCGCTCTCATTCTCGTTGGGGTTTTCATCGGAATTCATGTGCTTGCGCGCCGTCGACTCCTGCCCAGAATTGAACGCCGTTACCAACCCGCGCCGTACGACGAACGCAAAATCTTCTTCGACCTCGGGCCGGGCACACAACACGTAACCAGTATCGATCAGCTTTATCGAAACCTTGCCGAGCGAGTTAGAAACGCGCTCGATGCAAGCAACGCTGCGATCTTCGTCCGCGACGAAGCCTCTGGCCACTTCAACCTCCGCGTTTTCTCCGACCAGGCACACGAGACGACGAAGCACTTGCAGTTGAATAAACGTGCGTTCGTTGTGCGGCGTCTGGTGAATCTCTCGACGCCGCTGGTGATCGAGTCGCGCGAGATCGAGACGTGGTCGCAAGCGCTGAATTCAGTTTTACCTTCAACGCGTGAAGAGCGCGCCGGCGAACACGAGGTCTTACTCCAGATTCAGTCGCGAATACTGGTCCAGATCAGACAGAGGAACGATCTCGTGGGGATACTCTCGTTTGGTCCAAGACGCGGTGGATTTCCTTACTCCGACGCCGACCGCGAGGTGCTGATGTCGATCGCCGCGCAACTCGCACTCGTGATCGATAACGCGCGACTCACCGAACGCATGGTGGCGCAGGAACGGATGCGCCGCGAGCTTGCACTGGCAGCAGAAGTTCAACAGCGTCTTCTTCCATCGTGTGCTCCGCAGGGAGTGGGGATGGAGGTTTCCGGCTTCTGCGAACCTGCGCGCGGTGTTGGTGGCGACTACTACGACTTTATCAACTTCGATAACAGCCAGCTTGGTCTTGCGATCGCAGATGTGGCAGGGAAGGGAATGCCGGCCGCTTTGTTGATGTCGACGGTGCAGGCGACTTTGCGAAGCTTGACGGCGAGGAATGGCACGCCGGCGAATTATGAACTCTCGTCAGTGGTGAGCAAACTCAATCGCCTGCTGTTCAATACGACGAACGGTGAACACTACGTCACGTTCTTTTATGCGACGTTTGATCAACTGACGCAGCGCCTCACGTATGTGAATGCCGGTCACAATCCGCCGCTGTATCTTCAGTCGGACTCCAATTCAGAGTTTCGACAATTGACTTCTGGCGGGATGGTCGCGGGAGCGTTCGAGCACTCTGCGTACGAGCAGGAGACGGTGCAAATGAAACCGAACGATCTGCTGTTTCTGTACACGGATGGTCTGACCGAAGCGCTCAACGAAGAAGGGGAAGAATTTGGGACCAGCAGGATCATGGAAACGTTGAAGGCGATCGCGTCTCTGTCGGCCGATCAGATTCGGGATGTGGTGGTGCGGCGTGTCAAAGAGTGGTGCGCGGGCATGTCGCTTTACGACGATCTAACGTTCGTAGTGATGAAGGTCAAATGATCTCTGCGGTCCTCTGCGGCCCTCTGCGATCTCTGCGTTTCATGGCGCCTTTCAACGCAGAGACCGCAGAGGGCCGCAAGA
>Ga0075418_10007659_pt1 | contig 12150 bp, 12 predicted proteins | sample SoiMetdeltSBSDD2_FD_81776 | JGI IMG/M metagenome (GOLD analysis project Ga0075418, IMG submission 81776) | Bulk soil microbial communities from a Populus tree surrounding site in Tennessee, USA - Soil MetaG P. deltoides SBSDD2 | ecosystem: Environmental > Terrestrial > Soil > Tree plantation...
CGGGAAAGAATTTCAGGACCTCATCGTCGATGTTCACTTTGCCCTCGGCGACGGCGAAGCCGACTGCAGTCGAGGTGAAACTTTTGCTCAACGAATAGAGCACATGTTTGTTCTCCGGGCCGTAAGGCGCCCACCAACCTTCAGCGATCACCTCTCCATGACGCACAACCATGACGCTGTGCATGCCATCCATCTGCTGGTCGAGTGTGTTCACAAACTCCAACATGGCAGAGGAGGAAACGCCTTGGGCTTCGGGAGTGCTGCGTGGCAAGTGACTCCCGCCTCGTATTGTGAGCGAAGTTCCGGCGAGGAAGAGGATAAGGCAGATTCGGATAAGCTTTCTCATAGCAGGTGTGTCGCTTCTCTACCGGACCCTGCGTGAAGTGTCACGAACGGAATTGGCGGCAGGTGATTCGAGGGTTCAAGGCTGACGCACAGGCGCTTATGCCCGGCGAGAAGCGGCTGGCTGGACGCGCAACTGGACCCATGCTCCGTTGCAGGAACCGGGCTCGTAGGTCGAGCCTTTCCTTTTGGCGATAACGGCTTCGAGCGCGAGGCGTTTGACTTCTTCGATGAGCAAGTCGGGTTCGCAGTGGAGAGATGGACAAAAAAGAATCGCCGAATCAAGGGTGAGGCTGCAAAGGCGTTCTTTGCGCTTTTCGATGGGTTCACCCGTCACGTCCCTGCCGTTGACGTGCAGGAGGTCGAACGCGTAGAGACGGAGGTTGGCGTTTGGCTTGGCCTTGCCAGCGGCGTCAAACGCCGGACCATCGTCATCCAGCGTGACGATTTCGCAATCGATAACCACTCGGTTCGCGGACAACTGTCTGAGGGCCTGGCGGGCCTGGGGACAATCGAGCAGTTTGCCCTTTCGGGAAAGGAGGCTGACCTTTGCGCCATCCTTAATGGCAATGGCGCGGCAGCCGTCACGCTTCACCTCGTAGAGCCATTCGCCGGGAGCCGGCAGTTCTTTTACATCCTTGCATAACATCGGCTCGACGAACGCCGGCACGACGGCCCGGGCTGCTTTTGTTCGCAGTTGCCTAGGCATCCAGTTCCTCATCATGCACAGCCGCCTGCGGGAGGCAAGGCTTTGAATTTGTCAAAATCTTCATGGCAACGGCCCGAACAATCGCACAATCCGGCCCGCTTCGGTGCAACGATTGCGTCACAGTTCAAATACGCTTAGTCACATCGGAATCTTTTAGAGACAACTAAAGGTGAGAGCGGCCGCCTTCAGCGGAAAAACGACGCTGAATTTTGCGCTTGCGAAAGCCAACAGTGAGGCGCATGAGTGAATCGATGAAAAATCCGCGCGACATCGTGCTTGTCGGGATCGGTTTTCTGCTTGGCATCATCTTCTGCTATTTCCTCACGGCGGCCGGCTTGGTCGAACCGAAGACGGGCGGCATGACGGTCGTATTTTCGCCGGCGGCGCAGGCGACGAATTTTCTCGGAGCGCGCGAAGCCAATCCGTTTCCCAAGAAGGCCGACGGAGTTCGAACGGACGAGCCGACGGTCACGTTCGAACTGCGCTCTCGATATGTGCCAGTGCGGCGTGTGAACAGCATGTTCCGAGTCAATACCCCCGGCACCGTGATACTGCCCCCGGCGACGCACCACGACTTAATTGATTTCAATTACGTGCCGGATTTCCAGTTGCCCGCGAATTGAGGGCCGCAGGAGCGTCCTCCCTTCTCAGCGTTGAGCGCGCTCGACTAGTAAGCGGCGGTCACCCTATGCTCCGTGCGCCTTGAACATGAAGACCACAGCTCTCCTTGTGTTGTCTGTTATCTCGGTCGCGGCGGCAGCCGAGCGAACATTGCCGGGAACCCAACCGCTGGAAACGACCAATGACCTGTCGCGCGAAATGGTGGCGGGCATCGACAAATTTCTGACGCGCGAAACGGCGGCGGCGGTTTCGCGGAGGTCAAATTACTGGCGACGCGATTTCAGCAGCCCGGCTGCCTACGAGAAGTCGGTCGAGGAAAACAGGGACAGCTTTCGAACGATCATTGGTGCCGTGGACAAACGGCTACCGTTGACGGCGCTCGAGTTTATGAATTCGACGTCTCAATCGTCGCTCGTCGCCGAGACTGATAGCTATGCGGTCCACGCGGTCCGATGGCCGGTGTTTCAAGGGGTCCATGGGGAAGGGCTGCTCGTGCAAGCCAAAGGCGGTCCGAAAGCTCGGGCGGTAGCGTTGCCGGATGCCGATCAAACTCCGGAAATGTTGTTGGGCCTCGCGCCGGGAATTCCGGCGAGTTCACAATTTGCGCGCCGGCTCGCCGAGAGTGGGTGTGAGGTTCTCATCCCAACGTTGATCGACCGGGGCGACACGTGGTCGGGCAACGCCAGACTGAAGCGGTTCACGAACCAGCCGCATCGCGAGTGGATCTATCGACAGGCCTACGAGATGGGCCGCCATGTCATCGGCTACGAAGTGGCGAAGGTGCAAAGCGCGGTGGATTACCTTGCACGCGATGGCAAGCCCGTGGGCGTGATTGGCTACGGTGAAGGCGCGTTGATCGCATTTTATGCCACAGCGGTGGACTCGCGCATCCAGGTGACTGCGATCAGCGGCTATTTCAATTCACGCCAGCAACTGTGGGAGGAACCGATTTACCGGAACGTATTCAATTTGCTGACGGAGTTTGGCGACGCGGAAATCGCCAGCCTGATCGCGCCGCGGACTTTGATTGTTGAATACAGCGAACCGCCAAAGGTCGAAGGGCCTCCCGCGTCGCGCCAGGGACGCGGCGGCGCGGCTCCCGGAAAGATCGCGCTGCCGGACTTCAACGCGGCCGATGGAGAGGTGCGGCGTGCACATGCACTGACGCGACCTCTGAACTGGCAGATCCAATCGATCCACGGGAACGAGGGTTCTGTGATGCCGGTTGGGTCAGAGCCCTTCGTGAGAGCGTTCCTGCGCGGGTCGGGCACGACTGCCGGACCAGCGCAAAGCGCACCCGCGGACTTGCGCAAAGGTTTCTCACCGGAGGAACGGCAGGAGCGCCAGGTGCACGAGTTGGTCGAGCACACGCAACGGCTGCTGCGTTTATCGGAGTCGGTGCGTAACGAGAGATTTTGGAAAACGTTGAAACTCGGCGAACTGGATGCTTTTAAGGCGTCGACGGGAGCGCATCGCACGAACTTCTGGCAGAACGTGATCGGTCAATTGCCCAAAGCGACCGTCGCCCCGAACGCGCGCGCGCGCGTGGCGTACGACAAGGAGGCGTGGACTGGCTATGACGTTGTGCTCGATGTTTTTCCCGATGTCTTCGCGTGGGGCGTTTTGTTGCTGCCCAAAGACTTGAAGCCGGGCGAACGCCGGCCAGTGGTCGTGACCCAGCACGGGTTGGAAGGAGTGCCGCACGATACGATCACAGATGATCCCAAAGGCGGCGGGTATGGTTATTACAAAGCGTTTGCGGCACGACTGGCGGAGCGCGGCTTCGTCGTGTTCTCGCCGCACAATCCGTATCGAGGGCGCGACGCGTTCCGTGTGTTGCAGCGAAAGGCGAATCCTCTCGGAACGTCGCTTTTCTCGATCATCATCGCGCAACACGATCGCATCCTTGATTGGTTAAGTGAGCAACCGTTTGTTGATCCGCAGCGCATCGGCTTCTACGGCCTTTCCTACGGGGGCAAAACGGCAATGCGCGTGCCGGCTGTGCTCGACCGCTACGCGCTGTCGATTTGCTCGGCGGATTTCAATGAGTGGATCCTGAAAAACGTCACGACCGAATCGCCCTACAGCTATATGTTCACGATCGAGTACGAGATGCCGGAATGGAATCTGGGGCACACGTTCAATTATGCCGAGATGGCCGCGCTGATTGCGCCGAGGCCGTTCATGGTCGAGCGCGGGCACGATGATGGCGTCGCGCCGGATGAATGGGTGGCGTATGAATTTGCCAGGGTCCGACGATTGTATGCGAAACTCGGAATTCCCGAGCGGACGGAGATCGAGTTTTTCAACGGGCCGCATTCGATCAACGGCGTGGGCACATTCAAGTTTCTGCACCGGCATCTGAACTGGCCGGAGCCGAAGTGACCGCGAGGCCCCAGCGAATCTGCCTGGTGCGGCTGTCCGCGCTGGGCGACGTGTGCCTGGCGGTACCGCTGGTGCGCACATTGCAGCACGCGTTTCCGGAAGCGCAAATCACCTGGGTCACAACGACGCCAATGCTCCAGCTTCTTGAGGGGCTCGGCGGAGTGGAATTCGTGCTGACCGAAAAGGCAAGCCATCCATTGGCGTATCTCGCGTTTTACCGTCGCATGCGGCGACGCACGTTCGACGTGCTGCTCGGCGCGCAGGCGAGCTTCCGCGCGCATTTTCTTTACCCATTGATTCGCGCCGAGCGCAAAATCGGTTTCGCAAAGAACGAAGCGCGCGATGCGCACTACTTCTTTGTCAACGAACACGTCCGCGGCAGACGCGAGCACCTGCTCGATTCGTTCCTCGCATTTGCGGAGGCGCTCGGCGCATCAAAACGCATCGTGGAATGGCGATTGCCAATCAGTGCCGCGGACCACGGATTCGCGGAAAAACGCCTCGGTTCGGGCCACTGGGCCGCACTCAATCCAATGGCCAGCAAGCCAGAACGAACCTGGTTGCCGGAGCGATACGCAGCGGTCGTGGATGCATGCGTCCGCCGCTGGGAAATGAATGTGGTACTCACGGGTGGTCCCTCGCCGAAGGAGCGGGAGTTCGGACACGACGTGCTCCGGCGAACCGCAAAGCCAGAGCGCGTGCTTAACCTGGTCGGACAAACAACGCCAAAGCAACTCGCAGCGGTCCTGACGCGAGCGAAAGTTCTAGTCGCGCCAGACACGGGCCCGGTTCACATCGCCACGGCCACGGGAACTCCGGTCGTGGGCCTCTACGCCGTCGCGCGGCCGGAACTCACAGGGCCTTATCTCTCGCAACATTTCGTGGTGAATCGGTTTCCGGAAGCGGTCCGAACGATCCTCGGAAAGGAAGCGGGCGACGTGAGCTGGAAGACGCGGGTGAAATCTCCGAAGGCGATGGCGTTGATCACGGTTGAAGATGTACTGAAGAAGTTGGAACAAGTACTGGGACCGCCGCTGCGCGAATGAGAATCGGAGTCATACGGCAACGCTACACGGCGATTGGCGGCGCGGAACGTTATTTGGACGGGCTGATTCGCGAGTTGATCGCGCGCGGCCACGAAGTGCATGTCTTTGCAAATTCGTGGCAAAGCGGCACCGAGGGTTTCACTTTTCATCGTGTGCCGATGGTGCGGGGCAGTTCGTTTCTGAAGGCGCTTTCGTTCGCCGCGAATTCAAAACGGGTTGTCGCCGGTTTCCGCTGTGATCGTGTCTTCAGCATGGAACGAACGCTAAAGCAGGATGTCTATCGCGCCGGGGACGGCTGCCATCGGGAGTGGCTGCGGCAGCGCGCTCGGTTCAACTCGCCCCTCAAACAACTCAGCATCGCGATCAATCCCTTTCACGCCACGATGCTGTCACTTGAACGACGCATGTTTACCGCGGAAGCGACGGGCCGCATCATCGCCAACTCGCACCGCGGAAAACGCGAAATCATCGACCACTACGGTTACCCTGGGGATCGCATTCACGTGGTCCACAACGGCGTTGACTGCGATCGATTTCACCCACCTGCGGAAAGGACGGCCTCACCACGCGTGGCCTTGTTGTTCGTGGGAACCGGCTTCGAGCGCAAAGGGTTGCCGTTTGCGCTTCCGGCGTTGTCGCGATTGCCGGCCCACGTCGAATTGAAAGTTGTCGGGAAAGGAGACGTCGCTCGATATCAACACATGGCGGCATCAGCGGGCGTGGCCGACCGCGTTGAGTTTCTCGGGAAAGATCAGGACATGCCGTTGCTCTACCGGGGTGCGGACGTGCTGGTCCACCCGGCGATCTATGAACCATTCGCCAATGTGTGCATGGAGGCGATGGCGTCCGGCCTGCCCGTGGTCACCTCGCGGATCAATGGAGTTTCGGAGATCATCGAGCCCGGTAAGAATGGGACTATCGTGGAGAAACCGGAAGATATCGAAGCGTTGGCGGCGGCGATCCGGCCCTTTTTCGATGAAAGGACGCGGCGGGCGGCAGGGGCTTTCGCTCGAAAAACGGCCGAAGCGCATGCGTTTGGGCCGCACATCACCGAAACCCTGCGCGTGATCACAATGTAAGCTTGCGCTGGAGGCTGCATTCAAGTAAACTCCGCCAAGTTGCTTGCGCTATCCAGAACAGTTTAGTCCCGATGCACTCCCAATCTTTTCTCCGTAATCCTGATCGTTATTCCGCCAAAAAGACAATCAAGCCGGTCGGCTTCATCTGCTGGGCGCCTGAGGCGCGAACAGTGAGCGTGATGGGCGACTTCAACGATTGGGAGCCCGCTGCGCATCCCATGAAGCGGCAACCTGACGGGGCGTGGCGGCTGGATGTGCCCATGTCGCACGGGCATCATCACTACATGTTCGTGGTGGACGGCAAGCCGGCGCTTGACCCGCGCGCGCAAGGAACAGCGCGGGATCATCGCGGCGAAAAAGTTTCGCTACTCTCGGTCAGTTAAGCGGCGCGTTCCCGCCCGCGGCTTTCGCACGCTGCTCCGCGAAGAAACTCTGCAGCAGTGTCCTGCATTCCTCCTCGCGCACTCCGCCGGTGATCTCGCAACGATGATTCAGCGTCGGGAACTGGAGAAGGTTCATCACGCCACCGGCAGCCCCCGCCTTGGGATCACTCGCGCCGAAAACCACGCGCGCAAGGCGCACATGGACGACAGCCCCGGCGCACATCGGGCACGGTTCCTTCGTGACGTAGAGGGTGCAATCGTTCAAGCGCCAGTCGCCGACGACGCTTTCCGCCTGCGTCATCGCCAGCATTTCGGCGTGCGCGGTCGCGTCCTTCAGCAACTCGACCTGATTGAACGCGCGGGCGATGACCCTTCCTTCGCGCACGACCACGGCGCCGACAGGAACTTCCTCGGCTTCGTAGGCCCGCGCGGCCAGGCGCAAGGCCTCGCCCATAAAGTAATGGTCGCTTTGCAGGTCGATGATTGGTTCTTCAGGCATGAGATTCTTCAACAAACCACTGGTATGTGCCGTCGGCAGAGCAGCGGCAATGCGCGGCGAAAAATCCACTACGATACTTCCAAAATAAAGGCCAGATTTGCTCCAGGTCGGTTTTGGGCAACCGCACGCTGGCGAGTTCTTCGCGCGCAAAGAATGCAAATCGGCCTTCGCGATGTGCCGCGGGCAGGCGGATGAGGCGCGTCTTTACTTCAAAGAGGAACATTAGCCAGTGTGCCTCGCCGGCATAGCCGTGCTCGCTGACGAGGCCCGTGAGATGAAGGTCGGAGGGCCGAATCTCAATACCGAGCTCTTCTCTGGCCTCGCGGCACGCCGCGGCGTAAGGCGACTCGCCGCAGGCGGTGTCGAGCTTTCCACCACAGGGACTCCAAAGGCCAAGGTTCGGCTCCTGCGCGCGCTCCATCAGCAACACGCGATCCTGTTCATCGAAACAATAAAGCAGCGTCGCAATCTTGTACGGAAGGGACGACACAATTATTTTGCAAAAGCGGCGTAAGCGGCGTTGGCTTCACCAGCCAGGGTCTCCGCGCGCCCGGAGACCGGGCCGCTCTCCTTGCCCATGAGAAAACGATACTTGAGCGTGAGGGATTTGCCTTTCGTCAGGTCTTTTTTGAAAAAGTACCCGAAGCGTCCATACTTTCGTGTGGACAATTCCTCAACTGGATTCGCCGGATGGTTGAGCTGGAGGGCCGAATACAGATTCGCCCCGATGGGAAAAGACAGCCGGCACCACTTCAGATCGTTTCCTTTGACCTTGCCTTCCGGCGAGGTCAGATAGCTCGTTTCGGATTGGCGCGCATGCACTTCATTGCTCGCGCGGAAGTGGACGCCCGAATGCTGCAAATCGCCGGCGAACCGGAGATTGCGTGCTGGAGCCAACGTGAAGGTTGCGTCGACCTGTATCTGGTTGGCCGGTCGCGAAACGGTTAGTTCGCGGCGCTCGGTGATAAGCAGATCGCTCCGGTTCGTGCTCTGGGCGCTCTTCCAGAGAATCGTTGCGACGATCTTTGCCGAATCACTTCCGCCCGCGGCCTGCTCGACCGTGGCGACTTCCATTTTGCAGCCTCTGGTCATGTGCCAGAGGTCATTCGTGCCGAGTTCCGATTCGACCTTCCAGCCAATGAAAATGCCGCGGTGATGCGGAAACGTGCCTGTGCCTTTGCCGTTTTTGTCGGCCCCCGCGTTGGTGAGCAATTCACCATTTTCACCGAAGACATGCAGGTAAGGTTTGATTTGGCCTTCGCCGTAAACGAACCGAGCCACAAGACGGTCGCTATCACGAACGTCGAGGACTTTACCAGGGCCGTCTGGATTGTCGGCTGGAACAACTTTCCAGCCCGCCTGGCAAGCCACTACATGCAGAAGCAGCCACAACGAAACCGCGGTTCTCATGAATGTGGAGCAAACGTGACTGGCGCAAGCGTGCTGGTCAAGGTCGCGGTCGCCTGCGGGCCTACCGCTTCCACCAGCTCTTGCCGCCGGATTCGCCGCCATGTGAGCGGTACTTTTGCACGAGGAGCTGGCTGCGCGCAGCCTGGAGCGCCATGATGAAGTCGTCGTATGTGGGAAAGCGCTCCGCGGGATTCTTCGCCATTGCCGTCGCGATCGCGTCGTTCGTTGGATGCGTGATCTGCGGATTGACGCGCATGGGGGGGGTCAACGGCGTGTGAACGTGGCTGGAGACGACATCTTCGATCGTCTCCGCCTCAAATGGGACGTGGCCAGTGAGAGCATGGTAGAGCGTTCCGCCGAGACTGTACATGTCCGACAGAAAATCTTCGCCTTCGCGTTTGATTTTTTCCGGGGCGACGTAATAGGGCGTTCCCCACACGGTGGACTCGTATTCGTTTTCCTCCGCGCTGCGCGCCAGCCCAAAGTCGACCAGCTTGGGTTCGCCATCCTGGTTGTAGAGAATGTTGCCGGGCTTGATATCCCGATGAAGCAGGCCCTTCTTCAGGGCCGTGCCCAACGCGGACGCGACCGCGATGCCCACGTCGAGCACGTGCAGCTCCGGCACAATCTTTTCGCGCTCGATGCGCGCGTCGAGGCTGCCGTTATCCGCCAGCTCCATCGCGAGGTACGGCACGCCCTCGTACTCATCGAATGTGTAAATGTGAATGATGTTCGTGTGATTCAACGACGCCGCGGCGCGCGCTTCGCGATAAAAGCTTTCCAATACCTGCTGGTCATTCGCCATCTCGCGCTTGAGCAGCTTGACGGCAACATCCCGCTCCAGCGTGACATCATGCGACCTATAGACGGTCCCCATGCCGCCAGACGCGATGATCTCGCGCAATTCGAACTGACGAATGCGAAATGGAACGATGACAGGGTGTCCGCATTTATTGCATGCAACAGGCTCCAACGGCCGCAGCTCGCTGGAGATCCAGTTCTTGGCCTTGCAACTGCCACAGACTGCCATGCGCAGCGGGGCGCTTCTTTGGGATGTTTCGGACACTTGGAACAAGATAGCAGGTGTCCGGTTTCCGACAAGTTGAAGAAGGAATCCAGCCCAACTTGGCTTTTCAACCCGCTTCGATCATCCTAGTTTACCCTGACTGATGCCTAAGACCCAGTTGAGCCGCCGAAGCCTGCCATGGGTCCTGTATTTTGCTATTTGGACGGTCATCGGGCTGGCCTTTGCGGGGCAGTTGTATCTCACCCAGGCGGAGATCGGACGTCCCGTGAACTGGCGATTCGCCCTCAGCCGCAATCTCATTGACTGGTACGTCTTTGCGGCGCTCGCCATCCCGGCGATCTGGCTGGCAAACCGGATACCCCTCGAACGGGGAGACTGGCGGAGGCGGATAACGATTCACGCCGTAGCGAGCATTCTGTTCTCGGTCGTGTGGATGGTGCTACGCGCGGTGCTGGCCGCCGCGGTCGAACTGACGCCAGAGCGGACGCCACTGGGATTTTGGACGGCTTTCAGCTACGCACTCGTCGCAACGTTCTTTTTCAATGTGCTCATTTACTGGGTCGTGGTGAGCGTTGCCCACACGATTCGATTTTATCGACGTGACCGCGAACGTGAACTGCGAACGGCGGAACTGGAAACGCGGCTGGCCCAGGCGCGCTTGCAGGCCCTCCAAATGCAACTGAACCCGCACTTCCTGTTCAACACCCTGCACGCCATCTCGTCGCTCATGCACAAGGACGTGGAAGCCGCGGACCGCATGTTGATTCGCCTGGGCGATCTGTTGCGCTATGCGCTGGAAAGCACTGACGAACAGGAAGTGCCGCTGCGCCGTGAACTCGATTTCCTGGATCGCTATGTCGAGATCGAACAGACGCGCTTTGGAGACCGGCTGACGATCACGAAAGAGATCGAGCCTGAAACTCTTGATGCAGTTCTACCGAACCTGTTGCTTCAGCCCATTATCGAGAACGCGATCCAGCACGGGATCGAGCCGCATGCTCGGCGCGGACGCATCCTGTTGAAGTCGGCGCGCGAGGGCAACGCGATGCGCCTGGAGATTCGCGACAACGGCGACGGGTTGCCCGGCGGGGTAAAGCCGGAGGAAGGCGTTGGACTATCCAACTCGCGGGCGCGGCTTCAGCAGTTGTACGGGGATCGGGGGCAATTTCAGCTTGCCAATGCGCCGGAAGGGGGCCTGGTCGTGAGCATCGTTGTACCCTGGCGCACGGAACAAAAGCGCGCTTGAAGGTTATCCTCCGATCAGGATCATTGCCGTTGTCGTGAAAATTCGAGCCCTGATTGCGGACGACGAACCTCTCGCACGTGAGCGCCTGGCCTCACTATTGGCTGGCGAAAGTGATGTGGAGTTGGTGGGCGAATGCGCCAACGGCATCGAAGCGGTGGCGGCGATCCAGGAGAAAACGCCGGATCTCGTCTTCCTCGACGTGCAAATGCCCGAACTCGACGGCTTCGGCGTGTTGTCGGCGCTCGAAGGTGAGTCGCAGCCGGCCATCATTTTTGTTACGGCCCACGACCGCTTCGCGCTGAAGGCCTTCGAGGTCCACGCCATCGATTATCTGCTAAAACCATTCGACCGTGAGCGCTTCAAGAAGGCACTCGATCGCGCGCGGGAGCAATTGACACGACGCGACACCGGCGAAATCGAACAGAAGATGACGGCGCTGATCGCTGGCCTCAGGAACGAGCCCAGGCAACTCGATCGCATTCCGGTGAAAAGCAGCGGCCGCGTCGTGCTCGTAAAAACGAGCGAGATCGACTGGATCGAGGCTGCCGACAACTACGTGAACCTCCACACGGGAAAGGAAGCGCATCTGCACCGCGAAACAATGACGGCGCTCGAACAAAGATTACCGGCTTCAAAATTTCTGCGGATCAGCCGCTCGACAATGGTGAACGTCGATCGTATCAAGGAATTGCAGCCAATGTTTCACGGCGATTACACCATCATTTTGCAGAACGGAACGAAGCTTACCCTCAGTCGCGGCTATCGCGAGGCACTGAATCAGTTGTTGGGTAAGATGGGATGATCATCTTCCAAATGCGGGAGTTTTCAATTTCCAATACCGCGGCCCGTTCGTAGCTTCGCCGCGGTGAGCAATCCGCTGCCAACAGTGACCATCATTGTGCCTGCGCGCCCGGGCGAGAGCCGCATTTTGGCGCTCGAGGCCGTGCGCGCACTCGATTATCCGCGCGAACGCATGGACATGATCGTCGCGCGCGGGAAACAACCTTCCGTCCAGCGCAACACGGCGATCAAGTCAGCGCAAGGCGACTTGATTTACTTCCTGGACGACGACGCACGACCAGTGCCTGGCGCGTTGCGGCGCGCGGCGGAGCATTTTTCCAGGGCCGACGTGCAAATGGTGGGCGGGCCGAACGTATGTCCCGCGGACGCTCCCTGGATCGAGCGTATCTTCGCGGTCGTGCTGAGCAGTTGGGCGCTCGGGCCCAGCCGCGCGCGTTACCAACCCGTCGGCAGCGTCCGCGAAAGCAGCGAAAAGGAATTGATCCTGTGCAATCTGGTGGCACGACGGCAGACGCTGGTTGAACTTGGCGGGTTCGATGAATCGCTCTATCCGAACGAAGAGAACGCGTTGATGGATGAGTTGCAGAAGCGCGGTGCGACGC
>Ga0075418_10007660_pt1 | contig 12149 bp, 9 predicted proteins | sample SoiMetdeltSBSDD2_FD_81776 | JGI IMG/M metagenome (GOLD analysis project Ga0075418, IMG submission 81776) | Bulk soil microbial communities from a Populus tree surrounding site in Tennessee, USA - Soil MetaG P. deltoides SBSDD2 | ecosystem: Environmental > Terrestrial > Soil > Tree plantation...
ACCGCGACGCGCCGCGGTGCTTCGACCGGCACCTTCGGCACCGTGATCGTCAGGATGCCGTCGACGAGGTCCGCCTTCACTGCTTCAGCGTTCACGGCATGGGGCAGCACGAACGTGCGCATGAATTCGCCGTGGCCGCGTTCCACCTGGTGATACTTGTCGCACGACACGCGTGCTTCGCGGCGGCCCTGCAGCGTCAGCCGATTGTCATGCACGTCGATGCGCACCTGCTCGCGCGTTAACCCCGGGAGCTCGGCGGTGAACACAAACGCGTCGGCCGTCTCGCACAGGTCGACCGCGGGGGCCCAGCCCTGCGGACCGTGCGCCGCGAGGCGTTCGAGGCCGTGCTGGATGCGAATCAGATCCCGGAATGGATCCCACCGCGCGTAGACCACGATTCAAGCATCGTAGCATGGCGGCGAGGGTGGCCCGGCGGCGAGTCCCTATGCTATATTCGATAGGTTCTACTAACTGATTTCAAAGGGTTTATGGCAGACAACCTTCTCGCAACGCAGCTCCGCAAGGGGATGATCATCAAGGTCGACAACAAGCTGTACCGGATTTTCGACCGCATGCATGTGACCCCCGGCAATCTTCGCGGCTTCGTCCGCATCAAGATGCGGAACATCCAGAACGGCTCGATGGCGGAGGAGAAGTTCCGTTCGGAAGATATCGTCGAGCGCGTCTCCCTCGAGCAGAAGGAGATGCAGTATCTCTACAACGACGCCGACGGCTATCACTTCATGGACACCAACACGTTCGACCAGGTGCAGCTGTCCTCGGACCTGCTGGGCGACGTGGTGGGGTTTCTCAAGCCGGAGATGAGCGTCGAAGTGGAGTTCTACGGCGAGAATCCGATCGGCATCGAGATTCCGCAGACCGTCGATTTGAAGGTCGTTGAAACGACGCCCGGCATCAAGGGCGCGACGGCGACGAATCAGTTGAAGCCGGCGAAACTTGAAACCGGTGTCGTGGTCCAAGTCCCGCCGTTCATCAACGAAGGCGACGTGATTCGCGTCAACACCGAAACGGGCGAATACCAGACGCGCGCGTAAGTCTTATTTCACGGTAGCTGGAGCTGCCCGCCGTTTGATCACGCCGGAGTCGACTGTTTTTCCCTGATCCGAAATGGTCTGGAAGTGCCACTCGTCTCCGGCGATCTCCACTGCCATAAAGCTGTAACCGGTATCGAAGCCCTTCGCCGTCAGGCCGGTCGAGCCGATGTCGCCCGACCGCAGCTTCGCCGATCCGCCAACGACCCAGTACTGGATGCCCTTCTGCGGCTTGATACGCTCGTAGAAGTGATCGTGTCCCGACAACACGACGTCGACGCTGTATTTCAGGAACAGCGGCTCGAGCTGATCGCGCAGTGCCATGTCGGATCCGTGACGCCCGCCTGACGAATACAGCGGGTGATGGAAGAACGCGATCTTCCAGTCCGATCCGCTTTGCTTCAACTCGTTTTCCAGCCACGTCAGCTGCTCGGGATTCATGTAATTGCTGTCGAGCGCGAAGAAGCGCACGCCGAGCTTCGGGCGGAACGTGTAGTACTGCTTGCCGCCCATGTTGAACAGCTTGTAATTGCGCTGGGCCGGCGTGTCGTGATTGCCGAGCGCCGCATAGAACTTGACGCCGGCGTCGAGCAGCGGCTTGTACGGCAGCTCGAAACGATTCTGGAAGTCCTTGGCGCTCTCCCCGCCGTAGGTGTTGTCGCCCATCATGACGACGAACTCGTACTTGAACTGATTGCGGAACTCGGCCAGCTGCTTGCCAACGGCGTACTCGTGCTGATCGCCGGTGCCGGTATCGCCGATCACGCCGAACTTGAGCGAGTCGGGCTTGTTCGGCAGCGTGATCTGGTCCACCGCGAGCACGCTGCTCGCCAGCACCAGGCCCAGCGCCGCGATCGAAAAGTGGAGACGTCGATTCGATGTCATGGATCCGGCCCTCATGGAATGGCGTTGTAGATGAAATCGACGATCATGCTCGCGCGCGCGTCATACAGGACCAGGTGCTTGCGCACCATGCGGTATTCGATGTTCTTGGGCACGATCGGCAGTTGCTTCAGGATGTCGGGCGGCATCGTCGCCAGCGGTTCTTTCTCCGGGTACGGCGCATTGACCTTGAGCTCGACCAGCGGCTTTTCTTCCTTGAGGGTGTTCTTGTTTTCCGCGCCGTCGCTGCCTTTCAGCGCCGGCTTCAACAGTCGTTTGAAGAGCGGCTGGATGTCGGGCGCGAAGATATCGCCGGGCTTGGCGTCGGCACGCGCCTTCTGAATGTTGGCACGCAGCGTATCTCTTTGCGCCGCAAGCTTCTCCGGGTGCCGGGTTTGCGTCTGATGTGCGGCGCCGCCGTCGACCTTGTTGCGAAGGTCGTCGTAGGCCTTGACGCGAGCCTCGAAGTCGGCAATTTGCTTCTTCTCGGCGTCAAATGCAGCAGGGACCTGCGCGACTATTTGCGCGGGACCCACGAGTCCGATTCCGACGACGATGGCTGAGATAATTCCTAGTCGCATATATGTCGAGAAGCACGTGACGTGCCAAAGCGTTGATAAGATAAGAAAAACCTATGGACGTTGTTAGAACCCCCTCGACAGGATGGATCGAGGTCGTTGTCGGCAGCATGTTCAGCGGCAAGAGCGAGGAGCTCATCCGCAGGCTGCGCCGCGCGCAGATCGCGCGCCAGCGTGTTCAAATTTTCAAGCCCTCAGTCGATACGCGATACGCGACCGATCACATCGTCTCGCACAGCGAGCTGCGCATTCCTTCCGAGAGCGCCAAGACCGCGCGTGAGCTGCTCACGCAGGTGAAGCCTGATACGGAAGTCGTCGGCATCGACGAAGGGCAGTTCTTCGATTCGGAGCTGCCGGCCGTCGCCTCCGAGCTCGCGCGCAGGGGCGTGCGCGTGATCATCGCCGGGCTCGATCAGGATTATCTCGGCAAGCCGTTCGAGCCGATGCCGCAGCTGCTGGCAATTGCCGAATACATCACCAAGACGCGCGCCATCTGCATGGTGTGCGGCAACCCCGCCAATCACACCCAGCGCCTCGTGCACAGTTCCGATCGCGTGCTGCTGGGCGCGCAAGGCACGTATGAAGCGCGGTGCCGGCACTGTTTCGATCCGACGCTGTCGCGCGAAGAAGAAATCAAAGTCATCAGGGAAGCCGCCGGGAAGACGCAATGACGCTGCAGGAGCTTGCCCCGATACTGCGGCAGGCCCTGATCGCCCTCGGTGTGCTTTTCGTCATCGTCGATCTGAAGGTCGGCTCGCAGCTGGCGGCGTGGTGGCGCATTCGCCGCCAGGCGATGGTGACGTGGCCGGGTCCCAAGCCGCCGTTCTATGCGATCAACCTCGCAATCGGCGTCATGCTCGGCATCCTGCTGTTCGTGTCGGCCGGCCTGAAGCGCCCGCCCTCGTCGCTGTTCGGCATCGGCATGATGTTCCTGTATTACGGCTACCTGCTGCCGCTGTCGACGCGCATCCGGCACGGCCTGTACCAGGGCGGGATCTGGACAGACTCGGGCTTCATGCGTTACACGGATATCGGCGGTCTCACCTGGAAGGGCGACGACACGCTGGTGATCGCTTCGAGCCACAAGACGCTGGCGCGGCGTCTGCGAGTGCCGGGCGTCCACCTCGGCGAGGTTCGACATTTTCTGCGCGACAAGATCGATGAGCACGCGATTGAATTCGACGCCGGGCCAGGTTTACACCTTGGCACGCGAGATACTAGAGAGTCCGTGTAGTCCTGCCGATAACTGAGGAGTCTTTATGCCGCCGCGTCCTACCTGGAAGGGATACATCAAGGTCAGCCTCGTCACGATTCCGGTGCGCGTCTATCCGGCGACCGAGTCGAGCGCGACGATTTCGTTCAACCAGCTCCACGCGGTGTGCCAGACCAAGATCCAGCAGAAGAAGTGGTGCCCGAAGTGCGAGATCGAGCTGACCAACGCCGACATCGTCAAGGGCTACGAATTCGAGAAGGGCCGCTGGGTCGTCGTCGAGGAAGAGGACATCGCCAAGGTCAAGACCGAGTCGACGAAGATCATCAACCTGCTGCAGTTCACCGACGAGACGTCGATCGATCCGATGTACGTCGACAAGGCGTACTACCTCGCGCCTGAAGGGCCGATGGCGGCTGACGCGTACTCGGTGATGCGTGAAGGCATGCAGGGCAAGGCGGGCATCGGCAAGGTCGCGATTCACGGTCGCGAGTATCTGGTCGCCGTCAAGCCGCACAAGAACGGCATGGTGATGTACACGCTGCATCACGCGGCCGAGATTCGCACGATCGATCAGATCGACGAGCTCCGCGAAGTGCGCGGCAAGGTCAACCCGGCCGAGATGAAGCTGGCACGGCAAGTGATCGAAAGCATCGAGGGCGATCTCAACCTCGCCGACTACAAGGACGAATATCAGGAAGGTCTCCGCAAGATCATCGATGCGAAGATCGCCGGCGAGGAGATCGTGGCGCCGGAGGAAGTCGCGCCGCCGAAGGTCGTGGATCTGATGGAAGCGCTGCGCAAGAGCCTCGATCAGGTCAGTACGGGCAAGAAGAAGACGGCGAAAGCCGAACCGGAAAAGAAAGTTGCCAGCATCAAGGCCGCCGCGAAGAACGGGGCCAAGAAGCGGAAGGCGAGCTAAGGAGAGAGAGTCATGGCGAGGAAAGCTGTCTGGGGCAAAAAGAAAAAGAGAAAGTAGCTCCGGATAGGCAGCTCTTTAGAGCTGCCTATCGAAGAAACGCAAGTAATCCCATCCCGGCTGCCGTCGGATCGCTAATCCAATCCGGCGGCACCAGCCACACGAACGCGAGAATCACGATCACCCACACGTCGTAGGGCAGCGTCGCGCGTTCATCGCGCCAGAAGAAGAAGCGCGCGAACCATCCTTCAGGCATCGGCTTCTTGTTCAGCACCAGATACGTGTAGTGAATGCGATTGCTGACGGTGATGATCGCGAGCACGAGGATCACCCACAGCACGCCGGCCATGCGGTCGGTGAAGGCGCCGATCATGAACAGCACGATGCGCTCGGGGCGCTCCATGAATCCGACCTTGCACTTCTCGATCAACGATTCCGCACGCGCGCGCGCGTAGCTGGTCATGATCGAAAAAATCAGCGAGAGGGTCGCGACCAGCACGTAGCCATATCGACCCATGTGCGCGTAGAGCCAGATCAGCCCGGTGAAGAGCGCGAGATCTGAGAAACGATCGAGCGTCGAGTCCCAGAAGGCGCCGAACTCGGACTGCGTGCCGGTGATATGCGCGACTTTGCCGTCGATGAAGTCGAAAATATTCGCGACGATCATCACGATGCCGGCGGTAATGAACTGATCGATGGCGAGGAAATATGCCGCCACGACGTTGATCAGCACGCCGATCAGCGTCAGAACATTAGGGTGAATGCCCAGAGCCACCGCGGTGTTGATGATGGCCCTCAAGGGGAGCATGAAGGCGGCGCCAATTGCGCCAGTGAAGGTCATTTGCGGCCAACAGAGTACCCGATGCCCTGTGCAGCTTCAAGACAACGAATCGGTAAACATGGGGTAGCCTTGCATCTTCGGAGGATACATATGCGCCGCTGTTGCTTTGCCCTGTGTTGTTGCCTAGTCGTCATCGCCTTCCACGTCCAACCCGCCGCCGCTCAAGAAACCACCGCCACAATCACCGGAACCGTCATCGACCAGAGCGGAGGCGTGCTGCCCGGGGTCGTCGTCAGCGCGAAGCATGTCCCCACGGGACGCTTGTTTGAAGCGACGACCAATGCCGAGGGCAATTACCTCGTGCCGCTGCTGCCGGTTGGCGCCTACGAGTTGACGTTCACCTTGTCCGGGTTCCAGTCGCGGGTCGTGCAGGGCATCACCCTGGCGGTCAACGATCGCATCAAGGTCGACGCGTCGCTGACGACCGGCGGTGTCTCCGAAGTCGTCACGGTCACCGGCCGCACCACGCTGACGCAGACCACGACCGCGGTCCAGGAATTGATCGATTCTCAGCGAGTGCAGGAGCTGCCGATCAACAACCGCAACTTTGCGAAGCTCGCCGAGCTGGCGCCCGGCGTGTCGAGCGACCTCGCGGATGAAGCGACGTTCGGCCTGACCAGTACGATGAGCATCTCGGTGAACGGCGCGCGCCGCAACGCAGTCAACTGGCTGGTCGACGGCGTCATGAACGTCGACGTCGGCAGCAACATCACGCTGCTCTCGACGCCGACGCTCGAATCGATCGAGCAGTTCAAGATCATCACCTCGAGTTACGCCGCGGAGTGGCCGCGCTCGGGGGGCGGCATCATTAACGTCGTCACCAAGTCGGGCACCAGCAAGTACACGGGCAGCGGCTACGAGTTCTTCCGCAGCGACAAGTTGAACAGCAATACGTATTTCCGGAAGTTGAGCACCGATCCTCTGGTGCGCGATCACGCGCCGGAATTGAAATACAACAACTTCGGATTCACCGTCGGCGGACCGTTGACGCCATCCAAGGACAAGCTGTTCTTCTTCTTCTCCGAAGAGTTCCGCCGCGTGACACGCGCTCCGGCATCAACTACGGCAAACGTGCCGAATCCGGAATGGCTGACCGATCCGGCCAACGTGAATTATGTGCCGCCGGCGGAACGCAGTCCGATCGCCCTGGCGCTGCTGCAGGGATACCCCCAACCCAACTCGCCCTCGCTGACACCCGGCGGCGTCGGCCGCTACCTGGTGTCGACGCCGAACTTGAACAACACGCGCCAGGAAGTCATCCGCATGGATTACGACTGGACTGATACGCAGCGATTATGGGGACGCTACACACACGATCTGAGCGAGACGCGCGAGCTGGGCGGCTTGTTTTTCAGTACGCCGATTCCAGGCGTCGCGGGAACGGAGACCACGGTGCCGGGTCAGGTCGCCGCCTTTGGCGTGCGCAGCATCTTCGGCAGCAGCAAGCTCAACGAGCTGAACTATCACTTCAGCAGCAACAACATCTCCACGCAGCCGTCCGAAGGCGTCAAGAACACCAAGGCGGCGTATGGCATTTCGATTCCGGAGATCTTTCCTGAGAACGTTGGCGGACTGATTCCAGTCGTCGATGTCGCGGGCCTGAGCCTCCTCGGTGCCAATCAGCTCTATCGCATTCAGTATCTGAATCACTCGATCACCGACAACTTCTCATGGCAGCGTGGCGACCATGCCTTCAAGTTCGGCGGCCTGGCGACCTTCGAGCAGAAGAACGAGAATGCCGCCAGTCGCAGCCAGGGGGCGTTTGGCTACGTCGCGACCACCGGCGGCCCGACCGCGTTCCAGAGTTTCCTGCGCGGCAATGCGGGGGGCACGTGCACGGCGTGCACCTATACCGAGGCCGAGCGCGACATCGATCTGCACCTGCGTTTCAACCGCTTCGAGTTCTACGCGCAGGACACCTGGCGGCCGAATTCACGCCTGACCTTTGATTACGGCCTGCGTTATTCGCTGTATCCGCCGCTCACCGACACGAACAACCTGCTCGTCACGTTCGATCCGTCGGTCTACAACGCCGCCCAGGCGCCGCCGTTTACCAGCGCCGCCGGCACGGCGATCGATCGCACGCAGGGCAACCTGTTGGTCGGCATCATCCAGGCGGGTGTGAATTCGCCGTATGGAGACAGCATCTACAAGCTGGACAAAGGTTCGATCCAGCCGCGCGCCGGGTTTGCCTATGACCTGTCGGATCACGGCCGCAGCGTGTTGCGCGGTGCATTCGGCATTTATTACGACCAGCCGCTGGTCGGCATCTTCGAACAGAACTCGTTCCTGATGCCGCCGATCGTCAACAACGTCACGTTCAACAACCCGACGCTGGCCAACCCGGCGAGCGGCCAGACGCCGACCACGACCGGTGTGCGAGCCATTACCGCGAGTTCGCCGGACTTCAAAAATCCGCGCACGACCCAGTGGAACGTGGGCTTGACACGGCGCTTTACGGATTGGCTGATCGCGGAAGCGAGCTACGTGGGCAGCCGCGGCGACAACCTGATTCGTCCGACGGACATCAACTACCCAGACCCGACGCGCGTCGTCGCGCTGCAGGCGGCGGTGCCGGCCGCGTTCAACCCGGTCCGGCCGTTCCAGTCGTTTGGCGCGATTACCTATCGTGAGACGACCGCCAAGTCCCGCTATCACGGGCTGCTGACGAGCACCAAGTTTGATGCGGGCCGCAATGGCAGCCTGACGCTGAACTACACGCTCAGTCGCAACCGGACCGACGCGACCAACGATCGCGACTCGGTCGACATTCCGCAGGACCCGTCGCATCCGGAGCGTGATTTCGCTGACGCGCGGACCGATCGCCGTCACATCTTCAACGGCAGCTTTGTGTATCAGCTGCCGTTCTTCCGCGACGCCGATGCCTTCACGAAGTCGTTGTTGTACGGTTGGCAGGCCGCGGGCATCGTCAACATCTCGTCGGGCCAGCCGGTGTCGCGCATCCTCGTGGCCAGCGATAATTTCCGCCGTGGCGTCTTCGCCGATCTCGTCGGCGATCCGATGGTCGGCGAGCGATTCGTCAACGGCATTCCCTACTGGTTCAACCCCGACGCGTTTGCGCCGCCGGCGGCGGGCACGTTCGGCAACTCGGGCCGTGCGCCGTTCCGGCAGCCAGGGCGCCATCAGTGGGACATCAACTTCTCCAAGAACTTCTACCCGACCGAATCGGTGCGGATCCAGTTCCGCGCGGAGTTGATTAACGCCTTCAACCAGCGCCAGTGGCTCGCCGATCCCAACGTGGGTGGCATCGACAATACCTGCACGGTGTCCAACACGGCGTGTAATGTCGCCAGCGATCGCTTCGGCCAGCTGCTCGCCACCCGCGCTGCGCGCGAGATACAGCTGGGGCTGAAGCTCTACTGGTAAGACCGCATGGTACGATCGGATGCCGGGGCGCATCTAACCAGATGCCTCCGGAATTCGATGGCAATTCAGGATCTTAGAGAGCAGATGGCCCGGCTGCCGGAGCAGCCGGGCATCTACATCTATTACAACGAGAAAGGGGAAACCCTCTACGTCGGCAAGGCGCGATCCTTGCGCGATCGCACGCGCTCGTACCTGAACGCCTACGGCATGAGTCCGCGTCACGATGCGCTGCTCGACGAAGCCGTGCGTATCGAGGTGATCGTCACCGACTCGGTGGTCGAGGCGCTCGCGCTCGAGAACAACATCATCAAGCAGCGCGCGCCGCGCTACAACATCCTGCTGCGCGACGACAAGAACTATCCCTACCTGCAGCTGACGACCAGCGAAGCGTTTCCGCGCGTGCTGGTGGCCCGGTCGGTCGAGAAGGACGGCAACATGTATGCGGGCCCGTTCCTGCCGGCGAAGTTTGCGCGCCGCACGATGGGATTGACGCACAAGGTGTTTGGCATCCGCTCGTGCAATGAAGTGATCACCGGCATGCGTCACCGGCCGTGCCTCGAATACGACATCAAGCGCTGCCTCGCGCCATGTGTCGTCTCAATTTGCAGCGTGGAACGGTACTCGGTCGCCGTCGCAGATACGAAGTTGTTTCTCGAAGGCCGCAATGAAGAGCTCGCCGATCAACTGCGCGAGCGCATGCAGCAGGCATCACTCGACGAGCGGTATGAAGAAGCCGCGCAACTGCGCGATGCGATGCGGACGGTTGAAGCGGTCAAGGAACGCACGCAGAAGATGGCGTCGGTGGAGCTCGGCGATCGCGACGTCTTCGGCGTCAAGGTCGGTGCGAGCGGAGCCGTGGTCCAGATATTTCTCGTGCGCGGCGGCCGGGTAATCGAGCGCATTGAGTTTGTGTGGGCGGCGGCCGAGAGTGGCGAGAAGGAATCCGACGTGATCGAGGCGGCGATTCAGCAGTTCTACACCGACCAGGAACCGCCCCCCGAGATTCACGTGCCGGTGGCGCCACACGAGCAGCAGCTTCTCGAGGACTGGCTGACGCAAAAGATCGCCCGCAAAGTCCGCATCGTCGTGCCGCAGCGCGGAACGAAGAAGGGCATGATGGAGCTCGCGCATCGCAATGCGGCGCTCGGCTATCGCACGCGCTTCGATCAGAACGCGACCGCCAACTACGAAGCGCTCGAATCGCTGCAGGCGGCGTTGCGGTTGCCGAAGCTGCCACGTCGTGTCGATTGCTTCGACATTTCAACGATTCAAGGCGCTGAGACCGTTGCGTCGATGGTCGTCTGTGAAGAAGGACGAATGCGTCCTTCGGAATACAGAAAATTCAAAATCAAGAAGGATGGCGACAGATTCCTTGACGATGTTGCCGCGATGGAACAAGTCGTGCGTCGTCGTTATTCGAAGGTCCTGGAAAACGGCGGTCCATTTCCGGATCTAATCGTGATCGATGGCGGTAAGGGCCAACTCAACGCGGCATATGCGGCATTAGAAACCGTTGGCTTGTCGAATCTCGTGGCGATCGGTCTGGCGAAGAAAGAGGAGCTCGTCTTCACGCGTGACAGCATGGAGCCGCTGGCGCTCGATCCCCATGGCGCCGCATTGCGCCTGCTGCAGCGTATTCGCGATGAGGCGCATCGCTTTGCGATTACCTTCCATCGCCAGTCGCGCAAGAAGCGTGATCTCCAATCGGAGCTCGACGTCGTGCCTGGAATTGGATTGCGTCGCCGCAAGACTTTGCTGACCGCGTTTGGTAGCCTGTCTGGCGTGCGACGAGCGACGCGCGAAGAGCTCGCGAGAGTCGTCGGCAGGAAAGCCGCAGATGCCGTGATCGCACACTTTGCAGCCAATCCATGAGCATTGAGTTGACGGATGCCGAGCGCGAACGGCTCGGTCGAGCGGCCCTCGAGTGGGCGCTGAAGTATTTCAACGAACAATCACATCTTCCCGTCTATCCGGCGATCGGCGCGCGCGAGCTGACGACGCGTCTAACATCGTCTCGGCCGGTCGATCCACAAGACATCGGTAATGTGATGGCTGAATTCGAGGCCATCGCCTCGAATGGCCGTCACAACGGCCATCCGCGAATGTTCGGATACGTTCAATCCTCCGGCAGCTTCGCCGGCGCCGCCGCCGATTTCCTCGCGTCCGCGCTCAATCAGAACGTGACATCGTGGCGCTCGGCGCCGTCGGCGACGACGATCGAGCATCAAGTGATCGCGTGGTTGAAGGAAATGATTGGCTACGACGAGAAGGGCGCCGGCATCCTGCTGAGTGGAGGATCCTTCGCGAACTTCGCCGGGCTCTCCGTGGCACTGCGATCGAGCACCAACGTCGATCTGAATCGACTTGGCGTTGGCGCCTTGCCAGGCAAGCCGCGGATCTATACGTCGCCGATGACGCACATGTCGATCGCCAAGGCGGCATCAATGCTTGGCATTGGCAAAGACGCGATCGTGTCGGTGGCGATCGATGAGCAACGCCGCATGAAGCCGGCGGCGCTGGCGACGCAGATCGGAGCCGATCGCGCGGCAGGTCACCATCCCGTTTGTGCCGTCGCAACCGCCGGCGATGTGAACACGGGCGCGATCGATCCGATTTCGGCAATCGCTGATGTCTGCGCGCAACAGCGCGTGTGGTTGCACGTTGATGGTTCGTACGGCGCGCTCGCAGCGAAGTCACCGCTCATCGAGAACGCGATGGCTGGTCTGGATCGCGCCGATTCGGTCTCGCTCGATCCGCACAAATGGTTGTATGCGCCACTCGATGCCGGCTGCCTGCTCGTACGCGACGCGAATGCATTGCGGAAGGCGTTCTCCGAAGGCGCGGACTACATCGACGTCGTCGCGGATCGCGAAATGTCGGAGTTCGCCTACTGGGATCACAGCCCTGAGTTGTCGCGTCGATTCCGCGCGCTGAAGATCTGGTTCATGCTGAAAATCCACGGCGCGCGCGCCATTCAGGACGCGATCGACAGCAACATCGCCGTCGCCCGGCATCTCGCGAAGATCGTGGCGGCATCGAGCGACTTCGAGCTGCTCGCGCCGGTTCCGCTCAGCATTGTCTGCTTCCGCCACAAGGGTGGAGACGATGATTTCAACAAGAGATTGATGCTCGACGTCCAGCGGGACGGCGACTCGTATCTCTCCAACGCGGTCATCGACGGCCGCTTCGCATTACGCGCGTGCATCGTCAATTATCGGACGACGGTCGATGACGCCGACCGGTTGTTGCAGGCCATCCGGCGCGTAGCGAGTCAGTTGTC
>Ga0075418_10007661_pt1 | contig 12148 bp, 14 predicted proteins | sample SoiMetdeltSBSDD2_FD_81776 | JGI IMG/M metagenome (GOLD analysis project Ga0075418, IMG submission 81776) | Bulk soil microbial communities from a Populus tree surrounding site in Tennessee, USA - Soil MetaG P. deltoides SBSDD2 | ecosystem: Environmental > Terrestrial > Soil > Tree plantation...
GATCCGCGGTGGGGGCGCTGGATCAAACCGGCGTACGTGGACCGGGCGCATGAATTCTTCGAACGGCAGGGCGGCAAGGCGATCGTCCTGGCCCGTTTTGTCCCCATCGTCCGCACGTTCGTGCCGTTCGTCGCCGGCGTGGCGGAAATGTCGTATCCCGCGTTCGCCCTCTACAACGTCGCCGGCGCGGTGGGATGGGTTGTCATATGCGTCGGGGCCGGATATCTCTTCGGCCAGGTGCCGATTGTGCGCGAGAACTTCTCGCTCGTCGCGCTCGGCATCGTGTTCGTGTCGCTGCTGCCGATGCTGGTCGAATACCTCCGGCATCGGAGCCGTACCCGGCAGCCTTAACGCCCGTGGAGGCCGGCTTTAGCCGGCTCTGGTGTTATCGTCGATCCACTCCGCGTACGCGGTGCTTGCCTCCGCATCCAGGACGATGAACTCGGGCAGCTCGTACGGATGCAGCTGGCGCAGCCGCGCTGCGAGCGCCTCGACTTTGTCCGCGGCGGTCTTGATGAGGAGCTGCTGTTCGCGCTCCTGGTCGACGCTTCCCTTCCATCGATAGATCGACGTCATCGCCGGCAGCACGTTCACGCAGGCGGCGAGCTGCTCCTCGACCAGCGTCCGCGCAAACGCGGGCGCGTCGGCGTCGGCTCCCAGAGTTGTCAGGACAAGGACGAGCTTCACGATTGGACTTGTACTTTTAGGTCGAATGCGATACTTAGAACTTGTACTCGCGATCGAAACGCGATATTGTTTCACAGCGTTGAGAAAGACTCCCGCGTCCACCGGTCAACCCCGCCGCCGCAGCCGGCGCATCCTCCAGTACGCCTTTCTGCTGGCCGGGTGCGTGCTGGTGATTGACGCACTGGTGGGCGACAAGGGGCTGCTGGCGATGATCCAGGCACGGCAGCAGTATCGGACGCTCGAGCGATCGCTCGCCGAGGTCCGCAGCGAGAACGCGCGTCTGCGGGAAGAGGCCCGGCGCCTGCGGGAGGATCCGTCGGCGGTCGAGGATCTGGCCCGCCGCGAGCTCGGATTGATCAAACCGGGCGAAAAGTTGTTCATCGTCAAGGACGTCGCGCCAAAAGATCCCCAGTAATCGTCCTCTTCGGTCCTTTACGCTCCCCTATTCGCGTGTTACATTGAAGGTTCCTTCCCGGTTCTGCATACCTGTTCTAGGGGTTCCGGGTTCGATCATGGCGCGGGGTGGAGCAGTCCGGTAGCTCGTTGGGCTCATAACCCAAAGGTCGGGGGTTCAAATCCCCCCCCCGCAACCAACATAACCGACCGCAGCCGCTACCGATTCTTTTCGCCCGCTGGCTGCGGCCAGCATTTCTCCAAGATTCCCAATAACCCTTAAGGGCCCGGTGCCGGGCGGAATCACGATGCGGTCGAGGAAACCGCGTAGGGCCTGACGCGCTGCGTCGCGCTCCTCATCGTGCTCCAGCGCCGCCGCGAGCATTACCGTCTTCTGCCGGAAGACCTCCGCCATGTGCGGGTGCAGCGTCGGGAGCGGCGGATCGACCCCCGCTGACGCTACGGCGGACTCTAGTTGGGCCTTTCGCTCCTCAAGCCTTCGCAATTCGTCCTTCCACGCCTCAGCCCGGAACCCCTCGAGTAGCAGATTTTGAATTTCCTGAATCCGGCGTTCGATGGCGGAGATCTCGCGCGGTGCAGCGGCCAGCTTCGTGCGGTGCTCTCGACGGAGCCTGTTCAGTTCCTCTGTGAACCCGGCGCAGAACTCGGCGAATGCAGCCGGCTCGAAGAAACGCTCCTTCATCGCCTGGAGCACGCGGCCCTCCCAGATCAACGAGCCCCATCCCAGACAAGCAATCCTCATTAGACAACGCGCTCCATCCTGGCCTCGCAATTCTGCCCGAGAATGCGACGTTCATCGCGAGGAGGGCGCCGCGATCTCGGCGAGGCTCAATGGGGAGGCGACTGTCATCTCGGCCGCGTATGCTTTCGGACAAACGGATCTGTTTGTTGAACCCCGGATCGCCGGCCAGCAGGACCTGTCGATCCGGGGCGAAAGTGCGGGCTATTGCGCGGGGGATTGTTGGACCTATCGGGGCGTTGCCGATCAGCTGGGACCGGACCGGGCAGGAGCCAAAGGTTCCCGAGACATGGTCGTTGCCCAATCCCTAGCCAGCACGATGGCGTCCTCAGTGTCAGAAGCTGAGAAGCCCTTCTCCGCAAGGTACTGCCTGACCTGAGACTCGGACATCCATGTCCACGCCTCGAAGCCACGCTCGGCCATCTCGATCGCAGCTTGGGCTTCCTCGGCTGGACCGACAACGAAATGCTCCCCAAGCGCGTTAATGATGCAGAGAATGCCGAAGCCATGCTCTCTCGCCCAAGAGGCCAACGATGTCGACGAAACTCCAGTCATGTCGGGCCACTCCTACTGTCCTTACGGGCGTCACGCGCAGCCGTGTGACACACGCGACGGTTCCGCCCTTGGGGTGCTTATCTTCGCACCGAATTGGGCTGACCGCGAGAGTCAGCGATGTTCAGACTGACTCAACATTTGCCGGCGCCAGCGTTTGACCGTCGACCGGGACACGCCGAGCCGCTCGGCTGCCACATCGACTCGACGACGTGGACGCGTCTCGACGCCAAATCAATCACAAACACGGTGTAGTCGGTCACCTGTGCCTGCTAAGAATGCCGTTCTTATTCTCTCGATTGAATTTATTGCCGCGTGGACGCTGTCCCTACTGAAAACTCTGTTCTGCCAATGGGTGTTTGAGCGGCGCGAGGGGCCCCGTCGGATCATCCACCGCGAGCATGATCTCGCGCGGGCGTGGCCGACCAATGAACGCAGCTTGAATCAGACTCGGATCGACTTTGTGATAGGCACAGGTGTCCTTGGCGTGCAAGATTGCGAACGTTGCCAGCCCCAGTTGTCGTCGGCGCAAGCAACAGATATCATCCCCTTCGGCTATACGCCAGGCTGCGATCAGCGATGGCAGAGTGCCACGCGTTTCCCCTTGAAGAATTCTCAGTTGACTCTCAGCGTTTTCTTGCGCCGGAGCATGAGCGTCGCCTCGCGGACCGCCTCGCTCGCCTACGTGGCTTTGCGCCATTTAGTCACGCTTGCCGCGAAGGTTGTAGCGCATCGCGGGCGCGATTCCGATCCCGATCCACCTGTCACGATTTACCCGCTCTATTGAGTCCATCTGAGATGACCACGGCACCTTCGGTGGTCGCGCCTCAAAGACTCGGGAGCCCCAGCCCGATCGCCCCTCGGCTCGCGTATCACAGGCTGGTCAACTGCGACGAGCACCCGGAAATTTTGCCGCTCGCCGCCGACATCGTTGGCAACGCGCTTCAGAGGCGCGCAAGTGACGCGGGCGTGCTCCCAGCGGAGCCTGTTGGCGGCGAAGAGGGCGGGTCATCTCTGGAAGAATCGCTCGTGGCGCTACAAGAGTTTGGGGAGCGTCACTCTCGACCGTGGCACGGCGACGATCCCGCGACGACGAGACGCCGTGTCATGCACTTCCTCACCCAGTATCTGCCGGCTGTCTTGGTCGACGGATGCTGGCTGCACGGCGCGCTGCGAGTTGCGATGTCGCACACGGAAATCGGTGCGGCGATGACAGCGGCCTACACCCATCAAGTGGAGGCGGACGTCGACTATCACGAGCAACGCTTCGTCTGCGACTACCTTGCTACCTATCGTCGGCTGGCGGCGCCGCGCCAGGATGTGTGCGCGCGCTCGCTGAGCGACAGTCCCGAGCTTTTCGACTCGAGCTTTGAGCTGCCGGTGCTTCTCCTGAGCATGGGGCAGTTTCCACAGACGTTCTTGCCCGAGCTCGCTGGTGTTCACCTCGCCTGGCAGTTTCTGGGCCTCGCGTCCTTTCAGCGACACCTGGTGGCCGACGCCCGCCTCTGTCATGGGCTGCCCATCGGCCCTTGCGATGACCGGCGCGCCGAGCGGGGACGTCAGCTTGCGCTCAGAATCGCCCAATGCGTTCTCGCCTCCAATGTCGGCGGAGGAGGTGCTGCGTGGCATCGTCTCTACCGTGGCCTCGGCCTCTTCGCTGAGCTGTGGGCGAACTTGCTGATCACGACCTTCAACACCGCTCACACCTCTGCCCCAAACGCGCGACAGGAAATGATGGAGCTGCTGCGCCGGAAAGCGCCGGTCGCCGCCGGCTATCATGGCGAGACGCGCTTGGGTGGGTTGCGCATCGACGAGTGGTTTGGCACCGAGCGCTTCGATCCTGCGGCCTTTCTCGATCATCTCGCGCGGTCGCCGTTTGTTATGCCGGGGCAGCCCGATCGCAGCCTACTGCTTGGCGAGCTCGTCGCCTTTGGCGGGCCGATGCTCTCCGTGTTCACCGAGGCCGAACTGGCCACGATACGGAACTGGATCCTGAGTCTGCCGGACGAAGCCGACGGCGAACGGGATGCCGAAAGCCATCTGCCAACAACCGCGCGCGCCCAGCCAGAAGCCGCGGGACAGGCGCTCTCTTCACTCGAGTTTCGGCGTCGGAGCGGGGAGCAGTACGGCCGCTGTGCGCCGCGAGAGCTCTACTATCACCTGATTAACCGGGAGTTCTTCCCGGAGGTCTTGCCGGCCGCCGAGCAGTTCGCTCACGCGCGCCTCGACTGCGCCTTGTCGACGATGGGGGCAGGCGAACGCGCGATCCCGTCTGAACGCTACGATTCGCGTCTGCTGGAAGAGTGGGTGCATCGAAAACATCGTCAGCAGATCGATGCATACCGCCCCTTGACCGCTGCGCCGCGAGTGTCGCGCAAGGCGTTGATCGAGTCAACCGTGCAGTTGGCGCCGCTGATTCTCATCGACGGTGGATGGCTCCAGGGCATCGCGGCGCCGGCGCTGATTCATCGCCGGGTTTCGACGCTGCTGTTTCACGTGTTCTACGAAGAAGTGGGCGAAGGAGATCCCGCTCGGCACCATGCGAACATCTATCGCGATCTCCTGCAAGCCATGGGTGAGTCTGCCCCTCCGGTGCACAGCAGGGAGTTCGCTGAATGGCCGCGCCTTCGTGATGACGCGTTCGCCATTCCGGTCCTGTGGCTCAGCCTTTCGAGCTTCCCGAGACGGTTCCTGCCAGAGATTCTTGGATTGAATCTCGCCGTCGAGCTCGCTGGCGTCGGTGGGCCGTATCTGGAGGCGCGCGACACCTTGCGCTACTTCGGGTTTCCGACTCGGTTCGTCGACGTCCACAACGCGGCCGACAACGTCTCCGCTGGCCATGCCGCGTGGGCCATGCAAGCCATCATTGCCTACCTTGATGACGTCGCGGCGCGTGAGAGCACTGAGATAGTCGACCACCACTGGCAGCGCGTCTGGAGCGGAGTTCGCGCCACGCTTCCCGCGGTGGCAGGTCCGCAGTCGGCGGCATCCCGCTTCGCTGCGCGCATCCGGGCCTTTCGTCGCGTCCGGTCGAGGCCGGCCATCTTCCCGACGGGATAGCTCGGCCTCGACATGCGGGTGACTCCTTGTGTTGAATGTCCTGCTCTCGGCCGCGGTGTTCGGATCGGCGCTGGCAGCGATCGAGCTCGCACTGCGCTGGTGTGATTGGGCGGACCCGCCGATCTTTTGCGGCGACCCGCGGTACGGCTATCTCATGCGCCCGCATCAATCCGTTTCCACCCGAGGGCGTCGCTTCAGGATCAACAACGTCGGGTTGCGCGGGGAGGATGTGTCCGCGCGATGCGAGAGCGAGCGCCGCCTCGTTTTCGTTGGCGACTCGAATACGTACGGCGGCGGCAGGATTGCCGACGATGAGCTGTTCGTCAATCGAATCGCGCGCGGCGTCAGTGAAGTGCGGCGGCAGCGAGTCAGCAGTGTCAACGTCGCCGCCCCGGGCTGGGGTGTGCAGAACATGGCCGCTTTCATCGCCGTCAACGGTGCGTTCGAGGCGGATGCCCTCATTTGGATCGTCCCGTCGGCAGACTTTCGCCGCCCGTTGACAGCGCTCCACGAGTTCGCCTTTCCAGAGGAGCGGCCTCGCAGTCGGTTGATGTACGTCGTCAGGAGCTGGGCGCGCGCGCGGCAGACGCGGCGCCGGCCCTGGCCGGGGAGCAGGCCGGCTCCCGAGGATATTCTGAGCGCCAACATCGACGCCCTCGGCGATGCGTTACGTCGGTTGTCCGGGATCCCCCTCCTGGTCGTGGTGCTCCCAGGCGAACACGGGTACGGACGCCTGGCCAATGACGTCACGCGGTTCAAGTCGGTCGCGCAGACCCACGGCGCTTCGTTCGCCGAACTTGCACCGGTTCTTCAGGGGCGTCGCGAAGAGCGGTTGTTCGACGATCGCGTCCACTTGAGCGCGCGCGGCCACGCAGTGGTGACGGACGCGGTGATTCCGGTAGTTGTGCAGATGTTGTCCCGCAGCGCGCCCGCTCAGGGATGAGGCGGCCGTTCGTAGCCGAGATCAATCTCCAACGCGGCGCTCTTAGCCGCCGCAACCGCAAGCTCGTCGCAACGCTCGTTTTCGACATGCCCCGCGTGCTGTCCTACTGAAAACTCCGTTCTCGCTGCGTTTATTGATGCTGTGGCCGTCGATGGATACCCATACGTGCCGAGCCATCAAGCAACGCTTGTGGTTCATCCGCTGCTAGATCAGGAAATAGCGGCCCAGCTTCGACCGTATAGTCGTGGCGATAACCGGTTCCTGCGAACGCGTCAATGTACCCCTTAGTAAAGCGCCTTTGGTGCCTGAGCGCGGTAGTGTATGACGTCAAGTAGTCATGGAGGATCCACAGCTTCTCGTCGGTCCACCCGCCGCCGAAGTCATGTCGTTTAGGAGGAGGCTCCTTGCTCATCGTCAAATCGCTTTAACGCTAGTCACCATCAGGCTTGTCTTACGAGGTCTCTTCGTCGCCGCGAATGCAGTCGCTTGCGCGCTGGTTCGAGTTTGGAGAAACCGAGGATTGCTGCCCGACATCGCGTAGATCGCGCTCTTTGTCGTCCGCAAAGGTCTGCGGTTTCGTCCACCGCGAGCAACAGGGTAGGCAGCGGTCAGATCCGAGCTTCCGTTATCCGGATTACTCCTGTGTGGTCGCCAAGTGGCGAGCGCGTCGGTGCGAACGATGAGTCGCCAGTGCGGCGTTAGCGGGGACCTATCCATTCCATGGGTCAGTTCCTCGTATACTGCCTGCGGTTTTGTCATGCCTCTGAATCCAGGCACCGTTGTCGGCCCGTATGAGGTCGCTGCCCTAATCGGCAGGGGCGGGATGGGCGAGGTGTACAAGGCCCGGGACGTCCGCCTCGATCGCACGGTAGCGATCAAGATCCTCCCCGCAGCCCTCGCTGACGATGCCGATGCGCGGGCCCGCTTCGACCGCGAAGCGCGGGCCGTGGCGACGCTCAATCACCCACACATCTGCACGCTCTACGACGTCGGCCCCGATTACCTCGTCATGGAAATGATCGATGGCCAGCCACTTGCCGGGCCGCTGCCGCTCGAGCGGGTCCTGGAGTTCGCCTCACAGATCCTCTCGGCGCTTGACGCGGCGCACCGCAAGGGCATCACGCATCGCGATCTGAAGCCTGGCAACATCCTGGTGACGAAGCAGGGGATCAAGCTCCTCGACTTCGGGTTGGCCAAACTGGTCACGAGTGGGGCCGTCGGATCAATGAGTCAGAGCCTGGCTCAGGCGCCATCGGAATTGCTCACAGGGCAGCGAGCGCTGACCGGCGAGCGCACGATTCTGGGGACGGTTCAATACATGTCTCCGGAGCAGGCTCAAGGCAGGCCCGCGGATGCGCGCAGTGACATCTTCTCGTTCGGCCTCGTATTGTACGAAATGCTGACGGGCAGACGCGCGTTCGACGGCACGAATCCGGCGAGTGTGATTGCCGCCATTCTGGAGCGCGACGCGCCCTCGGCGTCCGACGTGGCACCGCCTGCGCTCAACCGCGTGCTCCAGAGGTGCCTCGTCAAGGATCCGGAGGAGCGATGGCAGTCGGCGCGGGATATCAGTTACGCGCTCGGGATGGTCAACGATTCGCCTGCCGGCGCGGGAAATGCAGCCACGAAGCGCTGGCTGGCAGTCGCCTCGCTCGTCGGATTTCTCACGGCGTCGGCGATCGGCGTGGCGCTCTGGACGACATGGCCGCGACCTCAGGCCGCGGTACGTCCTCTGAGCTTCCATCTCACGCCCCCCGCAGCTGCCGAGTTCCAGTTCTCCCCGAATGAAGGCGGAAGCGTCATCTCTCCCGACGGCCAGAGCGTCGCATTCGTGGCGGTCACGAACGGGACGCCTCGGCTGTGGATTCGGGCCCTCGATTCCCTCACCGCCCGAGAGCTTCCCGACACTGATGGCGCCAAGCAGCCGTTCTGGTCGCCCGACAGCCGCGCAATCGGCTTTTTCACCAGCACTGACCTGCGGCGCGTAGACGTGTCTGGCGCAGCGGCGGTTGTAGTCGCGCGGGCACTCGATTCGAGAGGCGGCACGTGGAACGTCGACGGGACGATTGTGTTCAGTCCCAACTCTAGCGGCCCGCTGTACCGGGTTAGCGGCTCGGGCGGAGCGTCTACACCGCTCACCACACTGTCGGCCGGCGAAACCAGCCACCGGTGGCCGAAGTTCTTGCCAGACGGTCGTACGCTCCTCTACTACGTGCAAGGACCCGAGGCCGGCGTCTATCTCACGACGCTTGACCGGCCGGCCGACACGAAGCGCATCGTCAATGCAGTCTCCGAGGCCACGTACGTTCCGGGCCAACGCGACCGTCCGGGGTATTTGCTCTGGGTCGCCGGGGATACGGTGATGGCCCAGCCCTTCGATCCGGCGTCGGCGGAGCTCACGGGATCGGTCGTGGCGGTGCCTGGCACGGAGGACGTCGCCTCATCCTTGGGGACGAGCCGTGCGAGCGTGTCGGTGGCGAACGACGGCACGCTGCTCTACAGCGCAGGAGGGTCCCGCTATCAGTTAGGGTGGTTCGAGCGTGACGGCACCCCGCGTGGAACCGTGGGGGCCATCGATCAATACATCGGGCTGCAGCTCTCGCCTAACGGCCGCGAGGTTCTGGTCACCATCAGAGATGCGGCCGCTGGGGACCTCTGGAGGGTCGATCTCGCCAGTGGGGCTCGCAGCCGGGTCACGGCGGAAGGCCGCGGGTGGTATGCCGTGTGGTCGCCTGACAGTCAGCAAGTGGTGTTCACGGGTGTGAACGAGAGAGAAGTGTTACAGGCGGCGAACGCCCGCGGAGGCGGCGAGGTACAGAATCTCTCGACCTTCGACGTCCAGGTGTACCCCAGCGATTGGTCGCTCGACGGTAAGCACTTGGCCTACACGGCAAGCAGCCCGAGCACGTCTTTTGACATCTGGCTGCTCCCCATGACGGGAGCGCGTCAGCCGGCGCCGCTGCTACAGTCCCTGTTCGCCGAGCGCCACGCGCAATTCTCGCCCGATGGCCGGTGGTTGGCGTTTACGTCGAACGAAACGGGACGCGACGACGTGTACGTGCAGAGCTTCCCTGACGCGACCACTCGACGGATCGTGTCGAGTCGTGGTGGTGCGTATCCGCGGTGGGGTTCGGGCGGCCGAGAGCTGTTGTATCGAGCCCCTGACGGCCGGCTGACGACCGTTCCTATCCGACTCGTCGGCTACTCCGTGGAACTCGGCGCGCCTTCCGTCGTGATGCGACTGGTGGATGGGGCCGGCGTGCATCCATATCCGTACGACGTCGCGGCGGACGGCCGCATCTTGGCGTTGACCCCCGCCTCCGGCCGTGTACAAGACCTGACGCTAACAGTACTCATGAACTGGCAGGCAGCACTCAAACCGTGACGCCCGAAAACGAATGAATGTCGAGATTTCGCACAGCATCTAATGGGCGATGAAGTCGATAGGTAACGAGCAGTCGCCAAGGGGCGATCAGGCGGCCTCGCCCGACGTTTGCATTCCGTCAAAGCGGGCGCACAAAGTAAGGCGTCCGTTTTTCAAATCCGAGTGTCGCGGCGAAGGCACTGGCACTACGGAGCAAGGCCAGGCGCGGAAGCCACCTGGTGCGTTGCACACCCATCAGCAGCTATTTCCGCACGGACGTCCGCTTGCGGGGGCGTCCGCGACGAACTTCCCGGTGGCGGGGTTGGCGAAGATCCGAGAGAAGTGCCGGCAGCGTAACGCCCAGCGCGCGGGCAAGACGCTGTAGAGTGTTCAGTCCAGGATTCCTCTGCCCTCGCTCGATCCCACTGATGTAGGTCGTGTCGAGATTGGCTCGCTCGGCCAGCTTTTCTTGGGACCACTCGAGCCGTTCCCGAAGTTCTTTAACACGCTGGCCCAATGGTGCCCGGAGATCGTCCACGGGCAGCAATGGTGTGGATGATCCTGAACACTAAAAATGGACGATAGTCGTATTATTGGCGCGAGGCCGGAATCAGATGGTGTTCTTCCTCGGCGTACTCGGCCTTCAGTTGCTCGTCGGCGGGCTCGCGTGGCTCACCGGCTGGCGGACGTACGGCGGCTTCGTCATCTGGCTCGTATTCGCCATCGAAATCGGTGGTGTCGCCATAGCCGTCTGGTTTCAGCGACTCATCTTCCTCCCGTTGTTACGGATTTCTGCGGGGCTCGAAGTGCTCGAGGCGACACCAGATTGGCGAGCCTGGACGCATCAAGCACGCGCCGACGAAGCCCCTCCACCGCCAAACGTGTGCCGAATGGGGCCCAATGAGACCCTCTATCGCCAGCAAGAAACGCGCTGGGCAGCTTGGACCTGGTGGGACTGGGGGCTAGTCACCGCAGCGACGGGGATTGCGTGGTGGACATTCTCATCGCCCGAATTGTTTCGATGAAGACATTGCGGTAGGCAAACACCTACGCCTTAACCGGTCGAGCACCGAAGCGGCAAACCTGATGTGGCAATGCGAACCGCCCTATGGCAGAGTGTGAAACGAGCGTTTCCTAACCTGACCGACAAGGAGGTCGATCAGGTACTGCAGGACGAGGCGAACCTCGAAGCACGCCTCGTGCAGAGCGGGATGTGCCTCCACCAAGCGAGGGAGCTCGCCCGAGCGGAGACGTTCGAGGGAGTCGACCCGTGGGCGGGCGATGAGGAGTACGGGCCCGTGCCGTAACCCCCGCCACCGACAGCGAACGGGCGCGTCATCCATGGCGATCCACCGTGACCCGAACGGCCAGCGTCGCACAGGCCGCAACTATCGGAACAATATCTACCCTTCCCCGACCCGCTTCCGCGCCGCCTTAATCCCAGCGATGCGCTTTTCCCAATCGACGCTGACATTCATGTCGACCGTGTCCGGTGCCCTGCCCTCCGTTCGATCCATTACATCCTTGATGGCTTGATACATCGTGGACGGGAACTCCTCGCGATCCAAGAGCCAGTCGAGCCGTTGTATGGCTTTCGGTTGAAGGGCGAGCAGGCGCGCCCGTGCCGCGAGCTGCACTTGGGGGGCTGCTCCACCGTGCATCCGACAGACGGTGCCACCCGGAATCGGCGATTTCCCGCATCGGCGACCCTGTCGATTGGTGGCGGTGCACCGTAAGCGTTCCTCCATGGGGTCACCGGCTTTCATGGGGTCTTGACCTTTGATCGGTCCGCGCGGAGCGTGACGCTTCGTCATCTTCCTCCTGTGTGAGTTCGTTGTTGACGGTAACGAATTCCGACGGTGCCTGTTTTCCCATTCCCATCTCTCTGCTGACACCTCTGGCTACTAGCCTCCCCCCTCCGTGTTCCTATTCCATCTTCCCCCGCAGTGCCTTCCTGGTCCCTATCCCGGTCCGAGCTCTTTACTGGCTTGGTGGGTGCCTTGCCTCTGGCGCTTTGCCCCTCAGCGATGTAGGTGCAGAGATACAGATAAGCGGCGTGCGTCGCCACCGGTATGTCCCGTAGTGGGGACACACGGACCTGCGACGCCAGGTCCTCTCGAAGAACACACGTTTCTGCGGTTGACGGAGCCAATGAGGTGTCCGGAGTCGAGTGCCACCGATCGGGCGCAAAGATGCGCACCGACCAGAAGCACCCGATCGAGCCCGCAGCCCACCGAGCTGGTGGCGGGAGGGCCCGACGTGATAACCCGCGGGCGATTACGCGCCTGTGGTTGGCTGGATGCGAAAGCCCGCTGCACTACTGTCCGCCGTCCGGGCTGGACGACGGGCCCACCCCCGCGCGCCGCTCGACGGCGCGTTACGCCAATGC
>Ga0075418_10007663_pt1 | contig 12145 bp, 6 predicted proteins | sample SoiMetdeltSBSDD2_FD_81776 | JGI IMG/M metagenome (GOLD analysis project Ga0075418, IMG submission 81776) | Bulk soil microbial communities from a Populus tree surrounding site in Tennessee, USA - Soil MetaG P. deltoides SBSDD2 | ecosystem: Environmental > Terrestrial > Soil > Tree plantation...
CCGACCGACGACAAGGTCGCGCGCGGTCTTTACTGCGCGACCTGCCACCAGGAACACCAGGGTGCCAATTTCGATCTCAACAAGATGTCCAATGCGCAGTGCCACTCCTGCCACGTGGTCAAGTTCGACAACTTCGACGGCCGTCACCCGCAATTCGAGAACTATCCCTTCAAGCGGCGCTCACGCATCATCTACGACCATGCGGGCCACTTCGGAAAGCACTTCCCGGAGGCGGCCAAGAAGGGGGCGGCGAGGCGCGTTCCGGCGACCTGCTCGAACTGCCACGACAGCGGCAAGGACAAGCGCATCATGGCCGTGGCGCCCTTCGATCAGACCTGCACCTCTTGCCATCTCGACCAGATCGTCGGCAAGGAGCGCGTCAGCGGCCCCAAAGGCATTGCGTTCCTGACCGTGCCAGGTCTTGACCTGCAAACGCTGAAAGAAAAGGGAGCCGCGATCGGCGAATGGCCGGACGGGCCCGAAGCAGAGCTCACACCTTTCATGAAGGTGATGATTGCCCGCAACGAGCGGGGCCGAACCCTGATCAGGACCGTCGACCGCCTCAATCTCCAGGATTTGAGCGGCGCAAGCGACGATCAGATCAATGCGGTGACCGATCTGGTGTGGGAGATCAAGCGGCTGTTCCATGCGCTGATCAGGGGAAGGGCGTCGGACGTGCTGGCCGACCTCAATATCAGCTGCGGGGCCAGGCTGAGTGCTTCTCTTGTTGCCGATTTGACCGCCAGCATACCGCGCGATGTGGTGGTGCGTGCGCACCAGCAGTGGCTGCCCAATCTCGGTGCGGAAATGGCCAACCGCCCGGGCACCAGCGGTCCGGGTGACAACTGCGTAATCTCGGCGGCGGGCGGATGGGTCACGACGCTTAAAGAACCGAGGTTGGCCGCGGTCGGCGAGGCGGCAGAGACGTCCAAGGCCGGAGGTCGGCCGGCTCAGGCAGAGCAGCAGCCGCAGATCAAGATTACGCCCGATCCCGCCGATGCCGGCGCCGCAAAGGCCGCAGCGGTGGTGCCTGAGCGGCGCGCGGCCGACAAGGCCGATGCCGCGCCGGCCAGGCCCGGTGACGCTGCTCGGTCCGCCGCCGACGAACGGCCCCCGAGCAAGGCGGCGGACCAAACCGACGACCTGCTCAACCTGACGGAGGAAGAGCGCGCCACCGTGCGGCCGGGTGCAGCCGCTGTGCGGGGCTTTAGCGCCCAGGCCAGCCCCGATGGCAGCGGCAGCAGGATCGTTGTTTCCGTCGACGAGCAGCCGCGCGTGGCAGCTGCCGATGCCAAGCAGGCCGTAAGGGTGGCGCAAGCCGATGCAGCGGTTCGCAGGCCGCCTGGCCAAACCGACGATCTGCTCAACCCCTCGGAGGAAGATGCGCGCGGGGGCGCACCTGCGAGCGAGAAACCGGCCCAGCCTCAGGAACCCGCCGCCAGGGGCAATGCGGCGAGCGCCAGGCCTGATGCCGCCAAGCCCGATAATGAAGTGGTTGCGCCGAGGGCCAGACCGCAGATCAACGCGTCAGCCGAGACTCCGGCGACCAAGGCTGCGCCCGTCATCAGCATCGAAAGCGACGTGGATCCGGAGAGCTGGGCCGAATATGGCGGCTGGTACCGGCAGGACTATACGATTTTCTACCGCCCCACGGGCCACAAGGACAAGTTCATCTACTCCTGGCTGTTTCTGACCGGTCCCCAAGCCCCCAGAGGCGATAGAAGCCCGGCGGCTGCCGTCTTCGATGCGCTGACCAGCAAGGATGCCCAGGGTTCATGCACGAAGTGCCACAGCGTCGACGACGTCCAGAGCCAGGGCCGGTTCGTCAATTTCTCTCCGATGTCTGTTGGGAGCAAGCAGGGGCGCCTCACCAGTTTTATCCATGAGCCGCACTTCGGCATCCTGGAGAATCGTGGATGTCTGACCTGCCACAACCTCGAAAAGGAGCGGCCCTACCTGCAGAGTTACGAGCGGGGCGATCCGAGAACTTTCGCATCCAATTTCAGTGCGGTGAACAAGGGCCTCTGCCAGACCTGCCACACCCGCAACGTCGCGCGCCAGGACTGCTTGTTGTGCCACAAATATCACGTGCATGGCGTGAGCATGCCCATGATGAATACCCGCATCCCCGTCGAATAAGCCGCCGTGCGGGGCAACGGTGAAAGTTGCCCGCCTCGCGCTCCGAGCGGTGCGCGTTTCTTAGCCAGAGGCCGGTACGGTCAGGTGTGCGATGAACTCGCGTGCGACCTCGATCGGCGTGAGCAGCCTCAGGCTTGTGCGCGAGCGGTTGTGGTTGGTCGCCTAGTCGGGTGAGCCATAGGTATCTCGCGCCGCGCCGGCGCTGACATAGCCCTGCGCCACGTCCTCGGCGACTGCGGCCGGTGCACGCGTCTTCGGGTCGCCATAGCCGCCGCCGCCTGCCTCGACGATGCGCATGCGCTGCCCCGGCGCCAGCTCGTTGCGGCCCTTGGCGTGCACCGGTTGGCCATCGATCGCATGTACGCGCAGCGCCCCGTCGCCGCCGGCGAACATGCCGCGCGCGGCGAACATCGTGCGATTGCCCATGCCGAGCGTGATCACTGGATGGCCGGTGTCGTTGCGCAGCACCACGTCCTGACCAAGGCCGCCGCGCCAGCGGCCGGGGCCGCCCGAATCCGGTACGAGCTTCTTGCTCTCAATGGTGGTGTGCGTGAGCGTCTCCCACACCTCCACCGGCACCACCGCCATGTTGGAAGGATGCGGCAGCGTGCAGCGCCCGTCGAGATCGCGAAGTGCGCCGAAACCGCCGGCGGCGAAGTAGATGGTCGAGAACGGCCGCCCGTCGCGTCGCGTGCCCTGGAAGGTGACGAGGTTCATCATGCCGGAGCCGGCCTGCACGCGATCAGGTGCGGCCTCGGCCAGCGCGCCATACACCAGCGGCGTCACGAAATGCCCCATCGCGTGCCGTCCTCCCGTTGCAAACGGCGGCTGCGCGTTGAGGATTGAGCCTGGCGGCGCAAACACTGAGATCGGCGCGATGGAGCCGGCATTGTTGGGAATGTTGGGAAGCAGCAGCGACTTGATGGCATGCAACGCCATCGCATTGGTGTAGCAGAAGGGCACGTTGACGCCTGCGCGCACGCAGCCAGAGGTGCCCGTGAAATCGAACGCAACGCTGTCGGCCTTGATATCGATGCGCACCACGTAATCGCATGGCCCATGGAAGCCCTCGACTTGCATGCGGTTGTGATAGGTGCCTTGGCCCAGCTCGCGGATCTTGCCACGCATCGCTGCCTCCGATTGCCCGCGGATGGCGGCGGACAGCGCGGTCAGATCATCCAGCCCGTACTCATCCATGAAGGCCAGGATCTCGCGCCCGCCGACCTCGTTGCAGGCGACATTGGCCATCACGTCGCCGATCACCTGCTCGGGCACCCTTACGTTGGTGCGGATGATTTCCATCAACAGCCCGTTCAGCCGGCCTTCCTCGTAGAGCTTGCAGATCGGCAGGCGCAGACCTTCGTGATACACCTCGGTCGCCGACGAGCCGAAGCCCGAGCCGCCGACGTCGGGCAGATGGCTGATGCTGAGCGTGTAGGCGACGATCCGACCCTTGCGGAACACCGGCCGCACCATGGTGATGTCGTAGAGGTGGCCGGTGCCGAGCCAGGGATCGTTGGTGATGATCACGTCGCCGGGCTTGAGCGCTTCGGCCGGGTAGCGCTTGAGCATATGGCGCAACGTGATCGGGGCGCTGCCGATGAACACCGGCACGCTGAAGGTGCCCTGCGCGATCGAGTTGGCGTCCGCGTCCAGCACCACGCAGGTGAGGTCGTAGCTCTCGTTGACAATGGTTGAGAAGGAGGTGCGCACCAGGGTCGAGACGATCTCGTCGACGATCGAGATCAGGCGGTCCCACATGATGCCGAGGCTGACGGGATCGAAGGTCTGGTCGCGCATGAGGCTCTCTCCGGTCAGCCAAGCTCGGCGACGAGATTGTAGCGGGTATCGACGGTTGCCAGGTTGCCGGCACCGATGACACAGGTGCTCTCGCGCTCCTCGATCAGCGCGGGTCCGGTGACACAGGCACCTGGGGCCAGCGCGTAGCGGTCGTACACCGGCCACTCGATCAGCTTGGCGCGGTCGGGATCGTAGGCGAGCCGCGTGCCCTTGCGGGCCGTGCCTGTGCCGGCCGGACCCGACAGGCTATAGCCGCCGCCCAGGTTCGGCGCCGGCCCGGCGGCCTCGACCTTCCAGGTGACAATTTCAGCCGGCTCGTTGAGCCGCAGCGTATAGGCCGCCTGATAGGCGCGCCCGAACAGCTCGTCGAGCTGGCCGAACAGGCTGCCGGCTTCGGCCGCATCCGGCAGGGTCACCTCGATCTCGTGGCCCTGGCCCTGGTAGCGCATGTCGAGCCGGCGCCTGAGCTCGATGTCGGCCTCCGGTACGCCGGCGCTCAGCAGATAGGATTTGGCATCGCGCTCCAGCGCCGCAAAGGTCGCGGCAAAATCGACCGCGTCGATGTCGGCGATGTGGATACGTCGCGATCGCGCCAGCTCGAACGCCAGCGGGCTAATGAGCAGCCCGAGCGCCGACATCACACCGGCGCCGACCGGGAACACCACGCGCGGGATCTTGAGCTTGCGCGCGATGGCCATGGCATGCAGCGGCCCCGAGCCGCCGAATGCCACCATGCTGCCGGAGCGATAATCGAAGCCGCGCTCGCTGGCGTGAATGCGAAAGGCGCGCGCCACGTCCTCGCTGACGATATCGTGGATGCCCCAGGCCGTGCGCAGCATGTCCAGCCCCAGCGGCTTGGCGACGCTGTCATGGATCGCCGTCTCGGCGGCCGATCGATCGAGTGGCATGCTGCCGCCGAGAAAAAAGCCGGCATCAAGGTAACCGAGCACGAGGTTGGCGTCCGTCAGCGTCGGTTTGGTGCCGCCGCGGCCGTAGCAGACTGGACCGGGATCGGCGCCGGCACTGCGCGGACCGACGCGCAGCAGGCCGCGGTCGTCGATGTCGGCGATGCTGCCGCCGCCGGCGCCGATCTCGATCATATCGATCACGGGGATACGGATCGGCAGGCCGCTGCCCTGGCGGAATTCGTGGACGCGGGCGACTTCCATGCTGTAGCGCTTGATTGGCGTGCCGCCGCGCACGATGGCGCCCTTGGCGGTGGTGCCGCCCATGTCGAAGGAGAGCAGATTGGGCAGGTCGAGGCTGCGGCCGTGGTAGGCGCTCATCAGCGCGCCGGCGGCTGGCCCGGATTCCAGCGCGCGTACCGGGTAGCGCCGCGCTGTATCGGCCGTCAGCGTGCCGCCGCTCGATGACATGATGTAGAGCCGGCCGCGGAAGCCCTGGCCGGCCAGGCCCGTCTCCAGTCGCTCCAGGTAGCGGTCGAACATCGGCTGGGTAAAGGCATTGACGGCTGTCGTGGTCCAGCGCTCGAACTCGCGCATGTTGGGAAACACGTCGGCAGAGGCGGACACGAACAAGCCGGGCACCGTCTCGCGCAGAATCGCGGCGGCGCGCTGCTCGTGCGCTGGGTTGGCGTAAGAGTGGAGGAAGCAGACGGCGACGGCGGCAATCTCCAGCGCCTGCAATTGCTTGGCGGCGGTGCGCACAGCCGCTTCGTCGAGTGCCAGCTCGATGCTGCCGTCGAAGCGCACGCGCTCGGGCACCTCCAGACGCAGCCGCCGCGGCACCAGTGGCGTTGCATACCTCACGCGCAGGTCGAACAGGTCATAGCGGCGCTCAAAACCCATATCGAGAATATCGCTGAAGCCTGCCGTCGCCAGCATGGCGGTTGTCGCCCCTCGCCGCTCGATCACCGCGTTGGTCACCAGCGTGGTGCCGTGCACGATTTCGCTGACGTCGGCAATGGCGACGCCATCGGTCTCCAGCAGCGCCGCGAGGCCCTCGGTCACGGCTTGCGAGGGGTCGCGCGGCGTGGTCAGGCGCTTGTGCACTGACATCTTGCCGCCGCGCGCGTCGTAGAGCGCAAAGTCGGTAAACGTTCCGCCGATATCGACGCCGATACGATACATGCCTTGCCCCGCCTGCCGCGATCGCGCCTGGCGCGCCGCCCTTGGTTGCCATTGGCAATCTTCCACACGACCGCGCCCGAGAGAAGCCGCATCGCCGCGGCATCCTGCCCATCTGGCGCGGGGCAGCCTTGTGCGCGAGATCCATCGTGCCGCACACTCTAAGCTCAGCGACGACTGGATACCCGGCATGGGCCCCGGTATGACTTCGATGGCTCGGGCGAGCTGAGGAGCGCGGCATGAACGAGGTGGGCAAGACCAACGGGGGCAACGCCGACCCCGCGTTCTGGGCGAAGGCGCGTGCGCACCTCGTGCGCTACGGCGGCGACTTCGCGCCGATCATCGCCGAGCGCGCACAGGGTTGTTTCATGTGGGATGCCGATGGCCGCCGCATCCTTGACTTCTGCTCCGGCCAGATGAGCGCCATTATTGGCCACAGCCACCCCGAGATCGTGCAGGTCGTGCGCCACACCATGGGTGAGCTCGACCATCTCTATTCCACCATCCTGTCACGCCCGGTGGTGGACCTGGCAGCCCTGCTGGCCGAGCTGGCGCCCGGCAAGCTTGATCGCGTGCTGTTGATTTCCACCGGCGGGGAATCCAACGAGGCTGCCATCCGCATGGCCAAGCTGGCTTCCGGACGGCACGAGATCGTCGGCCTGTCGCGCTCCTGGCATGGGGTGACGGGCGGTGCGGCCTCTGCCACCTATTCGTCCAGCCGGCGCGGATACGGGCCCGCCCAATCCGGTTCGTTCGTGCTGCCGGCGCCCGATCCCTACCGCTCGCGCTTTATTGGCGCTGACGGAGTGTATGACTGGGAGGCCGAACTCGACTTCGGCTTCGAGCTGGTCGATCGGCAATCGACGGGGGCTTTGGCTGCGTGCATCGCCGAGCCGATTTTGAGTTCTGGCGGCGTGCTGGAGCCGCCGACCGGCTATATGCAGGCCCTGGCCGCGAAGTGCAGCGAACGCGGCATGCTGCTGATTTTCGACGAGGCGCAGACCGGGCTCGGCCGCACCGGCGACCTGTTCGCCTGCCAGCGCGACAGCGTGGTGCCGGATTTCCTCACTTTGTCGAAGACGCTGGGCGCCGGCCTGCCGCTTGCCGCGGTACTCACCACGCCCGAGATCGAGGACGTGTGTCATGAGCGCGGCTTAATGTTTTACACGACGCACGCGTCCGATCCGCTGCCGGCCGCCGTTGGCCTCAAGGTTCTGGAGATCGTGGTGCGCGACAAGCTCACCGAGCGCGCACGCGACCTTGGCGTCTATTTGCGTGAGGGATTGCTTGCCCTCAAGCAGCGTCACGAATGCATCGGCGATGTGCGCGGCCGCGGCCTGCTCGTCGGCCTGGACCTGGTCCAGGATCGCGCCAGCAGGACGCCGGCGCCAGAGCTGGCGGTGCGGGTCGCCCGCACGTGCCTCGATCTCGGGATGATGACCAGCGTCGTGCGCGGTGGCCTGGGCATTTTCCGCATCGCCCCGCCAATCACAATCTCCAAGCAGGAGATCGACCTCGCGCTCGAAATCTTCGACCGTGCGATCACGCAGTGCCTCAACGACCGCTCCTGACAAATCGCGCGGTCACGCCGATCACGCCGGCCACCCATCGAATGTGATGGCGTGCGTTGGCGCACTTTCCGCAACGGACGCCAACTGCGCCTTAACCCGACCGAGTTCGATATGCGCGCGTTGTTGATGTTGAACGAAGGCAAGACCGTTGCGCGAGCACCCCTGCTGGCCCTCACCTGGGGCTAAGGCGCGTGGATCTTCGCACCGTGGTAGCAAGAAGCGGCGATTGCCATACTGGACAACCAGGCTCGCTGCGACGCAACCGAAAGTCTCAGTGCTCCGAAAGAGCCGACACCAGGATGATCAAGCGCCACAGCCATGATCCGGGTTGCCAAAAGGAACCTTTACCGGCATTGCTCTATCGACGTGATCTGGAAACGCGGATCAATTCGCAGGGATCGACATCGAGGGCCTGTGCCAGTCGACCTAAGACAGTTACGGTTGGGGACACGCGAGCACGCTCAATCCCACCTATGTAACGCGCGCTCAGGCCTGCGCGGTCCGCGAGTTCCTCTTGCGTCAGTTGTTGGTCATGACGCAACCGACGCAGGTTTAGCGCCATGACTTCCTTCAGGTCCATAGGGCCGAGTGAAACGGCCGTCAGAACCATCGTTCCAGGAACGATGGTTCCTATTCGCACGCAGGTGTGCTAGGTAGCGATGTGAACTGTGTCGTGTGCCGCAATGCCTCGACCGCTGGTTGAACGTGAACAGGATAGGGAATGGTCACCTCACTACGAGGTGAAGCACAGGTGTCTGGCTCTGAACGGGACGCCGAACTGGGTGTCCGCGCATTCCGGCTAACCAGGCGGTGAGCCTTTTGCCTACGCGGCGAGCCGAATTGGGCCAGACGAAGGCGGGTGATCGATTGAGGGACACGGCCGCCCTAGGTAGTCCCGAGCGTTGGCGCGATTTGGAGGCAAGGCCTTGAAGCAGCACACGTCAATTGCTGATGAAGCCCCGTCGTCAAGCAAGCTTACAAGTTACGACTGGGCCCATCTGGTTCTCTATGTGCAGCTCCTTGACGCGTGCGCCGAAGGAGCATCGGATGAAGAGATCGCGCGAGAAATTCTGGGGATCGATCCGCGCAAGGACCTAGCACGAGCCAAGCGAGCCGTTGCGAGCCACGTGCAGAGGGCGCATTGGATGCGCGAAACGGGCTACCGTTACCTTGCGGAGGACTAAGTCTTGTTGCGGTCAGTGTTTGCTTTGCACCGGCGGGGAGTGGATGTTTCCACTGACACGCGGCAGATACCAAAACCAGCGCGATCGAAACGTGGACATCCGCTTTATAGGCGTCGTCGCTAACCAGCCTTGGCTGGAGCGGTGTACCGACGTTCGATCAGCTCCTTGACCCGCTCGCGGCTGTCCTTCGCAGACAACGATGCATCGGTCTCAATCAAGCTGACTTCGTCGGCCAGCTCGTCATCCTTGATGGCTTCGGCGAGCCACTGCGAATAGCCGCCCTGCCGTAGGTGATGCAGCCAAGTCTCGTCATCGACACCTGCGGCGAGTTGCAAAAAGATGCCCAAGTTTTGCGCCCGCAGGTTGAGCTTGCCGTCAGGCCCACGAAAATAGAAGCTTTTGTCCTCTCCCAGTTCGCCTTCGGCGTACTTACGAATATGCCGTTGCTGCTTCTCCTTCGGGGCGCTGGCTTTGAGAACCTGCACACTGCCATCTGCGCGCCGAAGGAGCAGGTGTCCCTTCTGCAAGCCGCCGGGAAGCGCCGGTGCGCGCTGTCCGGTGGCGGAGCAGAACTTTTCGATCGCCTGGCGTGCGCCATCTCCCACCCCCACGACACTCGAAACCAAGGCGAGAAAGTCAGGCGCTACTTGTTCCGGATGAACGGTGACGGCGACAACGGCGGGGAGTTCCCGGGGAAGTGCGATGGGCGCCGGGTCCCACTTGGCTGGCAGGCAGTGATGCACTTCGTCAATGACAATCCAGTGCGGCCGACCTGTCTCGACCCGTAGCTTCGACAATTCTGGCAGGAGCTTCGCCAAGAAAGCTGGCCGATCATGTGGATCGAGGGCCAGCAGATTTACGACCACGCTGTTGCCCGGCTTGTCGAGCAAATCCATGACTTCCGGTATGCGAGGAAGCTGCTTGCCATCGCCGATCACGACAGTGTCGCGCATCTCGGCATAGTCGCCCTCCGGGTCAATGACACAAAACTGGAAGCCCAACTCCCGCATCTGCTCAAGAAGCGCCGTCACGACGGTCGATTTGCCGGCGCCAGATGAGCCTGCAACCAAAACCGTTTCGAATGGACTGACTGCGACCGGCGCGCCATCTGGCGCAGTGCCAAGCGTTGCGTCTTTGCGTGAGGCGCGCCTCGGTGCTTGGGCGAGGTCGTCATCAACCAGCAGGCGAGCCAGCTCGATAACGCCGGCGCCGTGGTCGGCGACGACGAAATCGGCCCTCTCCTTTACCGTGGGAAGAGCATTGTCCACGGCAACGGCGCGACCACAGCTACCCAGAAACGCCTGATCATTCTCTGCATCGCCTATGCCCACCACGTTGTGCGCCGACAGTTTGAGACGCTCCAGCGCGCATTTTACACCGGACGCCTTATTGACGTCGCTCGGCAGCACCATCACCGCGCCCTTGTTGAAGATGATGTGCTGCTCGAGGCCCAGATCCCGAATGGCTTGCAGAACGATCGTCTCGTTCGGCTCCCAGGTGGCAATGATGGCTCGCCCGACGACCAGCGGTGAGACATTGCTGTCCTTGAGGCGGGCTACCAGCAGGGGCGGTGGCGGGTCGCAGAGTGTCACCTCCTCCTTGCGGGCGGGATCGAACAGCAGCGCGCCGTTCTCGGCAACCACCAGGTCGAACAGGTCCAGTCGATCGAACACGCGTTGCAGATCTGGAAGATCCCGTCCTGTGACGAGAATCAACTTCCGGCCCGACTGGCGTACCTCTTCAAGGGCCGCGCAGGTGGCAGCATCGACCTTGCCATGCAGCGCAAGGGTGCCGTCATAGTCGGTGGCGAGGGCGACGAAGAACACGTTCTTTGAGACTACTGTTTTGACGTCTCAGCCGCGCTCTCGCGCAGTTCATTTTCGGTTTCGCTGCCTGTATGTTCGCCCGCTAGCTCGGCGCCAGCCCCCGCCATTGGCATGGCGGTCGAAAGCTTGCGCTCCGCATCCTCTTCACGCCTGTCGCGATTATCGGGGATATCCCCGAAGAGCCATTGCAACAATCCCATGACAACCTCACCGTATGCCACGCTGTTTGCGTAACGTGGTCGCAAGCAAGGCGGTTCCGGCCGCAGACGCGGTCCAGCCCTGTGGTGCAATGGAGGTTAACAACCCATTCGACGAGCCCGAGACGCGCGACTATGCGTCGATGCTAGTGCAAAACACCATCTGCTCTGCAAAGCTTTCAGAACAGTCAGACGCTCGGCCCTGAGCTCTAGTGCGCAGCGACAAAGCGCGGAACTTCTCCACCTTCTGCGTACGCTAACAAGACATCAGCTGCCGCATCTGCAAACTGCGAATGCATTTCCTCGGTCGGCCAGCCCAAATGCGGGGTCAGGACGACATTCTCCAGCTTTCTAAACGGATGTTCTCGCGGCAGCGGCTCCTCGGAAAAGACGTCGAGACCGGCTCCGGCGAGCTGGCGCGTTTCAAGAGCGGCACACAATGCAATTTCGTCGACGATAGGACCGCGCGCCGTGTTGACAAGATACGAGGTCGGCTTCATCAGCGCCAGCCGCTTGCCACCTATAAGGCCGCGCGTGTCCTCGCTCAGCGTCGCATGAATAGAGACAATGTCGGATAACTGCAGGAGGTCGTCGAGGTCGCGGTACTCAGCACCTGCTTGGGCTGCTGCCGTTGCAGTCAATCGCCGTCCGCATGCGAGCACCTTCATTTCGAACGCCGTGGCAATTTTGGCGACGTGACGGCCGACATGTCCTAACCCCACAATGCCCAGTGTCTTTCCGCGCAACACGTGCGTCATGGGTGTTGGCCAGCGGCCATTCTTCACTTCGCGATCAGCAGATGGGATTTGCCGCATGACAGCGAGCATTAGCCCGATCGCAAGCTCTCCCGCGCTTCGGGAGAATCCGCCCGCGGCCTTGGCAACGATGATGTTCAGCTCTTCGGCAGCTGCCAGATCAATATGATAGGCGTGATTTCCGGTTTGCGCGATGATCCGCAGGTCAGGAAGCTGCTGCATCAGAGCTAGGCGCCAATCGGGTAGACTGCACCACCTGGCATGCGTACCCCTCTTCATCGCAACCGTGGTGTCCCCTCTGCCGCCAAAACCGCAAATGATCGCCGCGCATTTATTGCGTCCGTTTGGTGTCAGAAGCGACGGAGCCCGTTCCAGCCCCGCGCATGCGGAGTTGCCCTGCTAAATGCCCGTATAGATGAAACCGGCCCAATAGTACGGGTGAGCGTAGGGCCGGTCCGGCTGCGTTGAGCTCGGCGAGGTGGCTTCGCCCTTGAGCATTTCCGCGCTCAGCGCCCGTTCCAACTGAGTGAGGTAGCGGGTCTCAAGACGGCCGCGTCTGGCGGCGGCTTTGGCGAAGATCTTGAGG
>Ga0075418_10007665_pt1 | contig 12143 bp, 9 predicted proteins | sample SoiMetdeltSBSDD2_FD_81776 | JGI IMG/M metagenome (GOLD analysis project Ga0075418, IMG submission 81776) | Bulk soil microbial communities from a Populus tree surrounding site in Tennessee, USA - Soil MetaG P. deltoides SBSDD2 | ecosystem: Environmental > Terrestrial > Soil > Tree plantation...
AGCGCCTCGACTGCGCCCTCGCCGACGCCCTTGATGGCGCCGAGGCCGTAGCGGATCGCGTCGTTTCCGGACACGTCGAACGCGAAGCGCGAGTGGTTGACGTCGGGCGGCTCGACGCGCAGGCCCATCTCGCGGCAAGCGTCGATGAGGTGCACGACCTTGTCGGTGTGCTCCATGTCGGAGGACAGGACCGCAGCCATGAAGGCCGCCGGATAATGCGCCTTGAGCCATGCCGTCTGATAGGCGAGCACTGCATAGGCGACGGAGTGCGACTTGTTGAAGCCGTAGCCGGCGAACTTCTCCATCAGGTCGAAGATGTGGGTCGCGAGCCCGAGGGGCACGCCGCGGGCGTGCGCGCCGTCCACGAACACCGAGCGCTGCTTCGCCATCTCCTCGGGCTTCTTCTTGCCCATCGCGCGGCGCAGGAGATCCGCGCCGCCCAGCGTGTAGCCCGCGAGCAGCTGCGCGATCTGCATCACCTGCTCCTGGTACAGGATCACGCCATAGGTGGGCTCGAGGACGCGGACGAGTCGCGGGTGCGGATAGTCGATCGCAGCCTCACCGTGCTTGCGCCGTATGAAGTCCTCGACCATGCCCGACTGCAGCGGCCCGGGTCGGTAGAGGGCGACGAGCGCGACGATTTCCTCGAAGCGGTCGGGCTGGAGGCGCTTGACGAGGTCGCGCATGCCACGCGATTCGAGCTGGAACACTGCGGTCGTGTCGCAGCGGCGCAGCAGCGCGAAGGTGGCCTCGTCTTCCATCGGCAGCGACGCAACGTCGATCGGCGCCTGGCCCTCGCGCGCACGCAGCTCGTTGATCGTGTGCTGCGCGCGCTCGATGATGGTGAGCGTGCGCAACCCGAGGAAGTCGAATTTGACCAGCCCGACAGCCTCGACGTCGTCCTTGTCGAGCTGCGTGACGAGCCCCGTGCCGTCCTCGCTGTAGAGCGGCGTGTAGTCGGTGAGCGCGCCGGGTGCGATCACGACGCCGCCCGCGTGCTTGCCGGCGTTGCGCGCGAGCCCCTCGAGAGCGCGGGCCAGGTCGATGATTGCCTGCACGTCCTCCTGCTCGCGATACTGGCGGCGCAGCTCCTCGTCCTGCTCGAGCGCCCGCTCGAGCGTCACGCCGAGCTCCATCGGGATCAGCTTCGCGATGCGGTCGACGAATCCGTAGGGGTGTCCGAGCACACGGCCGACGTCGCGCACGACGGCGCGCGCCGCCATCGTGCCGTGGGTGATGATCTGCGCGACGCGTTCCCGGCCGTAGCGGTCGGCGACATAGTCGATGACGCGATCGCGACCCTCCATGCAGAAGTCGATGTCGAAGTCCGGCATCGACACCCGCTCGGGATTGAGGAAGCGCTCGAACAGAAGCTCGTAGCGCAAGGGGTCGAGATCCGTGATTCCGAGGGCGTAGGCCGCGAGCGAGCCTGCGCCGGAGCCACGGCCGGGGCCGACGGGGATGTCGTGCTCGCGCGCCCAGCGGACGAAATCGGCGACGATGAGGAAGTAGCCGGCGAAGCCCATGCCGCTGATGACGCCGAGCTCCTCGTCGAGGCGTGCGCGGTAAGGCTCGACGGGCCCGTCGCCCCCGCCGGCCGCGAGCCGCTGTTCGAGACCCTCCGCCGCGCGCTGCGCGAGGAAGCCGCTTTCGTCCATGCCCTCCGGCACGGGAAACGCAGGCAACACGTTGCCGCCGAGCTCGAGCTCCAGGTTGCAGCGGCGCGCGATCTCGATGCTGTTCGCGAGTGCCTCGGGCAGGTCTCGGAAGAGCTCCGCCATCTCCTCGGGGCTGCGCAGATACTGCTGCGGGCTGTAGCGGCGCGGGCGGCGCCGGTCGGCGAGCAGGTGGCCTTCCTGTATGCAGACGCGCGCCTCGTGCGCGTCGTAGTCGCTCGGGCCAAGGAAGCGGACGTCGTTGGTCGCGACGAGCGGGACGCCGCGCCGCGCGGCGAGCGGGACCGCGGCGCTCGCGCTGGCCTCTTCGCCCGGCCGGCCCGTGCGCTGGAGCTCGAGGTAGAAGCGATCTCCGAAAAGCTCGAGCCAGGCGTCGATGGCGAGGCTGGCGCGTCCTTCGCGGCCGGCGACGAGCTCGCGCCCGACGTCGCCGTCGCGCAGGTCCGCGAGCGCGATCAGTCTGTCCGTCGCGTCGCGCAGCCACGCGCGCTCGAGCCGGGGCGCACCGCCGCGACGTCCCTCGATCTGCGCGCGCGTGAGCAGGCGCGACAGGTTGCGATAGCCCTCGCGGTCCTGGCAGAGCAGGATCAGTCGCGTCTCGCGCGCGGGGTCGTCGGGATCGCGCACGCGAACGTCCGCGCCCACGATCGGCTTCAGCCCGCGCTTCTGCGCCGTGCTGTAGAACTTCACCATCGCGAAGAGGTTGCATTCGTCGGTGAGCGCTACGGCGGGCATACCTGCGGCGGCAACCGCCTCGACGAGGGCCGGGACGCGCACGACGCTGTCGACGAGCGAGTACTCGCTGTGCACGCTCAGGTGCACGAAGCCCGGCGCGTTCATGGCTGCAACGCCTCGGCGATCGCTTCGGGTAGCCAGAACTGAGCCTGCAGGCTGGCGCGCACCGGCGCGAAGGACTCGCGATGGATCGGCGATGGACCGAGCCGCGCGAGCGCGTTCAGGTGTGCGAGTGTCGCGTAACCCTTGTGCTCCGCGAAGCCGTATTCGGGGTAGAGGGCGTGCAGGCGCCGCATCTCCTCGTCGCGGTACACCTTCGCCAGTATCGACGCGGCGCTGATGGCCGCGACCTTGCAGTCGCCGTCGACGATGGCTTCCGCGCTCGCGCCGCGGATCACGGGAAGACAGCAGCCGTCGACCTGCACGTGCGCGGGACGCACCGGCAGCCGGTCGACCGCGCGCCGCATGGCAAGCAGTGTCGCCTGGAGTATGTTGACGCGATCGATCTCCGCGACGTCCGACCAGGCCACGGCCCACGCGAGCGCGGCGCGCTCGATGCGCGGGATCAGGCGCTCGCGCTCCTGTGGCGTGAGCTGCTTGGAGTCACGCAGGCCGTGCACGCGCACGCCCGGCGGGAACAGCACCGCGGCCGCGTACACCGGGCCGGCCAGCGGCCCGCGGCCGGCCTCGTCCACGCCCGCCGTCAGACGCGGGTTCGCGCGCGTGGACAGGCGACGCACTCTCACGCGTGCCTCCGCCGGTGCGCGGCGAGCTCGAGCACTGCCGCGGCGGCCTGCGCGCTCGCGTCGCGCTTCAGCTCCCGATGAATGGAATCGAACACGGTGACCAGCTCGCTCTCGCGTCCGGGCGTGTCGAGCTCGTGCAGGACTGCCCTGCCGAGCGCTTCCGGCGTCACCGCGTCCTGCATGATCTCCGGCACGACGTCCCGACCCGCCAGCAGGTTCGGCATAGCATAGCGGTCGATCTTGAGGAGCCCAAAGCCCTGCATGATCCAGCGCGTGGCCGTCGCGAGGCGGTACGCGACGACCATCGGGCGCTTGATGAGCATTGTCTGCAGCGTCGCCGTTCCCGAGGCAACGAGTACGACGTCCGCCGCGGCGATCGCCTCCTGCGCGCGGCCGTCGACGAGTGCGACCGTCGCGCCGGCGCGCGCGATGTCCTGCTCGAAGAGCGCGCGCACCTGCGCATTCGCCATCGGCGCGACGAAGCGCAGCGCACTCCGCTCGCGCGCGAGCCACGCGGCACAGCGCGCGAAGTCCGGTCCCAGACGCTTCACCTCGCTCGCGCGGCTGCCCGGGAGCAGCGCGACGACGCGCGCATCCTCCGGCAGCCCGAGCGCGCGGCGCGCCGGCGCGCGCGGCGAACGCTCCGGGATGCGGTCGGCGAGCGGATGGCCGACGTAGCGCGCCGCGACACCGTGCTTCGCATAGAACGGCTGCTCGAAAGGCAGCAGGCACAAGACGAGGTCGGCGGCCTTTGCAATGTGCTTCACCCGCCCCGGCCGCCACGCCCAGAACTGCGGGCTCACGTACTGGACCGTCGTGATGCGGCGTGCCCGCAGTCGCTCCTCGAGGCCGACGTTGAAGTCCGGCGAGTCGATGCCGACGAAGACGTCGATGGGATCTTCGAGGAAGCGCCTTTCGAGCGTCGCGCGCAGCTTCAGCAGCGACGGCAGGTGCCCGAGCACCTCGACGAGCCCCATCACCGAGAGGCTCTCGGCGCCCGCGATCGCGGCGCAGCCCGCCGCGCGCATCGCGGGACCCGCGACGCCCTCGAAGCGCGCGTCCGGTGCGCTGCGGTGCACGGCCTCGATCAGCTCGGCGCCGAGTTGATCGCCCGAGGCTTCGCCCGCGACGATGCCGATGCGCAAGGCACCGTCCCGCGCCGCGACGTCAGCGGATGATGCTGCGTTCGGAACCACGGAGGAACGCGACGAGGCGCTCGATCTCCGGGTGCTCGCTCGCGAGCGTCACGAGCTGCCCGATGGCTTCCTCGAGCTTGAGCCCCGAGCGGTAGAGGATCCTGTAGGCTTTGCGGATGCCGCGGATCTGCTCCGCGGAATAGCCGTTGCGCTCGAGCCCCTCCGCGTTGATCCCCTTCGGCTCGGCCATGTAGCCGGCCGCGAGCACGTAGGGCGGGAGGTCGCGCGTGAGCCCGCTATCCATGCCGCAGAAGCTGTATGCGCCGACGCGGCAGAACTGGTGCACCTTCGAGAAGCCGCCGAGCGTCGCGTAGTCCTCGATCAGGACGTGCCCGGCGAGCGTCGAGTTGTTGGACATGGTCACGTGGTTGCCGACGATGCAGTCGTGCGCGATGTGCACGTAGGCCATGATCCAGTTGTCATCGCCGATGCGAGTAGCGCCGCCACCGCCGGCCGTCCCACGATTGAGCGTGCAGTACTCGCGGATCGTGTTGCGATCCCCAATCTCGAGGACCGACTGCTCGCCGCGGAACTTCTTGTCCTGCGGCTCGCCACCGATGGCGCAGAAGGGATGGATGCGATTCCCGCGACCGATGCGGCAGGGCCCGCTCACGACGACGTGCGCGCCGATGCGCGTTCCCGAGCCGATCTCGACGCCGGGTCCGACGACGCTGTAGGGCCCGATCTCGACGTCCTGGGCGAGCTCCGCCTGCGGCGACACGACTGTCCGCGCATCGATCAACGGCAGAGCTCCGCCAGTAGCGACACGATCGCCCGCGGATCGATCAACGGCCGACCTCCGCCGGCGCGGCCATGATCTGTGCTTTTGCGGCCATGCGCCCGTCGACCTCCGCAACCGTGTCGAAGCACCACACGCCCTTCAGCGTGCGCGTGAGCTTCACCTTGAGCGTGAGCACATCGCCCGGCTCCACTGGACGCTTGAAGCGCGCCTTGTCGATGCCGACGAAGTAATAGAGCGTGTTGGCGTCGGGCGGGCTGCCCACCGTCGCGAACGCGAGCAGGCCGGTCGCCTGCGCCAGGGCCTCGAGGATGATTACGCCGGGCATGACCGGCCGGTGCGGGAAATGGCCGGGGAAATAGGGCTCGTTGATCGTGACGTTCTTGATCGCCACGAGGGAGTCCCCGGTTTTGCATTCGAGCACGCGATCGACGAGGAGGAAGGGAAAGCGGTGCGGCAGCTGCGCCATCACCTTGTGAATGTCCATCTTCCCCGCTTCAGTCATCGCGATCCCGCTCCCCTTTCTTCCCCAGCGTCGCCTCGAGCGCCTGCACCCGGCGCGCCAGCTCGTCGAGGTGACGGAAACGCGCGCTGTTCCTGCGCCAGCGCACCGCCTCATCCATCGGAAGCGCGCTCGAGTACACGCCGGGCTTGTCGATCGAGCGATTGACCATCGTCTGCCCCGTGATCACGACGTCGTCGGCGATCTGCAGGTGACCCACGAAGCCCACCGCGCCGGCGATCATACACCGCTTGCCGATGACCGTGCTTCCCGAGATCCCCACACAGGCCGCGATGATCGTGTGCGCTCCAATGCGCACGTTGTGGGCGACCTGGATGTTGTTGTCGAGCTTGACGCCCTCCTCGACGACGGTGTCCTCGATGGCACCGCGATCGATCGTCGTGAGGGCGCCGATCTCGACGTCGTCGCCGATCACGACGCTCCCGAGTTGCGGAACCTTGAGCCAGCCCTCGGGCTCGCGCGCGAAGCCGAATCCGTCGGCGCCGATCACGGTGCCGGGATGCACGAGGACGCGCGCGCCGATGCGCACGTCGTGGCAGACGACGACGCTGGCGACGAGCTCGCTCGAGGAGCCGATCTCCGCGCGCGCGCCAACGACGCAGCCGGGGCCCACGCGGGCGTGCTCGCCCACGCGGGCGCCGCTCTCGATGACGACGCATGCCCCGATGCTCGCGCCCGGTGCGATCGTTGCATCGGCGGCGACGACGGCCCGCGGGTGCACGCCGGGAGGGTGCGCTTGCGCGGGATGCAGGAGCGCCGCGACCCGGGCGTAGGTCGCGTAAGGATCCGCCGCGATCAGCGCTGCGGCGGGGCACTGCTCGGCGTGCTCGGCGGCGAGGATGACGGCGGTCGCGCGCGTCGTCGCGAGCTGAGCGCGATAGCGCGGATTGGCAAGAAAAGTGATCGTTCCTGGCGTGGCCTGCGCCAGCGTGGCCACGCGCTCCACGCGCAGGTCGGGATCGCCGCGCAGGCTGCAGCCGAATCGTACGGCGAGCTGCCCCAGCGTCCACGACATCGCGCGGCGCTCCGGCAGCGCTCAGTGCTGCTGCGGCGCGGGTGCCGGTGTCGCGGCCGCCGGATTCTTCGAGGACTCCAGGCGCTGCAGCACCTGAGCCGTGACGTCGACCGCGCCGGTGGCGTACAGCACGCCGTCGCCGAGGATGAGGTCGTAGCCCTGCGCCTTGGCGAAGACCTCGACCTCCTGCATAAGCGAGCGTTGCAGCCGTCCCAGCTCCTCGTTGCGGCGGATGTTCAGATCCTCCACGTATTCGTTCTGCTTGCGCGAGAGCTCGCGCTGTGCGTCGCGCAGCTCCCGCTCGAGGTTGCGGCGCTCCGTCTCGCCCATGACGTCGCCGTCGCGCTGAGCCTTCTCCTCGCGGCCCTTCAGCGCCTCCTGCTGCGTCAGGATGTCTTTCTGTCGTGGCGCGAACTCGTCCTGCAGAGCCTGCATGGCCGAGCGCGCCTGCGGCGACTCGTCGAGCAGCTTCGCCACGTTGACGACACCGATCTTCGGTTCCGCGCCCGCGGACGTGCTGAATGCGAGAGCGGCGGTCGCAAGCACCGCCGTCAGCACGTGGAGCGTCGAACCGGCATACATGAGCCTCATGATAACCCGTACCTCATGATCAGAATGAGCCCTGGCCGACCGAGAACTGGAAGCCCTCGGTCTCGTCGAAATCGGTGTCGTTGAACGGGAAGGCGTAGCTGAAGCGGAAGGTGCCGAGAGGAGCGATCCACTCCACTCCCAGGCCGACCGAGCTGCGGAGCTGACCGAAATCGATGTCGTAGTCCACGGGAATCGCATCGACGATCCCGTCGCCGTTGCTGTCGAAATTGCACGCCGTCGCCACATTGTCGACGCGGCAGAAGGCCGTATCCCCCGTGTACCACACGTTGCCAACATCGTAGAAGACCCCGAAGCGCGTCTTGTTCCCGAACTTCTCGGGCGTCGGGAAGAAGAGCTGCAGCTGGGTCGCAAACTTTGCGTTGCCGCCGTAGGGATTGTTGAGCGAGTCGCGCGGTCCCAGTCGCCCCGGCTTGTAGCCGCGCACCGATTCGGCGCCGCCCGCGAAGAAATTCTTGTACGGCGGCAGGTCGGTCGTATCGCCCATCGGCTGGCCGTAGGCCACTTGGCTGCTTAGCTCGACGATCCACTTCCCGCCCAGCGGCCAGTACTTCACGAGGTCGTAGCGGCCGATGTAGTACTCGACCTCGCTGCCCGGGCCGGTGACCGAGAACGTGATGTCGTGCCGCGCGCCGCGCGCCGCCATGATCACGCGGTCGCGCGTGTCACGCGTCCAGCCGTTGAACAGCTCGTAGCTCCTGAAGTCCGTGCCGAACACCTGGCCGTCGACGAGGGTCTCCGGGTTGCCGTTGTTCTGCACGAAGGATAGCGCCTGCGTCGAGCTGAACTGTCCGGTGACGAGGCTCGAGTCCTGGAATATCACCCCGTAGCGGTAGCGCGAGAATTCGGAGAGCGGCACGCCGAATTCGAAGGAGGCCGTCAACGTCTCTGTGTCGAAGTCGGAGCCCCCGGAGATGAACTGCGTGGAGTCGCGGTAGGCGACCTGCATCCCGAGGCTCTTGCCGTCGAGTGTCCAGTAGGGGTTCGTGTGGGAGAGGCTGTAGACCTTGTTGAAATCGCCCAGGCTGATGTCCGCGGACACGCGATTGCCCCTGCCCATGAAGTTGCTGTGCGTGAAGTTGCCGCTGAGGATGATGCCCTGCGAGCCGGAGTAGCCGATGCCGCCGCCGAACTGGCCCGGCAGGCCCTCCTTCACGTTGAATTCGACGTCCACGAGGTCGTCGGTCCCCGTCACCGGCACCGTCTCCTTCGAGACCTCTTCCACGAAGGGTAGCCGCCGGATGCGGGCCTCTGAGCGATCGACGGCGGCGTTAGAGAGATACGCACCCTCGAGCTGGCGCATCTCGCGCCGGAACACCTCGTCGTTGACGCCCGTCGTGCCCTTGAAATCGACTCGCCGCACGTACACGCGCTTGCCCGGATCGATATAGAAGTTGAGTGCGACCTCTTTCTTCTCGTCGTCGATGGTCGGGATGGGATCGATGCGCGCGAAGGCGTAGCCGTCCTGCCCGAGGCGCAGCTCGATGAGGTGTGTCGTGTTCTCGATGAGCTTGCGCGAGTAGATCTGGCCGGGCTTGGTCTGCACCAGCCCGAGCAGCTCAGGCTCGGGGACCACGAAGTCGCCCGTGATCTTCGCATCGGAGACCGTGTAGCGCTCGCCCTCGTGGATGTTGATCGTTATGAACATATCGCGCTTGTCGGGCGAGATTGCGACCTGGGTGGATTCCACAGCGAAGTTGGCGTAGCCGCGATCCATGTAATAGCTCTGGAGGTGCTCGAGGTCGCCGGCGAGCGCTTCGCGCGCGTAGCGGTCGTCCTTCTTGTAGAAGGAGGTGAGGTGCGGCGTGCGCAGCTCGAACTCCTTGCGCAGCGTGTCGTCGTTGAAGGTCTCGTTGCCGACGACGTTGATCTGGCGGATCTTCGCGCGGGCTCCTTCCTCGATGACAACGTTGATGCTGACCTTGTTGCCCGGCAGCTCGGTGACTGACGGATTCACCTTCACCGCGTATTTGCCGCGCTCGAAGTACTCCTGCGTCATGAACTGCGTGACGTTGTCGAGGACCGAGCGGTCGAAGGAACGCCCCGGCGCGAGGCCGACGTTGCGCATCGACTCGAGCAGATCCTCGGTCTTGATGTCCTTGTTGCCCGAGATCTCGAAGCTTGCGATGGATGGCCGCTCCTTGACGACTATCAACAGCGTGTCGCCGTCACGGCGCAGCTGCACGTCGTCGAAGAAGCCCGTGCCGTAGACCGCGCGGAAGGTCTCCTGGAGGCGCTGCTCGTCGAGCTTGTCTCCGATGTTCACGGGCAGGTAGTTGTACACCGTGCCCTCGGCAATGCGCTGGAGGCCGATCACGCGCAGGTTGCGCACGATGAACTCGTCGCTGCCCTGAGCAGTCGGCGCGGCCTGAGCGAAGACCGCGCTCGCCGGGCTCAACAACGCGAGCAGTATCCAGAGGCGCCAGCGCACGCTTCAGTTCACCAGTCGGGACGTGATGTCGTTGTAGAAGGCGACGCTCATGAGCGCGAGGAGCAGGACGACGCCGACCTGCTGGCCGATCAGCTCCGCACGCTGCGACAGCGGCGTGCCCTTGACCGCCTCGATTCCGGCGTACATAAGCTGGCCGCCGTCGAGCAGCGGGATCGGGAGGAGATTGATGAGCCCGAGGCTGATGCTGATGACGGCGAGGAAGTCGAGGAACGGCACGAGGCCGTCCCCCAGGCTGTAGCCCGCGAACTCGGCGATGCTGATCGGGCCGCTGATGTTGCGCACCGAGACCTGGCCCCAGAGCATCTTCCAGAACATGCTGACGGTCACGACGGCCATGTCCGTCGTCTTGTCGAGCGCGATGCCGATCGCCTCGATCGGCGCGTAACGCTGCTCGGTCCGCAGCTCGGCGCCGTACCCCTCCGGCGTCTGCGGGGCGGCGCCGATGCGTCCGGTCCGGACGCCGTCCTGCTCCGCCGCGCCGATGGTGAGCGGAAGCTCGAGCTCGCTCCCGTCGCGCTCGATGCGCAGGTTCACGGTCTGGTCCGGACGCGCGCGCACGTAGTCGACCCACGCCTCCCAGTCCGCGATCGGCGTACCGTCGGCCTCGAGCACGAGGTCTCCGCTCCGGAGTCCCGCGGCCCGGGCCGCACCGTCCTCGAGGATCTCGCCGAGGCGCGCCGGGATCGGCGGCGACCAGAAGGACACGCCGAGCCCGCGCAGGAGCTGACCCGGCTCCGTGAGGCGCTCGGTGTCGTCGCCGACTTCGAGGAGGAGCGAGCGCTCCGCGCCGCCACGGTCGCGGACACGCACGGCGATCGGGCCGCCGTCGAGCACCTCTCTCAGGAGCGCGAAGAGCGCACCGTCCCAGGTCGCGACGTCACGCCCGCCGACGCCGACGATTTCGTCGCGCGCGTGGAAGCCGGCCGCTTCCGCGTAGGAGTCCTTCGCGATCTCGCCCACGATCGGGCGCGTCCCCGGCACGCCGAGGATGAAGACGAACCAGTACGCGATGACCGCGAAGACGAGGTTGAACACCGGCCCGGCAGCGAGGACCGCCACGCGCTTCGGCAGACTCTGGCGATTGAACGCGAAGGGAAGGTCTGCCTCGGCGACGCCGCCCTCGCGCTCATCGAGCATCTTGACGTAGCCGCCCAACGGGATCGCCGCGACGACGAACTCCGTGCCGTTCTTCGCCATCCGGCGCCACAACGGCTTGCCGAAGCCGACGGAGAAGCGCAGGACCCGGATGGAGAGCAGGCGTGCGATCGAGTAGTGCCCGAGCTCGTGGATGGTGACGAGGATGGACACCGCGATGATGAAGGCGACGATGGTCAGCGCGATCGAACTCATCCCTGTCGGGCCTGCATGTTTGAACGGGACGGACCGCCGTCCCCGGGATAGGAGTCTATTATAGCGAGCGCCTGCGAAACGCCCCGATACACGCGAAACGGACAGCCATTTCCGGCCATCGGTTCCGCAGGCGCACGGCGCATGCGACGACTCAGCCCAGCCATCCCAAGCCGAGGACGAAGAGAGGCGCCGCCGCCATCATGCTGTCGATGCGGTCGAGGATGCCCCCGTGTCCAGGGAGGAGGTCGCTCGAGTCCTTCAGGCCGGCATGACGCTTGAACATGCTGACGGTGAGGTCGCCGACGACCGAGCCGAGCGCCGTGGCGAGACACAGCGCGACGAATCCGAGCGCGGGCAGGTGGAACCACAGCGCGCCAGCGAGCGCGGCGCACCCTGCGGTCAAGAGTCCCCCGAGCACGCCCTCCCAGGTCTTGCCGGGGCTCACGAGCGGGGCGAGGCGAACCCGTCCCATGGCACGGCCGACGAAGAAAGCGCCGATGTCGGCCGCCCAGACGAGCACGAAGACGAAGAGCAGCCACTCCGCCCCCCGGACGCCGTACAGCAGCCGAGCGAGCGCGAGCCAGGCAGGTACGAGCACGAGGAAACCGCAGGCCACGTTCACGCCGACGGGGATGCGCGTCGGAAAACGGCACAGCCCCGCGAGCGCTACGGTCCACCAGAGGGCGGACATCCACAGGATCACCCGGTGCAGGCCGGGCGCAAGGTCGGTGATCCACCAGCAGAGCGCCATGACGGCGCCGACGGCGGCCGCGTAGCCGACCCGCAAGGCCGAGCGCCGGTCCGCGCCGAAGAAGCCGGCCCATTCCCAGGCGCCCCCGAGAATCACGAGGGCGAGCGCGAGCATCCCGACGGCGGGCGGCATGAGGAAGAGGGCGACGAGCATTCCCGCGATCAGGACGATCGCGGTCACGACGCGCTGCCGGAGCGCGGAAGGCGACTGACGCCAGCTAGCCTGACCGGGCGTCGACATCGGCACCGGCGGCATGCGTGCGGCGGCGTCGGGTCCGCGCTGCGTTCAGGATCATCGGCCGGCGCCCTCGGTCTCGGCCCCGGTGCGGCCGAAGCGCCGCTCGCGGCCGGC